>Ga0307426_1001113_pt1 | contig 18188 bp, 11 predicted proteins | sample SalMarWE160340MG_FD_202165 | JGI IMG/M metagenome (GOLD analysis project Ga0307426, IMG submission 202165) | Salt marsh sediment microbial communities from the Plum Island Ecosystem LTER, Massachusetts, United States - WE1603-40 | ecosystem: Environmental > Aquatic > Marine > Intertidal zone >... | reverse complement strand
GATTTTGAGGCGATTGCAAGAGAGCATTTCGGAGACGAATACGCTCCCCACATGACAATTTCAAAATCATCTTCTGGTTTTGATAAGTCTTCAAAAACATTGATTGGTCAGAAAGATAGAATTGATAAATATTCTTTGGCAAAAAAAGTAGACGGAAGCTGGAAAGAAATAGAAGATTTTTATCCCAGCGGGTAGTTGGGTCTGGAAAATTTTATATCTATTATTATCTATGAATCAATCATGGTGGATAATGATTCTCGGATTGCAAAAGATTTGTAGGCTGCAGAAATTGAAAAAGCATATAGGGATTCTGCCCATAAAGTTTTGCTTGATATCCAGAAAATAGGATGGAACCCAGAACACCAAGATTTAGGGGCATTCTGTAAGGAAACATACAGGAAAATTGTTGGCATGTATGCTGAATTGGAGAAGACCCAAGAATATCCTTTTACCGGGGAACTCTTAACTGCCGTAGGATGCAGAAGCAATAAGGATTTGGCATTTTGTGCTGGTGTTGGTTATACAAGAAGTGAAATCTCTGCAACACACGGAATCGGCTGGGGATTGCAGGGATTATTGGACAGCCATAAGGCAAGCCCCGAACCCTTTGATTTGGAATTATTGATTGTGGGTTATGAAGCGATATCATTAGGTATAGGTGGTGGGGGAGGAGGTAGACGTTTACCAAAATCTTCATCAATTCTACCAATAGAAGAAGCGATTGAGTCCCAAACAATCTACCTTAGATAGTCTAGTTTAGGCATGACGGTTAGGGGCAAACAATGGCATTTGCCGTAGTGGGGTTCGAACATTTAAAAACCTTTTGGTCCCATTATAGGCTTATGGTGTTGTGATGCCTATAGGTATTGTAGGATATGGCGCTTACGTGCCCAGGTACCGGATTTCTGTCGAGGAGATAACGCGTATATGGGGAGAGGATGCAGAAACCTATAAGAGGGGCCTCGTTATAAGCGAGAAGAGCGTCCCTGACATGGACGAGGATACCGTAACCATATCAGTTGAGGCTGCAAAGAATGCCCTGCTCAGGGCAGGGATTGACCCCAAGAAGATAGGTTGCCTCTACATAGGGAGCGAGAGCCACCCCTACACGGTAAAGCCCAGCGGAACCATAGTCTCAGAGGCGCTTGGCCTCTCCAATGAGCTAATGGTAGCTGACCTGGAGTTCGCGTGCAAGGCAGGGACAGCGGGAATGCAGATTGCCTACGCCCTCGTAAAGGCAGGGCTCATAGAGTATGGAATGGCAATTGGATCGGATACCTCGCAGGGACGGCCAGGAGACGCGCTCGAATACACCGCAGCAGCCGGAGGGGCGGCCTTCGTGATAGGCAAGGACCCGCTCGCAACCATTGACGCCACCTGCTCCTTCACCACGGACACGAGCGATTTCTGGAGGAGGGAGAACGAGGACTATCCCTCGCACGGGGCAAGGTTCACAGGAAAGCCCGCATACTTCAAGCACGTCTCTTCTGCAACGAAAATGATGCTGGAGAAGACCGGCCTCTCACCGCCCGATTTCAAATACGCTGTCTTCCACATGCCCAACGGCAAGTTCCCGATAACGGTCGCCAAGACCCTTGGCTTCACCATGGAGCAGATAGACCAGAGCCTCATCGTCAGGAAGATTGGAAACTGCTACTCTGGCTCGAGTCCGTTGGGGCTCAGCAGCGTCCTTGATGTCGCCAAACCAGGCGACAGGATTCTCATGACTTCATACGGTTCTGGCGCTGGCTCCGATTCATTCGTCTTCACTGTCACTGACAGCATACTCGAGAGGAGGGAGAACGCACCCAAGACAGACTTTTACATAAAGAGGAAGGATAACATAGACTACGGGACGTATGTAAAGCTCAGGGGGAAGCTGAAGAGGTGATTTGATGAGGGTAGCTGTCGTCGGGGTCGGATACACCAAGTTCGGTGAGCACTGGGAGAAATCCCTCAGGTCGCTCTCTACAGAGGCAGGCATACTTGCGCTCAACGACGCCAAGCTCGAGGGAAGGAGCATAAAATCCCTCTACGTCGGGAACATGTCAGCAGGAAGGTTCATCGGCCAGGAACATCTTGGAGCGCTCGCTGTTGAGCAGGCTGGCCTTAATCCAATACCCTCCACCAGGGTGGAGGGTGCCTGCGCATCCAGCGCGCTCGCCTTCAGGGCAGCGATGCATGACATAATGAGCGGGAGGAGTGACATAGTCATGGCAGCGGGCGCTGAGAAGATGACAGACCTCAAGGGAACGGATGCGATAGCCACCCTCATGGGAGCGGGCGACCAGGAATGGGAGTCGCACATAGGTTTGACGTTCACAGGGCTCTACGCCCTGATGGCAAGGAAGCACATGCAGAAGTTCGGGACGACAAGGGAGCAGCTGGCAATGGTCTCTGTCAACAACCACAGGAACGGCGTCCTCAATCCCAATGCCCAGTTCAGGTCTGAGATAACGGTCCAGCAGGTCCTCAACTCGGCGATGATTGCAGACCCGCTGACCCTCCTTGACTGCTCCCCGATAACAGACGGCGCAGCAGCAGTCATACTCGCGTCAGAGGAGGCCGCTAAGAGGTTCGAGAACCCCATATGGATAACCGGCTCTGCCCAGGCGAGCGACACGCTGGCCCTCCACGACAGGAAGAGTATGGTGGAGCTTGCGGCAACAAAGCATGCCGTGAAGAAGGCCTATGAGGAATCCAACCTTTCGCCGGACAGGATAGATATTGCAGAGGTCCATGACTGCTTCTCAATAAACGAGATAATAGCGATAGAGGATGTTGGCTTCACAGAGAAAGGAAAAGGAGGAAGGTTTGTTGAGGAGGGCCACATAAGAAGGGAGGGCCAGAAGCCTATCAATCCCACCGGAGGGTTGAAGTCAATAGGCCACCCGGTCGGAGCAACCGGCCTCCGCCAGATTGCGGACATAGTCATGCAGCTGAGAGGAACATATGGTCAGATGCAGGTAAAGGGAGCGAATACGGGCCTGGCGCTGAATATAGGAGGAAGCGGCGCGACCTCGGTTGTCAACATCCTCTGCAACCAGGATGCCCTGAGGAGGAAGAATGGTCCATAAGTCGTCTGTCCCGCTGTTCTGGAGGCTCCAGAAGCAGAGATACATGCTCCTCGGTAGCAGGTGCACCACCTGCAATCAGGTCTTCATGCCAGCGAAATCCTTCTGCCCGGCGTGCAGGAGGAGCGGCAAGATAGAAGACTTCCACTTCTCAGGCAGCGGGAAGATATCAAGCTACACCATAATAAGAATCCCCCCAGAGGGATTCGAATCCTACACCCCCTACACGGTCGCGGTGGTAGACCTTGACGAGGGCGCTAGCATCTCTGGCCAGGTAATAGGCGACATAAACAGGGTCGAGGTAGGAAAGAGGGTGAGGCCTGTCTTCAGGAAGCTCATGGAGGACGGTCCTGGCGGACTCATCCACTATGGCGTGAAATTCGAAATAACGGAATAGCCAACCCCTTTAAATCATCCGTCCAATTCTACTGCATGATATCCATAATAGTCCCGACCTATAACGAGAGGGGTAACCTGGAGCCCCTCATAAGAAGGATATCCGGCGCCCTCGCCGGAAGGGAAGCAGAGATAATAATAGTGGACGATGATTCACCTGACAGGACTTGGGAGCTCGCACAGGAGCTCGCCGTCAGGTCTCCTGGCCCCAGAATAAGGGTCATAAGGAGAATCGGCGAGAGGGGGCTCTCCTCGGCAGTCATCCGGGGATTCAGGGCAGCTGAGGGAGAGGTTATAGGGGTTATGGATGCAGACCTCTCGCACCCACCTGAGGTCATACCAGAGGCCATAAGGGGAATGGAGAACAGCGACATCGTTATAGCGAGCAGGTATATCCCAGGAGGGACGTGCGGACTGCCCCTTTCCAGAAGGATAGTTTCCTCTGCAGCCACCCTGATGGCAAGGCCACTGACCAGGGCAAGCGACACGATGTCAGGCTTCTTCTTCGTGAGGAGGAACCTTGTCGAGGGGATAAGAATCAGGCCCATGGGATTCAAGACGCTCCTGGATATCGTATCGTCCCCGAAACCAAAGAGGATATCAGAGGTTCCCTATTCGTATTCCCCCAGGGTTTCAGGGAGGAGCAAGATGTCAGCAAAGACCGCGCTTGATTATCTCGTGCAGCTTGCATACCTCTACACCCAGAGGATTTTCCGCTAGCATCAGATAAAGGCTTTTATATCATAATCTCTATTAAGCTTTATGGAAAAAATCATAGGGGTCGTTTCCGGGAAGGGGGGAGTCGGAAAGACCACTTTCGTCTCCAACGTGGGCCTGGCGCTCAACAACATAGGGAAGGACGTCGTGGTCGTTGATGCCGACCTGTCAACCGCGAATCTCGGCCTCCAGCTCGGTTTCTACCAGTTCCCTCTGGGGATACAGGACGCCCTTGACGGTAACATAAGCGTCGTTAACGCCATATACACCCACCCCTCGGGCCTTAAGGTAATCCCCGCCTCCATATCATTGTCATACCTGAGCAAGTCACCCACCCCCTACAGGCTCAAGTCCCTGCTTGCCGACCTCGGCGGGGTCATATTGATAGATTCTCCTCCCGGCCTCAGGGAGGACGCAAGGCTCGTTCTCAAGGCAGCTGACGAGTTAATCGTGGTGACAAATCCTGAGATACCTGCTGTCACGGACGCCCTCAAGGTAATAAGGGTGGCAAGGGAGATGGGCAAGGAGCCGATAGGAATCGTTGTCAACAGGGTAAGGGACAGATATGAGCTCTCCACAGAAGAGATAGAGGAGATGTGCGACCTCAGGGTGATAGGAAGGGTTCCCGAGGACAGGAACGTCAAGCGTTCAATCTTCGAGAAGAACCCTCTTGTCGTTCACAGGCCGCACTCGCCTGCGGCGGTCGCCTACATGAAGATAGCCCATTCCCTGATGGGCGAGGAATACAGGGTCCCCAGGATGCACAAGATAAAGCGTATCCTTAGAAGGTAGTCATTTTATACCAGAATCAGGCCTTCGGATTCTGCTTCAGCGCCATAATCTCCTTTTCAATGAAGACCGCCCTCTTCCTGTATCTTTCCATGCTTATCTCATAATCAAGCTTGCCCATGGAGTTAATCCTGAAATACCTGTCCTGGGCGAGCTTCATCATCCTGTCCAGTGAGGACATCTCCTCCTCAAGGCCCCTGATTTTTCCTTTAAGTTTTGATGTCCTCCTCCTCCTCAAGGCGAAGGCGGCAATAACCACTGCTCCAAGAAGGCCGGACAGCAGGAAAATCCAGTATTCTGTCACGAAGGCAGCAACATCCCCAAGAATTGTTGAGCCCAGGCTCTGCTCAAGGGCTGCCTCTGCCCTCATCTTCTCAATCAGTTCTATCGCTCCCTGCAGATTTCCCCTGCTCTCCACATAGTTTTCCGAATCAAAGAGTGAGATTCCCTCATCAATCATAACTCTCGCCTGTGAGACGTCTATACCCTCAGCACCGGCCGTGTAGATGCCCTCCTCTGCCTTGTCTATCAGGACGTCCGCATCGAACGCCGCGTTCCTTATGTCCCAGACATCCCTCGCAAGAGAGGCAGCGGCCGCATACTCCCCCCTGCCAAGCATTATGTTTGCCTCTGCCATGGTGTCGTTCGCATAGGACGTCCCGAACCCGGCGTCCATCATCTCCCATATGGCCTGCCCGGCCCCTGATATCTCCCCTGCAGCATCTTCCTCTGTTACCTGCGCAGCCACAAGCGGCGCAAGTAAAACCAGCAAAACCAGCGGGAAAACCACAAGCCGGCATGAACCCTTTCTCTTCTTTGATGCAATGTCCATGTTCTTCTCGACCTCGGCGAGCTCCTCTTTCATCCTCTTCATTATGGTTTCATAGAGGCCCCTGCCCATATCTCCCCTGTCAAGATACTTTATCTGGGTCTCCTTCATGAACCTTATTATATCGCTCTTTTCCATCCTGAGCCTGCTGAGGGGGTCTCCCCTGAGCTTCCTTGCCTTCAGCGAATCCTTGAGCCTCCTTATCCCGGCAATCCTTGAGCGGTAATCCTCCATTGAGCCTATGTATGCGTCCTTGCCTATGCTTTTCTTTACGAAGTAGTTCTTCTGGAGGCTGACCATGAGGTTGTTTATCACCCTCTCCTCATGCTCCAGCCCCCTTATCATTCCCGTTATCTTCCTGGATGACACCACCCTCCTCATTCCCACGGCACCCAGCCCGGCAAGGACGAGCGTCGGGATTATCGCCCACCAGTACGAATGGATGAACAGCATCATGGGGATTATCCCGTAGGTTTCGACCGACAATGAAAGCAGGGCATTGTTCGCGCGCTCCTCTGCCCTCTCGTAATCGCCCCTCTTGAAGGCCAGCATGGCGATGTCGTAAAGCTTGCTGGTTTCCGGCGTCCCGAATCCGTATCCGGCGGACTGGCCGATTCCGGCAGCTATCTGCTCAAGGAGGGATTTGACCCTGAATGCAAGCTCTGAAGTGGATATTATGTTTTCCGCAACCCTCTTTGCAGAGTCGTAATCCGACTCGTTGATGAGGGTTTCCATCTGATTGAGAAGATTCTGCATCTCGCTGACAGAGAGGCCGCTCTCTATCATCCTTCCTGCGGCTTCCCCTGCCTGCTGGAAAAGGTCCGGCTCGTTGCCAGTTCCACTGACGAATATCATCCCCTCCACAGAACCGCTCAGCTCTGCGTTTATTATGCTCCCTCTTCCGGTGGCCCTTATCAGGATTGGGTATTCACCTAATTTTATGTATGCGGGCGCGCCCACCCTGACCGTGAAGGATGGCATGCTCCCGGGGTTCACCCCGTCATACTCCAGCGGAGTGATGGACATGTAGGTCTGTGGATATCCGGAAACAGACAGCCTCACGTCGTCCGCGGTGAAGGAGAGGTCATAATTCACCGTCACCGTGAAGTTTCCCTCCTCTCCCCTGTTTATGTCAAACCTTGAGGGTGCGATGAGCTTGAGTTCATACCCCCCGGAGGGGCCTCCACCTGTCACGGCTGTCGTTCCGCCTGTCGTGCCGTCACCCCCTCCACCAACAGGACAGTCATCATCACTGATATAGGTGCAGCCCGAGCCGCACGTCCCGTCATCTGAATTGCAGCTGACCACGACAGTCTTGGACTCGCTTCCCCCCGCTCCCTCATCACTCGTGGAATTCACGTAAATCGCTGCCGTCCCTGCTGTAACAGATGAGCTGACATAAACAGTTATGGTCCTGGTCACAGACCCATACGGCTCCAGATTCCCTATGTTTCCGGTCAGGTTGCCCGATGTATTGGCCCATCCTGATGGAAGGGTCCAGTTGAGCCATACGTTTGTTGCGGTCTCGTTACCTATGTTCTTGACAGTCGCGGTCAGGTTGGAGCTCGTGCTCTGGTATATCACCGAATCATACGAGGTTATGTTGGTGGTCTCGTTTATGTAGGGCCCGCCTATGTAAGAAACCACGCTCCCGTTTATCAGGTACGAAGAGACATTGGAGCTGCTCGAGTTCACGTTGAGGATGACCGAATACTCGTTGGGGGTCTCTGGCATGGTCGCGTTGACCACTATGCAGATTCCTGTCCCTGCGGGCAGGTCGAACGGCTCTGTAACATTATACGTGAAAGGAACGGTCCACGGCGTTGATACCATGTCAAAGTATATTGTCTGGTCGCCCGTGTTCGTTATCGTTACCTCTCCCAGCTTCTGCGAAGTCCCCTTGAACCCTGTCACGTAACCGAAGCTATCCGACGCTTCCCCGGAAGCGTTCGTTATCGAGATGTCCCAGGAATTCTCCCACTGGACAGGAACCATGTATATCTGTGAGTAATTCCAGAGACCGTTGGTGTCGTTGTACCAGAACCTGTACGTCCAGTTCCCAAGGTCTGAGAAAGTCGTTGCTATAGTTCCGTTGACCCAGAAGCCCGATGAGGAGTTGTAATCCATGCTGTCGTTGGTGTACGTCCCTGCGAGCGGGGGCTTGTACTGGAGCTTTACCGCGCTGACCCCTGAAAAGTCGCTGACGTTGGCGCTGACGTTTATGTTCGTTCCGGGGTCGATAGCATTGCTGGAAGAGGGTAACAGCGTGACGGATTCCAGGACAGGCGGAGAGGCGTCAACAGTGAAGGTGAAGTTAGTGTCGTTCCATGCGCTCTGCGATTCGTTGTCGTACGCGAGGCAGTTCCATACATAGTAACCGTCAGCCAGGTTGCTGAGCAGCCAGCTTGCCGATTCCTGCGTGTGGTTCTGGACAGCCTTAAGGTAGGATGCGTTTATCTGCGAAGGAGACCTCGCCACGCCGGATATCCTGAATTCATCGAACGTGACGTTTCCCTGTTGATTGCCGTCACTATAGCTGCCGATGTGCATTGAACTGCTGAATACTGTTCCATATCCGTAATGGTTTGATGTGTATGCAACAGACTCGTTCGAGCCATCGAGGAAGAGGTCAAGTATCCCTCCGCTTCCCACCAGATTGTTTATGTCCCATATAGCACTAAGGAAGTGCCATTCTCCCGGGACCAATGAAGAGACATCCTTGCTGGCACTTTTGTCTGCTGATCCATCATCCAGGAACACGAAATACGCTCCCCCCTCAGTGATGTATATCTGAATTTCATTTTCATTCAATCCCGAACCTGTCGTGAACATATATGCATCATTCCCGCCAGGGTCAAGGCCAAGACTGAACCAGAACTCTACCGTACCCTGGTCGTAAAGGATGTTGCCTGATGTCGGGTAAGTCAGGGTTTGTGATGTGTTTATCTCAACGCCCCTCCTGAACATACCATCAACAAACGAGGTTGAAGTATTGGTCCCTGTCTCACCACCCTCACAAACATACGTGTCATTGAAATGGCACATGAGCAGCGTCTCACCATCACTCTCCAGCTCAACGAACCTGGTCATGTTCGATTGCGCAAAAACACCGCTCACGTTCGTGTAAAGGGAGACGTTGTACAGGTTCTCGTCATCTGTCACGTTGCATGAAAGCGTCACGTCATTCGTGGTGTATGCGGTTCCTGTCCCAGGCGAGTAAAGCGCGACATCGGGAGGGCTGGACGCAAAGACCGATGGTAAGAGGAATAGCATTATAGAAACAACTACCGATAAACCTACGGCTGTTTTTACTTTCATGCAACTACTATAGTATTGCTTTCCCTGACTTATATCCATTCATATGGGCAGAAGTTCGTAGAGGCCTATCCTGCTCCTCTTTATGTGGACCCTGGAATCCCTCGAGAATTCCATGACCTTAACACTCCCGATACCTTGGCAATCCTTCTGGACGACAGAGAAGACCCTACTCCCTTCCATGGGAGTGCTTCTGATGGTCTCGCAGTCGGTTGACTCTGCCGGAAGGACGCCAAGGCTGGTCCCGTAATATGCGAAGTACCTCTCCGCGAACCCCGGCAGCAGGATAACGTCACCCGGTTCATAATCATCGTTCACGTAACCAATAAGCTGCACCGGTGGGGAGGGGACGCTCTTTATGATGCTTGCCAGATAGACGGAATGGAAGAGCAGCAGGAACGCGAGCAAAGACAACACCATCCATCTTTTTTTACTCTCGAAAAACAGGATTGCCTTTACCAGACAGACCGATATAATGGGAACAATTACCAGCAGATACCTGGGGTTGAACGGGGGAAAGAAGACAAAGACCATGATAAGATAAGGAAGAACCCCCGAAAGCAGGAACAGGAACCGCTCATCCCTGAAAGTCATCTCCCTGAGGAACATCCCGAAGAGGGCAGCCATGAGAACGAGGAGGGCAACGCTGAGGATTCCCAGCCCTGCGAGGTTTATGCCATATCCCTCGAGCAGGAAGAAGTAAGGAAACCCAATCACCCTCTCAAGGATGTCTCCGGTCCCGGAACCAACCAGCGATATCTCGGGCACTTCCGCCCTGAATGCCAGCTGTTCACCAATGACATTCACGTACTCCGCAGGCCCTGTTACCAACATCACCGGGACGAGCCACGCGAGAACTGTAAGGGCGAAAACCCCACCTGCCATCAGAGCGCTTTTCCTGTCCTTCCTGCAAAGCAGGGCGCTGTACAGAATCACCGGAATCAATATGGCTGCCGAATGAATCCTCACTCCGGCGGCAATCCCCGCAACCAATGCCCCGATGAGAAGGTTCCTCCTCCTGCTGTGCTTGTGGTAATTATAAACAAAGAACAATGAGAGTAACGTGAAGAAGAGGCCCGGCATGTCAGACAAAGCCTTGACGCTGTTAAGCCAGAAGAGCGGGGTTATTGCCATCAGGAATGAGGACATCAGAGCGACCCTCCTGTTGGCCATCTCCCTCAAAAGCAGATAGAAAACGTAAACACATCCGGCCCCTGACAGCGCACTCAGCAGTGTGAGCGCTAATAACCCGTTTCCCACAAAAGTGTTCAGAAGCATACCCATTCCGATATAGGCAGGAAACCCTGGCGGGTGCGGCTGGTATTTCGTCACGTTGAACTCCCTGATGCCCAGCGCGAAATGCGCGGAGTCCTCGTCGTCAAGGGAGATGCTCATGGTGGAAAGGTAAAGCATGAGCATGATTATGGAAACCAGAATTGCAATCCTGTCAAGCCAGATTCCCTTCATTTCTTCACCGCCCCTCTAGATTCTTTATCATGAACCTCACCATTAATATTCCCCCTATGGTCCCAAACTTGTTCATGACTCCGCACTTGGATTTTCCATAAACCCTTGGCCTGTGATTTACGATTGATTCTGTCAGGCAGAACCCCCTGGCTTCGGCAATGACCCCCATGAACCTGTGCATGCCCTTGAAGTATTTCACCTCCGAGATGCATTCCCTCCTGAATACCTTCACAGGGCATGCATGGTCGTGCAGGTTCGTGCCGAAAGCAAGGTTGATTGCACCGTTCCCGAAAAAGGAGAACATTCTCTTCGTTGGGCCGTCTTTCCTGTCGCGTCTCCATCCGCAGACAAAATCATATCCACCATCCACATAATCAAGCATTCTTACCACATCCTTTGGGTCATCCTGCAAATCTGCATCCAGCATTACCGTTATCTTTCCTGCAGAATCTTCCATCCCCCTGTAAAGTGCGGCACACTTGCCCATTCTTGAGCCAAGCCTTATAATCCTCAGCCTCTTGTCCGATATGCTCTTTAACTTGTCGTACGTTTTGTCAGCAGAGCCGTCATCAACAAACACAATCTCATAATCCCTCTTGCCCATGGCCCTTGCTATTTCCATGTAAACGGGGATTACGGTCTTCTCTTCGTTGTAGGCTGTCACAATGACCGATATTTCAGGAATATCATCACCTCTTAAAAATTATTTGTTGTCTTTATCAAACAATTGTCACATAAAAATTGTGGCGCCGGTTTGGTGTTTTTGTAGTGCAACGTTCCTTCATATACCATGTTTTGAACTCTCGACGGGTGTAGACAGTTCCTGCTTGTGCTTTTTTAAGAAAACGTTTCATTTTCTGATGAGGGAATAGAACCGTTTCCGTCGAACTCTCGTTCCCTCGACAGTCCCGGCCCTCTCAAGCTCCTTCAGGTATTCGTTGCACCGGTTCCTCGAGAGCTTCACCATCCTCGCGAGCTCCTCGCAGCTCAGCTTCTCGTGCTCGCTGAGGAGGGATTTAATCATGCTCTTTATCTTTAGGGTCCTCACGCTTTCCCCCTTCTCCATGCTCTTCGTGGTGAGTTTCTCAAGCTCCATGAACTCGGTTATCCTCTCCCTCTTGACGTGCTCGACCTTCTTCTCAAGCTCCCTTATCTTCAGCAGGATGTCATCCATCTTGTTCTCAAGGAAGCTCATGCTCTCTATCCCTGGAACGTCCTTGATGCCAACCCTCTCCTTCTGGAGTTTGTTCTTCAGTATAAGCAGTGAATTGACCTGGTCCTTCCTCTCACCAGTCTTCCTCCGTCCGAATCCGAGCATGTTTAATTTATGTCGGTCGACAATATAAACCTTACCCACTGGGTTAACTGTATTACTTGTATATAGCCCGACATTTATCCATTATAATGGTACCAAATGTTCGCACTTTCTTCCGGGAGGTTGGGTCAGGTGCAGATTCTCGCAGCCATTGTCTTCCTCTTCCTGATACCCACCACCGTGATAATCGCGCAGAACGCCACCAATTCCTCCTTTGAAAATCTCTCCATTGAGGGAAACGTCATCCAGCTCCCCCAGAGCACGACAGACGTGGCAGATTCCAATGCATCAGATGTCACGAACCAGAGCCAAGCAGAACAGCCTCCTGAAAACCAGACCTCTGAGACAGATTCCTCCGTTGTTGATGAAGAGTTCCCCTCATTTCCCCCTTCAAACGAGACCCTGAACGAAACCCTCCCCGGAACCAGCCAGACACTTAACGATACATCGAACGGCACTGTGCTGAACCGGACACTGAACGAAACCGTACCCGCAAACGGGACCGGGCTGAACGAAACGAACCAGACGCTCCCCGATGATAACTACACACTGCCCTCTGACGAAACCCCCGAAGATGAAGTAACCGGTCATGCAGACATCTCTGTCGATACAGGATGCATGGACGTGCTCATAAGGGGTGAGACGTTTGCCATCTACGCCATTTTATCCAATTCCGGGACTTCTACCGCCTTTAACGTCTCTCCCGAATGGCTGATGCCCCTGGGATTTGAGATTCTGGATACCGACAACCCGTGCGGGACCATTCAGTCAGGAGAGCATTGCACAATAACGGCCAGCGTTTACGTGCCCGAATCTTCCGGACTCGGGCCGGATGAGATAAGGATACTGGTGAGTTACGTTGAATAAAGCCTCAGCTTCAAGGTCAGTGCAGACAGGCAGGATGGCCAATGTGAAGTCAAGCTCTGGACAGAGCGAAATCCTAGTGTTCTTCCTTTTCATACTCCTTGCGTCCGGTGCTGTCATGGCTTACAATGCCACGAACGCAACCAATGGAACTGATTTCCTTACCGGCTATTTCATGAACGGCAGCATCAACGAAAGTCCCTGCATTTTCACGAACCAAACCTTTGGCATCACAGAACCCATGATAAAGAGGGTTGAGTCTTCAAAGTCAATAGAGGTCTGGGCCAAAACCTCACTTTCCATCGAGGCGCTGGATAATAATGGCTCTTACCTCATTCATGCTTCACTCATGCTTGACAATGGCTCCTTGCTCGGGGGATATGAGATAGAATTCTACCGGGACAATGTCCTGATTGGTCCGGGCCTCACGGACTCCCTTGGCCAGGCAGAAATATCCATGGAAGCCGCTCCTGGAAGGCACGACATCCGGGCCGAATATTCTGGAGATATGGGCAGGTTCTACATGTTTTCGTCAGGCAGGACAGAGCTGGTTTCGAACGTTTCCTCAGGCCTTCCCGATGAATGGGTTTCATACGACCCGGAATCCAACACGATAACGATAACAGGGGACGGCATTCACTGCACCTCCCTCATGCCATGCACACTCACCGACATATACAATGCGGACCAGCAGGAAGGGTGGAACCGGATAGAAAACATTTACAACTATTTCTTTTTCAGCGTGGCGCTGAGGATAGGCGACGGCAGCAATGAAACGGTGCTCCGTTCGGTGCTTGAGCACGTATACATAACCATGCCCTGGGAGGTCATGTCCAGCGGGACCCTACAGCTAGGAGAGATTGACGAGAGCAAACAGACCTCCGGGGGGACACTTTTCGAAACCAACGTCCCTGCAGAGAACCAGCTTGAGGGAGGGTCTGCACTGAGGGTGAACAGCGGAGGGACCCTCCGCTTCTATGGCTCGTCCTACAAGGTGTACAACGATGCTGAAAACAACATCGCCCTTGAGGAAGGCTCCAGCTTCCTGAGCAACAGGTTCGACATGCAGAGGGTTGACAGCGAAGCAGGAAAGACCACGCTCTTCGTGCCCAAAGATTCAAGGGTCGAGAATTTCGTCCAGAGGGAATATGTTTCCCTGGAGTGCGCCGACAGGGAGACTTGCGATGAAATCAGGGAGGAGACCGCATGAAAACAAAAATAATCCTGCTGATTTTTGCCCTGTCTTTTACATTCCTTAATCTTCCTCACCCTGCTGATGCATCAATAAGCTGCGGCAGCACGATATACGTATACGCGGACAGCTCCGGAACGTGCGGGAGCTCGACGACCGAGGCAGCTGCATGCGATATAGCAACAATCGCTTCTACATGCAGCTCGCAGGTCACGACCTCCAACAACTATTACATCTTCAACGCGATTCTTGTAATAGGACAGAACTCCGGCGGAACCCGGTATGCAACCTATGTAAAATCAACAAACGACCACGTCAGGTTCAACTATTACGTCAGGGTAATCGCCAACAGCACCCTCCAGTTCGGACAGCTAACGAGCAGCGGGGTGCCAGAACAGGGGACCCTGATAGACTTCAACGTCGGCAGCACGACCTGCGACTCAGCCGCGATGTGCGCCGTCTGCTCTGCCTATGGCAGCGGCATCCTCAAGTTCTTTGACTCGCACGCCGTCAACTACATCTCCGGGAAGAACAACATAGATGCCGGCTCGCCCTCATCCGGCTGCTCTGCCGGAACCAGCACCGCCCGCGTGGAGATAAACAGATTCACGTTCGAGCAGGCCGTTAAGAACTCGAACGGAGCCATCCTATACGTGCCCTCGAACACGAGCATGAATGACTATGCCTTCTTCAACGGGAGGTATGGTATGGAGATGAGCGGCCTCCCGGAAGAGCTCTTCAGCAACCTCCTTATACACGATGCCTATGCAGGGATAAGGACATGCTACGCAAACGGCACTGTCAGGGGTTATTATGGATATGACAACGATTATGACGTAAGGCTGGGATATCACCATCTGGATGTCATAGACTCCCAGGTCGACGAGGATCTCATACTGAGCAATGATGCATGCTGCACCAGCGGGTCAGGAGACTGCCAGACATGGAACAGGTATGTCCTCTGGAGGAACAGCTTCAATGCCCTTATAAAGGATACTGGAGGAAGCCCCGTAGAGAACGTCTCGGTAAGGGGCCTTGACCTCAGGGGTGACCAGGCCTTCAGCATACTGACATATCCCAACGGGACGTTCGACGAGCAGATACTGGATTACAAGTACTATGACCCCGTCCCTCCTACCAAGATAGAATACACTCCCCACGAGATAAGGTACAAGAAGTACGGCTACAAGTTCATAAAGGCCGTGATGTCCTTTGACAAGCCCATAGAGCTCGACCAGCTCCTTGAAACCAACCCCTACGTGACAAGGACAGAATCACAGGCATCTGCGCAGACAGGGATAACATATACCCAGCCAACAAAGGTGACTTACAATGATGCGGAGACCCACGGTGTCTCCAGCCAGACCTTCACGCTCACCCATGCGCCTGTGGTCCAGCCGGAATTCTTCAGCCTCTACTACAACACCAACGGAACCCAGATACCGGCATCATATTACACCGTCTACTATGAAAACGGGACGGTGTATTTCAGCACATCGGATTACAACGGCCAGACTCTCAGGGCAGTATATTCCTACGGCGGGAGCATACATATAACAGAGAACCATACCCTCAAGGACATTTATGAATACACGCAGGCAAACCTCTCGGACGTGTTCACGACCGACACCGGAGAGATATACACATCATATGTTGACATCGTTCTCGGCAACTCAACAAGCTTTGCGGGCATAGACGAGAGCGGAATAAAGACCCTGAATTTCAAGGACGGGTTCGGCTTCTCTGCGGAGTCGGCAGGAGGTTTCACGAGGAACATAGAGTCCACCACATGGGACTTCACATGGGTTGGCGCGACGAACGGGACGTTCTCCAGAAATTATGATTATGACCTCAAGGTCACCGATTCAGGTGGAGGGGCACGGGAGAACGTTAGTGTCATGATCAAAAACAAGTACGGTCAGAACATCGTGACAAACCTCACGAACTCAACGGGATATTATGGGCCGGTGGAATACACGTATGCAATATACGAGGATTCTTCAGGGAGCACGCCAACCACTCAGGGACCATTCAGGGTTTACCTCAAGAAATACGGTTATATATTCTTCCAGAGCCTGAGGGCAATATCCACGAAGACGAGCGACGAGTTCCAGCTGCAGAACAACCCGTTTGTTACGCTTTCAGAGGCCGCTGCCGGCGCCCTGGAAGGAATCGAATATACACAGCCGGATTACGTTCCCTTCGGCTCAGAGTCCATATCGAGCTTCGGTGACGGCGGATACTCCGCCCAACTTTCAAACTATCCGGTCGTTCAGTCGGAGTTCATAGCGATGTTCTCTGATGACGGTAGCACAAACACATCGCTGGGGAGGGTCTCTGGAACCCCCTCCGCCGGGCAGTATAACGTGACATGGGACACAGGCAATGTCTGGTTCGGAAGCAGCCAGTCAGGAAACACAATCTATCCTGCTTATTCCTATGACGGCTCCATAAGGATAACCGAGAACAGGACGGTCAGCGAACTATACGATTTCATGCAGGCAAACCTCTCCGACAGCCTTTACACAGCAACGGGAGCGATACTGGATTCCTATGTTGACATAATAGTTTCAAACTCCACTAATTACGCGAAGATTATCGCTGATGACGAGCAAACCCTCAACATGAAGAGCGGGTTCGGCTTCTCTGTCCCCTCAACGAACGGCTCCAGTCTCAACCTCCAGTCAGACACCTGGAACTTCACATGGAAGGCGGACAACGGGACCTTCTTCAGGAAATATACGCTTGACATAACGGTCCAGAACTCCACAGGTGATCCGCTGAACAACTCCTGGGTTGTCCTGGAGGACACCAACGGAAACACAATCCTCTCGCTCTACACCAACGAGAGCGGCCAGATACCCCAGCAGGAGATAACGTACGCGTTATACAACTACACAGGAAGCGAGGTATTCTCCCCGTTCACGCTGACCGTATCCAAAGACCCGTTCGTGAACTACAGCGCCCCGCTGGACATTGACAGGAAGACCGACCTTATAGTGACGCTTGGCGTCCTCTGCGACCCGGCGCTCTACTATACATATGACGTCCTTTCAGGAAGCGGGGTGAACACCAACAGGAGTGCGACAGCGGACAACCTCACGATGGTGGTGGAGATAAGCACTGGTTGGTGGTATTCGGATGACCAGGAACCCGGGCTCCAGAGCATAACAGCGCCCTATAACTCATGGACATCGGAGGACCTAGAGCCAGGGGAGCAGGAGGCAAAGGTCGGTGACTGCCCGTTCTTCTTTGAGATGCTGGGGCTATCCCCCATGCTGGAAGAGGCCCTCATAGAAGAGCCGTTCGAATCCTACATCCTTCCAATCTCATATTCGCCGGAGCCGGAAGAGGTGGAAACCACGGAAACAAAAACCAACTACCTTGACTATGCAATAGAGTCGCTGTCGTCATTGTTTTCGGGCATACTCGGACTTGCCGAAGAGGAGCAGGAACCGGACATTATGATAATGAATCCCCAGTCATACCCTGCGCTCGGCGGGAACTGGACAGTGGAGTTCAGGACGACGGGAACGGCAGACCTTGTAATCACGCCAAAGGACGGAACCGCCTTCGGGGAAGACCTCCGCTTCCTTGAGCTCAGGTGCGGCAACGAAACAGTGAAGGAAGAGCTGATTGGCGGAGCAATCGTCGCTAAGGACTATTCGTGCGATGAGGAGAGCAGCTATGAGACGTCGGGCGTCATGGATTACGGCAAGCACACCCTGATGTTCACCTTTGGCAGCGACGTGGAATATGCATACAACGATGCCATACCCCCGCAATGGTATGACAACCAGACCAACAAGACGACAGCAGGGGTGAACATAGCACACGCCCTGAGATGGGTTGACTCGGCTGATGGCCTGAGCGGCTACATCTTCTCGTTCAACAACGGGACAAACTGGACCGATGGGGATTGCACGGATTATCTTACACAGGGTGAGTGCGAGTCATACGGGTGCACCTGGAGCGGTGGCGGGGGGCTGTCAATAACCCCCTCATTCGCTTATTCGAATACGCAGGAAAGCACTGGGTCAACAACACCTGTTGATACAGACACCTCGCTTACCTCAGGGAATTTCTCGAACGGGGAATTCTATCTGATAATGTATGGTGCAGGCTACGGTATTTCAGATACCAGTTCATTGACAGAGGTCCACGCCATCTACGGTTCGACTGAAATAGGTGAGTCGGTTTCAGAGGGCTCGTCATCCGGCAGCCCTGAAG
>Ga0307426_1001112_pt1 | contig 18190 bp, 13 predicted proteins | sample SalMarWE160340MG_FD_202165 | JGI IMG/M metagenome (GOLD analysis project Ga0307426, IMG submission 202165) | Salt marsh sediment microbial communities from the Plum Island Ecosystem LTER, Massachusetts, United States - WE1603-40 | ecosystem: Environmental > Aquatic > Marine > Intertidal zone >... | reverse complement strand
GTATGGAGAGCGACGGTTTCATCAACGCAGCGCGCAGATGGGAGTGGCCGTTGCCGTCTCCCCAGCGAAGATTGTGTTTGTAGTCCCTATTCGGGGGCGCGATCTCATCCAGGGTGCGCTTCAAGTCTGCCAGGGCGCCGCTTTCATATTCGATCGTCGTCAGGGCACTCGTCGATGAAGCCGTGAACACCGTGACCAAGCCGTTTCGCACGCCGGTATCCGCCAACACCTGCGCGACATCTCGGGTGATATCGTGCATGTCGGCATGACCACGGGTGGAAACCTGGACGTAAGCACTATGTACCATTGGCTCACCTCATTGTCCTTCATCTTGTTGCCAGTGATTGTCTTCCGTTCTATCCGTTGACGCCGGGGGAGTCATTCGCTCGTTATTCCACTCGTACGACGGACCTCAATTCCGGTGAGGGTTCCTTCTTGTGGAATTGAAAAGGGGGAGTTGGTCCAACTCGAGCTGCGTTCTCGTCTGTGCCTTGCCGACGTCTTTGGCACGGCATTGTGCATCGTCTGCACGCGCCAACAAGGCTTCACTGGATTTGTCGTCTTGACGGAGTTGTGAGATGCCGGCGCAAAAAGTCAGCTCCGGAATCGAAGCGCCCAAATGTCGGCTGTACGCTGAAAGCGCCTTGCGCAGTTTCGTCACCACTCCCTGCGCGCCGCTGATCGTAGTCTCGGGCAGCAGGATGGCGAATTCGTCACCGCCGATACGGGCCAGCAAGTCGGTCGAGCGCAGCACGCCGGAAAGGGCTACGGCGGCGCCGCGCAGGATATCATCGCCGAAGATGTGCCCAAAGTGGTCGTTGATCGGTTTGAAGCCGTCCATGTCGATGAAAACCAGGCTGAGCGGGCGGCGATAACGTCTCGCGCGGGTGAATTCCCGCTCCATTTGATCGAGAATGTGGCGGCGGTTTGAAAGACCGGTCAGCGGATCGGTGAGCGCCATTTGGGTCAATTGTTCGGTTTGGGCAGATAAGCGTTCGACCGTCTCCCGGATGTAATCCGCCAGCGATTGCAGAATGCCGGCGAAGCCAAAATACAGCGTCGCCTGGCCGATGATGAAGAACACACCAATCGGGCCATCGAAAAGCGGATCCGATTCCCCGTACATTAAATAAACCCGCCACCAGGCGATGCTGATGGCGGCGAATGAAAGACCCGCAAAAATGAAGGCCGACTTGCCGCCTTGCGTAATGCCGGCCAGTAGAATGCCCACCAGATATGCGACGCTGAGAATGTAGATTTGTTGGGGAAATAGAAGCGTACAGATCAGCGTGAGGATGAGGATGAGCGCGGACAAGATCATGGCTGCGCGATCCACATTTCCCTGGTTCAAGGTTCTGTATGCCACTGCACCGCTTGCAGCGAGAATAAGGATGATGGCCAGGTCGATGGCCATCGCAGATGTGGAGCGATCCGAGAGCACAAAGGTAAACACGACGTCTGCGATCAACCATATACCCAGGGCTGTGTAGAAACCGATAAAGACGGATTGGGTTAGTCTCGAGCGAAAGTGACGGCTCTCAGGGTCGTTTCGCAGGAGAAATTCATCGAGGTAATTGTTGATCACGAGTGTCGATCCAACTTTGATTTTCCCGTCGCTATTCTTCTTGTGGACCGGTCAGACCAAGAATATTGTAACCCGAGTCGACGAAAATGACTTCCCCGGTGACGTTTTTTGCCAGGTCCGATGCCAGCCATACTGCGGCTCCGCCAACGTCGTCCGGCGAGATGTTGCGCCGCAGCGGAGTCAGTGAAGCGTATTGGCGATACATGTCCTTGAAACCGCTGATCCCGGACGCTGAGAGGGTGCGAACCGGGCCGGCGGAGATGGCGTTGACTCGGATGTCTTGCGGACCGAGATCGGCGGCCAGGTAGCGCGTCGAGGCTTCGAGCGCCGCCTTCGCGACTCCCATGACGTTGTAATTGGGGATGACTTTCTGCCCGCCGTAGAAGGTCAGCGTGAGCACCGATCCGCCCCTGGACATGAGCGGCGCGGCGGCGCCCGCCAATGCGATCAAGGAGAATACGCTGATGTCCATTGCCAGATGAAAACCCGAGCGGCTCGTCTCGTGGAAGCGTCCCATCAGATCTTCCCGATTGGCGAAAGCGATGGCGTGGACCAGAACGTCGATCTGACCGAAGGCTTCCCCGGCTTTGTCCATCACGGTTTGAATTTCATCGTCGTTGGTCACATCGCACGGTTCGACGAAGGAGACTCCGATCGAATCGGCGAGCGGCCGGACGCGCCGTTCCAAACTCTCTCCGGCGTAGCTGATACCGAGATGGGCTCCTTGTTGGTGAAATGCCTGGGCGATGCCCCACGCGATGCTGTGATCGTTGGCGATACCGAAAATCAATGCGGTTTTACCCGATAAGAGTCCCATATCAATACTCCCGATCCACCATTACAAGATCTATATGCGAGATGGAGAACTTCGTCTTCTTTTCGTACCTTTGAACGTGACGACGTACTGCGCAGTTATGAGAATTTATCCACTTGGACACGCGCAGCAAACAGTACATCGGCTGGAATGAACATCGTCCCTCGTGCTCCGTATGTTGATGGCTGAAATCAAGATCAGCCCATCGACCTACCTGGAAAGCTAGAATTTCTCAGCCAAAACCTTTTCCCGTGCCGTCAGGGGCCTTTCGTTGGCGGCGAGGATGATTTCGCCGGCGGCATGGATTTTCGGCAGGTGTTCCGTGATGTAGATGCGGGCCAATTCGCATTTGCGGTCGGATTGGAGAGCGTCCTGGAGCAGCAGCCAGGAGTTGACGACATATGCGGCGCTGTCGGCCAGATCGACGGCGTAGTAATCGATGAGATCGCGTTCTTTCTCCTTTAAAGCGTCCGTTGCCTTCTTTAGCAAGTCGGTGGCGTCGATGAGCTGCTCCTTCAAATCCTCCAGGTGCGTTCCATAATCCTGCGAAGCCCATTGATCGAGTCGATCGTCCAGGGCGTGGCCCAGCAGTTTCCCCAGCGCCGCCACGATCTGCATCTGGCTGGTGCCTTCGTATATGTTGGTCACGCGCACGTCGCGGAAGTGGCGTTCGACGTTGAACTCGCGCATGTAGCCAACGCCGCCGTGTATCTGCATCGCCAGGTAACAAACCCGGTTGGCCATCTCGGTGGTGTAGTACTTTGTGAGCGGTGTAAGTACGTCGGCAAGATTGGAGGCGACCTTCGCATCCTGGCGAAGTGTTGTATCGCCCTCGGCGATGCGTTCTTCGTAGGCCTTGAGGCGGTCCACCCAAACGCCGGCTTCGCAGATCAAGGCCCGGCTGGCTTCGAGTTCCCCGCGCATGGACAGCAGCATGCGCGAGACGGCCGGCAGATTCATGATGGGTTGGTTGAATTGAATGCGTTCGTTGGCATACTTGTAAGCCTCGCGGTATGCCGCCTCGGCGATGCCCACAGCTTGCGCGCCGACCGCCAGCCGTGCGCCGTTCATCAGCGCCATGGCGTAGCGAATCAAGCCAAAGCGCCGCTTTCCGATGAGCCAGGCAGGCGTGTCCTTGTATTGAATCTCGCAGGTAGGGGAGGCATGAATGCCGAGTTTGTTTTCGATGCGCCGAATGCGCACGCTCTCATCTCTCTCGATGACGAACAACGACAATCCTCGGGCGTCGGTCGATCCCTCCTCGCTGCGGGCCAACACCACTTGCACGTCCGCATTGCCGTTGGTGATGAAACGCTTGACTCCGTTCAGCCGCCAGAACCCGGCTTCTTCATCGTAGGTGGCTTTCGTCTGCACGTTTCCCAGATCGGAACCGGCATCGGGCTCGGTCAGGACCATGGCGCCGCTCACTTCGCCACGTCCGAAGCGGGGCAGGATGCGCGCCTTGGTTTCTTCGTCGGCGTAATCGTTGATCGAGGCGGCGATTTCCTGCAAACCGAACACGGTCATCAACCCCGCCTCCGCCCGGGAGACAATCTCGACCATCATCTGGTAGATCGTTTCCGGCAGGTTCAGGCCGCCGTATTCCCGGGGTAACATGGCGCCCATCAACTCGGCCTGTTTGAAGGCTTCGATGCCCTCTTTGGTCACGTCGGCGTATTCGACGTTGCCGTCCAGATATTGGGCGCCCTTCTCGTCCGCCTCGGCCGCCGTGGGAGCGACGATGTTGGCGCTGATGTCCCCCAGAATTTCCAGCTGGAGGCGGAAATTATCGATGGCGTCGGCGTAATTCCGCGGGGCGTCCGCATACGCTTCGTGGAGTGTGTACCCTTTCTCTTTGATCTCGAGAATGTCTCTCAGATCGAGCTGCCCCAGGCGGAATTGAAGATCGAGGTTGTCGAGGAAAAAGTTATCCGTCATCTTGGTTTACCTTATCTCGTTCCTGCTTATTTGGCTTTTTCGCGCAAGGTGCGAATGAGCAACGGCAGGACTTCGGCGATGTCGCCGACGATTTTGTAATGGGCGAACTTGAAGATGGGCGCGTCCGGGTCGGTGTTGATGGCGATGATTTTGTTGGATTTATCCATGCCCGTGCTGTGTTGAATGGCGCCCGAGATCCCGGCGGCGATGTACAAACGCGGACGCACCGTGGTGCCGGTCTGGCCGATTTGATGTTCCCTGGAGACGAGGCCGGCGTCTACAGCGGCGCGCGAGGCGCCCACCTCTCCGCCCAGGATGTGCGCCAGTTCCTCGACCAGATGGAATTCATCCGCACCCTGTACTCCTCCGCCTGCGGCGACGATGATGGGTGCATCCTTGAGATTCACGCTCGGCTCGCGGATCTCCCGGCTCAGCACCTCGAGCGCAAAGTCGCCGGATTCGAAGCTGGGTTCGAAGTTATCGATTTCACCTTTTCGGTTCGCATCGGGCGTGTTGGCCTGCATCACGCCCGGCCGTACGGTCGCCATTTGCGGCCGCGTCTTGGGATTGACGATCGTGGCAATGATGTTGCCGCCGAATGCGGGCCGAATCTGATACAGCAAGTCCGTATACTCCCGCTTCTCCTTCTTCGAGGTGTAGTCTCCAATTTGCAGATCGGTGCAGTCGGCAGTCAACCCCACCTGAACGGCGCTGGCGATGCGCGGCGCCAGGTCGCGCCCGAGCGGCGTGGCGCCGATGAGGAAGATGTACGGCTGATGTTGGCGGATCAAATCGATGGCCACGCGTGCGTATGGCAGCGTTCTGAAAAGGGCCAATTCGGGATGATCCGCGACCAGTACCCGATCGGCGCCATACTGAACCACACTGTCGGCCAGCTCCTCGACCTGGTGCCCACACAACAAGCCCCAAACTTGACTCTGCAGGGTGGCCGCCAATTCCTGGCCCTTCGCCAGCAGCTCCAGACTCACGTCGCCGATCCGGCCTTCTTCCTGTTCGATAAAAACCCAGATGTCTTTTGATTCTGTCATGCGTCTATCCTGTCGGAGAATACGAAGTCCGTTTCATATCCCGGTTTTCCTTCGTCCTCAACCCACAACGTATTCTTTCACCAATTCGTCGATCAACTCCTTGATGCCTTCCGGAGTCGCCGGTATCTCTTTGCTCTCGCCGCTTTCCAGCACGACGAAATTGACCTTGTAAACCTGCGTGGGTGAACCTGCCAATCCCAGTTGAGATTTATCGAGCTCGAGGTCGTCTACGCTCCAGACCGGAATCTTGAGATCGTGTTCGCTCAGGTACTTGTCGAGGGTTTCTTCCGTCTCGAACTCCGGCCATTTTTCGAGCAGGTCGGGATATTCTGCCGGAACGGCGGCGAGTTTGTTGGCAATGCGCTTCCGCGCCGAAGCGGGGCGCGGTCGATTGGCGGACGAGACAACGGTGAGCAGGCAGGGCAGGCTGCATTTGACCAGTTCGCTGCCCAGATCGAACGCCCGCTGCACGACGATTTCGTCCGCCTCCAGGCCAACGATGGACTCGGCATACGTGATCTGGGGCAATCCCAGCTTCTCCGCAACCTGCGGACCGACCTGCGCGGTGTCGCCGTCGATCGCCTGGCGGCCGCAAAACACCAGATCGAAATCCCCCGCTTTTTCGACGGCGCATTTCAACGTGTAGGATGTGGCCTGTGTGTCTGCGCCGGCAAACTCGCGGTCGGAAAGCAGTATCACGCGATCCACACCACGATAGAGTGACTCGCGCAGGACTTCAGCAGCTTTGAGCGGTCCCATGGTCAGGACCGTGACCGTTCCGCCGTATCTTTCCCGAACCTGAAGCGCCATTTCCAAAGCGTTCAGGTCCTCCGGATTGAAGATCGCCGGCAGTGCGCTGCGGTTCATGGTGCCCTTGGCCGTCATCACCTCGCCGCTGATGTTGCGCGTATCGGGGACTTGCTTGACGAGCACGATGGATTGAAACGTCATTGGTACCTCCGCCTGGGGATTTCGTTCGTTTCGTCTGGTGGGACGGATTCGATACGGAAACGCCATGGAATGCTCTTCCATGGTTCTGGCACATTATTTAAACCCACTCGAGGCCCAACGGTCACGCTGAATCGGCCCGCATTCACGCCCTCTTCCACGAAAAGCTGCGATGTCGATTGGCAAAGATCGTGGCCGTCGAAGCTGCGCTCGATCGATAATGCCTGGCACAATTTTGCCGGTCCATCCGCGAGCCCGATCTCGGAAGCTCGACCCCGGCGACGACGCATGATGGGTTGGCCTTCCTGGGGCATGATGCCGCGGATCAGAACGGCGGCGGGAAAGCCATCCTCCTCGCAGACAAAATTTAGCATCCAATGGACGCCGTAGGTGAAATACACATAGCAATGCCCGGGCGGACCCCACATGGAGGCGTTGCGCTGGGTCTTCCCCGAGCGCGCGTGACAGCCGAGGTCGTCCGTGCCGATGTAGGCTTCGGTTTCGTTGATGATACCGGAGAGACGCACGTGCTGTTCTTCCAGCTTCACCAGCCGTTTCCCGAGCAGCTCACGTGCGACCGTAAGCGTCGGGCGATTGAAGAATGTACGCGGCAGTCTGCGTTTCGGGCGGATTTGTTTCATGATTGTCCGCTGGACTCGGTTTTCCATCGTGCTTTGAACCCCCTCGATCGGATGGATCGAGCACGAATGGGGTATTTCATTCCGTGGACTGAAAACGTGGATCGAGTTCCACCATGCGCTTCAGGCCTACTTCGAGCGTGACGCGCGGTTTGTAGCCCAATTTTTCCCGGGCGAGCCGAATGTCTGCGCACATGCGCGAAGGCCCCGTGTTCTGGTCCTCTTTGTACATCCACTCGACTTGCTTTCCGGTGGTCTCGATGACGCGCTGCGCGATGTCGTTCATGCTCGTTTCGATTCCGCTGCCGATGTTGATCACCTGGCGGTCGACGGTCTGCGCAGTTGCGGCTGCGACCATCGCTTCGACCACGTCATCGAGATATACGAAATCGCGCGTTTGTTCGCCGTCGCCGTGGATGACCAGCGTGCCGCCGCGCACGGCCTGGCGAAGGAAATGCGGGATGACGGGTGGGTGGGTGGCCGGCAAGGGCTGTCCCGGGCCGTAGGCATTGAACACGCGCAGGGCGACCGTTTCGATTCCCCAGAGCGAACCGATCGTGCGAACGTAATGCTCGGCGGCCAATTTCGAGACGGCATAGGGCGAGCCCGGGTTCGGAGGATCGTTTTCCGAAAGGGGTTGGTGGTCGTGGTCACCGTAGACAGAACCAGAGGAGATGAAAACGACGCGTTGGACGCCCACGTCACGCATCGCCTCCATGACGCTCACCGTACCGCCGACGTTGACATTGTTGTACTCACGGGGGTAGAGGATGGATTCGGAAATAGATACCCTGGCGGCGAGGTGGTAGACGCAATCCACCTCTTGCAGCAAGGTCCACAACTTGGGTCTGTCGCTGACATCGCCGCGCGTGAAGAGCACGTTCGGATTCAGACGTTCGGGATCCCCTGCGGAGAGATCATCGAGACCACGTACTTCATGATCTTCGCGGGCGAGTCGATTCGCGAGGGCCGATCCGAGAAAGCCGGCAGCACCGGTCACTAAAAAATTCATGATTCCACTGCGGGTTGAATCTCTTGCGTAGCGTCCAAGTCGGGGGATTATATCACATCGATATGAGTAACATTGACAGGTATGGACGCGCTGGTAAGATGAAATTATGTCAATGCTGATTTCCCTGCGCGGCTTGAAAAGGTGGTTGGGGCGTCTTATCGGGGTGCTTCTTTTCTTCACGCTCGTCGCTGGCAGTACGCTGCAGCCCTTGAAGCCGAATCAGCGAGTACACATGTACACCCGAGGTATCGAATTCAATTACGTGTCCTGGACGATCGATGCGCTGTTCGAGAAGGCCGAACAGATCGGGGTCGGCGCGACGGATTACCTGGCGGAAGGGGAGGCCACATCTTTCGTGCGCGCATACATGGATCAACTTGGAAAGGTGATGCAGATCGAGAGTCAACTGGCGCTGCTCGCCTCCGATGAAAATCTCGCCGATCCGCAAGTGGATGCGGCCGAATTGATCCACGCACGCGACGCCCTGCGAGAACGCCTGGATCGCATGCAGCCCGTCGTCGAGGCGATATTGCAGGAGCAGGTTGCCGTATCGATTGCTGAAACGGGGATCGAGATGGGCGGTGTGCCTTTTCCCCCGGTCAACTTCCATTTTACCCGGCCGCCGATGGCGCTCATCCTGTCTCCGCGGGATGTCATCCGGCAGGATGCCGACATCTCTTTGAATCCTTCCATAACATTGGAAGAAGTGCAGGCTCTCGAAGCCCGGGTCGAGCAAGAGATGAATGTCTCTGCACTGGTCGTGCCGATTGGGGGTGTGGGTATCTATCCGACGATGGTCAGCGAAAGCACATCATTGGCCTGGATAACCGAGGTGATCGCGCACGAGTGGGTTCACAACTACCTTACCCTCCATCCGCTTGGCCTGCGTTACTATTCGAGTCCCGAGCTGCGTACGATGAACGAGACGACCGCCAGCATCCTGGGAGGCGAGTTCGGCCGGCTCACGCTGGCGAAATATTACCCGGATCTCGTTCCACCACCCGCGGCCGAAACGGGCCAAGAACCGCAAAACGAAGAAAGTCCACCGGCGTTTGACTTTCGTGCAGAGATGCGCGAGACGCGTCTGAAGGTCGATGCGCTCCTCGCACAGGGACGCATCCACGATGCGGAGGACTACATGGAGGCGCGCCGCCAATACCTGTGGGAAAACGGATACCACATCCGCCGCCTCAATCAGGCCTATTTCGCATTTTACGGGGCTTACGCCGACGAACCTGGCGGAGCGGCGGGGGATGATCCCGTCGGCGACGCGGTGCGCAACTTGTGGCACGCCCTCGATTCACCCTCCGAGTTTCTGACGGCGATGGCCTGGCTGACGGACTTCCAGGATTTGCGGGAAACGCTTGCGGAAATGTATCCGGGAGAATGAGACCAAGTTCCATTCCGTTCTGCAAATCGATTTCTGACCGTGTGATTCGCCAAGGGATCGGCTTCGAATCGAATTCATGCTTGACAACCAGATAAAAATGTGCGAAATTATTGACGCATTCCGGTAACAATACCGGCACTGATACCGGAAAGTCACTTGGGGCAGGAAAAAGCGTATATGGGTCGACAGCGAAAAACGGTCACCATTTACGACGTCGCCAAAGCGGCGGGGGTTTCTGTATCGACAGTTTCCCGAGTTTTAAACGATAAAGTTGATGTTGCCAGCGAAACACAGGAGCGTGTCCTCGCGGTTATCGATCAATTGGAGTACACCTCCAACTTGGCTGCTCGCAGTATGCGCAGCAGAAAAAAGAATTTGATCGGATTAGTCGTGCCAGACATTGGTTCTCCATATTCAATCGAGATCATGAAAGGCATCAATCGGGCGATTGCCGATTCACCGTTCGATTTGCTGGTTTACACGACGGGGGATGTTAAAAAAAGCGGTGCAGCTTCCCACGAGCAATACTACGTTTCGTTATTGAATAATTCCATCACCGACGGCGCCATCGTCGTGGCATCAGCGGCTTCCGGCTTCGTTTCGGATGCGCCCATCGTCTCCGTGGATCCTCACGGGGATCCGATCGAAGGTGAACCGAGCTACCCCTTCGTCCAGGGAACGAATTATCAGGGCGCCATCGAAGCGATGGAGTATCTTCTGGGCCTGGGTCATACCCGCATCGGGTTTATCACCGGACGGCCGGAAATCGGCAGCGGACAGCGCCGCTTGAAGGGTTACAAGGACGCACTTGCGGACGCCGGAATTGAGATCGACGATCGGTTGATCGTCTCGGGCGACTTCACCACCGAGAGCGGCTACAATTGCGGACTGGCGTTGCTTGAATTGGAGAATCCACCCACGGCCATTTTTGCGGCCAACGATCAATCGGCGATCGGTGTGTTCAAAGCGGCAGAGGAATTGCGCCTTCGCATTCCGGAAGATTGCTCCATCGTAGGTTTCGACAATATCTCGGAAGCGAAGTATCTGGGATTGACCACGATCGATCAATGCCTGGAAAAAATGGGCTACATCGCCGTCCAGATGCTCATCAAGTTGATCGAAGACGAGTCGCTCGAAGAATCGGTGTACAAGATGCCGACCAAATTGGTCGAACGAACTTCATGCCACGGCCTGGCTGTGCCAGCGTAGCGGATGGAGTGTGACTCTTAGCATTTAGTTTTGCAAGAAGTACATTTATAATTAGAATATGTATGGAAAGGAGGTGGTTGCTGAGAAAATTGGCACGGATGGCAGAACTTTTTGTCGAAGCGCTCATGGAACAAGAAAGCTCTGCCGCAATCGTGGAGTGATCGAAACTTCCACAAAAAGAAACGCATAACCAATATGTTCGTCCTTAGAGGAGAAGAAAAACATGCGTAAGTCACTTTTGTTGCTCATAAGCTTGCTAGTCATCGCGACGATGCTCCTGGCAGCTTGTGGCACCGCCACCACGGAAGCTCCAATGCAGGAGCCAGAAGAGGAAGGCGGACAAGCTGAGGAACCGGAAGAGGAAATGCCCCCCAGCGAAACCGAAAAGACGGTGCTGAATGTGTGGTCATTCACCAATGAGATCCGAACCATGGCGATCGCGTTCGAGGGTAGGCACCCCGATGTGGACGTCGTCTACACCATGATCCCCATGACCAACGGTGAGTACCAGACGAAGCTGAAGGCAGCACTCGGGACGTCAGATATCCCCGACGTGGTTGCTTTGGAAGCTGCATTCGTGAAGGAATGGGTCGAGGCTGACTTCCTGGCCGATCTCAATGACCTGCTGCCGGAAGCGGAAACGGCTGAGACCTATCCGTCCGTCGTCGAAGTAGGGACGTACGGTGGCGTCACCAAGGGCTTTTCCTATCAGGCGACCCCGGGTGGTTTCTTCTACCGCCGCAGCATCGCTGAGGAATGTCTGGGCACGCAAGATCCTGGCGAAGTCCAGGCGATGGTTGCCGACATGGACATGTTCCTCGATGTCGCCGCAAAGATCAAAGAGTGCTCGAATGGCGACTACTACATGGTCGGCACTTCGGCCGCTTTGTTCAACCCCTACCTGCAGAATCGTTCACAGCCGTGGATCGTTGATGATGAGCTGGTCATCGACCCGATGGTCGTTAAGTACATCCAGCTGGCGAAACTCATGCGCGATGAAGGCTATGAGTCACAGGCTGGTCAATGGTCCGAGGGATGGTTCGCTGGGATGAGCGACACCTTGGTGGACGCCGATGGCAACCCCAAGAGAATCTTCAGCTACTTCCTCCCGACCTGGGGTCTTCCCTACGTGTTGATCCCGAACTCGGGCGACACCGGCGGCGACTGGGCGCTGATCCCCGGCCCGATCCCCTACCAGTGGGGCGGCACCTGGGTAGGCGCGATGAAGAACAGCCCGAATCTCGAATTGGCCAAGGAATTCATCACCTTCGTAGCACTGGATGAGGAAAACCTGACCAATTGGGCTCTGGGTGTCTACACCAATGACTACCTGGCTGCCATTGATCCTGATGTTCCTGAAGATCAAGCACAGCCCGGTGGCGACTTCGTCTCCAGCCAGGTCGTCGTAAAGAAAATCACACCGGAGTTCGACTCTGGCGACATTTACGACTGGCTCGGCGGTCAGAACAACTACCGACAGTGGTCCGAAGCAGCACCCAACGTAAGCGGTGCCTTGCTGACCGGATCTGATGACGCCATTCAGCGCCCTCTCGAGAGCGCTCGAGATGAATATCTCAGTGGCAACATCACCATCGACCAGATGTGGGAGCAGTGGCTTGAGCAAGTTCGCAACCTGTTCCCCGACCTGATTATTCCTGAACCACCATCCATGGAGTAATCGGCTAGAAGTAAGTTTTGTGGGTCAGTGGGGGAACATCCCACTGACCCACATTAATTTCTCGCTGCATCGTCTACTTGAATTCGGACGAAATGGAATAGGTATATGGAGGAATGGTTATGAGACTCCTCAGAATTCGAAGGAACAGCTACGGATATATCTTCATCGCACCCTTCATCATTGGTTTTCTCGTCTTCGGGTTATATCCGTTGTACAACACCTTCGCACTCAGCTTTACCGATATGACCTTGATGAATGCGAGTTCGGCCAAGTATATCGGGTTGGCCAATTTCAAGCGTCTGTTTGCCGACGATTTCTTCATGAAGGGTGTTACGAACACCTGGCTGATCTGGCTGCTTAACTTCATCCCTCAAATCGGTATCGCTTTGCTGCTCTCGGCATGGTTTACAAGTGCCAGGCTCAAGATTAAAGGCGTGGGACTTTGGCGAGCGCTGTTCTACTTGCCGAACTTGTTGATGCCTGCCACCATCGCGGCATTATTCTTCAGTTTGTTTCAGTTTTACGGGCCTGTGAATCAGGCCATCGTCCAGCTCGGTATCGTGGATGAAGCCGTGCACTTTCTGCAGAAAGTCTCAGTAGCCCGATCCCTGGTGATATTCATCCAATGGTGGATGTGGTTTGGACAAACCACGATCATCATCATGGCCGGTATCGCCGCGATCCCCGTGCACCTGTACGAAGCGGCCATGGTCGATGGTGCGACAGGGACACAGATGTTCAGGCGTATCACCATGCCTTTGCTGAAGCCGATTCTGACCTACGTCTTCGTCACGTCGCTCGTCGGCGGCATGCAGATGTTCGACATACCATTTCTCCTGACCGATCAGCGAGGCGGTCCCAGCAGCTCCATTATGACGAACAACATCCTCATGTACATGAAATTCTCGAGCAGCAAAGGCCACATCGGTGCAGCTTCGTCGGTTGGCGTGCTCGTGTTCATCATGACTACCGTTGTTGCACTTGGTATCTTCTACTTCATGAGGGACAGAAACATTCCGTCGGTACGGAAGAAGCAAGAGAAGACGTTACGTCCATTGCGGACACAAATGGCTGAGTTGAAGGCACAGGAGTAGGATGATGATACGGACTTCTGCAGAGACTTCTAAGGTGGGTTTATATCTTTCGCGCGGGTTTATTTACGCATTACTGATTTTCCTTTTGCTCATTACCATTGTCCCCATCTGGATGTTGATTGTAAACGCTACCCGTTCCACGTTTGAAATCCAACAAGGCATCAGTTTTTGGCCGAGCACACACCTGATAGAAAACTACCGCATCCTGGGAAGTAAGGGAATCAACATCTTCAAGGGTTTTTCTAACAGTATGTTTGTGTCGATTTCGACGACCCTCATCACGGTGTATTTTTCCTTTCTGACGGCGTATGCACTGGTTGTATACGAGTTTAAAGGGAAGAAGTTCGTCAATAACTTCGTCATCGTGCTGGTTTTAATCCCGACACAGCTTTCGATCATCGGCTTCTATCAATACATGTCCAGGTTAGGCCTAACCGATAATTATGCCTCCCTCATCTTGCCATCGATCGCAAACGCGGGCGGCGTGTTCTTCGCCAAGCAGTATTTCGAGTCGATGTTGATTCAGGACCTCATCGACGCGGCCCGGATCGACGGCGCCAGCGAAATCGGCATCTTTCACAGAATCATGATGCCGTTGGCAATTCCAGGTGCGGCTACCTTCGGTATCTTCGCCTTCGTTTTCGCCTGGAATAACTTTTTCAATGCATTCATCCTGATCTCGTCCTTCGATAAATACACCTTGCCGATGCTGGTACAGACACTGCGTGGTGATGTGTATCGGACGGAATACGGGGCCATCTATATTGGCCTTGCCATCACGATCGTACCCATCCTGCTCGTTTACGCCCTTTTCTCGCGATATATCGTTAGCGGTATAGCCATGGGCGCGGTACGAGAATAAAACCATCATCACAGCGAGGTACCATGCGGTATGGCTATTTCGACGATGTTGAGCGCGAATATGTAATTACACAACCCGATACACCATTACCGTGGATCAACTACCTTGGTTCACAAGCGTATTTCTGCCTCATTTCCAACACGGCAGGGGGCTACTCCTTTTACAAAGACGCCCGCTTGCGGCGTTTAACACGATATCGTTACAACAACGCGCCCCTGGACTGCAGTGGGCGCTACATCTATCTTCGAGATGATGGCGCCTCGGTTGCTCAAACGGAGGAGCTATTCTGGTCGCCTTCGTGGCAGCCAACTCGCACTCCGTTGGATGCGTATGAATGCCGGCACGGCATGGGGTACACGGTCATTCGTTCTACACTGGCTCAAATCGAAGCCAGCACGCGTTACTTCGTCCCCATGGGAGAAAATCTCGAAGTCTGGGAATTGACGCTCACCAATCACCGCACGGAGCGCGCGCAGTTGTCCGTATTTTCGTCCGTGGAGTTCAATTTGTGGGACGCCATGGACGACGCCACAAACTTTCAACGCAACTACAACGTAGGTGAAGTGGAAGTGGCGGACGGGGTCATCTTTCACAAAACGGAATATCGCGAGCGACGGGATCATTTTGCTTACCTGGCGTGCTCGGAACCCATCGCTGGCTTCGATACGCAGCGCGAAGCTTTTTTGGGACCCTATCGGGGTTACGCTGCGCCTGTCGGAGTCGAGTCTGGCGGCTTATCCGATTCGATTGCACACGGCTGGCAGCCCGTCGGGGTTCAGCATGTCAAAGTCGAGCTGCAGGCCGGCGAAAGTAAAAAGATCATTTTCTTGTTGGGTTATCACGAGAATCCGCACGATGCAAAGTTCGATCCGCCCGAATCCCAGACCATCAACAAGCGCCTGGTTTTACCAACCATCCAGAAGTATCTCCAGGCGAAGCAAGTCGAAAAATCATTTCAGGAACTACGCGCGTTCTGGGATGATTTGTTCGGCAAATTCCAAATAACCACCCCGGATGAGCATACGAACCGGATGGTCAATATCTGGAACGTATACCAGATGATGGTCACCTTCAATTTGTCGCGTTCGGCATCTTACTTCGAATCGGGCATCGGGCGCGGCATGGGCTTTCGTGACTCGAACCAGGATTTACTCGGCTTCATGCATTTACTGCCGGAACGCGCACGTGAGCGTATCTTGGATTTAGCGGCTACGCAGATGCCCACTGGCGGGGCATATCACCAATACCAGCCTCTGACCAAACGCGGCAACAATGACGTTGGCAGCAATTTCAACGATGATCCCTTGTGGTTGATATTGTCGGTAGCGGCGTATCTCAAGGAGACCGGCGAATGGGGGATATTGGATGAAGCTGTGCCCTATGAAAATCAATCTGGCACGGAAGAACCGCTCTATGGCCATCTACAACGTTCGATTCAATACACCCTCGATCGTCTTGGCCCCCATGGCTTGCCGCTCATCGGTCGTGCGGATTGGAACGACTGCTTGAATTTGAACTGCTTCTCCGATTCACCGGGGCAATCCTTTCAGACCACGACCAATAAAGACGGAAAGGTGGCGGAGAGCGTTTTCATCGCCGGTCTTTTCGTCCTGGCTGCGCAAGAGATGCAGGCGATCGCGCATCATCGAGGCGACGCGGCCGATGTTAGGGCTTATATCGAAGCTGCGGATACGATGGCGAAAGCAGTGTGGTCCGCCGGCTGGGACGGCGACTGGTTCCGCCGCGCTTACGACGACATGGGTCGGGCATTGGGATCGCGTGAAAACGACGAGGGCCGGATTTTCATCGAGCCGCAGGGAATCTGCGTGATGGCCGGGATGGGCCTGGAAGATGGTCGTGCGCTGCAAGCGTTGGATTCTGTCGCAGAACACCTCGAGACGCCGCACGGGATTGTGCTGCATCAGCCAGCATTCACCCGATATTATCTACATTTGGGGGAGATTTCGTCGTATCCACCAGGATACAAAGAAAACGCGGGCATTTTTTGTCACGCAAATCCATGGATCATGATTTCCGAAGCCATGGTGGGGCGCGGAGACAAAGCGTACGAATATTATCTGTTGATCAATCCATCGGTGCGGGAAGACATAAGCGAAGTGCATAAATGTGAACCTTACGTCTATGCTCAAATGATCGCCGGCAAGGATGCGCCGACTCACGGCGAAGCTAAAAATTCTTGGCTGACGGGTACGGCCACCTGGAATTACGTTGCCGTCACGCAGTGGATTCTCGGCATCCGGCCAACGTACGCCGGCCTCGAAATCGACCCGGTTCTGCCCTCGGATTGGGATGGCTTCGAGGCGGTTCGATATTATCGCGGCGTGCGATACAGGATTAAAGTCGAGAGGCACGGAACGGGAAGCACCGTTCGCCTCGAAGTCAATGGAAGTCCTGTCGACGGACGCGTCATTCCCCTACCTGAAGACAAAAGCGGAGAAGTTGAGGTGCATCTTTGTTTGGGATAGGGTGGATGCCAACGGAAAGGGATTTCAATTATATTCTGTGATGGGTAATAGCTGATTTGTAACCGTTAACGTCGCTGCTGAGGAGTTCAATGGCATCAATCAATCAACGTATCGATGAATTGGTTTCACAAATGAGTCTGGATGAAAAAATCTCCCAACTGGGTTCTTGTTGGATGTATGAATTGCAAACGCAGGGGGAGATCGACGAGGAGAAAATAGCCGCTCGACTCGGCAGCGGTATTGGGCAAATCACACGCGTCGCTGGTGCATCCACGCTCGATCCTGTGTCTGCAGCCAAGGCCGTCAATCGTCTGCAGAAGTACTTACTCGACGAAACCCGCCTCGGAATTCCGGCCATCGTCCATGAGGAGTGCTGCTCGGGTGCGATGGTCCTCGGCGGCACGATGTATCCTCAGATGATCGGCCTGGCGTCGACTTTCCGTCCGGCGCTGGCGAAAGCCATGACCACGGCGATCCGGCAACAACTTCTTGCCATCGGTGCCCGGCAGGCCCTCGCGCCGGTTTTGGATATCGCCCGAGATTCCCGCTGGGGACGTGTGGAAGAGACTTTTGGCGAAGATCCTATGTTGGTCAGCCACTTTGGCGTCGCCTATATCGAGGGATTGCAAAATGAGTCGCTGGCTGAGGGTGTGATGGCTACCGGTAAACACTTTATCGGGCACAGCAACTCGCAGGGCGGATTGAACTGTGCGCCCGTCCACATGGGCTTTCAAGAAGTCTACGAGGCGTTCTTGCCGCCATTTCAGGCCGCAATCCGGAACGCCGGGCTTGCCACGATGATGAACGCCTATCCCGAATTGGATGGAGTCGTCGTAGCGGCCTCGCGCCAGATTCTGACCGACATGCTGCGCGGTGAGCTGGGTTTCGATGGTTTGCTCGTTTCGGATTACGAAGCGATCGAGATGATTCATAATTTTCACTTCGCAGCAGCAGATGAATCCACAGCGGCCAGCCTTGCGCTTGCGGCTGGAATCGATGTCGAACTTCCGACGACCGTTTGCTACGGGGACCCACTGAAAGCAGCTCTAGATGAAGGCAAGATCACCGTGGAGATGATCGAGCGTTCGGTGAGCCGTCACCTGCAAAAGAAATTCGAACTCGGTCTTTTCGAGAATCCCTACGTAGACGAAGGTGCGGTACTTGAATTTTACGAGACGGATGATAATCGCAGCCTCGCACGCCAAATTGCCCACGAGAGCATGGTTTTGTTGAAGAACGACGGCCTATTGCCGTTGGAAAAGACGATCAAGACGCTGGCCGTCATTGGACCTAACGCCAATGAAGGGAGAAACCAGCTTGGAGACTACTCCTACGCGGCGATGAGGGAGATGATGGCGTTTGTTCCACAGGAAGACTCGTTTTTCATGGACGTGGATGAAGCGGAGTTCGCTCGACACGACATAAAAATCCCATCCATCCTCGAGAGCATACAAGCGCTGGTTTCGCCGCAAACCGAAGTCCGCTAT
>Ga0307426_1001111_pt1 | contig 18203 bp, 13 predicted proteins | sample SalMarWE160340MG_FD_202165 | JGI IMG/M metagenome (GOLD analysis project Ga0307426, IMG submission 202165) | Salt marsh sediment microbial communities from the Plum Island Ecosystem LTER, Massachusetts, United States - WE1603-40 | ecosystem: Environmental > Aquatic > Marine > Intertidal zone >... | reverse complement strand
TTCAGCAGAATGGCGGTCACCGATCCTCCGGTATATCCGGTCGCACATATTGCGATGAAAAGCGGAAGAGCCTGATCCGGTGTCATGAAAAACACCAGGGGCAGAAAAACCGCCATCGCCACGATGGATCCTAGGCCGGGAATGATGCCGAAAATTATCCCGACGAAGGCGCCGATGAACAGAATCAGCCATATCTCCAGGCCAAGGAAACTCTGCAGGGCTTCAAAGAAAGCTTGAAAGATCATCTGACAATTACCCTCCTTAGCGTCGATCGCAATAGAAAATCCCCGAAAAATTTTAGCTTTCCCGGGGACCTTATTTGTTGATGATTCAAGTCTTAGCGGAGATCTTGATAACGCTTCGAACAACCAGAACCTATAAGATCCCCACCCGACTACTTGATATACTTATTTACCAGATTGCGCGTCGCTTCGATCTTTTCATCCGGCATACTCAGCACCGTGCGCACGTCGTTTTCCAGCTGCTCGCCGGTCATCGGAGTCTGCCAAATCGCCCATCGCACCTTGGCTTGTTTCAAAAACCCGGGCTCTTTCATGATCTTGTCAAAGCTCCTTCGCAGGTACTCGAGCTTGTCAGCCGGGACTCCGGGAGGGCCGAAGAACGATTTTCCCGACACCAGGGCTTCCACAAAGCGGATCATGTCCTCCTGATCGGCGGTGAGATTATTCCCTGCAAGTTCGGCAATGGACGGTACGTCGGGATACCAGGCGGTCCGCTTGAAGGTCATAGAGCAGAAGGGTTTTACAAATCCCTTCTCCACCTCAACGCCCCCCGAGGAAGCTTCTAGGGTATAGCCAATAATCTCTCCTCTTCTCACGGCAAGACCCAGCTCCGGTGCCTCATAACCGAAGATCACGTCAGCATCGAGATCAAAGATGTCGATGGCGACAATCGTCGCTATGGTGCCGGTGCTGGCGGGGCTCAATGCGCCGAACACGAGCTTTCCGGCGTTCTTGAGCTCCTCCGCGTTCACCTGTGGTGCCTTGGCGTCGATCCAGATATAGTTGGGATCAAAGCCGAAAAACCCGATCCAGCTCAGCTCCCGGGTATCGAACTTGGGACCCGGCGTTCCGAGCAGCTTCGGTCCGGTCATATCGGAAGGATGGTGGGTAGTTCCGATCGTCAGCCCGTCCGGTTCGGCTCGATAGACCGTGTTCAAGCCCTCGATTCCGCCCCCCCCGGACATTACTTTGACCACCATCGCTCCGCCGGTTACCTCCGACCAGTAGCTGGCGAACAGCCGCGCCGCGAAATCGGTTCCGCCGCCGACGCCGCCGTTGGCTATCAGCGTCACGTTGTGGTTCGCGTAGAACTCCTCCGCGTTTTCCGGTTCGGCGGAACGGCCTTGGCCTGAGCCGAAAACAACAAACGGAACCAAGAAAACCAGTACCACCACGGCTAGTTTCTTCATTTTCATACCTCCTATTTATATATTTTTCTGTATATTGTATACAGTATTTATTCTACTGTCAAGTAAGAAATCCATCTGCCAAGATTACATGGGTGAATTCAGCTAGTACTCACCCATATCCACCACCAGATCGCGCACCAGCGGGTATTTCTTGTCCGGCTCCAGCACAAGATCTCCTTCGACCAGGGTGGTACAGGCAAGACGTCGTTTTCCGTTGACCATCAACGTGCAGCCCATGCATTTGCCGATCCTGCAGGATGCGTAGAATGCCAGACTGGGATCCAGGTAGTTGCCGATGTGTTCCAGAACATTGAAGACACTCATCTTCTCCTCAAAGGGTACCTGAAAGGTATCGTATCCAGATTCCTCCTTGCCCCGCACACCCCGTTCGATCTTCACGTTTATCGTGTTATTGTCTTGATCCATGTTCCCTCTTCGCCCCCGCTAGGTTCCGTAGTTTTCTATGGTCGTCGGTGGATCCATCCGGGTAATTTTGGTCTTGATCTTCGTGATCTGCAGCCCATCCTTGCCTCTTTTGATTACCTGGTTGGCTACCCAGTTTTTGTGGTCGGTCTTGGCAAAGTCTTTTCGGTAATGAGCGCCCCGTGACTCTTGCCTAGACAGACCGGCCCGCGCAATACATTCCAGATTGTCGATCATGTTTCGCAGCTCCAGATAACGCAGCCATTCCCGGTTGTAGATCCGCTCTTTGAAGGCTAAAGCGACGTTGCCGTATGCGCTCCTCAGTTCCTGGAGCGTGTCTCTGGCCTGTTCGAGAAGCCCTTGGGTGCGTACGATGCCAACATTGTTCCAAGCGGTCTGCATCAGCCGATCCCGCAATGCCTGGGAGCTCTCCCCGCTCTTCCTCTCCAAAGCCTCCGAGACTTCTCTGCCGTATGCCTCAATCTGATCGCCGTCCACCGGATTCTCGGACAATCCCTTTTCGATATCAGCCGCCATGCTGACAGCCGCCCTGTGCCCCCACACGATCATGTCCGTGAAGGCGTTTCCCGACAGACGGTTGCTTCCATGAATACCGGCGGCTACCTCACCGGCAGCGTACAGTCCCGGCAGGTTCGTATGACAGTCGACGTCGATCTTGATTCCGCCGTTGAAGAAATGGCAGGCCGGCACCGATTCCACGGCCTGGCGGGAGAGGTCGGGAATGAACTTCTTCATGTCAAAACCGCCGTAGCGCTTGAGATACTTCGGAGGCAACCACTCCATGATGTATTCTATCAGGTTGTCCGGAAGATGTTTCAGGGACACGAAAACTCCCCCGTGCGGGCTTCCCCGGTTTTCCATGATCTCCGTCCAGATTCCTACGGCAAGTATGTCCCGGGTGCTCCTCTCCATTTTTACCGGGTCCCATTTGGCCATGAACCGTTCCCCGTGTTTGTTCAGCAGGTGTCCGTGCACCATCCCCGCCGCAGAGAGCTTAAAGGGCGTGTTCACGCCTATCACCGCCTTTGGCCAGGGAAAACAACCGGGCAGGAACATGGGAAACTCCATATCCATGAGCTCCACGCCGGCCCGCAGAGCCATGGCGGTACCGTCACCGGTCAGCTCTTCGGGACCGGTGGTAATCGGATATATCCTCATTCCGCCTCCGGTAGCGAGGAGCGTCGCTTTTCCCTGCACCACCACGCTTTTCCCCGTTTTCATGTTCACACCGAAGACACCGCTGCACTGACCGTTGCCGTGGAGGATCTCCTGAACCATGATGTTGGTCAGCACTTTGCTTCCCGAATCCTGCAGCTTCTGACGGTAGATTCGTATCATTTCCGGTGCGGAAACGATGACCCCGCGGGGATAGCTGTGCCCCGACATCTTGGCCACGAAAAGCGGTTTGAGTCCCCAGTTCAGCAGATCCTGCAGGCGTTCGGGGCCGTCTTCTACGTGAGCCTCCACGATATCCTGCTGGTTGATATATTTCCCCCCCTTGACGATGTCTTGGAAGAAGGTTTCCTTGCTGTCCGCCGGATCGCAGGCCTCCATTTTGAAACGCTCATGCAGGGTCTTGCTGTCGACAGCCAGATCCGCCTCACCTGTAATCGTCGCGCCGCTCCTGCCCACGCCGTTCCCTTTCGTGACAACCAGGGCGGACAAACCCCGGCGGGCGATCTCCACTGCAGCCGTGGCCCCGGCGCCTTCGCTGCCGATGATCACAACATCCGCCTGGTACCTCTCGACATCATTCTTGCTCATCACTGCTCTCCCTGTGGTGATTCTTGGGTTAATCCGTTAATCGACCTGCTCCAACCTATCCAGTGAATCCGCCACATCTGCAAGGTTCAAAGATTCGAGTGTCCGACGTTTGGGTATGCCGTCTCTCTCATCCCAGCCGTGCTCTCTATAATAGGCAGTTAGGAGCTTCTCGTATGCCTGTCTGTCGATTACCGAGCCCGGCATCCGAGGCCAAGGCCCGGGAGGAAGGGGGTCGGTGAACTCCCGTTCAGGTGGATAATCGTGCTCCCGTCTCACTCCCTCCCTGACCAGGAAGGCTCTCTCTACGTTGTAGGCCCTCTCGGCAGCCTTCAACATCTCCTTGCCGTTCATCTGCACCCCCGTTGCGGCGGAGAACATTTCGGCGAACAGATCCGCTCCCACACAGACAGGGGATGACCAGTGGCTGAAGAACTTGCAGACCTCCAGCATGTCAGCCAGTGCCGAGTTGTACTCGTTGTAGACAACCTGTAGTTCCTTATGATCGTAAACCGTTCTGTCGGCGGCCTCCGCGTATCCATAGAAATCCCGGGCGATTTCGGGGCTAAGGGCATGCTCGGCGTGATGGCTGCTCCTCAGGTGATCCGAACCCCTGGTCGAGGTAGAATGAGCCAGAGCGTGTCCGGCTCCGCTTCCTCTGAAGGACTCATGGAACTCCAGCCCTTTGATGGTCAGGGCATACTTGTCCGCACCGCCGCCAATGATTTGGGCGGCTCGCAGCTCCCCCTCGGCCAGGATCTTGCCGAAGTCTTTTCTGGCAGCGATCAGCTCAACCAATCGCAGGATGGCCTGGGAATCTCCCCAATTCAATGGAAAACCAACATCATCATCATCGATGATCTTGTTTTCGTACAGCTCCATGGCAAATCCGATGACCCGTCCGGTGGAATCGCAGTCCAGTCCCAATTTGTTGGTAAGCTCCGCGGCTTTCAGGATCGAATTCAGGTCGGTGTTGAGGCAGATCGAGCCGAAGGAGGCGATCGTCTCGAACTCAGGCCCCTCACCGTACAGACCTTTAGCCGGGCCCTTATCCACCCGAAAGCGGGGCATACACTGCACCGGGCACGAATAGCATCCCAGCATCTTGGTGCGGTAGTTCTGATGAAAGAATGCGGGATCGAGTTTGTCCGCATCTTCCCAGTTGGCCGCCTGGTGATGTTTCGTTCCGAGCTTGCTGTTTTTCTGGTGAAGGTACCAAAGAAAACCGTAGGTACCAGCGAAATTCCCCGCCTTGAATCCGCGTTGAATCGCAATCGCTTCGAAGATGTCGTTGCAGTTCCGCACTGCTTTCATGAATCCGGACGGATCGGCGATTTTTATTCCTTTATTGCCTCTGACAGCGATGGCTTTCAGATTCTTGGAGCCCATCACGGCTCCCATTCCAGTCCTGGCCGCCGAGCGCTTCAGGGATGTGCGCACGCCGGCGAAACGCACCAGGTTCTCTCCAGCCGGCCCGATACAGACTGTTTCTATCCGCGGGTCCTTGAATGACTTTTTTATCCTTCTTTGGGTTTCCCAGGTGTCCAACCCCCATAGATCCTGGGCATCAAGCAGACTCGCTTTGCCGTTGTCGATGAATAGAAAAACCGGTTTTTCCGCCTTGCCCGTGATTGCGATATGGTCGTATCCGGAAAATTTCAGGGCGGGGGCCCAGTGTCCTCCGGAGTTGGAGTCTCCCAGGAAGCCAAGGGGTGACTTGGAGGTGACGTTGAATCGTCCCGCTCCCGGAGCAAGAGTTCCGGTCAGGGGACCGCTTCCGAACAACAGGCAGTTGGCCGGATCAAAAGCATCCGTACCCGGCGGGCGTTCATCAAAGAGAATCTTGGCGTTGATTCCTCGTCCGCCAATGAAATCGAGGCGTAAACGCTCGGATAGCGGAACCGTTTCGATCTTTCCGGTAGAGAGGTCCACTCGAAGGAGTTGTCCTTGCCAGCCGTACATACGCATTTACTCCTGTACTACGAACCGATTTTCTGAAAGCTTGCGAACGCTTTCTCCGCACCCGCTATTTTCTTCTTCATGGCAGCTGGAGTGAGCTCCAGGTATTGGAGTGCCTGCCGGGGACACCAGTCCACGCACAACGGCTTCCCGCCGCACTGGTCACAGATAAGCGCTTTTTTTCGCTCCGGATGGAAGCCGACAACTTGATATGGACAAGCCTTGATACAGGCTTTGCAGCCGTTGCAGAGGCTTTCATCTATCAGTATCGCGCCTGTTTCCTCGTCCCTGCGAATCGCCTGGTTCGGGCAGACGCTGCCGCAAAAAAGCACCTCACATTGCTGACACACCAGGACCGACTCCATCATCTCGCCGCGCCGGACTCGGATCCTGGAAAGAACCGGATTGCACTCCCCTTCCCGGCCCAGGGAGCAGACCGTTTCGCAGAGATGGCAGGCTCCGCACTGTTCTACATCTATAACGATCGCCATTGTTTTGCTCATGGGGTCAATCTACTCCGATTTATCTTTTGTTTCTATACCAGCCACAGGTTCGGGGAGTACTTTCTTCTGCAGGAACTTCTGCCATACGAACACGAAGGCCAGAGCCGCAACTCCTATGATATCGGTCTGCCAATGCGGAACGATCATGAGTACTGCAGCCGTCAATGCGATTCCCCGTTGGATGAGGTTCAGCGGCCTGCTCCAGTAACCCTCCGAGGCCACGGCCAGGGCATATACGCCGACCAGTGCGGAAGCTATGGCGATGACGATTCTGAACGGCGTTCCGATCAGGAGAAGGCTTTGGGAATACACGAACGCATAGGGCACGATGAAGGAGGCAAGACCCAGTCGAAAGGCGATCCATCCCGTCTTGGCCATGGGCGCCTTGGCGATTCCCGCAGCCACGTATGCGGATATCGCCACCGGCGGCGTCACCAACGATGCCCGGCAGAAATAGATCGCGAAGAGGTGGGCCGCAAGCGGCGCCACACCCAGTTTCACGATGCCGGGGATGATCAGAGCCACCATCAAAATGTAGGCGGGGGATACGGGCATTCCCATACCCAGGATGATCGCGGCTATGGCCGCGGCGGTAAGGGCCACAAAAACACTGCCCCTGCTCAGGGTGACGACCAGGGAAGTGAACTGTACTCCGACACCGCTCTGGTAGATACAACCGACCACCATTCCCGATAGTGCACAGGCAACGGCAACGACCAGAGCTCCTTTCGCTCCGTTTTCCAGAGCCGTAAGCAGTTTCTTTATTCCCAGCCGCGTATTCTTGCGAATGTAACTCAGGACGACAATGCCGAGAATGCTCACCGTTACGGAGTAAAAGGCGGTTCGGCCGGTGACCATCAGCACCAAGAGAAGAACGATGGGCGCTATGAGATGGGCGTAGGATAGAGCCCTCCGTTTCCATGGAGTCATCTCTTCCGCCTTCAGCCCCCGGATCCCCATCTTCGCCGCCTCCAGGTCCACCTGAAAATACACGGCGGCGAAGTAGAGAATGGCCGGTATCGCGGCGTGCTTGATGATCTGGATGTAGGGAATTCCCGTATACTTGGCCATGAGAAAGGCGGCGGCACCCATAATGGGGGGCATGAGCTCCCCTCCGGTGGAGGCAACCGCCTCCACTCCGCCGGCGAACTCCGGTTTGAAACCAACTTTTTTCATCAGCGGTATGGTAAAGGTCCCGGTCACCGCGACGTTGGCGCTGCCCGCGCCGCTGATCGTGCCGAAACCAGCACTGCTGATAACCGCCACCTTGGCCGGACCGCCCCGGGTCCTGCCGGTTAGCCCGATGGCCACATCCGTGACAAACTCGCCAAATCCGGTTTCAAGCATGAAGGCGCCGAAAATGATGAACAGCACTATGTAGGTTGCTGAGATTATCGTAGGGGTGCCGAAAATACCACCGTCGGTCAGATACTGCAGATCCAAAAAATCATTGAGGGAAACTCCGGGGTGACTGAAGAATCCCGGCAGATACGGTCCGCTGAAAGTGTAGAGGATAAACACGCCAGCCACGATTGTAAGAAAAAGGCCGATCGTCCGCCTGGCCGCTTCCAGAAGCAGAAGAATGAGCATGATCCCGAAAATTACCTCGATCGTTCGCACCGGGGTAACGAAGCGAAATCTGTCGAAAGCGACCCAATCAAAGCGGGCCAGAATATATCCGAGGCAGGCTATGGAGCCAAGGAGAAAGATCCAATCGTACCAGGGAAGTGTTCCGCTCTTCTGTTCACCCTTCTTCAAGGGATAGATCAGGAACACAAGCACCAGGGCGAACATCAGGTGTACGCTCACCTGGCGTAGAGCCTCCAGACTGCCGAAAACACCTGTGTAGAGGTGAAAGACGGCCATCGCGATTGCAATCACCGAGATGACAGTTCGGCGGCGGAGCACCAGCGTTTTGATATCGATTTTTTTCGTACTCAAATCAGCACTCCATTTCTCCTTAGCGGGATTTCTCGCTTCATCTGCTTTTCGGACCGAAGGACACGCTGTACCGTTCAGCTTACCATTGAATATAAGAATAGCCATGGGGCGTATATCGCAACACTCCCCATGGCTCGTGTTCGTTTGCCGTATCAGCTGCCGTTGCTCGAGGGAATATATTCACCCCAGCCCATATCACCGACGATTTTTCCGTTCTCCATGACCATCTTCCCACGCACGATCGTGTGAATGGGAATCCCCTTGCAGGTATAGCCGTCCCATGGAGTGAATTCCACTTTGGAGATCACTTCCTTTTCGGTGATCGTTTTTTTCGCCTTCATATCCACGACGATGAAATCGGCATCCGAGCCCGGGGTAATCGAACCTTTCCTGGGGTACACACCTGCCAGGCGCGCCGGATTTTCCGCGGTGAGGAGGGTAAACCGTTCGAGGGTCGTTTTTCCCTTGTTCACCTGGGTGAGCAGCAGCGGCACCATGTCCTGAATGGAGGCCAGCCCGCCGGGAGCGCTCCAAACATCTTTCGCAGCGGCCAGCACCTCTTTTCTGTGGTGGGGAGCGTGCTCCAGAAGCATACAGTCCACAGTCCCGTCGTTTACGGCATCCCACAACTCATCGGCATAGTCACACTCAGGCCGGTAATTGCCCAGCTCCAGCCATTGTCGCCGCGTGGGATCGGTCTGTTTTTCGACCAGCCAGGTGCTCTCCAGCTCGCCGGTAATGGCTTGTCCTTCTTCCTTGGCCTGCTTCACATAGCGATGCATATACCGTCCCTGACCCATGTGCAACACGTGCAGCTTAACCCCGGCCAGACGGGCGATCATGATGGCGATCATCGTGCCCACGTCTCGGGTTTGAAACCACCAATTCCCGTAGTTGTAGGCATTGAAGCGCGCTTCTTTGGTGTTGGTGCCCATGAAAGGCTCGGCGATTGCGGCCATGAGCTCGGGATTTTCGCCATGAATCAACATGGGAAGCCCGACTTCCGCGGTTGCCTTCATCAATTTGAACAGCACCCCGTGGTCCGGTATCGCCAGCTCAGGCATATGCGGGTACTTCGCTTTCGGATCACGAACCATGAACTCCTTGATTCCCGGCACACCGGGCAGCTTGCCGAACTCCGGGATCACCTTTGGATCGGTCGGGCCGGGCCAATGCTGGAAATCGACGTAGGCCTTCTTGTTGGCGATTTCCTTTTTCTCGAGGTACCTTTCCACCGTTGTCGTCGGCGGCTGGACATTGGGCATATCGATGGTCATGGTAATTCCACCCGCTGCCGCAGCCTTGGTCCCGCTCTCGTAATCTTCCTTGTAGGTGAGCCCCGGTTCGCGCATGTGGACATGCGTATGGATCGGTCCGGGCAGTAATATTTTGCCCTTTATATCCAGCTCTTTCTGGCCTGATAGTTTACCCGGACCGGCCAGAGCGACGATTTTCCCATCGGTGATCCCGATATCTTCTCGGGTTTGCCCCGATGGCCTACAAACCGTGCCGTTCTTGATGACAAGATCAAATGTCATGATACTCTCCCTTCGTTTATTGGTTTTTTCCAAGTTTTTCTATCGCTGCTCCGAGAAAAAGCGCGTATTTTGTCCCGTCACAACGTTTTCTACTCCGCGGTGCCACAGATGTCCAAAGCGCACAAGGCATACACTTTTGTGGCCGTGATCAGGTTATCGATACCCAGACATTCACCGTTCTCATCGTACATACTGTATCGCCCGTCCTTGGTGATACCCCCTGCTCCATAGGTGACGCCGGGAATACCAAACTCGTAAAAAATCGAGGTGTCGGCGGAAACAGCGTAGCGATAGGGCTCCGGGAAGACGACGTCCTTTCCCACCACCTCTCTGTGCCTCTGTCCCAGCAACTCGACAAGCTCATGATCCATCGGCAGCTCATACCCGTTTCTCACCAGATAGAAATCGCTCCGCACCTCTAGATCCGGGTCTTTTTCCCGGAGCCGATCCAGAACCCCGTCCAATTCATCCTGAACGCTCCTGATGCTCTGATTCGGGAGGGTTCTGATATCTATGTAGAGGTAGCAATAGGGGGATGGACAGATCGACGGCTTGTAGGGATAGCCGCCCTGGATCGCCGAGATACCGATTCGGGTCTTCATGAAGGGATGGGGGTGGCTCTCTTCAAACTCCCACTCCCATTTTCTCAGTAATTCGATGACCTTCATCATCTTCTCGATCGCATCCACCCCGTTCTGCTTCGACCAGGTGTGTTGGGCTTTGCCGAAGGTCGAGATCTTGCAGAAGATGTAGCCGGTGTTGCCCGGCTGCAGCCGCAGCCCGGTCGGTTCTCCGCAGATACAGTAGTCTGCCGTGATTCCGTGCTTCATCATGTGTTGAGATCCGATGCCGCCGCCGCGATACAATTCTCCCTGGTATTGATCGATGGGGGCTTTTTCGATCTCCCCGACAACTCCTCCCATGATGATATCACCCCTCAGCTTCACACCGGCCTTCTGGATCATCTTGATTGCGCCGTAGTAGCCGGAAAAAGCGTTCTTCATGTTCGAAACACCCAGACCATAGATCCAGTTGTCGATGATTCGCGCTTCGGCTTTGTGACCGGGGGGCAGATTCTCCTCTTTACCGGTTGTGCTTGTATCGAAGTGTGAATTAAAAAACAGGTCCTTGCCGGCTCCTTCCCCCTCGAGTACGGCAACCACATTGTTTCGGTTTTTTTCAACCTCCTGACGGGACATGTTCAATCTCAATTGGGAGAACTTCTGATAGACATAGTCCGAGATCTCCGCTTCCTCCCCTGTCGGACTCTGAATGTTCACCAGGTCCACCGTCATCTGAACAATTTCGTCTTTCAATTCCTTGTCGAGCGAATCGAGAACAGCATCTCGAATCTTTTTCTTAGAAGCCATTTTCTGCCTGCTTTTCTCCGTGAATTGGTACAAAAACCGAATCCAACCAATATATTCACCTTGATTGTATCGAAACAAAAAGTAAACGATATGAAGATGAATGCTACCGGATGAGTTAATACTGTATACTGTATTCGAACCACTGTCAAGAGAAAAAAATCCGCCTCCGCAGCTTAGGAACGGGATCCGGTGGGTAGCTCGGCGCGGGATGATATATTATCCGGTAGTCTGATCTCCCTATTGACAAATCTCATTCTATGGTGGATACTGTATACTGTATTACAACACCCCACATTTTTAAGGAGGAATTCTATGAAAAAAAGAGCGATTGTTATGATCGCGGCCTGTGTGTTACTGGTACTGGGCACCTCGGCGGTTTTTGCCGGGGGAACGGCGCCGTCCGGCGAAAGAACCATTGCGTTTTACTCCGGTTCTCCAGGCGGAGGATGGTATCCCATCGCGGTTGCGATCAGCGATGTCTGGGCCAAAAACATCGACGGATTGTCGTTCACCCATGCGGATGCGGGAGGAGCGGGAAACCTCGTAGCCATCGAAGCGGGGAAAGCCGACGTGGCCATCTCTACGACCGCCTCAATCGGGGATGCGGTCATGGGTAATCCCCCGTTCGAAGCAAAAACAAAGAAGGTCATGGCCATTGCAGCGTTCAGTCCCGAGTACTACACCCTTTGGGTCTGGAAAGATTCGGGCATCGAGCAAATCACCGATCTCAAAGGCAAGCGCATCGTTCCCCTGCCCAGAGGGTACACCGCGGAGGTCCTGACCCGAAGGCTTCTGGCCGCCGCCGGGCTGACCTACGACGATATGGCGAAGATCGATCACGTAGACCTGTCGGAGGGAGTCAGCCTCATGAAGGACGGGCACACCGATGCGTTGGCCAACGCGTTCATGTTCAAGGGTGACCCGAACATCACCGAGCTTTCGATTTACAGACCCGTACGGGCACTCCCAATCAGCGGGAAAATTCAGCAGGAAATGATATCGGGAAATCCGGGGCTCGCACCGGCCATGCTGCCGGCGGGAAGTTATCCCGGCATCGACAAGGACGTTCCCGTGCTCGGCTTCGGTCTGGCCCTGGCCGTCAGCAGCGAGCTTCCCGAGGACCTGGTCTACAACATGACAAAATCCATGGTTGAGAATTGGGAGGATCTGAAACTCGTATCCGAAAGCCTTTCCCATGTTGATCTGCCCGAGCTCGCCAACCCCCACGTTGGTACGGAGTTCCATCCCGGCGCGGTGAAATACTACAAAGAGCGGGGTTGGATGTAGCCCCACAATCCGCTGGTTTCCGGAAGTTGATCGAGCTGCCTTCGCCGCTGAAAAACGGCGGAGGCAGCTCTTTTTCATGAGATCGGGAGATGCCTGTCGGGCAGCTCCCACCCCATCTGCGCTGATAGCTACTAATTAGTCGATCTTTGAAGAGGTTTGAGGTCCGGTAAATCTGTTTTGACCTTGGAAATGAGCCGCTCATGATGTTTGAATAGCTCATCGGCGGCCTTGAGCACATATCCTTCCTCGATATGTTTGATCATCCTCGTGTGGTTACGAAACGACTCCTGGATATCCAAATACGGAGATATGGCCAATTTACGGACCCAAAGCAGGTACTTGAGGGATTCTTCATAGATTTTCTCATTCGTGCAGTTTTCGTACATGAGCAACAAGCTGCTGTGAAACTCAAGATCCTTTTTCCTGTACCTCTCGTAGTCCAAATTATCCAACGCCTCTTTCATCTGCAATCGTATAGGTTCGATAGTTTTGATGAACCTGAGCCGCGTTTCTTCAGTGGAGCGCAGGATCGAATATACTTCAACCATCGCCTTGACATCGTAGCGCTCGATGAACTTGTCAATGTCCATGGATCTCACATCCCAGCCGCCTGTCTCGCGGCGAACCACAAAACCCATTTGTTCCAACTTGAATAGCGCTTCCCGTACGGGTGTTCTACTGGTGTTGAGGTCTTGGGACAGCATTTGTTCGGTGAGCCGTGTTGCCGGTGGAATATCACCGTCCATGATTGCCTGCTCGAGCTTCTCGATGATCAGATCCACCAGCAGCGGAGGTCGGTTCAGTTGTAGCTTTTTCATGGCTAATTGTGTATACAGAATACGATATCAGCCGGGAATGTCAAGCGCGAAAGTAGTTTTCCTCTACTCCGGCGTTGGAAGGATGTACCGGATATCGTATAATGCACTCAATACACAGGAGGAGAAAGCCATTGTCACACCGGAGCAATCATTTCGATAGTCAGGCGAAGAAATGGGATCTCAACAGTCAATACGTAGCTCGAAACCGGGCCATCGCTGACGGAATTCGGGTAATGATACCCTCGTTGAAGGGTATGCGCGCCCTGGACTACGGAACAGGAACCGGGTTGCTGACAATGGCGCTTATCGAGGATCTTGATTCCGTAGTCGCGATCGACGTTTCTGAAAGTATGCTCGAAGTGCTCAGGGAAAAGGTCAAACAGGTGCCATCTATACTGATACGGAAACATGATCTGAGCCAATACGACCTGGACGAGGAGCCCTTTGATTTGATCTACAGCGCGATGACTCTGCATCACGTGGAAAACATCGCTGTCCTTCTCACCAGATGCTACCGGATGTTGAAGCCGGGGGGTTATTTAGCCATTGCCGATCTGGAAGAGGAGGACGGATCCTTTCACGCGGATCCGCGGATCTACCGTCACGCCGGATTCGATCCCTCATCACTTGCCGCTACTCTCGAGGGTATTGGTTTTCGCGATATCCGATCCGATCGCGTGTTTACCATGAACAGAACCATCGAAGGAGAGGAGAAGCATTTCCCCCTGTTTTTGATTGTCGCCCACAAACGCTGAGGCTCTGCAGAATGATGTCCCCAATCGATCCTGGGAGTCAGGGAAAACAGATCCTTCGGGTTTTCGCCGGCCTGTCGAGAATAGAGGAAACCCAGCATTGAGTGTGCAGGAGATCCGGGCCAAATCCATCCTGATCAAGCGCAAGCACATCGACTCCTGGTTCGTGTCCCGCTACGGCATGAACCTGTACCGGGGCTGCCTGCATAACTGCACCTACTGCGACGGCAGGGCCGAGGGCTACTATGTACAGGGGGAGTTCGGGCGGGATGTGCAGGTCAAGATCAATGCGCCGGAAATCCTGAGGCGGGAGCTGGATCCGGCGCACCGGCGAAAACCCCTGAAGGGGGGGTACTTCTTCCTCGGGGGCGGGGTCGGAGACAGCCATCAACCCCTCGAGGAAACCTACCGCCTGAGCCACCAGGCCCTTGAATTGATGGCCGAGTTCGCCTACCCCGTGCAGATCCTGACGAAATCGACCCTGGTCCGCCGGGATCTGGAACTGCTGGAGCGGATCAACCGGCAGAGCCGCGCCCTGGTCTGCTGCAGCATCTCCTCGATGGACGATCGGATCAGCAGGATCTACGAGCCCGGCGTACCCTCCCCGGCAGAAAGACTGGAAACCCTGAAGATGTTCAAAGCCCGCGGCATTGCCTGCGGCCTGTTTCTCTTACCCGTTATCCCCTTCCTCACCGATACGAAAGAGCTGATCGAAAAGGCTCTGCAGGCTGCAGTGGGTGCGGAGGTGGACTACCTGATTTTCGGAGGCATGACCCTCAAGCAGGGGCGGCAGTCCAGCTACTTCCTCGACGCCCTGAGCCGGCATCACGCCGGGTTCCTGGCCGAATACGGGAGAATCTACAGGGGCGATCACTGGGGCCGGGCCACGGGGGAGTACTACCGCCGCCTGAACGAACGCTTTTGGCGCATCGCGGCCAACTACAATCTGCCCCTGCGCATGCCCCCGGAGCTGTTCGCAGATCTGCTGGATGAAAAGGACAGGGTCGTTGTGATTCTGGATCAGCTGGACTACCTGTTGCGGCTGCGGGGCAAAACGTCCGCCTATGGCTCCGCCGCCCGGGCCGTTGCCCGGCTGGCGGCACCGCTGCGGGAGCAGCTGCGAACGGGCAGATCCCTTGCCGGCATCAGCGGCAAAGCCCGCGCGCTGATCGGCGAGATCCTGGCAACCGGAACCGCCGCAGAGTACGAACGGCTGCTGCGCTACTCCACCGGCGCCGCCGCCTTGCGTTCCTTCTCGTCGGCCCGGAGCGCACCGCCGCCCTTTCCGGGCTCAGACGGTGTTCCGCCCCGCAGATAGTCGACCAGGGGCTGGGAGATCAGCGGCACCACGTCGGGAAGCAGGTGGGGAAGCAGGTTGTCGAAGGCCCGAGGCATCAAATCTGGCATCTGCTCCCGCATGAAATCCGGCATGGGCACCCGCTTGCCGACCGCCTGAAGCATAGCCGGCAGAACCTTGGGCATCATCGCCGGCATCAGCAGGGGAAAGAGCACGGGGAACAGGGGCTTCATCGCCCCCAGGAGTGCTCCGCCCACGGGCCCCAGCTTTCCCATGAAGCGCATCATCCCGCCCATGCCCATCGGCATGGCATCGACCAGCTGGGGAAACAGCTCCTCCATCAAGCCCGCCATATTCTCCGGCAGCATCAGGGCGATCATGGCCTCGAAGGTCGCCCAGGAGGAAAGGACATGCCCCAGATCCTCTTTGACCTCATAACCGCGGGCCTGGGCCAGAAAGCTGGCCAGGTCGGTCACCTTGACATCCACGTTGCGCTTGTCCGCGCTGACCCGCAGCTGGAACTCGCAGCAGGGGCAGAGGGCCAGTATCTCGTTGGCCCCGGTCTGCCTGACCTCTTCCAGCTTCATGGCGCCGATGTCGTGGGCCACCTCGGGCTCGGAGATCAGGGTCAGCACGGATCCGCAGCAGTGGCCGTGCTCACGGTTGTGCTCCAGTTCCCGGAACTCCACCCCGGGCACCGCCTTGATCAGCTCCCGCGGCGGTTCGTACACTCCCCCGGCCCGTCCGATGTGGCAGGAGTCGTGCCAGGTGACTGTTCTATCCATCTTGTTGAACTTCAGCTTGCCGCTTTCAAGGGCGGGCCGCAGGGCCTCTGAGTAGTGCAGCACTTCGAAGTCGTAGCTGAGGCCCAGCTTTTCCGCCCATTCCTTGTAAAAGTGAGACCAGGACAGCCAGCAGGCGGGACAGCTGGTGATCACGGTCTTGGCGCCCCGCTTCTGTGCCTGGGTCAGGTTGTGCTCCACGATCTCCGCGAACTGCTCCCACTTGCCGGCAACCAGCATGGGCAGACCGCAGCAGCACTCATCCTCACCCATATGGGTGAACTCGATGCCTGCGTCTCTGAGCAGCCGCACCGAGGACTGGCCGATGTCGTTCTCCACGAACGAGGCGGTGCAGCCGGCAAAGTAGAGGGTCTCCCCCTTGTCCCGGATGTGGGGCTTCACGTCTTCGGGGATCCAGTCGGCGCGGTTTTTATTGTAGTAGGCCCAGATGTTGAGGTTGTCCTGCAGGGAGGCGGACATGATCTCGAAAGGCGGGATCGTCATCTTTTTCTTCTTTTCGATGGCCAGCTCCCGCAGCTTGAGCCAGGAGGGCTCTATGGGGAGCTTTTCCGAGCACATCACGTTGCACAGCTCGCAGGTGGTGCAGACCATGAAGGTGTTCACCGCCTCCTGGTCGAGTTTCTCCCTTCCCTCCACCAGCTCCCGGATAAAGAACCACTTGCCCCTGGGGGATTGGCTCTCCCACATGCGCCCGTAGTACTGGTCGCACTCATCCACGCAGTAGCCGCAGGAGGAGCAGGCGTAGGCGTACCACACCACCTCGGGGGGGATGCCCTTGATCGGCCGGTTGCCGATGCGCTCCTCCAGCTTCACCTTGGACAGATTGCCGAGGGGTCGGAGCAGGCCCTCGAAGCGCATGGCCAGCCCGATCATCCCGGACAGCTTGCTGGCGAGCACCTTTCCGGGATTGAGAATTCCCGTCGGGTCGGTCCGGGCTTTAAAGGCCTTTAGAGCCTCCAGCCGCTCACGACCCAGGACCAAGGGCGCCTCACCCGCAAAATAAAGGCCCGTCGAATAGGCGCGGCCTCCGTGGCGCTTGGCCGTCTTGGCGACGGTCAGGTAGAGGGGGAAGGTCAGGCTGTAGCCCAGTCGGCGCTGATACTGGGGAATGAAGCCGAGCAGCACGATCTCATCCCCGCGAACCCCCATCCCCTCCAGGGCCAGGGGCTGACGGATCTTCACCTCCAGTTCCTCCAGCACCGCGGCCAGGGCTTTCAGGGGAAGCACCGCTTCGGCGGGCACCACGGAAGGACCCAGCCGCTTGACCTTCATAATATGGAAGCGCTCGGCCCACTCGTGTTCGGCCAGTTCCCGGGACGGCATCTGTCCGCCCGAGTTCTTCACAACTTCAGCGATCACCTCCGCCACGGTGCCTCGACCGTTCGCGGAGGCTTCCTTGGCGTAGGCCAGCAGGACCAGGTACTTTTCCGGGAAGATCACCCGCTCCTCCACCGGATGATCGTGATGGGTGCGCAGAGGAGCCCGGTTGGACAGGCGCACCATGTCCGGATTGACGAAGGACAGGGACCAGATATCCATTTCCTCCAGAGAAGCAAAAAAACGAGCCATATCACGGGCCGTGTCAAAGGCGGCCAGGCTCACTTCCAGCTCCAGGGCCGGCATGGTCCTGAGGGTCACCTGCGTGATGAAACCGGAAATGCCTTCGGCATCGGCGACCATGGAGAGCTGCTCTCCAGAAATCTCTCTGACCGCAGCGTTGCCCAACACGACCCGGGCGGACACCACATTCTCGGCGAACCAGCCGTATTTCCAGGAGCCGAAACCGGCACCTCCCTGAGCCAGCCATCCGCCCACCGTGGAGGAGGGATACGAGGAGGGATACAACCGCAGGGTGAGCCCGTGCTTTTTCAGATACTCGTCGAGCTTCTTCCAGGAGATCCCCGGCTGGACCGTGACCTCCTCTTCGCTCAGCGACACGACCCCGCTCATCCTCACGAAATCCACCACCAGGCCGCCCTGGACGGGCAGAACCCCTCCGTAACCGGAGGTTGACTTTCCCCGTGGAACCAGGGGCACCTTCTCCCCGGCCGCCCACCGGACCAGGCCGACAACTTCCTCCTCGGAAACCGGCTGGACCACCCCGGCGGGCATGGTGTTGCCGAGGAAGGGCTTGACCAGACTCGGGAGTGATCCCACGTCGTGACTGTACATGCTCCTCTCACGCCGGGAAACGTTCACCCTGCCCGGCATAAGCTGTTCCAGAGTTTGGACCTGGACCGCGGTTGCAGCTCTCATGTAAAATCCTCCAATATGGCAGAGTTGTGGTTGGTTTCAGCC
>Ga0307426_1001110_pt1 | contig 18222 bp, 24 predicted proteins | sample SalMarWE160340MG_FD_202165 | JGI IMG/M metagenome (GOLD analysis project Ga0307426, IMG submission 202165) | Salt marsh sediment microbial communities from the Plum Island Ecosystem LTER, Massachusetts, United States - WE1603-40 | ecosystem: Environmental > Aquatic > Marine > Intertidal zone >... | reverse complement strand
ATGTAATAGCAAATCCAACAATAGCAGATCTTAATATTGAAAATAATTGACCCGTCTAAAGAAATAGGAATTGTGTAAAACTGCCTTTATTTGCGATTTTTTCCATCTATATCTACTCTTTTTTTTAAGATATCTTTATTCTATTATTGGAATTGAAATATCGAGATTGAGATTCTTGTCAAAATCGACTTTTCGGACTCCCGTGAAGAAGTACAAAATTATACATAGTACTACTCCCAAAATTGCACTTATTAAAAATAAACCGTTTACCGAAAACATAACTGCTAACGGTCCAACGATTATCGAAGCAACTGGGTTAATAAGCATTGAAAGGGTTGAATCGATTGAGCTTACTCTACCCAATTTCTCGTGAGGAATGTTGACTTGTAAAATTGTTTGATAGATAGTATTAATTATTGGTAATCCAATACCCATTAGGAATAGTGCAGAAAATATAAAACCAAAAAAACGGTATGGTGCAAATGCTAGCATGCCATATCCGATCATCAAGATCACCACCATACCAAAAAACCATTCCATCTTGTGATGCCAGTGCTTTTTAATAGAAGTGGTTATTGCTCCAACGATTATTCCTCCTTGGATCCCCGCAGATATCACCGCGTATTCAAATACTGTAGCAGAATGAATTTTTTGTGCATAATATGGAGATAAAACATTCAAGGGTTGGATTAGAAAATTACCAAGCATAGAAAGAATTATTAGAACAATCATTCCGGGGGTTTTTCTCAAAGTATTTATTCCATCCATAAATTCCTTGGAAATTTTTTGTTTCTCGATTTCTACTTTGTTCTCTCTTTCGACATGAACAGTGGGGATTTTAATGAAAATTAACGGAATGATGGCAATTATAAATGTAATCACATCAATCCATAATGCTTGACTCACGCTTAAAAATATTAAGAGCATAGCTGCAAACATCGGTGCCACAAGCTGTACGAATCCCGAGAATAGAAAGTTAATGCCATTGATCCTACTTAATTTATCCTTTGGAACCATCGTGGGGATAATTGCATTTACAGTCGGTTGGTGAAAAGCTTGAAAGACGCTCCGGAGAGCTAGTATCGTAAATATAAACCAAAGCTCTCTATAACCCATAGACATAAAAATTATCAAAATCAATGTAGCAAGCGCTTGTAGGAAATCCGCGATCATGATAATCTTCTTACGATTCAATCTATCTGAAAACACACCAGCAATTGGACCTGCCAAGACGAATGGTAAGATGAAAGAAAAACTTGCAAAGGATAGCACGATAGGATTTTGGGTTTCCACCTCAAGCCACCATATTATCACAAATACCACTACTTGCGACCCAAAAAGCGAAAAAATTTGCCCTATCCAAAAATACAAGTAATGGTGAAACGACTGTTTTGTCGGTATTATTTCCATTTTTTATCTGCCTCTTATAACTTATCTATTAATACAAAGAGCTTTGCGAGCACTTCATCTATATCTCCGACAAACTTGAATATTCCTTCTTCAAGTTCTCCGTCAACGCCCCCTGCAGCAAGCTCATAAATAAGGTTTTCTGCAAATTCTTCGGATTTATTAAGAGCTTGGGCTAATTTATTAATGGGAATGTTCTTATAGAGCTTGATTAATCCTTTAATGCGCTTTTTTATCGTTTCAGAATCGCTTGATACATCCTTATCACTTTTAGTCTTGACCTTTATATCTTCGAGACCAGCAACTCTTAAACTTTGTTCTATTTTGTCTCCTAATCCTTCAATTCCAGACCCTTCAACCGCCTTTTCAATATTATCTCCCCATTTTTCCATTTTTTTTCCAAATTCTTCCAGCTTCTGAACATCTCCAACGTTATTCTTAACAAATTTCATTGACTTTCTCACCAACTCTGAAACAGAGGATCCTAAAGTATCTGACCATTCCCTCCATTCTTCACTCAATTCAGGGGAGACTGAAATATTAATACGCGAAGCTTTATCGCGAAGCTTTTCCGCTTTTCTTCTCGCTTTTTCTGCCTTCATGCGCGCTTTTTCTACTTTAGCTTCAAATTTTTCACTTAAACGTTCCATTTCCTCTTCAATTTTTTCTCGTTCTATTTCCAATCTCTCCACTTCTCTCTCTAAACGCTCTTGTTCCCTTTCTTTTCTCTCTTCTATTTTATCTTTTAAATCTTCAACTTGATCTTCCACTCTTTCTCGTATCTCCTCAGCAATCTCCCTAACTTTCTCTCGTAACGCCTCCTCTTGTTCTCGTACTTTTTCCTCCCTTTCTCTTAATTCTTCAAGATACTCTTCGTATTCTTCATCATCTTCAAAATAATCTTTTCCATTTTTATCTGACATTATAATCCCTTAGATATCTCATTCTTTTAGCATTAAGTTTAGATGTGTATTAAAAAATATAGAAAAAAAATTAATGATTTATATTCCCATATGTTAAAAGATCTGGGTATAACTTTCCTTTAACATTAACTATGCTCATCAGACCATTATTTATTTCATATCGATTCATTTTTGTATCACTTTTTTTATTTTGTTTGTGTATTCTAAGAAGAAAATGTTTTCAATAGTATTTAAATGTTGTGTATTTCTGTGTGTATATTGATATTGTGATTATTAAATAAAATCGTCTATAATAAATAATACTCAAGAATTAAGATTAGATTTAAAGATTTATAATAATTTAAATCCAGTTTAGGAATTACATTACTAATCTTAAAAATCTAATAAAACTTATAATTTTAATTAAATTGTGTACGGATGTGTAAAAATAAAAAATTAAAAAAGAAAATTTTCCCCAACTTTGATCTTGTGGAATTTTTCAGGATAACGAATTTCCAATATATCTTTATTTTTAGTACAATGACAAGCTCCAATAAAATCTACAGATTCCAGACATGTAAAACTTCTTGTATCATGCAATCCACCTATAATAGCCTTTAAGTCTCTAGAACAATTAAATATATTAAAGATAGCATATAAACCGGGATGACAACATCCTACAAGTAGAACTTTCTTTCCATATTCAGTTTTTAATAACATTGATTGTTCTTTCAAATAAGTTCCCAGCTGACCAGAAATAAACAGGTTTTTGTCAATTTCTAGCATCCCCGCAACTCCATATACTTGTGCTAAAGGATATTGTCTGTTAAATTTTACCTGGTTTTCTATTGGAACATAAATTTCTAATTTTGGATTTTTCTTATATATTCCGTTTAAACCCCCAGAATGTTCGAGATGGTCATGTGAAATAACAATTTTTTGGAGATCAGAAACAGTTAACCCTGCTTCCTTTAAATTATGAATGAGGATGTTAGCATCATTTCCTGTGTCAAATAAAATATAATTTTTTGATTTGATATTGTAAATCAAGGCAGCAAATCCATAGGAGGAAATGTACCCTTCTTGAGCCTCTCCTTCATTATTAAGGATACTCACGCTAAAATTTTCCTCCATTGTCTCTGTAAAATATTGATCTGCAATTTGCATTTTTTTCACTAACTATTTTGTTTTTTGAATTTAGTATATTCTCGATATTTTTATTAGTTCAAAATAAAATACTGTGAATAAACTATTAGACCGTTATTGGACTAATTTTATCATTTTCATTAGAACCCGATTTTACAAGCAAATATATTCTATTTTATCTTTACTAAACTGAAGTGTCATGAAAGAATCCGTTAAAAATTGGTTATCAACCCATAATATTCAGTATATTTTGCATCAACATCCAGCAGTATTTACTGTACCAGAAGCCAAAATTCATTGTGGGCATATAGAAGGGACTCATTGTAAAAATTTATTCCTTAAGAATAAAAAAACAGGTCAATTTTATTTGGTGACCATACCTCATGATAAAAGATTAGATTTGAATGAATTTCGTCGCATGGTAAATGCTCTAAAACTGCGATTTGCAGGATCTGATGACCTTCTTAAGGTATTAGGAATTACTCCCGGAGCGGTATCACCAATAGGGTTGATAAATGATTTCGAAAACAAGACAATATTTATCATCGATAATGATGTTTGGAATGCAGAAAAAATTTGTTGTCATCCGAATATAAATACAGAGACTATGCAAATTCCACGATCTGATTTTCAAAAACTTATTAACGCTACTGGAAATGTTTTAGAAATTAAGAAATTACCCTATTCAGAACCATTACAAGAAGAATAAGCAGAAATCTTTAATGTAAATTTGTCGTACTTATTATATCTTCTTTTGAAAATAAATGGTTGGATTTAATTTAAAAATTCGATGTGAAGTTAAATATGCATTATACGTGCCCAGTATGCTTAAGTATGAAAAAGCCTAGAATTTTTAACTATTTTCCTCCAGTGATAGTAAAATGTGTCGAATGTGGTTATGAAGATGCTGAAAATATATTTGTCATTGAGGAAAAAATCAACACCCAACACTTAGTCAATTAGAAGGCTTTAATACATTTTTATATCTCCCTTTTTTATCAAACTTAAATGTAATTTCTTCCATAATCCTTCTACTTTATGGAATAAAATATATAAGAGTTTAAAATCAATATTAATACATGACATATTGTCCTGGATGTGGAATCCAAACTGAGCCAAACTGGCAAGTATGCCCAAGTTGCGGAATAAAATTACTAGGTGGTACTCAATCTAATATTAGCTCTCCTCCGATAATTTATAGTACATCTCAACAATCAGAAACTAACACATATGGCATAGAAGCGTTAGTATTTGCAATCTTAGGATTTATCATGATTCCATTTCTCGGTTCTATACTTGGAATTATTTTTGGTATAAAAGGCAAAGATAAAGATGATAATCCATCATACGCTCAAATTGGACTAATATTGGGTATTATTGGTCTTGCGTGTTGGGTTATTTTTGGCTTTGTAATAATAAGTTTCTTAGTCACTATATTTACGTTAATGGGTCCAACATATTAAGAGAGGGTTCCCCAATTGAACCGAGGAAGAATCAGCATTGACGGGTGTATAATGGCAGTTGAAAATCAAGGTGAAAAACAAATTTCTCGGAATTATACTTACGGCTACCTTGTATTATCAGTTCAAGTAGGGGCAGATTTATATTCAATTTTAGTGTCCTCATCCAAGATCAATTCCTACGGATTTTTACCGCGAATCGGACAATATATTCATGCTGAAGGAATCAGATCTCCTGGACGTGATGGGTTTCACGACTATTCTTTGAGTTATTTATCTTCTCTGGAGCATATAGAACCTCCCAAGAAAAAGTTAAAAGAAAATTTTTAAACTATCTTTCTAATTTCTCCAAGGTTTCTTCAAGTTTCTCTGAAGTTATATACGTTGCATTCGGAAACTCAATCTTGGCTTTTTTCAGTTCCTTAGGTTTCCCATCGATAAAAATAATAGGAATATCTTTAATCGTGTCTGTATCTTTTATAATTTTTGCGGTTAATACACCTCTAGAAGGTGTTACTTTTAGATAGATGAGAATGATGTCAGGTTTTAACTTCTCTATGGTTAATTTAGCACGAACTTCATTTATATACTCGTACCCAATGTTCCACTCTTTTAATAAAAGAGGCATAACATACTCATGTAATTCTTCTTCATTCCAATGGATAACAAATATATTTAACATGATTAATTTTAGAAATATGAGTATAAATTAGAATATTTCCATTTTATTGGTAATAAATAGAATTAAAATTCTATCTGAATATTATCTAAATTTAAAAGAATTCAAACACATTATTACATGTATAAGTGTTGAGTAGAAAAACGAGTGTATCTATCTCATGATAATTTGGATTTTAGAAAGTGATTCTGGAATTAAATTATTCTACAAATCATTTCTAAAAACAGATGCGGATTCAGATATTGTATCCGGATTTTTGACTGCATTTAATCATTTTTCGATGGTCGAATTTAAACAATCATTAGAATCCATAGAAATGGGAGGTTTGCGCTGGATATATATTTTAGAACCGAACTACAACTTACTTTTTGTAGCTGCTGATGTTAAAAGCATGAAGACCGAAATATTAATGGGAAGATTAAACGTGATTAGAAATGCATTCTTGGAAAAATATGATAAGGTCTGGAAAAAACGAGGAAAAACATGGGATGGTGATCTAAGTGTTTTTGTCCCATTTGTTGAAGAAATCGAAGATTATTACAATCAATGGGTCCAAATTGAGAGTATTTCTCAAATGGCTGATTTTTTCGATGTATTAGGAGTTTTTCAACAGATTTTAATTAGCATTAGAAATATTATCGATCACCGCATGTACAGCAAGTCTCAAAACACCATTCTAAATAGAATTCAAGAAGAGTATGACAAAATCACTCAACTGAAAAGGTATAAAGATAACCCAGAGCTAAAAAATATTTCCTTAAGTAAAGAATCTTGGTTTAATATCATTGACATCAATTTAATAAAGAATAGAAAGGAGATAATCATTGATTATCTGAAGAAAATAATAAGAATGGTGATAGAGGTTCTAAAAAAAGAAAAAGGAAAGTATACTTGTTTAAAATATTTTAGCGAAGAAAAGATCTTTGCTTACATTTACAACAACATGAAATTACTCAAAGAACTGGGGTTAGATTTGTTCTTTTTGGATCTCTTTCTAATTATATAGGTGATAAGCCTTTTTCAACTGATATAAATCCAATTATCTTAGAATCAAGTTACAACATGCTATTAAATAGAGGAATAAAGAAAAAAGCTTAGAGTTCTTTTATTCAATGGGTATCATGTTTATAGTTAGCATGACATTTCATGATGAAGAATACAGAAACCCACAATAATAATATTTTTTTGAAGTGAAATGATTTATAAAGTGTATAAGTTAGTTGTCAAATATAGAATTGTATTCACTATATTAAACTAGGAGAAAAGGAGTGGTAGAAAGGAATGTCTAGACAAAGCATACTCAATCTAAGCGTTATTATGGTAAGTATCGTAGTTGTCGTTATGATAGTATATACAATTACTTGGATGTTTGGAATTTTGAGATAAATTGGTTAGTTTAATACTATCTATCATTCCAAATTTCTAGCTTATTATCGGTTTATTGTACTACTCCAATCTTTTTGGCTTTTTTTTTCGATAACTACACTTATCTCCGCAACCATTTTCAATCGTTGGGTCATGATCATCGGAGCTAAAATCAATAGGTAAAATAAAATCTTTTGCTATTTCATTTACAACCTCCATGGAAACAAATTGGACATCTGGATTAGACCTGAAATGGTAATTTATTATATTATCAAGTTTTGTTAATTCTGAACTTGCTAAAAGTATGCAGATGTTATGATCCCCACTTAGCTTAAACGCGTTTAACATGAATGGACAGCATTTAGCCATCTCAAATATTTCAATGGGATTCTTAGTGTTGATTTCTACCGTTGCTAAATGAATATTAACAAGTCGAAAGTTTATTCCAGGTTGCATCTGAAGAATACCATTTTTTTCTAGCTTCTTTATTCGCATTCCAACAGTTGGCTGAGATCTGTTAATTTTCTCAGCAATTTGAGTATGAGTCTGGTTTGGATCTTCTTGTACAAGAGTAATTATTTGCTTATCAATATCATCGAGTTTTAATTTATCACTAATCATAATAAAAACCATTTTTAAATATAACTAAAGTAGTGTTTTCTTCCATTTATTATTTTCAAATTCTGGATATAAATAATTATTTATTGTCTTAACTATACGGAGACTTCCACTTTCTGAAATATAGGTCATACTTCTTAAGTAAGTCTTTAGGATCTAATTGGTCATTTTCTTGAACAGCTTTCAATGCTTCAAGAATTATTTCTGTTTGTAATAATTGAAATTCCTGGCTTTTTAGATCACTTGTAGTGAGATATCTGTTGCCTACTTCATTAGATTTTAGGTTATCCATCGTGTTAATATTGAAAATATCCATAAAATAGCCTATTATGAATGCGCCAAGCAATAGGATAGGAAAGATAATTATCAACATCCAAATTGTTATATTAAAAGCTAAAGATATCAAGGATATCGCGCTCACGGTCGACACCACAATGGAGTAATAAGATTGCCCCAACTTTAATCGCGACAACTGTTTTCCAATGAAATGAGCACTCCTCACTCTTTTTATTACATTTGAATTTTTTAATCTTAGCATGTTTCTCTCCTTTATTTTTCTTTTTAGAGTTCTATATGATTTTTCTAATTTATAAATAAACGTGAAGTCAAATTCATTAATCAGATTATTTATAGATTAGAAGAAAAACCTTTTTTATACAACCTTGGTTTAATATAATATCATGTCAGAAATTAATCTTCCTATCATAATAACGAAAACCGATTGTTCACGCTGCCACGAGCTTAAAGATTGGTTAAATAAAAATGAAGTCAAATTTGTTGAAAAAGACATCAGCGATGAAGAATTTGTCCATCAATTATTACACGACGGTAATTTCCTCAAAAACTTCTGCGACGCTGATGGGTGCGTGGTTAACACTCCCGTTGTCATGCATAAGGGAAAATATTGGTTTAAAGAACTTTGGGGCATTTCGGGTCTTAGAGAGAAAGAAGCCAAGAAATTATTTGGTGTAAAATAACTACTTTTAATATTAATTCATAATCATTTTTTACTATTTCTTACCTTTAGAAATAATTTTCCTACTTCACTCATATATTTAACATATTCTTCTCCAAAATGTTGGATTAAAGCCTCTTCTTCGGTATCAATAACACTAAGGTATCCATAAATTCCAATAAGGAGAAATAGTAGAAATGGATTAAATGTTAGTAGGGGGAATCCTATAAATCCGGTAATATAATGAAAATATGAGGGATGTCTAACGATTGCGTGTCCCCAGGTTGTCGACAGGACTGGTTTTGCATTTTTGAGATAAGAACCTCTCCCTATCCGACCTAGACAGTCAATTAACAAGCCAAGTGATAAAATTGAAATACCAATAATTTGAATTGTTAGGCGAAATAATGATGGGATGAATTTTAACAGCCCAAGTGAGAATAAATCTAACCTAAAAAAGATAGAGATGAATGGAATAAGTGCAACATAAAGCCAAAATAAAAGTGAGGGTATTACAAATGTAGCGCCTTGAATGAAATTTTTGAATGGCGGAGAAGGATATCTTGCACCCCCTCGTTTCAATAGCATCCTAATATCTAAAGGTAAATGAAAAATAAGGTAAATTAATAGATACAAGATGAAATATAAACTAATAAATATATAATTTATCTCCATCTTTAAATTCAGCTAGCCTTTTTATTATTTTTCGGATTGATCTCAATCCTTCTTCATCGTTTTGTACTCCTTCTTTACCTTTATCCGCGCTCCATAAAGACGCCCCCAAATTAGCCCCAAACGCGCCACCTGAGACGGAAATAACATGATTTTGCTGGTAGAAATCTAAAATGCTTCTTATGGCAATCTCTTGCCCTCCACTTCGATCTCCTCCAACTGCGAGTGCTGCTCCAATTTTATTTTTGAATACTTCTGGGTTTTTAGCAACCATGGCACGGCAGCGATCCATTACCGTTTTCAGTTGTCCTGATAAATTACCTTGAAATGTGGGGGTACCAAAGAGAAGAAATTTAGCTTCTTCTAACTTGATATAAAGATCTTCCATATCATCTTTATTGATACAACCTTTTTTCTCTCGAATGCAATAATCGCAATGAATACAGAACTTGATATCCTTTGCTCGTACCGTCCAAAATTCTGTCTTAAATCCATATTTTTCTGCAGCGTATTTTAAAGCATATTGAACAGCAAACTCAGTTCCTTGTTTACGTGGGCTTCCACATATTCCTAATAAGAAAAAGTTATTTTTAAGCATAATTTTTCAAAATAAATCATTCCTTAAATTTCAGATTCTTAAATATTAAAAAAAATCTTTCTCTAGTAGTTTAATAGTATTTCTAGTTTTTTTAATCCATAGTTTTTTATAATTTTTTATAATTAGTTTAATTAGGTGAGTTAGAGTAATGCAAAAAGAAGATTTTCACCCCAAAATTTCAATAATTGGATGCGGGAACGTTGGAACACGATATGCTTATGCTTTAATTATAAGAGGTATAGCAAGGCAAATTGTAATGGTTGATATAGACCGAAAGAGATTAGAAGGAGAAGTCATGGATTTATCTCATACTGCTCCTTATACAGTACCAGTTAGTATAATTGCAGGAAATTATGAAGATATAGTAGATTCTGATATTGTAGTTATAACTGTTGGTAGGAATCAGAAACCTGGTGAGACAAGACTCGATCTGGCAAAAAAAAATGTTGAATTATATAAACAAATTATACCTGAAATTCAAAACCAAGCTCCAAAAGCCATTTATCTAATTGTTTCAAACCCTGTAGATATCCTTTCTTATGCAGCATACAAGATTTCTGGGAAACCTCAAAATGAAGTATTTGGTTCTGGAACATCCTTAGATACTGCAAGATTTCGATTTTTATTAGCTAAACATTGCAATATTAATCCCCAAAATGTACATGGGTATATTTTAGGAGAACATGGTGATAGTGAGTTCGCTGTATGGAATAGTGCAATGATTGGAGGTATTTTGATAAAAGATTTTTGTGCAATGCGTAAATTTGTTGACTTAAGTGATTCTGATAAAAAATTTCAAGCTCTTTTTGAAGAAGTAAGAGATTCTGCATATCAAATCATCGAGAAAAAAGGAGAAACTTCTTATGGAATTGGTCTGGCATTAACACGAATTTCTCAAGCAATAATTAATGATGAGAATACAATTATACCGGTATCCGTCTTAATTCAGGATTTTTATGAAATAAATGATCTATACTTAAGCTTACCAAGTATAATTAATAGAAATGGAGTACAAGAAGCCCTCAAAATTGAATTAAACGATGAGGAAGTAAAAAATTTTAAATATTCTGCAACTAAAATTAAAGACACCATTAAGAACATCAATTTTGATTGACTTATAATAGAATATATTCAGATTTTTAAATTCAGCATATTTATTCTAAAATAATTTCTCTAATGATAGATTATTAAATATTTTATAGTCTCCTTAACTATCCTTAACAATGAATTCTCAAAGAGCAAGCCTAGCTAGAATTAAGATTAAATTTCCGGATCAACTATGGATTTCGCACATTTTCAAAAAATTCCCGGGTATCCGGATGGAAATTGAAAATTTTTTACCTTATGATCTAGAAAATTCAATCGGAAATTCAATTGTTGAGATAAAACATCATTATCCTGATTCGATAATTGATGAGATTAAGTCTCACAAATCTGTTATTGAATTTAGTCTATTAGAGAAAGAAGAAAATCGAATAAAAATTAATGTAAAAACTCAAGATCCTTATTTATTATACGCTGTCATCAATTGCGGGGTGCTCGTTGATTTCCCTATAAATGTTAGGGATGGATTTGCATATTGGAGATTGATTTCAAGCAGAGATAGAATTGATAAGCTATTGACTATATTTGAAGAAAAGAAGATTGATTTTGAGTTATTACGTATTGGAACATCTCCCTATTCATTAGAAGACGAGAAAAATAAGTTGTCTCTAGAAGAATCTAATGTATTAGATAAGGCAATCAGTTCAGGATTTTTTGAAATACCCCGCAACATATCATTAGAGGAGCTGGCTAACCAATTAGGGAAATCTAAAGCTGCCTTGTCTGTCATGTTAAGAAAAATTATAAAGAAAAAAGTAGTTTTAGAACCTTAAAACATGAAAAGAATAAAATTATACCCATTCTTCTTTTAAGATATTTCCTTGAACGCCAATTATTATATACTTTATTGGTACTTTTCGGTTTGCTCTTTTGGCACCCTCTTGAGCTAATGCCAAAAGACCCCGACAGCAAGGAACTTCCATCATGGCGACCGTAAGCGTGTTAATTTTTGAATCTTCAATTAGTGATTTAATTTTTTCGATATATACTTCTTTCCCTTGATCAAGTTTAGGACAAGCTATCGCGATTGATTTTTGCTTCAAAAAATCTCGATGAAAATCACCATAAGAAAATCCCACACAATCAGCTGCTAAAAGGACATCTGCACCTTGATAATAGGGCGCTCGAGGATTGATTAAGTGCATTTGAACTGGCCATTGACGTAATGCAGAGGGGATCTTTCCAGCAACCTCAGTTTGTGATTCAGACTCATCAAATACCATTGTTTGAGCTGATTGACATCCACATTGATGACCATGTTCAGTAACAATTTGCTTTACTTGTTCTACTTCTTTTTGTTCGGCATATTTCAGAGATTCTAGATGTGTCTCAACCGCTTCTTCATCAAATTCAGGAGCCTCTCTTTCAATGATCTCAAGAGCCCCTTCAGGACATTCTCCTATGCAAGCTCCTAAACCATCGCAAAAAATCTCGTTTACAACTTTAGCTTTTCCGTCGATAATTGCAAGTGCGCCTTATATGCTATATAAGATAAATTTTTATATTTCTGCACAGCCGACTACGCAATTACCACATCCAGTACAAAGTTCCTCATCGATCTTAATAATTTTTCTTTTTACTATTTTTTGTTGATTTGCTTCAATCATGATTAAACAAAATAGCAGTGATTATATAATTTTAATTTCGAACATGTTCGAAATCTTTAATTTTCTAGGAATTAAACTAACTTAGTTGAAGAAAATTATCATATCAATTAATTCAAAAAAACAACATATTTCGACTATCCTTCGAAATTTGGTTTAATACTCAAATTTCCCTTTAATTTTTTCTTTTTAATTGAAGAATTATAAAGAAGTATGCAATTAAAAAAATAAATTCAGCATATAGGGTCATAATGCCTAAGCATTATTCTTTCGCAGTCATTTCAATTAAAATGCTTGATTTTCATTTTTACTAAATTCTATTCATGTCTCATCATAATTTTTCTTTTTATAAATACGGGGGATGTTTACAGATATTTTGGGAATATAAATTTTAGGCATTTGAATTTTCGTTAAAAATTGGGATTCTTCTAAAAGATTGTGTTTAATACTTGTTAAAGGGAGTTTTTCCTTTTCTTCAATCACATTTCTTTCTTCCCGGTTTTGAACATCAACTATTTTAATTTCATTATCCACTCCAATTTTTAAAGCGGTTATTTCCTCACTTTTAAGATCGATACTCCTCAATTTATTTTCTTTTTTCTCAATTAATGCTTTATAATCTTCATAGAATTTTTCTTTTACTCCACATTGTTGAATCTCATCAAAATCAAAAACCCATCCGGAAGAAGGGTCATATAACATCCCCTTTATACTTATCTCTTGAGATAAAAAACGCAGTTCTCTAATCCAGTGGATCTGATTTTCGATATTTCTCAACTCATCTGCGAAGTTCCTAAAATACCGTTGAAGTCCTAAATATACATTTGAATGAGTAGATAATATATGTTTTAATACTGGCTTATCAAGCTTAGATTGCAATGATTTTAGAGATAATTTTGTCATCCCACAATCAAGATGACCCAAAATTATAATGTGCTTGATTCCATACTCGTGAATTGCAATTAATATTGATCTAAGGACATCCTCAGTAAATATATTTCCAGCGTTCCTCAGAACAAACACGTCCCCTGGTAAAATCTGGAAGATTCGATACACATCAATTCTAGGATCCATGCATGTTAAAATAAGGATAGGATATCTAGGAATTTTTCCCTTAACTTCGATATCTCCTTGCTCTTTTAACATCTTCCGCTGATACCTATAATTTCCTTTAATTAATTTATTTACTATTTCATCTACCATCATTTAAACCTCCTATATTTTTTTTAATCCATATTTTCTTGCGATTTTCTCTTTATATTTGATTTAATTGCTCAATCGGTTTATTTATTTTAGGTTCAAACCTGTGTAATTTATAAAAGGTATAATTTGTAGAATAATGTTTTCCTTTAGGAGAATAATCCGTTTTATACCCTAAACTATGTTGGATATAATTTGTTTTATTATCTTTTACAGGTCGTTCCAATTTCTTTTTTAATTTGAGCTGTTCCTTCTCAATTAGTTTAATAATAAGAGGGATATAGAGAGGCGGGATAATATAATTTCCCCAATTTTGATTTGTTTTATCTAATTCATTAACAAAAGAATTATCAAATATTCCTTTAGATGACCCATTAGCTCCACCTCCACCTCCACCTCCACCACTACTCCCATTTCCTCCGCCACCAATAATCGGTGGAATTAGTATTTCAAGAAAAATCCAGAATACAAACATAATTATTGAGGTACCTATTAAATATTTAAAAATTAATTTTGAAGGAGATTTATAAATAACATTTGATTTTACTGTATCAATGGACAGTTGAGCAAAAGCAGCATAATTCAATGACATTGAAAGTGTAATTCCTATCCCACTTATCATGTAGAAAATACTTAAAGCACATGGAAAACAATTTAAAAATTTTCCATAATCATGAAGGAAAAAACTCCTTATTTCATACTTTTCTACGATATCAAACAAGATATTAAGTCCTGAAATTAATGGCACCGAAATAAAGAATAAACATATTAATGGCATGAAAATCAACCAACATTTTTCAGAAAATCTAAATCGATTATGGCGTAATATTTTTGCTAATTTATAACCAATACCATAAAACATTGCGATGAATAATGATACCCAAAATGTTGTCCCATAACCAAAGATTACATCAAAAGTTACACCCAAAAATATTGTTAAGACACACCATAGAAGCAGGTTCGGAACTATGGCTTCTTGCCAAGTTTTACTTGGTCCCCATTTTTTCATCTTTAATATTGAAATATTTATTATTATAATTGGGATTATGAATACATATAAATACCAGTGATTAGTAATTAAGTATTGAATTTTAACCATTACTATAAGGGAAGTAATCATCCCGGTTATGAATAAGAACGTTACTTGTAATAAAACAACCCGATCCATTACGTAGTATGCCCTTTTATCTTTTAAATCAACAAAATATTTTTCAATAATAGTTTCATCCATTAATGTCAGATCGTTTGACATGACTTCCCTTACCTTGTAAGATTCGCTATTCGAGAATGTTATCTTTTTTTCTTATAAATATATATCCTTTTCTTAATTTTTATAGATTCATATATAGCTAGATATGTCAATATATTTAAATGTTCTTAAAGATTATAAAAGTCTATTTAAATGAGATTAAATGCTATAAAAAGAAGATTTTCCAATATATTCAAATATATTCTTTTGATATTTTTTACTTTTACTTTATGTTCATTAAGAACAAGAAATATAGGAAAAAAACAATGATTAGAGCTCTAACTATTTATTAATTAAGGCTTGTTCTTTAGTAATCTTGTAAGTAGAGTAAATGATTAAGGTGGCAAAGATATTTATCACAAGATAATTATATAGAAAATTATGTATGTTGATATTATTACGTTGGATGTGAATCTTAGTAGAAATAAAATACTTTATCTCTGAAAATTTGGAAAATTTATATGTTTCAAAATATTTACCATAAAAACTAAAGTATTATTGAACACATACGAATGAAGTCTTTAGTATTACCTAATGGTGAAAAGATTTATTATATAGACAAGTTAAGTGCTCTCGATATTTATGAAGAAATTTATATAGACAATGATTATTTACGCTATGATATTAGCGTAGAACCTAACGACACCGTTTTTGATGTTGGGGCTAATATTGGTTTATTTTCTCGATTTATTGCCAATCAAGCTCCAAATTTGAAAATATATGCTTTTGAACCGGTCTCAATAATATTTGAAGTCTTAGAGGCAAATCTCAGAAATTTAGACGGAAATTTAAAGATGTATAATATTGGACTTGCCGATAGGAATCAAAAAACGAAAATTCATTACTATCCAAAAGTAAGTGCTGATTCAGCAATTACACCCTTTGATTGGGATTTGAAAGTTAATCAATTTATTCAAAATTACGATGAAATGATAGTCAAACAAATGCCAATAGCTAAATTTGTACCGAAATTTCTACGGAAAACTGTTGTAAGAGCTGGATTGAAGAACATGTATAAAGCAGAGTTACTGGATTGTAACTTGCGTCCTTTATCAGAAATTATGAAAGAAAATAAGATAGAGCAAATTAATCTATTAAAAATTGATGCTGAAAATTACGAAAGAGAAGTTCTAGCAGGAATAAGAAATCATGATTGGGATTTAATTCAACAGATTTCAATGGAAGTACATACACATATTAAAGGTGGAGAAAATTTACTGAATGAACTAGTTGACTTATTAAGGAGGAAGAAGTTTCAAGTAGAAGTAGACGAAGACAGTCGATTTGGAATGATGGGTGTATTTATGCTTTATGCAAAAAAAACCTAAACTTTGGAATGATCTTTTTCATTAAAATTTAGCTATTATGCTAATAATTTTGTACATATATGAGATTTATTAAAATCTTGCTTTACTGAAAAAGAAGAAAATTTAACCTATAATATTATTGTATATAATATACTCTCGAGTTTATGTAATAAACTAGATGAAATAAACGTGAACGAAGAACTAAATGATTAATCAATTTGTTCCAATACTATTTCTAATTGGATTAGAAACCTTAACTTTTGGTTCAGGAATGATGATCGTGTGGTCCTCTTTAATGCGATCTAATACTATTTGCGTTTTTACTTCTTCCACTTCTGGGAGATTGCGAAGAGTTTCTATTAGTTGCATTGAGTCCTCATGATTTTGGCATTTAGCCATGACAAATATTGGATAATCTCCCGTTATAATGTAAGCATATTTAATTCTATCCATTAATTCAATTTCAGCCTTAACATGCGTGATGGGTCGTCGAGCGTTTACTCTAAGTGAGGCTATAACCATTTCGCGATATCCTAATTTACTACAATCGATAATCGCCATATACTTCTTTATTAATGTCTCTTCTAATTTTTGAATTCTAGATCGTATGGCAGTTTGACTCATTTCCGTTTTTTCTGCAATTTCTCTTATAGTTATCTTGCAATCTTCTTGTAAATATTCTAAAATTTTTTTATCAACTTGATCTATGCTTTCCTCTGTCGAATTAACTACAACCATTAATTATTACCTTGAAATTTATTCTCTAATAAGTTATATAGTTGAACTTTTATAAAAATTTTTTCACTAAATAATCAGATTATCTAAATAATTTTTCACTAATAAAGTATGTTTTTTTAAATTAAAAAACTATTGTTTAAATATTATACGATATTTCTTTACTACAAAGATATCATGTTTTAATTTATTGTGATATCAAAATAAAAAAAAATAGATAAAATAACTATAAAGTGATAAAAAAATGGCTGATAAAACATTAAATGCTCTTGGCCTTAAATGTCCAATGCCAGTTTTGAAAACTAAGAAAGAATTGAAAGGGATGACTTCTGGACAAGTCTTAGAGCTTATCGTTGATGATAAAGGAGCTCTAAAAGACGTTCCAGCCCTATTAGGAAAGACAGGGGATACACTACTTGAAACTAATGAATCAGATGATCAAGTAGTTTTCTTGATTCAAAAAGCATAGGCTTGAAATTTTTTGAGGGACGAGCGATGACGACTTATACATTCTTTATTAGTACTGAACCGTATAAATTTGAGGTCACAGATTCATTAATTGAACTTTCTAAAGCTATACTAAAAAAGGGGAATCAAATCAATGGTTTTTTCTTTTTTGGATCCGGTGTTTACAACTTAAAGGGTGGTATTAGTACCGGAGCGACGATTCGGAATTTACCCGAAAAATTACAAGATTTCGCTCTTGAGAACAAGATTCCACTATCAGGGTGTAGCACGTGGGTCAGTTTAACTGGACTAAAGGAATCCGAATTTATTGAGGGTGCAACTGAAGAAGGATTAGGAGATTTATCAAATTGGTCAGTTAAGTCTGATAAAATAATCGTTTTTGGAACGGGGGGATAATAATGGTAGAATCGGTAGTAGTGATAACAGATCAATCACCAGTCGGTAAAAATTCGGCCGCGGAAGCAATCAGAATTGGATCTGGTTTTGTAGCGTTAGGGGAATATATCAACTGTCAAGTAGTATTTACCGGTGATGCAGTATATTTATTAAATAAAAATGCAGTTCCAAATGCTCTTGGTATGGACGCTAATGATGAGGTACTTGAAATCGCAGAATTATCAGATTTAGAATTGTACATTATAGATACGGACTTGAAGAACGCTGGCATGACAGAAGATGATCTTATTGAATATGAGAGTTTAAAGATAATCTCAGTTGAGGATTTATCTGATTTAATAGATCAAGCAGATACGT
>Ga0307426_1001107_pt1 | contig 18240 bp, 14 predicted proteins | sample SalMarWE160340MG_FD_202165 | JGI IMG/M metagenome (GOLD analysis project Ga0307426, IMG submission 202165) | Salt marsh sediment microbial communities from the Plum Island Ecosystem LTER, Massachusetts, United States - WE1603-40 | ecosystem: Environmental > Aquatic > Marine > Intertidal zone >... | reverse complement strand
CATAAGCTGATCTGTTGATGGAGTTCGGCAGCGAGTTCATGATTACCGCTTTTCCTTGCTGCTTTCATTTCCATGGTGGCTGCTTCGATATCGAAATTAGCTGGTAATTCAATCGCCTGGTTTGTTTTGGTCTCATTCACAACAACATCACCATCGGCAATATTACCATAAGCCACGACTACGAAGCAGATGAATAGCGCAAACAATATTTTCTTCATTATTATTTTCTCCTTTTTATTAGTTTGCTTAACAAGATAGTCTTAAAGACTATTGTTTACTTTCTGTTTGTGGTGCACCTCCTTTCTTTGATTTTGATAAGGTCAAACATACTTCATATCAAAGCCAAATTGTGTCACAAAAAACATTTTTATTACTGATGTTAAATTATAGCACGATTATATGATTTGTCAAGCCTTTCTTATATAAAGCTTCTGACAATTAAGTCTCAAATTAGATTTTGTATCTTGTTTGGTAGTTAAGCGGCCTTTACTCGCCTGCTACATCATAGAAAACCAATCCGGAGATTAGTTTTGGATAGAAGTCCGTAGATTTTTGAGGCATCCTCTCTTTGTTCTGAGCGACTTTTCTCACCTGTTCAGAACGAGTAGGATTCATTAGAAAACAAAACTGGAATGCCCCGGCATCAACGCGGCGTATAGCATCTTTTGTACCCCGTTCATACCTTATGTGGTCCTCAATATTTTCGGGTTTTATGTCGAGGACATTTTCGATCAATAAAGTATGGAGAATCGCAACATCAAGGTTTCGATAATCATCGCTTCGGTCAGCAAGATTTTCCTCCATTATCTTATTAGATTTTAGAGTCAGAATATACGCGGTTCGTGGACTATAAAAACCGATACTGGCACCTTCCATTTCCTTTAAATCGTCGGCGATGCTGTCTTTGTCGGTTTTTTTAATAGCAAAGTATTTTTCAGTTTTTTTAAGAAAGTCGATCAAGCTAAAATCACTGATACCTTTGACAAGTCGGTGGGTGGGTAAGATAACCAGACCCGGGTCCTCGATATTGACAAGGGCGATCATCTTGAAATTCGCGGGATGGTCTTCATCGATGTCGGTTAATTCGTTTCTGTAATTAAAAGCCGTTTCATAACGGTGATGTCCGTCGGCGATCACGAATATCGAATTTTTCAGGGATTTAGCGATCTTCTCGATGAGTTCATGGTCACTTATTCGCCATAATCTGTGAGTAATGTTCTTGTCATCTTTAGTCTCGGTCAGGGGTTTTTCTTCACAATATCCATCGAGCATCGTGTTCACGGTATTTTTAGGATCAGTATACAGTAAGAAGACCGGTTCAAAATCCTTTTTCGTGATATTCAGTAGGTTCAAACGATCAGCCTTTGGTTTTGAGAGTGTCTTCTCATGGGGCAGTATATTGCCCTTACCCAATTCTTCCAGTCTGACCAGACAGATAAAACCTTTTCTCACATATTTCTTTTTGTTGATAGTGAATTCTTGCCAATAAGGGTATATCGCTGCTTCGTCATCACTTACGAATATCTCCTCTTTTAACCAGGTCTCGGCATATCTTCTTGCATCGCGGTATTCCCGTTGACGGTTATGCCCCTCAGAGTATTTGGTAAGCACCAGACGTATGAAATTATAGGGGCTTCGGTTTTTGTACTCACGCTCCATTTTGTTTGTTACCTGGTCATACGGTTGACAAATCACATTCGTTAGATCTGACAGCTTTTTAGGATTGTATCTTATCCCTTTAAATGGTCTTATCTCAGGCATGGTATCTCCTTGTTTTTGTCTTGTTGCGCTATGGTCTTATAGTCCTATAGTCGACTATCCCTTTAGCGCGTCCCTCACTAATTCGGCCACCTGGGTACCAGCGCGAGCTTGTCCTTCTTTGGTTTGTGCGCCGATATGGGGGGTGGCGATGACCTGGTCGAGCTCGAAAAGTTTATTTTCCTTGGCTGGCTCGGTTTCAAAGACATCGACACATGCTATGCGCACTTTGCCTGAACTGATGGCTTCATATAATGCGTTTTCATCAACGACACCGCCACGTGCGCAGTTGATTATGACGACATTATCTTTCATTTTGCTAAAAGATTCTTTGTTCAGAATATGTTCGGTTTCCTTGGTCCTGGGGATATGGAGCGAAATATAATCTGATTCTTTAAGTAACGTATCGAGATCAACGACTTGGGCATATTCACTCGTCTTTACATAAGGATCAAAAGCCTGTACTGACATATTGATAGCCTTGGCACGCTTGGCAAGTTCAGTGCCGATGCGTCCCAGACCGATGATTCCGAGCTTTTTGCCGTACAGCTCAAATCCCTTAAATTTCTTCTTTTCCCATTTTGATGCGCGGGTCGATACACTCGCCTGGGGGATTCTCCGTGCTGCAGCAAACATCATACCCAGGGCGAGTTCGGCAACTGATATCGAAGTCGCGGTCGGCGTATTGACTACTTTGATATTCTTATTTTTGGCTGCTTCCTGGTCTACGTTGTCCAGGCCAATGCCAGCTCGCCCTATGACTTTCAGATTCTGACCAGCTTCGATCACTTCTTTTGTTACTTTGGTCGCACTCCTTACAATAATCGCGTCGTAGCCGGGAATGATCTTTGTCAGTTCTTCAGGACTAAGACCGCTTTGTTCCGTAACTTCGAAACCAGCGTTCTTTAATATTTCAACACCTTGCGGAGCAATTGGATCTGAAACCAAAACTTTCATTCTTATCCTCCTTGATTATAAAAAACAGCTAAAATAAAACACCTAAATGACAATCTTTACAGTTTCAATATCTCATTGATATTGGCGATCAGTTCTTTGACTTCATCGAGCGTTAAATCACCCATATGAGCGATCCTGAAGGCTTGTTCCTTTAATTTCCCATAGCCATTAGATATTGCAAAACCGCGTTTTCCCAGTTCGCCATTAAGATCAGCGATACTGATACCCTTGGTATTATTCATGCATGAGACAGTAACTGATTCATAGCCTGGTTCGGAAAACATGCTAAAGTTCTTCTTACCCCATTCCTGAACATACTTTGCCATTTCAACATGCCTTTTGTATCTTTTTTCCATGCCTTCTTGCTTGATTTTTCCAAGCTGTTTATTCATGGCATACATCAAAGAGATAGCTGGAGTAGATGGTGTTTGTCCTTTTTTATCAAAGTAATCTTTAAGACCGACAAAATCACAATATTGACCGCGACCTTTCACGGTTTTTGCTTTTTCCAGTGCTTTGTCGCTGACGGCACATACCGCGAGACCCGGTGGAAGGGCAAATGCTTTCTGGGATGAGGCTAAACAGACATCGATCCCGAGCTTATCGATTTCGATCTTGTCGCCCATCAGAGAGCTGACTGTATCGACGAGGAATAGCACTTCAGGATATTTTTTCATGACTTCGGCTATTTCCTCGATCGGGTTACGTACACCGGTAGATGTTTCGTTATGCGCGAGGGTAAGCGCTTCGTATTTTTTTTCTTTCAATTTGGCTTCCACCATTTCAGGTTTTATGGCTTTGCCCCAATCGAGTGTTATCGCATCTGGATCCCGGTCGCATTGTTTAGCGATCTTGAACCAACGCTCGCTGAATGCACCATTTACGCAGCATAGCAGATCTTTATTCACACAATTTCTGATTCCTCCTTCCATGAATGCAGTTCCTGAAGCAGTTAGTACAGTAATGAACTTATCTGTTTCTAGTAGTTCATGCAATGTTTTGATGATACCGGTATAGAGTTCGGTGAATGCCTTCATGCGATGCCCGATCATTTTTTCAGCCTGGGCATCGAGGATATCCTGTCTGACCTCAGTCGGTCCCGGTATAAATAATTTCTTATGCATCATTCCTCCTTAATTGGTTTATTATTCTATCTCTGGAATCCCTGTTTTGATATCTGACAAGTGCTGTTTTATAACACCTGTTTATTTTCATTCCCATGGTGCCGGATCCCGGAGATTATTCTTTGATTATTTTGACCCAGACCTCTCGGGTCCTTGGGCCATCAAATTCACACAAATATATACCTTGCCAAGTGCCAAAGCAGATACTGCCTTTTTCAATAAAAAGAGTTTTGGAAGAACCGATAATGGATGATTTTACGTGGGCATCAGCATTACCCTCGGCGTGAGTATATCCACTATTGGCAGGTACGAGTTTGCTCATGGTGTTAGATATGTCGGTTTGCACAGCCGGATCGCAGTTTTCATTGACCGTGAGTGCCGCAGTCGTGTGCGGGCAGTATACATAAAGGAGACCTTCACTGACGTTCTGTTTGTCCACAATATGCTGTACGTTTTCCGTGATATCACGTAATTCTGTTCGTTGTTCTGTCTTAACGCTTATTCTCTCGATCATTGATATATTATAACAATATTATGGCAGTTGTCAATTGATGAGACAAGGTATTGACAAGCCACAGCATATCGTTATATTAATTATGGTTTTGATATGAGCAAGGAGAGGAAAAGAGTAAGATTATTCACAAGGATCGACCGTATTCTTGGTTCATCATATAGCTTGAGTAAGGTTATCAGGAAAATATATCTGGAGATCAGTAAGGTGCTTGACTGCAGCAATTTTTATATTGCACTTTATGATCGTAATGATAACATGATCAGTTTCGAAATCTATACGATAGATGGTGAAGAGCAAAAGGTTGCTGCCCGTACTCTTTCAGAAGGGATGACTGAGCATGTTATCAAAACGAAAAAAGCGGTTCGTATCAATCGTGATGTAAAACAGTATTGCAGAAAGATCGGCATTAAACCGGTCGGTAAGGATGCCAAAAGCTGGCTTGGTGTTCCAATGATATACAAAGGTAATGTTGAAGGTGTCATGGCTATTCAGGACTACAAAAACCGTGATGCTTATAGTGAAGAAGATGAATACCTCTTGAGCCGTATCGCCACGCGAGCCGCAGTTGTCGTTGCCAATACCAGATTGATCGAAGAAGAAGTAAAAAGAGCAAAAGAACTTGAGGTGATGAATAAGATCGCCCATGAATTGACGAAGAGCCTCAATGTGTCAGAGATATGTGAGAGTGTTACTAGATTCATTCTTCAATATTTCAATAATCTTAACATTTCGATCTTTCTTGTAGATAATAATGTAGTGGTATTGAGAAAATTATCCAAAGGTTTTCGAGATGAAGTACCGAGGAATCTCAATTTTGAAATAGGTGTCGGTATTGTCGGTACCGTGGCAAAAACCGGCAAAACGATCGTAGCAAATGACGTTACCACAGAGAAACTTTACCGTGCCTATGGACAGACATGTACAAAATCAGAGATCGCTCTGCCTTTGAAAACAGGAAAAAGGACGATCGGTGTACTGAACATCGAATGTAATGAAAAGAACGTGTTTACCACGAGCACGATCAGGATAATCGAGTTGCTCGCTGATTGTCTTAGTGTCGCCTTGCATAATGCCCGACTTTATGAACAGGCAAAGAATAGCGCCAAAGAGCTTGCAGTTTCTTTTACGATCGCCAAATCATTGATCTCTACTCTGGATTTGGATGATGTTCTCAATACCATTCTCGAGGTAATACGCACTACTTTTGGCTATGCAAATATCGCCATTCTCCTTGTCGAGGGCAATGAACTTTTTGTCAAAGCAGCTTGTGGCTATGCGATGAAAACCATGAAGAAGGTGAGATTGAAGATCGGCGAGCAGGGTATCTGCGGTAAAGTTGCGGCAACCGGGAAGATGTTTTATGCTCCGGATGTGTCCAAAATCCCGTTTTATTACGAAGGCAAGAAAACGATCAGGTCCGAAGCAGCCATTCCATTAATGATAAAGGGTGAGGTGATCGGCGTTCTGGATATTGAGAGCGATAAGCCGGCTGCTTTTACTGATAAAGATCTGCGTATGTTCTCGGTATTTGCTTCACAAGCAGCGATCGCGATCGAAAACGCAAGATTGTATAACGAAACCAAAGAACTTTCTTTGACCGATGCTTTGACCAGGACCGCCAACCGAAGGCATTTCAACCTTGTCCTTGAAAGCGAGATAAAAAAGGCAAGAGGATATTCAAGGCAGTTGAGTTTAGCAATGATCGATCTGGATGATTTCAAGGTTTTCAATGATAATTTTGGCCATGTGACCGGTGATAAAATGCTTGCTCACATTGCCGACATGCTGAAAGAAAATTTACGGGATACGGATTTTGTTGCGCGTTATGGCGGAGAAGAATTTGTCATCATATTCCCTGAAACAAGTCATCCACTCGCTCTAAAAGTTTCGGAAAGACTGCGCAGTGCCGTTGAGATCAGACATTTAAATATCAAAGGTAAAGGTAAGACGAAGATGACTATATCGATCGGCGTTGCTACTTATCCTGGTAATGCTGAAGACAAAGTCGAATTAGTTCAAATCGCTGACCGTGCTCTTTACCGTGCTAAAAAGCTCGGCAAGAATCGGGTTGAGTCAGCCTGATGATTTTTTGAGCTACCCCTTGATTTTATAACAAAGGTGTATATAATAGAAGACAACTTAAAAGGAGGTATGATGAAAAAGTTGTTATTACTAAGCTTGTTGAGTGTTCTTCTTGTAGCTTTCTGTGGTGCACCACCTGAAGGCGAAACAGAAGTACCGACTAAAGGTGTTGATGTGGCGTATGGGAAGCTTTCCGAAGGGGAACTTCAAAAGTTCATGAAGGCCTTTCCTGTGGCCAAAGAGGAGATTGAAAAAAGCGGTAAAGAATTCGGTGGCGATAATGAGAATATTGAATCCTGGATCGGACAATTTGCGACTGTGAATAAGGAAGTCGCTGGTTTGGATGCCAAATTGTCTGCTGCCGGTATGTCGTGGAACGAATTCTGGCCTGCTTTTGCCAAAACATGGACAGCTTCAATCGCCGTTATGATGACTAAAGAAATGGGTGAAATGGAAGAGGGTATGGCGGAAATCAAAAAACAGCTCGATGATCCCAAGATCCCTGCTGCTCAAAAAGAAATGATGAAAGCGGCGCTTAGCGCTATGGAAGAGATGAAGAAGATATCGGATAAGGTTCCTCAGGAAAACAAAGATATTGTTAAAAAACACTGGGACGAACTTACTAAGTTGTTTGATATGGATTAAGCACAATTAATTCCATGATTGAGCGGGCAAGGTTTTCAATCCCTTGCCCGTTTTTTTTGCTCTAATCGAGCCATTGAAAACCGCTATGATCGTTGAGAATGTTTCTTAAAAAAGCTCATCAGGATATCAGGAAACCAGTTGGAAACTCTACTCTCTACTATGTTTCTTCCTAGTTCTTAGTTCCTAGTATATACGTTATTCCCAGCGTCAGCGTGTCTTTTCATTGTAGTCGTCCGATTTATCGGACCAGACACCAGTATCCGTAGTCGTCCGATTTATCGGACCAAACTCACCATGTTTGATAAATCAAACCACTACAACCGTAGTCGTGTCTCCAGTCTGCCATGTAGTCTGGCAGACGTGTTCTTTCATTTGTATTTTTTCATTATTTCGTTGAATTCTTCCTCGCGTTCAACGAGGACTTTGCGTGATTTACTCCCTTGGAAAGGTTCGATCAAACTTGCTGCTTCGAGCTGATCAACGATCCTTCCGGCGCGTGCATAACCGATACCGAGACGGCGCTGCAGCAAAGACACAGATGCGACCTGATGTCTGAAAACAAGTTTTGCAGCTTCAATGAAAAGCGGATCTACTTCAGTGGGCTCTTCTTGTTCGGCCTGAGTGATCTTGACATGCTCTTCACCGAGCTTGGGATAATAACCATCCTGGATGATCTCGTCAATTTTTTCAACCGGCATCATATTAGATAAGGTCCGACGTTTTTCATCGAATGCAGGATCTTTGGTATTTACAAAGACGGTCCACAGTTCCTCTTCAATTATCGAATTAGTGATTTTATTTATATCTCCGTCAAGGTCTTTTAATAATTCCATTAGATAAATACGGGCGATAAGCGTGCTGATACCGCTAATTTCCTCGGTCGATATATAAGCACCGTGCAAACGAACCGGCGTGCCTTTGCCAGGAGGCAAAAAGAGCATGTCACCGCGTCCAAGCAAAGATTCTGCGCCATTCATGTCTAGTATAGTCCGCGAGTCGGTCTTTGAGGCGACCTGAAATGCGATACGGCAAGGGAAATTCGCTTTGATCAATCCGGTTATAACATCTACTGAAGGACGCTGGGTCGCTAATATAAGGTGGATACCAACGGCGCGTGACATCTGTGCTAACCTTGTAATATTTTCTTCGATTTCACTCGGTGCGGTAAGCATTAAATCAGCGAGTTCGTCGACGATAACGAGAAGATAGGGTTTTTTTTCCTCACCCTTTTTCTTCATCTTTTTGTTGTAACCATCAATATCCCGAACCCCTTCACGGGCAAAATCACGGTATCTTATTTCCATTATCTTGACGAGCTTTTCCAGTTGTGTTACAGCATGCTTTGGTTGAGTGACCGCACGCCGGAGAAGATGGGGGATCGGATTATACATCGGTAATTCAAGACGTTTTGGATCGATCATGAGAAACCTGAGATCCTTTGGTGAAGAATGATACAGCAAGCTTAAAATAATCGTATTGATACAGACACTCTTTCCAGAGCCAGTGGTACCGGCAATGAGCATATGCGGCATCTGCGATATATCATCGCTCACTGGCTGACCAGTAATATCCTCGCCAAGCACGATACTCAAAGGTGATAGATTATCCTGGAATTCACTATCGAGGATACCCTTTTTCAAACACACAAGACTGCGCTCGCGATTGGGGACTTCAATACCAACCGCTGACTTACCGGGTATCGGCGCGACAACTCGGATACGTGTTGCTTTTAAGGCAAGTGCCAGGTCATTATCAAGGTTTGCGATCCGGTTGACCTTTACGCCTGGTGCAGGTTCATATTCAAAGCGTGATATAACCGGTCCTGATTCGACATTGACCACTTTGCCTTGAACATCGAATTCAGCAAGACGGCTGGCAAGGATTTCCGCTTCATTTTCCAAGGCTTTTTTATCCATTCCATAATCTTCGGATGGGTCTTGGAGGATCTTCAGATAGGCCTCTTTAAAGTCTATTTTAGGTGTGAGCTTTTCTGCTGTTTGTTTGATATCTGTCAGTGGTTTTTCCGGGGTTTTTTTATCCTGTTTGGGTTTTTTAATTTTCTTGGTTTTTTCTTTGATTATTTTTTCGATTGTGGGTCTGGGCAGGATTCTTTTTTTGATGATCATGAATGTTACGATTATTATGCCAAAGGCGAGTATGAGATACGTGCCGAGTTGACCAAAATAAGCGATGAGGAACTTACTGATGATCTTGCCGAACGTTCCGCCAGCACCGATATTATTGACCTGGAGCTTAACAAATAATGCGAATATTGTATCGGTAATGATACCTATCGGAACGAAATACAACAATATCGTAGATATCTTCTTTTCCGGTTTAAACAAAAATGCAAAGCCGAGATAGGCCAATAGATAGGGTATGATTAAAAAATAAAAACCGACGAGCCAGAATATCACAGATGATGAATAAAATCCAAAAACACCGCCGAAATTTTTATAACGTTCAACAGGATTTATAATATATGAGATCTGTGAGATAATAAAAAGTATGCTCAGTAGAAAAAAAAGGATTCCAGAGAGCTTCCGTTTTTTTGTCGGATCGAGTTCTTTGGCGATGAATAAAAGAACACCAATAGCGACAATGAGCAGTGCTATTGGTACGATTACATTTGCCATGTTAAATTCTACCCATAATTCTAGAATTGTCAACGACTTGGCGCGCAGCGACATGTCTCCGGAATTTACTAGAAACCGTATCTTCCGTGAAACGTGACTCCAGCCAAAGGTCTGTTATCCGTCCGTCTTGACTTTATCAAACAGATGATTAAAATTACGCATGTCAGGAGGGAACAAAATAAAGGAGTCGTTATGAAAAAAACGTTTGTGATTATTTTCATATTGGCGGTGGCTGTTTATGCTGATGCACCGTGGATCCCAAATGTGAGAGTAAGTGTCGATGAACCATGGGATACGCTGAATCAGGGCGAATCTTGTTTTGGTGTATATGGCGATACCATAGTATCGATATGTAATACTGCCGAGCGTGGTCAGGTGCCGGTTGCACCCTATGCGTTTTCATTCGATGCAGGGCAGACATTTGTTCAAATACCATTCACCGATAACACGACAGGGATAGGCTGGCATACTGATCCGGTCATTGCTTTTGATGATTCCGGCCATGTCCATATGATAATGCAATTCTCTGTAAACATGCTCAAGCATTACCTGTCGAGGGACGGTGGGCAGACCTGGGAAGATACCTCGACGGTCAGTAATACTTACGGTATAGACAAACCATGGATGGTCGTTAAGGATAATGAGATTTATATTACCTGGCAGCAAACTTCAGGAACGACCGGCATTCGGTTCGCAAAATCCACTGATTATGGCGCAACCTGGAATCTTACAAATATATGGTCGAGAACAGGTATAACCGCTCTTTGTATCGATGAATATGATGTCCTGCACCTTGCCCTTGTATACTGGGGCGGTGGTGATGTCTATTACAAGCAGTCTACGGATTATGGTGAAAACTGGTCAGCGGAAACACCGCTCGGTGATTTTGAATATGATCCACATTACGGCGACCGGGCTCCGATCAATACGATCACCGCAAGAAATAATGTTGTTTTCGTCGCCTGGGTCGATCAGGGGGCTGGTACGTGGGATATCTCGGCGGTTCGTTCCACTGACGGTGGATCGACATGGAGTTCAGAATTCGTGGTAAATGATATCGTCTCGGGCAGCCAGTGTAAGGTATGGGCTCTCTTCGATGTTTTCGGTGGTTTGCACGTTACTTACTATCACACGCCAGATTGGCCGTCTAATCCATCGAGTATATTTTCGTTCCGCTATCAGTATTCGCCTGATGCTGGTGTGACTTTTAATCCCGGGATACGCGTTTCAGATACTTCGGTCGTCAGTATGGATGATTTTATCGGTGAATATCATATCACACAAGCGGACAGTGAATACCTGTACGCACAATGGGCTGATGGTCGTAACGGTGATTACAATGATCTTTATTTTTCTAAGGCTCTTCTTTCCGATCTGGCGATAATAGAACACGAGGGTAATGATCCGGTCGCAAACCGCATCCTTGAAGCACCGTCTATGTGGCACAGCACTGTGGTTTTACGTGTGCAGGCCCATGATTATCCGGTTGAAATAAATGCCTACGACGTATCCGGACGAATGGTAAAACATATCTTCTCTGGTATGGTAAGACAGCCAATGAAAATTCAAATCGATAATAATGATCTTCCTTCGGGTGTTATTTTCCTGCAGCTGAGTTCGCCGGTCACTAATGAATCATGTAAGGTCGTGAATATAAGGTAAAGGCGGCATCGACTAGATAAAATGGCAGATGTTTATTTTTTGGATCTGACAAAGAGTTACAGAAAAAATATTATTGAGATGCTCGAGAAGCTGATCGATGTCTCCGGGGGTTTAAAGATCATCGACAAGTCCACAGTATGCGCGGTAAAATTGCATGTTGGCGAACGAGGTAATGTAAATTTTGTCAGCCCCGGGTATGTCAAAGTAGTGACTGATATGATAGACAGGGCAGGGGGCTCTTGTTTTTTGACGGATACGACAACATTATATTCAGGCAGGCGGCATCGTGCTGATCTTCATATCGGTTTAGCCAAAGAGCATGGTTTTGATTTTGCCCCGTTCATCGTTGCTGATGGATTATTGGGCGATGAGTATGTCGATATTGATGGGGCCAAGATCGCAAGTCTTTTCACTCACGTCGGCAGTATGGTTTGTATCTCGCACTTCAAGGGACATCTCAATTGCGGATTTGGCGGAGCCCTTAAGAATTTGGGTATGGGCTGTGCATCCAAGGGTGGTAAATTGCAGATGCATTCGAAATCCAAACCTTATATCGATACTAAAGAATGCACGCACTGCCGGAAGTGTCTTGAATATTGTCTTTATGATGCTATCACCGAGAAGAATGGTGATATGACCATTGATCAAGCTAAGTGCATAGGTTGTTGTGGTTGCATGTCAGTATGTGCTGACAAAGCGATCAGATTTCAGTGGAATGCTGCATCTGCAGATACACAACAAGGCATTGCGAAATATGCCTCAAAAGCGATATTGAATAAACGTGTCTTCTATATTAATTTTCTTATTAATATCGCTCCGAATTGTGATTGTTTCCATACGAGCGAACCGATGATCTCTCCGGATATCGGTATTCTTGCTTCATTCGATCCGGTTAGCCTGGACAAGGCATGTTACGATCTGATAAAAGAGCCGATAGATGATCTACATCCTGAGATCGATTCTCAGGTGCAAATAAGATTCGCAGAAAAATACAAAGCAGGAGAAAGCAGATATGAAATCAAGCGCATCTAATTTGCGCAGGAAGGTCCAGCGACTTGAGACATTGATTCATACATCGATGTTATTCTCATCGATCCTTGATATCGATGACCTTCTCAATATTGTTTTGCGCAAAGCTGAAGAAGTCATGGATGCTGAAGCATCATCTGTCTTCAGGATAGATGAGGAAACCAACGAATTATATTTCGTCACCGCACGCGGGGAAAAAGGGGAAGAGGCGAAAGAGATCCGTGTACCGATGGGTAAGGGTATTGTCGGCTGGACTGCCCAGAAGGGCAAACCGCTTCTTGTCGCTGATGTGCGCAAAGATAAAAGATGGTTCAAGGGTGTCGATAAAAAAACTAAGTTTGTAACACGTTCTATCATGGCTGTTCCATTGGTGTCAAAAGGTAAGATAATCGGTGTTGCCGAGGTCCTAAATAAACGGGGGAACAGAAAATTCAATAAGACGGACCTCGAGCTTTTTGAATCTCTGGGTCACCAGATAGCGATAGCCATTGAAAATGCTGCTCTTTACAAAGAACTCGATGAGCTTTTCCTTTCCTCGATAAGAGCTATTGTTGAAGCGGTCGATGCCAAAGACCCCTATACACGAGGGCATTCTTCCCGTGTTGTTGAGTATTCACTGATAATCGGCGAGGCATTGAAGCTCGGAAAAGAAGAGTTAAAAAGACTTGAAGTTTCTGCGATCCTGCATGATGTCGGGAAGATCGGTATTCCAGACCGCATTTTAGGAAAACCGGGGAAATTGACCTTTGAAGAATACAATTACATGAAACGTCATCCTGAATTAGGTAGTTCGATAATCGAACCGATCGCCGAATTGAAAGCCCTAATACCGAATATTCTACACCATCATGAACGATATGATGGCAATGGATATCCAAAAGGGCTCAAGGGAGAGAAGATACCCCTTTATGCACGTATCATATGTGTTGCCGATTCATATGATGCGATGACGACAGATCGACCTTATCGCCGGCGTAAGAGCACTAGAGTCGCTATGAGAGAACTGAGATCGAATAGCGGAACGCAATTTGATGCTAATCTAGTCGCGGTTTTTATAAAAGAGATCAAGATCGATAGCACCGTCCATACATAAAATTGAAAGGTAAACTAGTACCCTCCATACTGATTTCCGTTGCTGCGATTATTATAGTTAATCTGCTCTGCTTATTCAGCCCATTATGGCAGCCTTTTGAAAGAAAAATATACGATATGAAATATCAATGGCATGTCCTGGAGCAGAGGATTGAAGATATCATAATCGTCGATATAGATGAAAAGAGTCTTGAGAGGTTAGGCAGATATCAAAACTGGCCGAGAGTGTATTTTGCTGAGGTTATTAATTACCTTGATAATGCCAGGGTAGTCGGTCTCGACATCTTCTTTGCTGAACCAGACACATTACCTCTCCAGGTTCGTCAGTATTTTGACAAACCAAGTTTTGATAGCCTTATGGATAACGCATTGAAAAACAACGGCCGGGTAGTTCTGGTCTCAGACCTGGAGACCAAGCCGATATTTACCGAGCATAATCGTATTGGCTATGGTTATATATTTGCTGATAAGGATGGTATAGTCAGAAGAGGTTTCTACACTTTGTTCGGTGAAAAGACTTTCGCTGGACAGATCGCAGATATGACGGGTTCAACAAACAAAGAAGATCGCTTTCTCGTACGATTCCTAAGTGATAAATCATTCAGACGGATATCATTCTCAGACGCCTATCAAAAAAGAGTCCCCAAAGAATATTTCAAAGATAAGATTATCCTTATCGGCGGTACTGCGGCAGGTCTTTTCGATTATCATGCTATTCCATTTGAAAGGCATTTCCCTGGGATATTGATTCAGGCAAACATAGTAAATAACTTTATCAATAACCTGAAAGTTAATGAAATTTCGTATATTTATGTACTTATTGTGAGTGTTATTTTATGCTTGTTAACGAGCTTGCTTTTCCTCAGTAGATTAGCTCGTATCTATATATTATTGAGTATTGTCCTTTACGCTCTACTCATCCTCGGTTCATTCGTGCTCTTTGGATATTTTTATGAATTCGGTATCGTTCGACCTTCATATGCGTTTGTATTGACTATCGTTTTCACGCTCATGTACAGGTACCAGTTTGAAGAACGTGAAAAAAGACGAATAAAGACCATCTTCTCCCGTTATTACTCGCATGATCTTGTTGAAAAGCTAATGGAAAAGCCGCCGAAACTCGGTGGAGAAAAAGCAAATTGCACGATCCTTTTTGCCGATATCAGGAATTTTACGCCTTATGCTGAAAAGACCAATCCCGAGGATGTTGGTAAGAAATTGAATGCTTTTCTGGACGAAATGGTTCAATCGATCTTTGCATACCAGGGGAGTGTCGATAAGTTCATCGGTGATTGTGTCATGGCTGTTTTTGGATCACCTGTAAAACTGCGCAATCATGCTTATAATGCATGCCTCGCCGCGGTTGAAATGGTTCAAAAAGCTAAAAAAATCGGCTTCAGGATAGGTATCGGGATAAATACCGGTGATGTGATATGTGGCAATTTTGGTTCCCCGATACGCATGGAATATACGGTCATTGGCGACCCGGTCAATCTGGCTTCAAGGCTCGAGGGCGTTACCAAGCAATATGACTGCAGTATTGTAATGGGTCCTGATACCTATGCCCTGGCCATAACCGATCCTACCGAGTACATGGAATTCAAGGAGCTGGGTAAGGTGAAAGTCAAAGGTAAAGAAGAAGAGATCACGGTCTATACGGTTGAAGCAAGGATCGGAGCATCGGAGTAACCAAGAACAGGAGTTATGAAGATGGACGGCAGTCAAATTCTTCTAAATCGCTGTAATCTGTTTTTTTATCACTGTAATCACATAACTCCGGAGGAGTTATGAAGATCGATATTGGTATTTACTACGGGCCTATTGATCTGCTTGTCTATTTGGTACGCAAGAAAGAAGTCGATATTTTTGATATACCGATAGCTCAAATAGCCGAAGAATACCTTGATTATATAAGAAAGATCGAACGCGATGACCTTGAAGATGCCGCAGATTTTCTTTTAATGGCATCAATTTTGATTAGATTGAAAGTCCGATCATTATTGCCCCGTACCCCGGCCGATGAAGAAGAAACAAAACCCATCACACTCATGCAAATCGTTGAGGAATATAAGAAATATAGAGAGATAGCCAGGGCATTCGGTTTAATGGAGGCAGAAACAAGCAAACAATATCCACGGATAAGCCGGGAAGAACCACCGCTTGAGGAAGCTGACGTAGAAAATCTTATTCTGGCCTTCCGCCGCCTCAAACCGCAGGAAGAGAAAAAAATAATCGTCGAGCGTCAGGAAATACCTATCGAAATTATCATTGAGGAGATAAGGATGCTTCTTGGTAAGGTCGGAAAAATAAATTTCCTCGATTTTTTACGGGAAAAAAATGATATTACCGTTGCGGTCGCTTATTTCTTCGGGATGCTTGAGATCGTCAAGCTCGGATATGCCCGGGTCGAACAAAAAGAGGTTTTTGGTGATATCTACGTGACACGGGGACAAAGCGCATGATTTTTCTTTTACCGCTGATGTTCATAGTCCCGGAAGATTCAAATTGCCAGGACTTGCTTGATTACCAGCTTGCGCATTATTTTCCTGACTGGGAAGTGCATTTTGATTCTGCACAGAATGCATTCCGTACATCGCAGGGATGTCTTGACCTGCTGAATTGGTATATTGATCTGAATACAAAATTAGAAGCGTCGTTATCTGATTGGATGGGCGTCAGATATCGCAATGAATTCGTCGGTGATTATGGTAACCATATTAATAATCACAGATTTGAGCCTTTTTTTCAACTATACGAGAAATTGAGGCTTCTTTTTACGGTTACTACACATTATTATAAGGGTGACAATGAGATCGGGTTAGGTTACTTCATCGGCAAAGATTATCTCGATTATCTCGAACTGTTTGTTATCGCTGATGATTTCGACCGTAATTTCTCTTTGAAAGATGTTCACGGAGCTGAAAAAGTCGTTTACAAGCACCATCCCATAATGCTCCGTACTAATTTTAGCAAGTATTGGCAAACCGGCCATGTGGCGGTAAAATTCGAGCTATCGAATAATTACCGTTTACAATCGAGCGAGATAGAACCTGGACAACTACTGAATTATCTTGAGCGAGGTCAGCACCGGTATTTTCATACGCGTCTTTGGCAGGATATTGGAAGGGTGCGATTTGGCACGATCTTTGATCTAAAGCAAGCTACGTTCCTGCAGGAGGATACAACGGGTGTGTTTAATGGCGATCAATTTGAAATTACTGCTGAACCCATGTTGTCGTATAGCATTTCAAAAAAATGGAAACCCACTCTCTATCTGTCCTACAATTACAAAACGCAGTATGATTCGCTGTATACGTTTATAAGTTCAGAAGACAGCATCTTGGATTACGATCGAAATGTCTATGCTTACTTGATCGACCTTGAATTCCATCCGGGCGGAAATTTTATCTGGCATGCTGGTATGCAGCGTCAATTCTATCACAATAACCAGGACCGGGAATTTGCCGAAAGACGTTTGATACTTGGTTTTGAATACCGCTATAAGAATATCTGGTTCTATTTTGTAGAAGCCATGGAAGGTGATTTCCCAACCCCTAAATGGTTGCATAATCACACCTATGTTCAGCTCATGGTGAGGTTCTGACAGTATGAAAAAGAATTACTGTTTGATCCTGACGGACAGCGGTTCAGTCGTTAAAAAATTGCCGGTCGAGAAGGGAAGTTATATCATCGGCAGGTCTGATGATGTCGATCTTGTTATCAGCAGTAAGGATGTTTCCCGGCGCCATGCAAAAGTCGTGCATGACGGCGACAATTTTACGATTGAGGATCTCGATAGTACGAACGGTACTTTTGTCAACGGGAGAAGAGTACTCATGGAAAATTTACAGACCGGCGATGAAATAACGATCGGGGATTTTAAGATCGTCGTTGATGACGGTACTGGAAACTTTTCCTGTCCTGAACTGACTGAGATCGGCAGGAAAGGACAGGAGACAGTAATAATTGAAAAGCAGTTTTCTACATTGAGGGATAAGTTGAAAGACGCGGATCTCAAAGAGGAGTTTAGAACGATCGAGGATGTTGTAAAGAAGAGCCGTAAAAAACTATCGACAATGGCAAACGAAGATAAACTTACCGGGCTGTATAACCGCCAGCATTTTGATAAATTATCTGAGACTGAGTTCAACCAGGCAAAAAGAGAGAATAGAAAATTGTCGATCCTTTTTATTGATATAGATCACTTCAAGGACGTGAATGATACATATGGTCATGACAAAGGTGATGAGGCATTGCGTATCGTTGCTCAGTTGATCCGCGCCTCATGCCGTAAGAGCGACTATGTCGCTCGTTATGGAGGTGAGGAGATCGTTGTCATATTACCCAAAACGATTTCCCGTGATGCCATTCAGGTTGCCCATGATATTAATGCTATCATCGCCCGGCAATCAAAACATTTCCTGGGATTTAAACTGACGGTCAGTATCGGCGTGTCAACCTTTCCTGATGATGGTTTAAGTCTAAAGCAAATCATCAAGAGTGCAGACCTGGCTTTGTATCAGGCAAAAGATGCAGGAAGGAACCGGGTGTGGAAGTTCGATGAAAAAAGAGATTAAATACATCGGTAATTATAAAATACTCGATATTATAGGCAAAGGCGGTATGGCAAACATCTTTACGGCTATCCACATACCTCTGGAGCGTGTCGTGGTAATAAAGGAGATGGGGCGCAGCGAATCGCGACGTAGATTCAAACAAGAAGCACTGATGTCGGCTTCTT
>Ga0307426_1001106_pt1 | contig 18249 bp, 27 predicted proteins | sample SalMarWE160340MG_FD_202165 | JGI IMG/M metagenome (GOLD analysis project Ga0307426, IMG submission 202165) | Salt marsh sediment microbial communities from the Plum Island Ecosystem LTER, Massachusetts, United States - WE1603-40 | ecosystem: Environmental > Aquatic > Marine > Intertidal zone >... | reverse complement strand
GAGTAGTTGTAATGATTATTAGTCCTTCCGATTGGAAAATTGATAATAATTCTTCAATCAGCAAGTTATAGTTGCTCGTCCCTCCTACCTTTAAGGCAATCATATTGTAGTTTTTCATATCTTTTATACCTGGTCCAAACATGGGATGTAGTGATATACAATTAATGGGATATTTAGAGCACATATCTTGAAGTATATTAAACACCATTGTTTTAAGAGAGGTAATATCGAATAAAATTGCATCTCTTTTCATCATGGGGCCAATTTTCTTAATCATTTGAGCTGTCGATGTAATTGGTATGGATATCATTATTATATCTGCTTTTTTTACGCATTCCTCAAGATCCAACGAATACTCCATATTAAGCTCAAGAGCAGCTTGAGTTAATTTTTCTTTATCTCGTGCAAAAAGTGTAATTTCAAATCCATAATTTTGAAATAATCTTCCAAAAACTTTTCCCATTCCACCTGAACCACCAATTATCGTCATTCTCTTTCCTATCATTATTTCACCACAAGTTCATTTAGTATTGTTCTTTTCATTAATTCTATATTTGGTGATTTATTTGTCCACCACTCAAATGATAATGCACCTTGATATATTAGCATATTCAATCCACCAAGCACTCTACATCCTTTCTCAGAGGCATTTTTCATCAGTTGGGTCTCTAAGGGATTATAAATAATATCGAATACAGTCAGATCTTCATGTAGAGAATTCTTAGGTATTGGACTTATGTGTATATCTGGAAACATCCCGATGGTTGTTGTATTGACTAAAATATCAATCGAAGGTAACTTCTCCTCAAATACTTTATTTTCAAATTTCATATATAAAACCTTTTTGTGGTATTCCTTAGTTAATTCAGATGCTAAAGTTTTTCCTCGATTAGATGTTCTATTAACTATCACCAAATCATTTGTATCTTTGATAAATGAATGAGCTAAAGCTCTTGCTGCGCCTCCCGCACCAAGAATCAAAACATTTTTTCCAATAAGATCTATATTCGCTTCTTTGAGAGCTTTTTTAGCACCCGATGCATCCGTATTCCTACCTATCAATCTTCCGTTTTCGTTTTTAATAGTATTTATGGCTCCAATTCTACGTGCTAAAGGGGAAATTTCATCAACAAATTTTAATGTTGTCTCCTTATGTGGTACTGTAATGTTTGCACCCTTGATATCAAGAGCTCTAACGACATCAAATGCTTGTTTAAGATTATTAGGAGCAATATCAATAGCTATGTATACATAATCTAATCCTAAATCTTTGAATGCGACATTTTGCATTATAGAGCTCATACTATGTTCGATTGGGTGACCAAAAAGGCATATGATATTTGTTCGAGTTGAATTTTTAAGGTGATTAAACATTATGGTAGAGAAATTAAATTAAATTAAATTAATATGATTAATCATAAATTAATTTATATTTATTAAGTTCAAACAAGAAATTTAAGGAGGTTATAATTAAGAATGACAAAAGAGACATTAAGTAAGGGAACAACGACCTTCCCTATGCCCGCTGCTGTCATATCAGTAGGTGTAGGAGATGATGCGAATCTAATCACTCTAGCTTATGTTGGAAAAGTATGCTTAGATCCACCTATAATCGCTATTGGTATAAACACTAAACGTCACTCTTTTAAGTTGATAAACAATCATGATGAATTCGTACTAAATTACCCAATGAGAGATCAACTAAAAGAGATGGACTATTGTGGAACGAGATCTGGTAGGAATGTCAATAAGTGGGAACAGTTAGGACTCACTAAAGAGAAAGGAAAATTTGTTCAAGTTCCTTTGGTGAAAGAGTTTCCTTGGAACATGGAATGTAAGGTGATTAATAAATTAGAGTTAGGATCTCATGTATGCTTTTTTGGAAAAGTACTTGCTGTTCATTGCGAGAAAAAATATCTTAAGAATAATTCAATAGATCCTGATAGATTAGATACTTTCGCATATTTATCCGGAAATTATATTGGATTGAAGTCAGGAATCTTAGAATCACATGGCTTCTCATTGAAGTGATCATGCCGAAATCATCAATAGCACTCATTGGATTTATGGGGGTCGGAAAAACTACAATTGGAACCCTGTTAGTTAAAAAGTTAGGAGGAGAATACCAATTTATTGAGATGGATCAATTAATTGAGCAAATGGCTGGAAAATCTATTCCAGAGATCTTTTCTCAAAATGGAGAAGATTCCTTTAGGAAACTTGAAATAAAAGTTTGTCAGAAAGTATCAACTTTTAAGAAATTCGTTATATCTTGTGGCGGGGGGTCTGTATTAAATAAAATTAACGTTGAAAATCTAAAAAAAAGCTGTATTTTTATTTTGCTTGAGACTTCAATAGAAACAATCGTTAATCGAATTTTAAAAGAAGGGATTCAGATAAGACCTGTTATTGATAAGGAGGACCCAATAAATGACATAAAGAATTTATACCACTTAAGAAATCCACTATACCGTTCAGTCGCAGACATTATAATTGATGCGGAAAATAAAGATAAATCCATAATCGTCGATGAAATTATCGAAAAACTCAAACTAGATAATTAAACCATTTAATTGATTGTTTTTTAGATATTATTATCGCTGAGATTATTGATTAATTAAATAAAAGAAATCATGAGTCATAATTATTTAAACCTTCAATATACCAATTATATAGTGGTTTATTATCTTCAATATCAGACAAAAGATGGGATTTATCAATTAGAACGATAAAAATCTTATCTTTTCTGCGAATCAAATTCAGTGTCTTGTTATCTTTTAGTTCAACCAATTTATTAGTTGTTGTGTCAATGAAATAAACCAAAAAGTTTTCTATAAATGACTTCTTATACTCCCATTCATAATCGATTTCTTCTTGTAAACTTTTAAGAAATTGATGCAGATTCCCCTCAATAAGGATCCAGCCTTTAAAATAATCTTTATAATCCTCATTTAGCACAAATATTTTGCCAAAACATTCTTTTGGGTATTTTATTTTATTTAACTGTTCACTAATAAAAAACAACCTCAAATATTCTTATTTATATAACAATAATGTTTGATACCGGAAATATTTAATCTTTTTTTTGTAGTTTTTGTCGGATGTAAAAAACATTAATATTAAAGAAAATTTGAATTAATTGTGAAATACACTTCGATATTTGATGTTATAGGCCACATTATGGTCGGACCAAGTTCAAGCCATACTGCTGGGGCATGTCAAATTGCTTATGTTTCTCAAATTTTATTCGGGAAAAAGCCCAAAATTGTAAAGATTGGTCTCCATGGTTCTTTTGCAGAGACTTACAAAGGGCATGGTACAGATATTGCAATATTGGGCGGATTATTAGGATTTAGTCCAGAGGATGAAAGAATAAAAAATGCTTTTGAAATCGCCAAAAATGAAAACCTATCTTATGTTTTTGAACTCGTGGATTTAGGGCAAGAATATCATCCTAACTCGGTATCCATTGAGATGAGTGATGGCAAGGATAAAATGACAGTAATAGGCTCTTCGATTGGAGGGGGAAATATTATTATTAAAGAAGTTAATGGATTGGAAGCCGGTTTTGGTGGTGAACCAAATACTTTAGTTATTTTAAATCAAGATAAAATAACAGCCCTGGTTAATATTGCAAATACGCTTAAATCTTTTAATTTGAATATTGGATCAATGAAAATATCAAGAAATTTAAGAAAGAAGATAGCTTTAACGTGGCTAGAAGCAGATTCAATTATTCCTGAAGATTTAATTGATGCATTAAATACGCATCCAGAAATCATATGGGTGAGGATAATAAATGTTTGAATCAATTTCTCAATTGTTAAATGAATCTAAAGAACAAAACATCCCCTTGCATGAATTAGTTTTAAAAGATGAAAGCGAACAAAGCCATGTTAATCAATCTCTCATAACTGAGCGCTTGAAAAGATCATTATTAATAATGAGACAATCATTAGAAAAAGCACTTATTTCAGATATCGAATTACCAATAAAGGAAGCGAGCCACCAAGCAAAAAAAATGCTTTCACCAGGAATCTTTCTAAATACCAATGTTAAAGATGCTACTGCTTGGGCCATGGCAATAGGAGAATATAACAGTGGGATGGGATTAATTGTTGCTTGTCCAACTGCTGGATCTTCGGGGGTTTTACCTGCAGTTCTTTTCAAAGCTAAAGAAATACTAAAAAAGTCAGATGATGATCTTTTAAATGCTCTAATAGTAGCAGGTGAGGTGGGAGCAATAATAGGAAATCAAGCCATGCTATCTGGGAGTGAAGGGGGTTGTCAAGCAGAAATTGGAGTAGCATCTGCCATGGCGGCAGCTGCAATAACATACATGGCGGGAGGGGACAATGATCAAATATCTCATGCAATTGCCCTAACATTGAAAAATGTACTTGGACTTGTATGTGACCCCGTTGCAGGATTAGTGATATCGCCTTGTATCAAACGAAATGCAATAGGTGTAGTTAATGCATTTTTAGCTGCTGAAATGGCATTATCAGGTGTCACATCAATTATTCCCGCGGATGAAATCATAGGTGCAATGATGAAAGTTGGACGAAAGATGGCATATGAACTTAAGGAAACTGGAAAAGGTGGGATAGCAGCAACCAAAACTGGAAAAAAAATAAAAAAAAATTTATTTGCTGATAATGAATAAATTCAAATTATTAGAGATTATGGTATTACAGTAACTTAGATTATACTCATGTTTAGACAAATCTCTCTACAATGAAAAATTTTTAAGGATAGAAATAAGTCTAATAATGATTTAATGTTCATTTTAATTCATTAGATAATAAAAAAATATGAATTTTAAAATTATGAAATTAGTAATCGCACATCGCGGCGCAAGCAAGGTAGCACCTGAAAATACCTTAAAAGCATTTGTACAGGCTGTTGAGTTAGGGGCAGATTTTATAGAATTTGATGTTAGAAAAACGAAAGATGAGGAGATCATAATAATACATGATCCTTCAGTATTTCGAATCACTCATAATTTAGGATTTATAAAAAGGCTTACTTTAGAAAAAATAAAATCATTTGATGCAGGGGAAGGTGAAAATTTTCCTCTTTTAGAAGAACTACTTCAAGTAACTAAAGGAAAAATTAATTACATGTGTGAGATTAAAGTGAGAAACATATTTGAAGATGTACTTAAAATTTTGAATAAATATAATGTTCTAAATTCAACTATTTTAATTTCATTTAAACATAAAGAAATCTTAAAAGCTCATAATCTTTATCCCGATCTAAAATTAGGAGCAATAATACCTGCAGGTGTTGGATGGATTACAAACTGGTTTTTTAAAAAAAAACTCATCTCATCTTTTAGTGAAAAACATTTTTTTTCTATAAACCTATTTTTTCCATTAGTAAATAAAAAAATTGTTAATTTTGCGCATCAAAAGGATCTTAAAATATTTCCTTGGACTGTTAATTCCAAGAGAAAAATGAAGAAATTAATTAGGATTGGTGTAGATGGAATCTTAACCAACGACATAGAAAAATTAAAAAAATTTACGTAACATCAATTCCATTTTAAAACTATTTTTAACTCTTAATCGATTCATATCATTTAAAAACATTGACAAAACTAAGATTTAAAATGACAAATATTGATTACGAACGAGTCCAGATTTTTCACTTTTTTTTCCACCAAAGTATCACACTTGGGATTTATTTCAATCTAATGTAATTTCAAAATTGTTATACTTAATTGTCATAATGTGATATTATCTTAAAAACTAGATTTAAATTTATTGAACATATTTTTCATTTAAACTATTAAATATAAGATGATATTATGACTGAAACTTATAAACGATTTAAATGCCCAAAGTGTAACGAAGAGAACCCTCGTAAACTACATGAAGAGCCCGATAAAACCCAAGTGCTATATTATTCAATGCAAGGTGCTCCTGTATATAAGACAAAAATCAAATGTGGGAACTGTGGACTTTTATTCGATAAAGCTTAAATTTCTTCCTTTTTGAATATTCGCTAAAATAGATAAGGATTATGAATATAATTACCTTATTTAATTATCTAAATCTAACCAATCTTTAATTTCCTTAGAGTTAATCTGACCTGGAGCTGTTTCTTCCATGAAGGATCCGTAGGTTAAGAAAGCTCCGCTTTTCAAAGAGTATATTCGTGATATAATTCCCAAATCACCCATACAAAAGGAAATAATATTCCTATTTAACTTAGAATAGAAATTGCATATTTTGATGGGTATAAAATTGTCTTTAAATTCTTGGGCTGTAAAAATCATTTTATAAACGCTATTATTTAGGGTCTTAATGTTAAAATTAAGGTCATCTAATAATAAGTGCTCAAATTTATCAATTATGGATTTTGAGTAATTAAAATCTGGTGTTTTTATAAAATCGTGATATGAAAAAATCAGCTTTATATTGTTATTTTCTATAACATCTTTAATATTCTTCAAAAGATCCTTATTGGAATTCATTTCTACATCAATGAAATCTGGTTTAGCTTCAATAAAACGCTGAATTATTTCCTTCCTCTTGAAATCATTGATTTTTAATTTTCCACCCTCAGAATGATGTCTTAAAGTAAATATTGAAGATATATTAGTTGGAATTAACTTTTTTAAATCTATTAAAAAATTAGTTGTTATGAGATCTTCATTTTTAAGGTAATCAAACCGAAATTCAATGAAATTTGAACCAGATCTTATACTTTCTTTTATGGATAATTCTAAATCTTGATGATCATTTGATTTAACTGGGAGTGCTAAACATATATTAAAAGAATTTGATTTCATGATTTCATAAAAAAAAATTAATTTTTTGGAAAAAATTTAAATTTCTAGAATAGATTTAATCTGATCCCCTGTAAGTTCTAGAGTATTCTCTGCATTTACTTTTTTGAGTAATTTCTTCTTTTTATAGTATTTAATAATTGGTTTAGCATTTTTTTCATATGCATCCAAGCGATTTTTAAGCGTTTCTTCATTATCATCGCTTCTTTGTTCAAATTTAATTTCTGCACCACATTTATCACAGATTCCTTCCTTCTTTGGAGGAAGCGTATACTTGTTATAGATATCTCCACAACTTTTACAAGAATATCTCCCCAAAATTCTTTTGGTGATGATATCTCTACTCACATCTAACAGAAGGAACAAATCTACATTAGTAATTTGGTCTAAAAATTCTGCTTGTTTTAAATTTCTAGGGTACCCATCCAGGAGCCATGATTTACCAACATTTTTTTCCAGCCTATCTTTTACTAATTCATTAGTTAAACTGTCAGGAACTAATTCTCCTTTATCCATATAAACTTTTGCCTTTAAGCCAAGAGGGGTCTGATTTTTTAAATTCTCTCTAAATATATCACCTGTGCTAATATGATTGATTTCGGGAAAAACTTTAAGAATTTGTGATGAAAAAGTTCCTTTACCCGCCCCAGGTGGTCCAAAAATAAGAATATGTTTAGCCAATTTTTTTATCTCGAAAAAGTAATTTTAATCAATATTTTATAAAATATAACCTACAATAAAAAATTAAATAATAAAAATCAGAATTAATAATTAAGGTTTAGAAAATAGTTTAAATAAGAATTCTTTACTATATTTTGTTATTCGATATCTTCGTTTTTGACCATATCGCTGGTTTGGAAGCTCCTCAACTAAACCATAACATATTAGATGATTAGATATGTGACGATAACCCCCTTTTTCTGATATTTTTAGACGGATGCCTAACATTCTTGCTGTAAAATATCTATTGTTTTTAGAAAGTATAAATAACATTTGGATGCTAACAAAAAAAAATTTAACTCTTTATGTCAAAAAAGGACCGGTCTTAATTTTCGGATTGATGTTTCCCTTTTTTATGGTTATATCTTGGATTCTTGGAAGGAGTATCTCGATAGAACAAATATTTATCGACATAATCGCCATGACTTCATTTTTTACTGCAACTGCCGTTAGTCCTGTAATTTTACCCATAGAAACTCGCGAAAAATCGTTAGAACGAATTCTAAGCGCCCCGCTTTCTTTAAACGAAATTCTATTAGCGATTGTTCTTGCATCTACGCTTTATTCCGTCATCATTACCTCAATCATTGCAATTTTTTTCATTGTCTTGTTTCCTGCGTTAATATCTGCTCCGTTCTCCTTACTTTTAACGTCCTTAGGAATCCTATTAATGGGAATTCTCGGTTCTCTTATGGGACTTTTATTATCAGCTAAGCCAACGGATCAAACATCTGATATAATGGTTTTAATGAATCTAATTAAATTCCCCCTTTTATTTATCGGAGGAATCTTTATTCCATTAAAAACAATACCCCCCTCCGTAGCCTTTGTATATCTAATATCCCCGCTTACGTTTTTAACCGAACTATTAAGAAGTGCTGTTAACCAAAGTAATGTTGTTTCAAGCGAAATCTGTGTTCTCATTTTAGTCATTTGGGTTTTAGCATTATTCGTCATTAATTACATATTACATAGAAAAACTATGCCAAAAAGATTCTCGGAAAAGGGTGGTAGTCCTAAAATGATGATGAAGAAACAATAAAAATAATCAAATTTAAATAAAATTAGGTGAAAAAAAATGTTTTGGGAAAATTTTGTTTCTGAGATTGAACTTTCGGAAGAAAAAATCGTTAAAAAGGATATTCTAAAAACAAAGTATTTTAATATTGCACATGTAAATTTAGGTAAAAACCAAGAGATTCCACCTCATCCAGAGCCTTATGCTGTTTTTTTCCTTGTTTTACGAGGATCAGGAATTTTTACTACGAGAAAAGGTACGCTTTCACTAAGGGAAGGTTCAAGCACATATTATGAAAAAAATGCGATAAGAGGAATAAAAAGCAATGAAGAATTGATTCTTTTAGGAGTTCAAGATCCTCATTAAAAAGAGCAAAATTCTCTTATCAACCATCTTGGAATTTGATATCCATTTATTTTCAATTTATAATAATTGTACGATAATTATTACATCCACATGTATTTGTTATAATCCAAATTTTTCCAGCATAAATCGATTATATTCTTCTTTTTCATCAATTGATAAAGTTCAGGAAGTGGAGGTAATTTTATAGCGTCAACTAAACACAGATTTGAACAGGTGCTACAGCCAATCTTACATTTAGATGATTTTATTATTTCTGAAACATGTCTTTTAAAATCATATCGAAAAACGTGGGTTGGGCATTCTAACACGCATAATCCGCAACCTATACATCGTGTATAATCGATTTCTGGACTCCAATTAATTTCCTCTCTTGGAACACCATGCCAAACTGATTTAGAATCTTCATTTAAGTAAGGTATTTTCTTCACCATAATATTTTTATTATTTTTTAAAATCAATAAAACTAAAAGGCTTGCACTTCGAATCTTGACAAATAAGTGATGTATAAGCTAATTCATCTTCAATAATTTCAAAGATTCTCAAAAATTCTTTATCCATCAAATTTTTCTTTTTTTTTTGAAAAGTTTGATAAATGTGGTTCACTTCTTTAGTGATCCAAGGATATTTTGCCGGGTTTTTAATTCCCATCATGATTTTTTCGATGTATTCTTTCGAGTAAACTCTTGATAAATAACCAAGTAATAATTCGGTATCCTTCTGCATAATTAACAACCTAAAATGCTTTCGCTTTTTATTTGCAACCCTTTTATTATCTAATTATTCACTCGAGTTTGATATTCTTTCTTCAAATTATCTATAAAGATCTTTAATTCTGGGTTATTATTGAATTCAAAATTACTTGTAAATGATAAAACATGAATTATCCCTGAAACTTCTTTATCACATGTATGACCAAACCGCGGTGCTCTGCATTCATGGCACACATGCAGAGCAAGATCTTGCAGATTTTGTATATTTAATTTTTTATTTTTAATGAACTTGGCTCCAGCTTGAGAAGATCCACATGGAGAGGATCTTATTACTGATACTTCTCCTATATTCCCTTCATTATCCTTATCGATTCGATATTCTGGCTTTCCAAAATAGTGAGATAATTCATCCACTTCAGGTATGCCGGTATTTGGTTCTAAAGAGCACATGGTTTGAGGGCTAATAATTTGGGCATTTATCGCTTTAGCTTGTTGATACAATCCCATTCCAGGAGTAATGCCCAATATCAATGGTTTTTGAAGCTCTGCTAATTGTAAAATAATGTCTGGATGACGCACGTATGAAACATAAAGATCACATTCTGGAATGTCTAAATTTATTTCTTCATCTATAATTACTGTTGATGGGATATCTGGAACAAGAATCCATTTGGTTTCGAATACCTGCTTAAAGTTCTCAAAAGCTCTTTCTCCATATTTACCATCCGAAATAAGGCCAATTCTTAATTTATTTACAGATTTCACTTTATTATCCTCCAATTATTCATTTATCATATCAAATTATAGACTTTTAAAAAATAAAAAAATCAATTATAATTACATAGAATAATCGTTTCTTATTGATTCTAATTCATTTCTGGAAGTGGATATAACTTTTTTGGTCTTTATTATTTTATGTAGATACGAAAGTGATGGAAAACTAATCGCATAAGCGGGACAAGTATTAGCACAAGTTACGCATCCAACTTTACATTTGAATGGTGCAACAACAATCGCTTTTTTTTCCTCGAAATTAAATTTATAGACTTTTGGACCACATCCTAATACACATATTCCACACCCCATACACAAATCGGCATCAACTATGGGATACCATTTGATTTCTTCTCTTAAAATATTATGCCATTTTTGGTTTTCCAATTTATTTTCACTCATTCTCTTTTTGCAACTCAACATTCTATTTAATTCGTTATTAGGCTTTACTCTATTCACTTATGAAAAGTTCATCTACTTTTTTCGCAGTTTCTTCCGCTATTATCTCTGCTAATTTCATCCCATCTTTACCTAAATCTTCGCGAGATCTAGGAATTAATTCAGGATGCGCCTTTAGGAACTCATCAACCCTAATTGTCGCCGCTGCAGGACCACTATATTTTTCCACTGCGATTTTTGCACATTCTTCTTCACAACCTTCAATTGTAATAGTAGGATGCTCTTTTGCAAAATTTCGTTCGCCTTGGCCTCCATGTCTTTCAAGACCTCCTGCTGCAAATAAAGGCTCACATAAAATAATAGTCGCTTGTGGTCTTAACTTTTCTACTACAATTCTAGCGGCAGCACGTGATAATGTTCCCCCTAATAATTCTTCTCCACTACACGCTATTATACCCACCTTTTTTCTCATTATTATTCACCCTCCTCCTTTTGTTTAAGTAAGTCATCAACTTTCTGGGCAACTTTTTCAGCTAATTTTTTAGATAATTTTTTAGTCTGTTCCCCTATAGGAAAAATAGAAGGTTCAGGTCTCAAATCGCGATTCTCCTTTACAATATCAGTAGTCATGAATTGGGCATCCACCTTTCCAACATTTTCCATCAAATTATTATAAGAACATTTTAAAGGACAACCATCAATTGCTATAACCTTATTTAATTTTAATCTATCAATCACTTCTTTTTTACCCTTCACGATTAAAGGCAAACATTCTAATGCCGATTTCCCTTTTGCTAGTTCATTTATTACAATATATGCCGTTTCTCTGCCAATACTTCCAAAAACTTTCCCTATCCCACTACACGGAATAATATATACTTTTTCCTTAGACATCTCTCTCACCATTTATTTTAGCTAAATGATTTTTTTCTTTCATAATTTTATTTTTCATATAATCAAAATACTCTGACCCATTCATTAGTAGTTCTTTATCCTCTTCAAAATTATCTAATTCAATCTCAACAAACCAGCCTTTTCGGTAAGGATCTTGATTCATTAATTCTGGATTTTGTTCTAACCTCTTATTTATGGCAATAATTCTTCCTGAACCAGGTGATATCAATTGTAGAACTGTTTTACTTGACTCAAAAGAGCCAGTATCGTCAAATTGTTCAATTTCATCTCCGAGTTCTGGTAAGTCCACAAATAAAATATCCGAAGCAGCATTTTGTAAATAATCTGTTATGCCTAGTAAAGCTGTATTTCCTTCTGGTTTTATCCAACAATCATTTTCATTGAAAAAATATCCTTCTTTAGGCACGGTAAAATAATATTTATCCACAGTAATATCAAAGAATTCTTGTTCTTGAAATTCCCGTATATTATTTTCTTTTTCTTGATTAATCTTATTTAAATCAGTAATGATCTCATTGGCAATTAACTCCGCTAGCTTGATATTTTCTTCGTTTAAAATAAGATCTTTAGTTGGTTTGACCTTATACTTCTTTGACATGTCAGGGATCATAATTTGTTTGAAGGGTTTTAGTTTCCTTTCTTCAATCAATTTTGTTGGACATCGGGTCATACATCCATTAATAATGATGATCTTAGCGGTTTGGATAAGTGTTTCATATTTTTCATCGCCATTGTTTAACAATACCGGACAAATTAATTGAACATCTGAATTTTTTTCAATCACTTTAAGCGAGACTTCCCTTGCGATAACGCCTAAAGATTTATCCAAGCCATTACAGGGTAATATGCAAATAATTTCTTTTGTCAATTTTTTCATCTGCTCTTATTCAGATCTTAATTTTTTTATTAATTGAGAAATCTCTTTTTTATCTGGGAACGTTAATGCATCAGGAGCACAGGTTTTCGCACATGCCCTACAGAAAACTACACAATTGTAAGGATTCTTAATAATTAGTTTTCGAACATCATCATCAGTTTTTTCATATACTTTATGTGGGCAGAATTTATCACATTCCATACAAAAGTTGCATTTATCATAATCTATTGTTGGCCACCACGGGATTTTATTACGGGGCACCCCCATAAAAGTTTCCTTATCTGCTTCATAACTGTTACTCATCTTTTCTATCCTCCTTTTCTATTTGTTCTAAAGTTTTTTCCACTAAATTGACCGCCTCATCTGTTGTCATCTCTCTAATATCTAAAGGGATCAAATCCTTTTTAATATCAAGCCCCGCTTTTTTAAACGCGTCTCGAAACATCTTAACTTGCATGTTTGGAGAACACGCACCAATTAAATATTTTCGACCAGGACGTAAAAAGTCATCTAAAAATCTATCGCCATCTTCTTCACACAATTGAGGATGAATAAATCCATATTCTACAGGAAGTTCAATTCTTACGCGATTAATAAAATCCCATATATCCATTTTGGCAAATCCGGGGCATTTTCCAGTACAAACACACATAATGAATCCAATTTTTTTTTTTACATTACTCAATTTAATACCACCATCCTATACTCTCGTTTATTTTAACTCAATTTTAAGTTAATTCAATTGTTTATAACACAAGATTTAAATAGAATAATCGTTTATAAATATATGTATTAGAACGCATAAATGCATAAATCATGATACTTGAAAATTTAAGATTGGATTTATTAAAAGCTCTCTCCGATGAAACAAGATTAAAACTTTTAGAGTTTTTAAGGCATGGGAATGAAATTTGCGTTTGCGACATTGAAAAAGTGTTTGATAAAACGCAATCTACATTATCTAGGCACCTAAAAACTCTTACTGAAGCGGGTATCCTTGAAAGTAGGAGGGATGGAAATAAAAAACTGTTTAAAGTAAAAGATACCCAAATTTTCAGGTTATTGGCAGTACTAGATAATTTAATTAAAAGAAATGAAAAATTTCAAAAAATTGTAGAAATCCAACAAAAAATATAAAACGAAGGTAGTAAAATGGTTCAACAAGAAAATGAACTCAAGAAAGAAAACAAAGTGAAAGTAGATATTTATGTGCCTTTAAATATATGCTCTTGCCAATGGGAAAACTTTATGAATCTCGTTTTTCAAGTTATTACACCTTATAACAAGCATATATCATACGATACAAAAAATTTGGATTCTGAAGAAGCAAGAAGATTGAATTTGCACGGTAATAGCGTAGTTATAGATGAAAAAGAAATCGTTAAGACCTCATTTATTCTGAAGAAAAAGTTACCAGAAATATTGAAGGCAAAAGGTTTGATATAAATTGAAAAATAAAGAAATCCAAGCAGAAAACATTGTCTTAATACCATGTTCAGGTTCGGAATATCATGGTGAATTAGCACGACAGGTTGCAATACGATTGGCAGAGAAAAGTAAAATAGCTACTATTAGTTCAATGATATGTTCAACTATTTTTCTTAAAAATTTTTTATTGGGAAAAGAAAAATTAGTTGAAATTACTAAAAATCACCTCGAACATTCCTTTATTATTATTATTAACGGATGTAATACAGCTTGTACAAGTGTGATATATAAACACCTTGAAATTACACCAGATTTGATTATTTCAGTCCAAGATATCATCCCTAAGCAACGTATGAATTTAAATGATCTCACTACTTTTAAAAAGCTCCCTAAATTAAGTGAAATTAAAAAGGAGGATATAAGAAAGGTACTTGATTTTGTTCTTCAAGAATTAGAAAAACAAGGTTTTAACATTGATAAATTCAATGATAATTAATATATAATTTTAAGACTTATTTTTAAAATTTCTTTATAACTGTAGTTTGATGAACATTAGGATTTACTGAAAATTGGAATATTGTGAGTCCAGAATATACGCTCTTTAAGATATCAATCTTTCCCAATTTATACTTTTTAATCCATTTTCGATTAATCGTTGCATATTTCGTAAAATTCTTTTAGAAAGCCTTAGATAGAATTGATAATAAATTTTGATCTACTATAACTTCCTTTATCCAATTGCAGATTTGGTCTCGAACGGACCTAAAAGCTATTAAAATTTATTTATCGTGCCCTTTCCCGCACCAGGGGGACCGAAGAGAATTAATTTTTTCATAATTTCATCCTAATATGTAGTATGTGTTTTTAAAAACTATTAATATAACTATTGATCTACAATTTTTATAAGGTTTCTTTATCATTTTTAATGATTTAAAAAAAGATAAAAAAAAGTGTCATGTTTGACCGCCACCATATAGGAAAAAATCTGGAATTAGTTTAGCATTTGGTACAACTGAATATTTGCCAAGATCCGTGACTCCATTTTCAATTAAAACTTCATCATCAATAAAAAAGTTTCCCGTGGTTTCTTTACTTGGTTTTGTTAAAATAAAGTAAGCAGCATCAGCAACAATTTCTGGTTTTCTTGAATGATTTATATTTGTTTTACCACCTAAAAGATTTCTTACAGCAGCAGTCGCAATTGCTGTACGAGGCCAAAGAGCATTAACAGAAATACCATCTTTTTTGAATTCTTCTGCCATGCCTAACACGCACATGCTCATCCCATACTTAGACATCGTATATGCAACATGGTGCTCAAACCACTTTGAATCCATATTTAACGGAGGCGATAAATTGAGAATATGTGGGTTTTCAGATTTCTTTAAATGAGGAAGACATAATTTTGAACAAAGAAATGTTCCTCTTACATTAACGGAGAACATGAGGTCAAATCGTTTCATTGTTGTTTCTAGTGTTGGAGTCAAACTAATAGCACTAGCATCATTAACTAGAATATCTATCCCCCCAAATTCTTTTATTGTATCATCAACAGCAGATTGCACTTGATCTTCGTATCTAATATCAGCAATACATGGAAGCCCGTTACCACCGACAGAATTAATCTCTTCCACTGCGGTATAAACTGTCCCAGGCAAGATTGGATGAGGATCTTTCGTTTTAGCGACAACAGAAATGTTTGCACCATCTTTTGCAGCCCGTAAAGCAATTGCTTTTCCAATCCCTCTACTAGCACCGGTAATGAATATTGTTTTACCTTTTAGATTCGTCATAAACTTAATTTAAATTCCTCTATTATTATGTGTTATTCTTATTTTTTAAAAATACTTTAATTAAAATATAGAATAAGTTGAAGTAAAACACATTAAAAAGTATTTAGGGAATTTGGAATATGATTGATGAAGAACTCAACTTGCTTTTTTTCTTTTAATGATAATAACTTACCAAAGCTCTTATTAATCTTATTTCCTAAATAAGAATTTCCAAAGAAGGTAGAAGTATTATTTATTACTTTTAATAAGAATTTTTTATCACCTAAATGAAGGTAAATGGACATATCATTCACAATTAAGACTTTTGTTTGCAGTTTACTATACATTTCTAACATTTGGGCTGTGATTTTATAATTATGGCAAATATTTTGGAAAAGCTCTTGCTTGTTATTTGAATTCAAGCGGGGGGCTACAATTTCTCCATCAATTTTCAGATAATTACACTCAACACTTTTTTTTGAAAAATCTAGAATTCTACCTCCTATTTTTATACCATTGACCTCTAAAAACTTAGGGGCAAAATCTAGAATACTTATTTCTTTTGGGGCAAAAAGATTAGAATTTAAAAGAAAATCTATGAATTTAGAAGTGATATAAGTCTTTCCCGTGTTGGTTTCTCCGTATAGTAATGTGCGGTGGCCCACGCAATTTTTAAAGTCTAATTTATCCATATTATTAAGAAAAAGTAAATAGATTATTTATTTGTAAAGGTTTCCCTTGAATATCCAGAATCTTTTAGGATTTTTAAAATTATAAAACCAAGAGTACATCCTACGATGGATGGTAATGCGAATAAGCTCCAATATACCAGTAACCCTTGCATCGAAAATATACCATAAATAGGTACAATAATTTCAGCAATAGTCCCCCCTAAGAACACGGTCCCTAATGGTTCTACAAAAGCGGCATATTCTACATATTTTGGCCATTTTTTTTGTAAAAAGTATGAAGTAATACCCACAATGAGAGCACCTGAAATGCCCCCATGAAAAGCGTGAATAGATCCGATTCCAGTTGCAAATCGAATGATAGCTATACCAGTAGCAGTGACAATAGAGAATAATAATCCCAATAACACCCCACTTAAAACATTAATCAGATGAGCGAACGGATTAATTTTAGTTCCAGCAATCGTAAAGTAAGCAAATGGATTCAGAAAACTCAAAACGACTCCAACAGCAATTAAAATCGCACTAACAGCTATTCTAATAATCATCTTATTTTTGAATTCAACATGCTTTTCTTCTGACATGAGATATCCCTCTATAAAACCATAATTTATATTTCCATCCCAACTTTAATATGCATAATCAACCCATTCTAATAAATGATATAAGTAATATCTTAGCTTATTAAAATGGAAATATTTAGACGGTGTTATATTAAAAGATGAAATTAGGAGATTTAGAAATTAATCCTTCAAAAATCATCTGTGTTGGCACTAACTACATGGATCATATCGAGGAAACCAAGTTAGAAATACCCAAAGAACCAGTTCTTTTTCCTAAGACTTTAAATTGCCTAATAACTGAAAATCAACCCATTATCTATCCAAAAATGCTTTATGAAAATCCTAAGATGAATCGTGTAGATTATGAAGTGGAATTAGCTTTTATTATTTCAAAAACGTGTAAAAATGTTAAAGTTCAGAATGCCTACGAAAATATTCTCGGTTACACGGTATTTAATGACATTACAGCTCGAAAGATGCAAATTAAAGACATCGTTTCAAAATTACCATGGTTTCGTTCTAAATCATTCGATACTTTTGGTCCTATTGGTCCCCAAATTGTTGGTATTGATGAAATAAAAGACCCTCATGATTTGAATCTTGAATTAAGGGTAAATGGAGAAGTAAAACAAAAATCGAATACAAAATATTTACTTTTTAAAATCCCTGAGCTCATGGAATACATAACCAGATTTTTTACTTTAGTACCTGGAGATATAATTGCCACTGGAACTCCCGGTGGGATCGGTCCGATAAAACCGGGAGATCTAATAGATGCTACAATAGAACAAATAGGTACTCTTTCAAATAAAGTTATATTAGAAGGTGAGAATGAAAATGTATAAGATTGGAAATACGGAGATTAATCCAACAAAAATTATTTGTTTAGGTCGAAATTATTTAGATCACATCAAAGAAACAAACGCACCAATACCAAAAGAACCCGTCTTTTTTGCGAAAACCTTAAACACATTGATAACCAATAACGATCCCATTATCTATCCAAGAGTATTATATGATGATGCAGAAAAAAGAAGTGTAGACCATGAAGTTGAATTAGCATTTGTTATCTCAAAAACATGTAAAAATGTTAAGGCCCAGAATGCGGATGAGTATATTCAAGGTTACACGATCTTTCTTGATATGACAGCAAGAACCATGCAAAAAACTGATAGAAATATAAATCTACCGTGGTATCGGAGTAAAAATTTCGACACATTTG
>Ga0307426_1001104_pt1 | contig 18264 bp, 15 predicted proteins | sample SalMarWE160340MG_FD_202165 | JGI IMG/M metagenome (GOLD analysis project Ga0307426, IMG submission 202165) | Salt marsh sediment microbial communities from the Plum Island Ecosystem LTER, Massachusetts, United States - WE1603-40 | ecosystem: Environmental > Aquatic > Marine > Intertidal zone >... | reverse complement strand
ATTCCCTAATAAGACGCTCAAAATCAGCTGAACCAACTTTCTCGGTGAAGTCGTACTGGGCCCCCACTTCTTTTGTAACCTTTTGAATGCCTTGATGGACAGCGTTAGTCCAAGGGTCATCTATTGAGGTGAACCAGATGCCGGCAACCTTTTTGTAATTCACCTCCGCGGCCGAAGCGGTAACCAATCCTGTGACGATTATGCAAAATGCAGTCACCATCAAATATGTGAATAGTTTCTTCATTTTTCCTTCCTCCCCCGCGATCTGTTTAGTTCTATTCACCTTTATATTTTATTTGGCGATACAAAGCGAGCCTGGAACAAGATGGTAGAAATTATGAACTCCTTCGGCCTTCAGGCTGTGCCTTTTTTTCGCCCCCAACCAGATTCAAGTCTATCTCTGCTTGGCATCACCTCCCCCTTTTTAAGCGCCAAAATTGCGCCATCTCTCTTTGGGCGCCAGTCAAAAAAATGTCGACCCAGACTTGCAGAATATTAATATTGCGTGGTCCGTCGTATTGCCTATTTTTTCATGCAGTTCTCGGAACATATCGGAGAAGTCAGCCGTTTAACTGCGACAGCCTCAATTGGGTAGAAGAAATCGATTAATCAGTTTGGGGTCTCAGTTAAGAAGAAGACTTATTTTTGCGCATTATGCAACATCTTTTTATAATTCGCGAAATAGCTGATTGATTTTAGGGTATCAAGTGGTTTCTTTTACTTTTCAAATGTAAATAATATCGATGATCGGCAAGGAAAGCATGGGATAAAGGAATGGAGAAGATTCGATAATCTGTATGTTTTCATCATATAATAGGTTGAGATCACATATAAATAACCCCTCCGCATGAGGAGGGGTTATCCAACTCTTATATTGTTTTCAAATTCAATTCTTTTCAAAAAGGTATCACCGATACCTTGGACCTGTAATAGGGAAGCCGATCCACCCGCGGGGCGTAGCTGGCGCTGTCGATGCATTGCCGCACATGCCGCGCGATATCCTCCATGCGCGCAAACCAGACGTTCCCTTTGCCCTGCATATATTCGATCAGTTCGACCACCTTGCGCCAGCGCGCCAGCCGGCCGGTTGCAAACGGGTGCCAGACGCCGATCCAAAGCCCGCCATAATCGTACATTGCGTCGAATTCCTCCCGAAAGACCTCGATGCCGCGCGACGCTGCTTTAATCGGCATCATATAATCCAGATCCATGGACTGTACAAATTGCGGCCAATCATCGACGCCCCAGTGGGCCGGCAGTTCAACCAGTTCTCCCTGGTCGGTTTTCAGAATATAGGGCACATCATCGCCCATCAGCGACGCATCATAGAGAAATCCCTCTTGGATCAGCAGGTCCGCCGAATGGTTTGAAAAATTATATAACGGGGCACGCCAGCCCCGCGGCCTTTTCCCGGTGGCATTCTCGATGATTCTGATCCCCCGTTTGAGCCAATCGTGTTCATCCTCCCGGCTGCCCGCCAGAGGATTTCGTGGGGGTAGCCGTGATGGGCGACTTCATGGCCGCCGTCCACCATCGCTTTTACGGCCGACGGATAATTCTCTATACACCAGGCGGGAACAAAAAAAGTCTGCTGAATGCCGAATTGCCTGTAAGTGTCGACAATTCGCGGCACGGCCACTTCCGGTCCGTACTTTAGCATCGATATACCGGAAACCCGCCGGAAGCCGTCGTCCGGATGCTCCAGGTGGATGAGACTGTCGGTATCCATATCAAAGGTGAAGGCCACGGCACACTTTTTGCCGTCGGGCCAGGGAACGGGATTCTTGATCATGTTTTACCTTCTCGTCAGTCAATGCGTTTGGGCCAGCAGGACCCGGCTTTGAGATCCACAAAGGGACGCTGGAATTAAAACTTAGTACTGGAGTAATGGAGTGATGGAGTGATGAAAAAACATTTCCGGGCATATTTTGGCAGCCAAATTGACTTGCATACTTAGCTGAATTTTATTTTGCCCAATTACATGTATCGGGCAAATAATCATATCGTTAATTGTCTTAAACATGTTCTATACACTCCGATCTGAATTAAGGCCAATGCTCCAGAACTATTACTCCAACACTCCGGCAATATTTTATCGGATAGACCTTGCATCTCTTATTCGATTTAAAAGACCGGTATTTCCATGCCATACAAGATCCTCACGCAGCTATCAAAGTGATGGCAGCAAATGCCGCGATCACGCCGATCCATTGCCTGCGAGAGAGACGCTCTTTTAAAAGCAGCCATGCCAGTATGACCGTTGTAGCAGGATACATGCAGGCAAGGACGGCTGCGGTATCCAGTCTGCCTGTACTGGCAGCCAATGCATAAAAAGTATATCCGCCCGTATCGAAAATACCGACCAGGCAGACAATGGGGTAGTTACGCTTGGGTGGCATACTTCCTTTACGAAAAATCAACAACAGTGCCATTAGAACCGCAATTGCGGCGATTCTGGCCACGACCAGGGACCACAAGACGGTCTGCTCGGCTGCCTGATCAATAAATATGAGAGATAGCCCCAAAAATACACCGGCTGTGATCGGCAAACTAATTTGCCGCCACTGAAATTTTTGAGATTTTTCAGGCACAGAAAGAAGCCAGATCGCCGCAGAGGCAATGAAAAATCCCATTATGTGCAAACCTGAAGGCATTCCCTCCAAAAAGATACCCAAAAGCACAGGCAGCGCTGCAGTGGTGACAGCTGCAAGCGGAGCCACTATTCCCATTTGCCCGTCCGCCAGGCCTTTATATAGTGCGGCCAGACCTATTATGCCGGTAACTCCCGCCAATCCCCCGGCTGCCAAAGAGAAAATATTCGGCACGGGGCTTCCTGTCCATAGTGCGCAAATCGATAAAAGGACGACGCTTACAAGGTAACCGACAAGGAGCACACCAAATACACTGCTTGATTTAGTGGCGAAGCCGCCTGAAAAATCACCCGCACCCCACGATACCGCTGAAACGAGCCCGTATATTATAGCCGCTATTTCCGGATTTGCCATATTACCATCAGTGAAGTTTTTTAATGGTATCTATGTTCCGAGCATGAATTTCCGAATACGGTTCCCACCAGTTCAGTTCCCCAGCAGCAAGCGCATCTTTTATGTAAATCTGCGCCGTCTTGGTGCCGAAATCCGAATTATCTGCATCAGCCAGCATCCTTTTTAGATAGTTGGCATTATTTTTTATAAAGCGCTTGTCATAGCCACCGGTCTTTACGGTGTCCAAATTGCAATGGCTGGCATAGATACGGTCAATGTCCATGGCCATCATTCTGTCGAACTCTGCCAGCTGTGTTTCAGGTGCGGCAAAGTTTAACTGGAAAATCCAGATCGGATCTTCAAGCATGTCGGCGGCCAGCAGGATCTTATCTGCAGGTAGATACACAGCCAGGTGCCCTTCACAATGAATCGCAAACTCATGCAGCTCTAATTTCAGATCGTCCAGCCACAAATCCATTCTTCCCTTGAAGGTAACATTGGGAGGTACAGCGGGAAAAGCCGGGGGTCCCCACAGCGTACCCGCTTCAATGGCGTCTTTATTGGCCAAAATTATTTTTCGGGTAGCGGTATGCCCGATGATGGGGCCATTTTTATAAAGGTGATTTCCGGTAATGTGATCCAGATGCCAATGGGTGTTGACGACCGTAAAATTCTTTATGGCGTATTTCGTCTGTAAGTGATGCTTTACCCACTCACCCTGCCCGGGCAAGTCCATGGTATCGACGATGACGGCGGAATCGCCCTTGTATATTGCATGCGTGCCGCCGCCAAGGCGCATATCCAGTTCATAGTGATCTTTGTGGCGCCCCCAATAAAAATAGAGTATGTGGTCATTAATTTTTACAACTTCTATGTAATTTATTTCCTCATCCATGGTACATGTAATCCATCCGTAATTATGATTCCAGATCCGGCTGACCTGAAATTGACTGCGATACCTTGTCCGATGGAGTTAGGTTGGCAGTCAGCGCAACTAATTCTTAATATCAAAAGCACAACCTTTACTTTTAAGGGCTCAAAATCCCTCCACCTGTTTCGGGAAGTAATCTTCACAGGAACCTTCTCGGTAAACATCCGTCGTCGCGCAATGCAAGGCGCCGCCGAAAGGATAGGCGTCTCTAAACGGCACCGGCACGATTTCAAAACCGAGTTTGTGCAGCTGTTCCTGTTGATGGACTTCGCTGGCTTCGACACAAACGGTTTTGGGATCTAAAACCAGGACATTCATGGAGAGCCAGACGCTGGAATAACACAGCGGCGGCGGATTCTTATGGGCCGGCTGAGCCGACTTCACGATTTCCCAGCCGTTGATTTCAAACAGCTTGCGATGCTCGGGCCGCACGTTGCGAATCGGATTGTTCAACAGCAAACCGGGACGCAACGGCACAAACGTACAGTCAATGTGAATCGGATAAGGGTCTCCCGGAAAATTCATGGCATGGATCCGGAGGTCCGGAAAATGCCGGCGCAGCCAGTCGATGCCGGCCGGGTTGGCGGTAAACCCGTGCTGCACGATGATGTCTTTACCCATGCGGGCCAGTTCGGCGGCATCAAAGAGGGGCTCGACCTCGGTGGTCACAAAATCTCTGGCAGCGGTTAATTTCAGCCGGTCTTCGATGGTCATGACCCGGCTCAAATAACCCTCTTTGTAGGATCGATCCGTCAATCGCGGTTTGGGGGCCGCCTCCCAGCGCATGTTGGGATCTTCCTTGAAGTATTTCTCAAGCAGCGGGCGATAGCAAAGGTATTCGAACCAGCGGCAGCGGTAAGACATTGTGGCTTCAATCATTTCATTGCCCACGGTTGCAATCACATCTCTGGGCGGCATGCAGCCGAACATCGACTCGGTTTCGAAGTCCGGCGTTTTGACCGCCTGGCTGAAATCGAGCGGGATCGGCCGATCCACGCGAATGCCTCTTTTCCTGAGGATCTCGGCAAAATTGTCGAGTTGAATATTGGCTTTGTCCACCGTATCCTGCGGCCTCGGACCCCATTTGCCCTTCATGTCGCTGTCGATCGGGACTTTACACTCCACGGCCGGCTCCGGGGGCGGGATCATGCAGCCGTCGGCAACTCCTACGATCACATGCTTCAGCGGGTCCCATTCGTTCCAAGAATTTACGATCGTCTTTCGTTCTTCCGTCATAACTCGCCTCCTGATTGCATCAAATGAAAATGAATTTTTAATTCAATATGATCGATAGGTATTAGTAAACAATAAAAAAAATACCTTTATGCAGGATCTGTAGAATCACCGCCTTTCCATCATTATGACGCTGGGTATAATTAGTTGAACTCTTCGGTAATGCCGCCGTCCACCCGGAAAATGTAGGCAATAAGAGCCGCCCTGATCCACATGCCGCAGCGCTCCTGGCGCCAGTACGCAGCCCGCGGATCTTTATCGATTCTGACGTCGATTTCATAGCGCCGGGGCAGCGGGTGCAGGATGGCGCAGTGGGTTTGAATCATGGACATGTGTTTGGTTTTAAGATGGAAGCCCGGAAAGGTTTCGGCTTCGCTGGTCGGGTCCGCGGCATATTCATTCTGGATCCGCGTCATGTAAATGGCATCGACCTCCGGCATGATGCTCTCGAAATCTTCGGTTTCTTTAAAGGGAATGTTATGTTTATTTAAGAACTCTTTGATGTCGTCTTTCATCTTAAAGACTTGCGGTGCGACATAGACCAGCTCAACATTTTTATAATTTTTCATTAGATAGCTTAAAGAACGCACCGTACGACCGCGCTTTAAATCACCGACCATGGCTATCTTTTTGCCGTCCAACCCGCCGATGGTTCTGAATTCTCTTTCCAGCGTGTAAATATCCAGCAGGGCCTGGGTGGGATGCTGATCGGGACCCGAACCACCGTTTAACACGGGAACGGGGCGCTCGGTTTGATTCAGAACCCAGGCGGTTTTTTCGGCAAAGCCGGCTTCCGGATGTCTGGAAATGATCAGATTGACGTAACTGGCAAACGTGCGGATCGTATCTTCGGGCGATTCTCCTTTAACTTCGGAACTGGTTGAAGTGCCGCGGATTTCAGAAACGGTTAATCCCAGAATGTGACAGGCGTTTTGAAAAGATAGAAAGGTTCGGGTTGACGGCTGAACGAAGTAGAGCATGGCTCGTTTGTGAGGCAGAAGGTGTCGCAGCTTGCTCTGGCCGACCTTTGTTCTCGCTAAATGCCGAATCATTTCCGCAAGATTACAAAGATGATCCAAAAAAGGTCTGTCAAACTGCTGGGCATAGATAACATCAAATATCCGGCCGTCCCGCTTAAAGTATTTCACTTTTTCGTCAACGGGTTTATGAAAAAAATCTTCCCAGCCTTCGAATTCCTGTTGCGTTTGTTCAGCGTATTTATCCATTTTTTCCTCCTGATCATTTTTTTGGCACCGATTGTCCGGAATTAACCCAGTGCCGTATCGCCGGCATCCACCAGGATCGTCTGCCCGGTAGTGGATTTCGCATCGGCCGCCAGATACACGGCCGCATCCGCAATATCTTCGCGGTCTATTGTCCTGCCAAGACGGGTGGGTTGTTGCAAATTTTCTAAGACTTCCGGTGTCCAGTTGACGAAGCCGGTGTCAACAAATCCCGGCGCGATTGCATTGACCCTGATTTCCGGCGCCAGCGCACGGGCCAGGGCCTTGGTAAGGCCGGCCAGGGCTGTTTTGGCGGCGACATAAATCAGGGAGCTGCCACCGGCCGTATATGCTGCAACGGAAGTGGTATTTATAATCGAGGCATCGCCGGTTGCTTTTAAATGCGGAACTGCGGCCCGGATGCAGTAAATAGGGCCTTTTACGATGACGCCCCAGGTATTTTCCAGCACCTCCTCACTCAGACGCTCCAACTCATGATGCGGAATGAAACGCGTCCAACCGGCATTGTTGATCAGCAGATCAAGCCGACCCATTCGCTCCACGGACTGGGCGATCAATTGCCGGGCCTGCCGGTCGTTGGAAACATCGGCCTGAATCGCCCAGGCGCGCCCCCCGGCCCCCTCGATTTGGCTTACAACTTCCTCGGCCTGCGTCTGTGATTTGCTGTAATTGACAACCACGGCCGCACCTTCGCGGGCGAACCGCAGACACATTGCCCGGCCGATTCCGGTGCCGCCGCCGGTCACCACAACCGCTTTGTCTTTGAATCTCATTGGGCCTCCTCTTTTTATTGAATGACTGTTCCGGAGATATATTGCCTATTTATCAGATTCGACAGCGTATCCGGACCCTGCCATTGGATGATATGAACCCGGGGTACATTTTTTACCAGGGCTTCGAAAGCGGATTCCATTTTGGCCACCATACCGCCTTTGATGGTGCCGTCGGCGATCAGGGCCTGCGCTTGTTCAACGCTGAGTGACGGCCGGATCTGCTCGCCCACCATAACTCCGGGGACATCGGTTATAAATACCAGATCGGTGCAGCGGGCCGCAGCGGCAAGGGCTGCAGCGGCGCTGTCGGCATTGACATTGTAGCTTGCGCCGTTTTCATCGACCGAGATGGGAGATATGACCGGCACTTGTCCTGCTTTTAATGCTTCCAGCACGACTCGGGCATTGACCTGCCTGATTTGGCCCACATATCCCCAATTCAATCCGCCGCGGGTTAACGGTTCGACAAGCAACAGGTTTTCGGTTTTGCCCGACATCCGCTGACAGCCAACACCGTTGGCACTTAGCCAGGCTGCAATCCGTTGATTGATGGTGCCGGACAATACGTTCTCGACGATTTTGATATCTTCGGCCCGGGTTACCCGAATGCCGTCGATGAATCGGGTTTCCCGTTTTGCATCTTTTAGCGCCTGCGAGATTTCAGCGCCGCCGCCATGGACGATGATAACATCAATGCCATGATTTTTTTTGATGGCCGCGGCCAATTCACTAAAGCCTTCTTCGCTTTCAAACGCCCGGCCACCGATTTTAATGAGGATTCGCGAGATCATCAGCAGCGCTCTAAAAATTTTTATGTCTAGTGGGAACGGCTTTTAGCCGCCATTAGGACCGGTTTAATACCTGAATTTTGCACGTAAATCTAATATACTGCGATCGAAGTTATATGCTCTGGATTGACTTCGGGCGATAATTGGTGCTCTAAACTTCAGGTATCTATATAATTTAAAAAATACCGTGTTTACATGTTTTCCAGAACTTCAATGCCCAGCAGGTTCAGCCCGTTTTTCAAAACTACGGCCGTTGCCTTTATCAGCGCCAACCTGGCGGCTATCAATTGTTCGCTGTCCGCCTGCAGCACCGGGTGTTTGTTGTAAAACTGGCTGAACGCCTTGGCCGTGTTAAATATGTGGGCGGCAACTTTCGAAGGGTTTAGATCCAGAACGGCGCTTTTAACTTCTTCGGGAAATTGGATCAGCTTTTGAAGCAACAGGACTTCTTCGCTGTTGCCCAGCAGAGAAAAATCCGGATCTTCAGAAGTTATTTTATGGGTCCCGGCTTTTTCCAGGATACCGCAGATCCTGGCATAGGCGTACTGGCAGTAGGGTCCGGTAAATCCGTCAAAGGAAATGGATTCCGCCGGATCGAAATTAATGCTCTGGGTGGGCCGCACCCGCAGCAGATAGAACTTAATGGCTCCCACCCCGATTTTTTCCGCTCTGTTTTTTACTTCATCCGCCGAAAGCCTGCCGTCGGGGTCTCGCTGACGGATTTCACTTTCTGCCAGTTTGATCATCTCGTCTATAAGTACATCGGCATCCACGATGATGCCTTCGCGGGACTTCATTTTTCCTTCCGGTAAATACACCATGCCGTAAGATAGATGGTAGCAGTTGCGGGCCCATTCGTACCCCAGGGCTTCCAGAATCGCAAACAGGCATTTAAAATGATATTCCTGTTCGCTTCCCACAACATAGATCGAATAGTCCAGGTTATGATCTGTGATTTTCAAAATGGCGGTGCCGATATCCTGCGTAATGTAAAGCGCGGTTTCATCAGAGCGCAGCACCGTAACCCTTTTTAGCTCGCCGTTTTTATCGCGGCCAAACGCTTCTTCCGGTAAGAAGAATACGGTGTTGCCGCGCTCATCCGGAACAAAGACCTTTTTTGCCAGGCCTTGCACGATAACGTCTTTGCCCAGTTTATAAGTATCGGATTCATAATAAAAAACATCGAACTGCAATCCGAAACGCCGGTAGGTTTCGGCAAATCCGGCATATACCCAGCCGTTCATCATCTTCCAAAGATCTACGGTTTCAGGGTCGCCGGCTTCCCATTTCTGCAGCATGTGTTGGATCTCTTTATCGAGGTTTTCATTTTTTTCGGCTTCCCGGGCATAGCGCACGTAATATTTGCCGACAAAGTGATCCCCCTTTATTCCTTCCGATTCCGGCGTCGCCTGATTGCCCCATCTCTGCCAGGCCAGCATGCTCTTGCAGATATGAACGCCCCTGTCATTCACCAGGTTGGCCTTAACGACCCAGTAACCGGTAGTTTCGTACATATTCGCAACAGCCATGCCCAGGGCCCCGTTGCGCAGATGACCCAGATGCAAAGGTTTGTTGGTGTTAGGTGCCAGATACTCCACCATTGCGCGGTGGCCCTGACCCGTGTCCGATGAACCGTATTGGGCATCCCCGGTGATGATATGGCTGCAAACATCACCAAAAAGCCAATCTTCATTAATTGTTAAATTTATGTACGGGCCGGCGGCCCCGGCTTTGGTGATGATGTCATCGGGTTCGATATGCGCCACAATTTTTGCGGCGATTTCAGCCGGAGACTTGCGAATCTGTTTTGACAGGGGAAAACAACCCACGGCAAAATGCCCCATCTGCGGATGCGGTGGGAACCCGATTTCAAGTTGGTCCGGATCTTGACCGAAGGCTTTTTGCGCAGCCGTCGTGATTTTCCTTAGTATTGCCTCTTTGAGTTGGGTGACCGGCATTAATAATTCCTTTGCGAAAACTCCCGGGTTTGAAAGGTTTGAAATATGACAGAAAAAAGCCGAACGATCAAGCAGAATCGACCTCTGATCCGGTTTGATCTTGCTTTAACGTTGCCGGATACCTACCCCTTGCGTACGGACGGATGAGAACTTGCTTTCTGTTGAGTAATTTGAGCCGGTTGCGGCCCAGTCGGATGGCCAAGGCAAATTTGAATTTTGAAGATACTACCCGAATTTTTAAACAATCAACACCGCTTGGAGTCAAATTCGACAAAGAAACATCGAACGTTGTCGTTGAGACTTTCGTGAAAAATTCAGGTATTAGGAAATCATATTAAAAAGTGAAATTTGGATCATAGCGGTCGGAGGGAAAAAGCCCATCAGTGCGCGGCCTGATTGACGGCAGGTTTCATATCGCGCGCCTCAATTAATTTAAGTGCCTTTTGGGCTTCGAGGGCGATCGCCGATTTGCCTTTGGCAAATTTCGCTAAACAGTCGTTGGATTTTGCAGACCCAACTTTACCGAGTGTAGTGCAGGCGGCGACCAGAATGGGTGTCTGATCTGTCGAGGGGTTATGTAGCTTCAAACGGGTGATCAGTTTTTTGCCGGAATCACCCGATTTTTGAACGACTTTGAGAATCGCTTCCTCGAGCCGATCAAGTGCCGGAAAGTTATTTAGAGCCCCCAGTGCTTGAATAAGTTGGGCAATTTTGCGGTTGTGGGCTGCCGCTTCCTGCTCATCATCCGGGGGATCGGAAGTAATGATCTGCAGGATTTGGGCGACGGCGTCCTGGGAAAGACTGCGCAATTTACCGAGTGTGGTCACCGCACGCCAACGCAGTTTATCATCCGGATTGGTCAGGCCTTTTATAATTACAGACTCCAGATCTTTGGCATCGAAACTGATGAGCGTATGCAGGCATTCTTCCTGAACCTGGGAATCGGCATGGCTGGCATATTTTTTTACCAATTCGGTATCCGCACTCGCTTTGCCGACCTCCCGCAGGATCGCCAGCGCGTTCTTCAGGGTTGCGGCATCCTGCTTGTTTTTCTGGAGGATATTTAAACTCCAGAGCCGGGCTTTTTCCCCCATACTCACCACGGTCTCCATCGCATCGGTTCGCACCTCGGAGTTTTCACTTTTTATCAGGATCAAATTTAGAATATCCAGGCCCTTGCTTCCCAGGCGGCGAACGATCTGATCAATCTCCAAGCGTGAGGTGGTCGATACCGTCAAATATGCATTGGACAGCATGTCGGACACATCTTTGAATATAAAATAAAATGGGTTGGACGGAAGGTTATTTTTGGGAGAATACAGATCGGTCTCGTTTTTAACCTTGTTGACCGCCAGGGTAAGTTTGAATGCCACCTTCCAATTCTGCTCTTCGAGAACGATCGTTATCACCCGCCGGAAGCATTTCAGCATGACGATTGCATCCATGGGGGTCAGACGCTCGAATACCCAATTAATATAAACATTGAGGCGCGACTTCACGTCGCGCACTATTTTCATGGTATTAACCAGGTATTGAACATCGGGCGGCAGTTCATTGAAAGCCAATACGTTGCTGTTGTGCATATCCTCCAGAAAGCTTTGCGCGCCTTTGATTTTCAGCTGAATCAGCCTGCGCGACAAAGCTTTGATGATACGTTTGACCCCTGCATGCCGCCGCTGGAGCCCCGCACTTGCTGATTCTTTTGTTTTTAATTCATTAAGTTCCTTAAGATCTTCAAACACGTAATGCGAGGTAGGCAGCAGCAAATCCGGCGGCATACCCTTTATGATTATCCCTTCGATTTCCTCGGGCTCTATATTGTCCACGTGCTGCGCTATAATATAACAATTAACGAGGAGTTCTTTGAGATATTCGCCATATTTCAGAGGACGGATGATGTCATGGATGATTTTAACCTTCAGCTGGAGAATGGCTTCATCCGATTTTTCTTTAAACATGGGCAGGATCTTTAAATCCTTTGTCAGTCGCTGGATGGCCATTTCAACGCGCCAGGGCAGATTTTTCTCCAGAACGATGATATCGTCCATAAAAATGGTTGAAATTTCCGTAATTCCATTTTTCGCCAGGGCCCTGGATAAAAGTTCTCCCATTTTCTTACTGCGGCCCTGATCCGACCTGGGATCGCTCATAATGTCGATGTAACTTTCAAAATGGGCGCCGGTGATTTGCTTCTTGATGGCAAAGCTTATCAACCCTTTGCGGTTAAAAAACTCGGTCAGCTTGGGAACAAACAGTTCCGCCATACCGGCTCCCACCAGGGTGCGCACACTGACCGGTTCATCCAGGATACCCGTGATTAAAATATCTTTCTTCTGCGGGGTTTCCAGGTCTGTGATCATTATTTCCTGCGAACTGCCCAGGCATTTTATAAACTGCGTATAGAGCCCCTTTTTGGCTTTCTGGGACCCGGGGTGTTCGGGCGAATAATAACCGGAGCGCAGCATGGCCTTTGTCAGATCCATAATGAAATCCGCAACCGGCTTTACCTTATCGCGCTCCTCCGAGCTGAGATTTTTTTTGTCCTGGGTCGGCGGAGCCTTGATCTCCGGCGGCGGTACGTCCTCAATGACCGCCTCTTCCTGATCCACCGCCTCACGCAGCCAATCGAAGCTCAACTGGGAATCTTCTTCAGCGGACGTCTCAGCCGATTCGGGAGCAGGATGCTTCTGAGCAGGACCCGATTCAGACTGCTGCTTCGATGCAGCGATTACAGCCCCGGCAGTCTTTCGGGGAGGGTTGTTTTCAGCTTCCGGCCCCTGATCTGTTGACTGCAATTGCACCTCCGGTGACGATTCCATCGCAGCCTGCACGCGCCCATTCTGATCGTCACGAATTGTTGGAGGCAAATCCTGGATTGGCTCTAATGATAAGTCCGACGAATTCTCGTCATCCGACCCAGCCTCATCATCGATGCTGTCATAGGCGATGATGGACCCGGAATCTGTCAGCGTATCACAGAGTGCCAGCAGGAACTGGTATTTTTCGTCAGTCAACAGTTTCTCGTCCAACTTCTGAAGAATTTTCTCCAGATCCTCTTCTACACCAACCAGCATGCCCGGGGGTTTGTCCACTTGCTCCGCGGTTTTGAGCCCACGGGTTTTCAATACGATTCCATTCAGTTGAAAAGTATAGTCGATTCGGGGCACGCAAAAATTGAGGGCTAACGGCGAATCTTTCGGCACAGGATTGTCAGCCTGCACAAATAGCTTACCTGATTTGAGCTGAAGGTAATCTTGAAAAAATTTTTCAGCTGAACGATAATTGATGTCGAATGGTGTCAGTTGCATTATAGTCAATTGGTATTGTTAAAAAATTTACCGGATCCGCGATTGGTGATTTTTTTTAAATCGACGCTGATTTAATCAATTTTTTCCGTCAATTTATATTATCGGTACTTAGTGTTTAAACTTAATAATTCTTTTCTTTTTTTATTTACACCCGTCCCGGACCTGACTCTGCCGGGTATTTACCGGACGCCCATGGAGTCCTAAAATATTAATGATTTCAGCGTATTAAGCGTTTTTTAGTCCGCTTTTAGGGCAAAGCCGCAATGGCCTCGATCTCGATCAGCCATTCTTCGCGGGCCAGTTGATCTATCACGACGAGCGTGTTGGTGGGATAGCGACCATGGGGATAGATTTCAGCAAAGATTTCCCGGCGATTATCATAAAAAGCGCTCAAATCCTGCGATCCAGTCAGATATGTCGTAAATTTGACCACGTTTTCAAAAGAAGCACCGGCGCTGCCAAGAATGCTGCCAAGATTTTTAAACACCTGTTGCATTTGAGCATTGAAATCACCCGGACCGACAAGTTGATTATCCGCATCAATCGCCACCTGGCCGGCAATAAACAACAGTCTGCCGGAGCTTACGGATATTGCGTGGTTGTACATCCCTTGCGGTTGGGCGACACCCTGCGGTGCTAGAATATCCAATTTAATTCCATCTGCCATGACAACCTCCTTTGCTGTATCTGATTAACCTGTTTGGACATACTGGATGCCCGCCTGCGCGGGCATGACGAAAAAAACACCCCGCCCCCTCCATAAATTCGCTTATCAAGTGGTTGGGTCAACTTTCTAACAAAATATCTTGAACCGTATCTGGATTTTGCGGATCATGCTCGCAGGTGTTAAAGGCAACCAGAACATTCGGCCGATCACCGGTATTTTTAATTGCGTGGGGCACTTTGGGAGGCAGGGTGAACCGATAGACTTTTTGGTCGGGCACCTCAATGTCGCGCAATTTTCCGTCTTCCCTGATCCGCACCAGGGCCGGTCCTGCCACGGCGATTGTTTCAGTGCCCTGCAGGTGGCAGTGGTTGCCGCGAACCACGCCGGGCCGGCTGATGACGACATGGGCATTGCGCTGCTGTGCGATCCTGTCGGCCGCAAGCGGTTCAAAGACCACCCCCCTGGTATCGGTGTGCACCAGCAAACTATCAATCTCCAATGGCATAATTTAAATTCCTCGTGTGAAACTACATAGTTTCTTCTACGATCAGACTGGACGCTCGCGGCCAGAGGCGGCGCTCGTATGAAACTTCACCTGAACGAAACAGCGAACCGCAGAATATCGAATATCAAATATCGAATGTCGAAGGATGGAATCGCGTCGCTATATCTTTTTTAAAAAGACAGAATACATTCATTGGACGTTCGATGTTCGACGTTCGGTGTTCGAAGTTCATTAGTTTCTTTTTTTGATCAAACTGAACTCTCCGTGGCTGGCGGCTGGGCTGAACCTCTGAACCCTGCGTGTGGGGTCGCAGCCCGGAGGGCGAAGCCCCAAACCTCTGAACCTCTATGATTGACATCGTCTCCATCTCTATATAATATCGCGTTGAAAAAGTAAGCACCAAAATTCCACCCTTCCAGGAGACGACATCCATTGGAAAAACAATTTATTTCCCTTTTAAGCCGGCTGGTTCGGATAAATTCCGTCAATTCAACTCTCTCCGGCGGTCCCGGTGAGCAGGAGCTTGCAGAATATGTCCGTCACTATCTGCAGCAGCTGAACCTGCCGGCTGAAATTCATACCATTGCACCGGGAAGATCCAACGTGGTCACCGTAATACCGGGATCCGATCGGAATAGATCCCTTCTGCTGAACAGCCACTTGGATACGGTCGGTATCGAAGGCATGGCCGATCCCTTTACGCTGAAACGGGAAGACGATAGGCTCTTCGGCCGCGGCGCCTATGATATGAAAGGCAGCATCGCCGTGATGCTGCTGCTGGCAGGGTATTTCGTCGAGCGTCGGCCGCCGCTTGACATTCTGCTCACCTTTGTCGCCGATGAGGAAGATAAAAGTGTCGGCATGGAATACCTGGTTGGCAGATGGTTGGCTGATATTACTCCGCTCCCGCTGGGAGCGATCTTTTTGGAACCCACCGAAGAGGGAATCGGGATGAGTCACAAAGGCTTCAACTGGTATGAATTGGAGGTGATCGGCCAAGCCGCCCATGGCAGCCGTCCTGAAGAAGGCATCGATGCCATCCTGCCCTTACGATCAGCGTTGGATGAACTCGCCGGCATCCAGGATGAACTTCTCCAGCGTAATCCCGACCCGTTGCTGGGTCATGCCAGCCTGCACGGCAGCATCATAGAGGGCGGCACCGAATTAAGCGTCATTGCCAACCGTTCACGCCTGCAGTGGGAAAGGCGCACTCTGCCGGGCGAATCCCAGGCGGAGCTCGACCTGGAGCTGGAACGTATGGTTCAGGCTGTCAAGAAACACCCGGGCGGACATGAAGTCAACGCCCGAAAGTTTTTTACAAGACAGCCCTACCGGGTGCCGGACGATGCTCGGATTCTGAAGCTGCTGCAAAAGGCCTCCCCCCAATCCAATCCGCTGGGCCTTTCTTTCTGGGCGGATTCGGCGCTGGCCGCCCAGGCGGGCATACCGTCCGTTCTTTTCGGCCCAGCCGGCCACGGCGCTCACGCGGTGGATGAATGGGTAAGTTTGAAAAGTCTTGTCAGGGTTTATAAAGTCTTGAAGGAGCTTATCGAGTCCTGCTAGGGCCTGGAGTCCTCTACCTTCTACTCTCTACCCTGTGCTTCGGATCTTGAGCCCTGGACCTTGCGCCGCGAGCCTTGTGCTCTCAAATACGCTTCGATAACTCTTCCCAGCCGCCGCGCGCCCTTCTCCAGCTGCGGCACCTCATAGAAGGAAAAACTCAACCGGGCATAATTTTTCAAACCATTCTGCGCGGAAAATTTTACGCCCGGCAAAAAGCCGACGTTTTTTTCAAAAGCGGCGGCCAGCAAATGATTGGTATCGATGCGGTCCGGGAATTCCAGCCAGATAAAAAACCCCCCGCCCGGTTCGACAAAACGCACCGCATCCGGCAGATTATCCCGCAGGGCGTCTGCCAGAGCCGTTTTACGTTGGCTGTAAGCAGTCTTAAGGGTTGTCAGCTGGTTTTTTAGCAGGCCGTTTTCAATGGCGCTGCGCATGATGCCCGATGTAAACGGATTCAGCCCGCCGCCGCTGTCAAGCAGTCCGCAGCCGGTGAAATGTTTCAGCAGTCGGGCACTGCCTTGAATCCATCCCAGACGCAGACCCGGGGCCATGATTTTTGAAAAAGAGCCCAGTGAGAGCACGGAGCTGCTGTCAATATGGCTTGCCAGCGGCATTGGCGGGGCATCGGAATAAGACAGCATATGGTAGACTTCATCTGCGACGATCAGTAATTTATAGCGCCGGCTCAATTCCACGAGCCGCTCACGCCGGTCTGCCGCAAGGGTCACGCTGGATGGATTGTGAAAGGTTGGGATCGTGTATAAAAAAGCGGGCTTGTGCCGGGACAGTTTTTCTTCGAGAGCGTAGACAATTAAACCGTGCTCATCCATCGGCAGACTGACAACGTTCAGCCCGTGATCGGCAAAGATGCGCAGGGCCAGAAAATAGCTCGGTTCTTCAACGAATATCGTGTCACCGGGCCGGCTGAATAGGGTACAGGTCAGGTCAAGACCCTGGGATGCCCCGGCGGTGATAAAAAGATCATCAAAATCGACCTTAATCTGATAGTGGGCACTGAGAAATCCGGCCAGCGCCAGGCGAAAATATCCATCGCCCTGCTCGGCGCCATACGCCAGCAAAGAATCGTCACGACTGCCCAATCTGTGTGCCGCCGCTTCTTTCAACAGCGTCAGTGGCAGCAGACGCGGGCTCGGTTGGCCGGCCCCGAATTCAATCATCTCCGGCGGTATATTTAACTGTGCAGTTCGGAATGTATCCACGACGGTCTCCAAATATTTTCAAACAACAATTTATTTTCGAACTTGACAGTCTGATTTTTTTTTGCCATATTCTCAGCACTTAACAAACCTGAAAACTTAATGCAATGATTCAATCCTCAAATAACACCCGTATCCGTTGCCGTCGCCGCCGCGTGCGATCACGGGCCGGGTGTTTTTCGTATCGGATATGAAACTGTTAATACCTGAATGGAAGACAAAAAACCCCGGCAATTGCCGGGGTTTTTCTTTTTTGAAAGGAGCAAAAGATGGTCAAAAGCAAGGTTAAAAAAGTGGTGCTGGCTTACAGCGGCGGATTGGATACCTCCGTAATCGTGCCCTGGCTGAAAAACAACTACGACAACTGCCACGTGATCTGTTTTACGGCCGATGTGGGCCAGGAAGAAGAACTGGAAGGTTTGGAGGCCAAGGCCCTTGCATCGGGTGCCGCCAAGCTGATTGTTGCCGACCTGCGGGAGGAATTCTTGACGGACTATGTGTTTCCCACCATGCAGGCCGGGGCTGTTTATGAACGTGAATACCTGCTGGGCACGTCCATTGCCCGGCCCCTGATAGCCAAAAAAATGGTTGAAATCGCAGAAGCCGAGGGGGCGGATGCCGTTGCGCATGGCTGTACCGGCAAGGGCAACGATCAGGTCCGATTCGAACTCACCGTGATGGCGCTCAATCCGAAGCTCAAAGTTATTGCTCCTTGGCGTGAGTGGGGGATCCGCAGCCGGGAGGATGCCATCAAATATGCCAAGAAATACAATATCCCGCTCACCCAGACCGAAAAGGATATTTACAGCCGTGACCGCAACATCATGCACTTGTCCCACGAAGGGGGGATGCTGGAAGACCCCTGGAATGAACCGGAAGCTCCGATGTTTCAGCTGTCCGTCAGCCCGGAAGATGCGCCGGATAAACCGGAGTATGTAGAAATCGGCTTTGAGAAAGGCAATCCGATCAGTTTGAACGGTGAGACGCTTGCAGCGGTGGACATGTTCACCCGCTTGAACAAAATAGCCGGCGCCCACGGGATTGGACGCGTGGATATCGTTGAAAACCGGCTGGTGGGAATGAAAAGCCG
>Ga0307426_1001103_pt1 | contig 18265 bp, 15 predicted proteins | sample SalMarWE160340MG_FD_202165 | JGI IMG/M metagenome (GOLD analysis project Ga0307426, IMG submission 202165) | Salt marsh sediment microbial communities from the Plum Island Ecosystem LTER, Massachusetts, United States - WE1603-40 | ecosystem: Environmental > Aquatic > Marine > Intertidal zone >... | reverse complement strand
TTGGACTTATCATCAGCGTGTTCAGTATTTGCCAATTATTCGCAAGTCCAATAACAGGAAAACTAAGCGACCACTTCGGAAGAAAACCATTGTTCATCCTAAGCCAAATAAGCACATTTATTGGTTTCATTTTCCTTGGATTTGCAACAACCGCAATTCTGTTAATAGTAGCACGATTAATCGATGGACTACTAGGAAGCAACATGACTGTCAGCCAAGCATACATAAGCGACATCACTGCACCTAAACACAGAACTAGAGTCTACGGTTATTCCAGCGGCGTATTTGGAGCAGGATTAATATTTGGTCCATTCATAGGAGGAATACTTTCTACAATCAACTATTCAGTTCCAATGTTTTTTGCAGCAGCCATAACCATGATTTCGATTGCCCTAGTCATTTTGTTTCTTCCTGAAACAATCCCTAAAAAAACAGACAAAATTTCTTTTAGCCTCAATGACGTAATTCCTGTAAATGATGTTAGACACTTTGTAACAACCCATAAAATCAGAAATACCTTGCTGATGTTTTTCATCTATACTATAGCATTTTTCCTTTTTATTTCTAACATAAGTTTGTTAGGGGCAGCACAATTTCATGTTACTGCTGAGCAGGTCAGTTTTTACATGGTTTGGATAGGCGTAATTAGAGTAGGTGTACAAACAGTTTTAATTGCACGTATTCTGCGGTTTTTGGGAGAAAAACGTGTACTGGTAACAGGGATATTTTCTATGATTATTTCAATGGTGGTGCTCGTGTTTTCGGCAGAATATTTGTTTGTTTTTGTTCCACTGGTCTTTCTTGCTTATGGGACTGGAGTGAGCAGACCTATCTTAACGAGCAAATTAGCGAATAGTGTAACGCAAAAGGAGACAGGAGCGATACTTGGTGTTAACAATTCGCTAACTAGCGTTGCCCAAATCATTGCTCCAATATTAGGGGGGTTCATAATCGAATATTTACCTTCGCAAACATTACCATTACTGTCAGCAATAATCTTCACATTGCTGATACTTTTTTTGAGAAACAGAACTAGTTTAACCCCAATCCAAACCGTTTCGTCCCAGCAGCAGTAAATTTTAATCCCAATCCAACCCGCGCGCGCCCTGAAGTGTTCAAGTGCTTTTTGCCTTTGTGCCATCTAACGACCAACAATTTTTTTTTGATTAAAATTTAATCCCAAACCCACACACGTGCATTAATCACTTCCTTTCTTTTACCCAAATTCTATACATTTTTTCGTTACCTTTCTCAAAACAGCTAAATCCTCTTGAATCTACCTCTTCTATCTCTACATTCTTTTCTCCATAGACTTCTTTATACTGCTCTAACCAGTTTAGAAAATGAGCTCCCCCACCAACATATTTCTTTGTCCAGTTCTCCCCATTTTCATCTATCCTTTCTCTAACCAATTCCTCTCGAGCCATTATTTCCCGTATTGTTTCTTTCTGAGCTATAATCTTCACAACCCCACTTGAAATGTAATAATCTTAGCATTCTTCAAGGTTCCGATTGCTGCAGTACGCTATCGTTGGCTATACAACTTTGGCGTTAGCTAAATGTTAATCCGTTTTTGGTTGGTTGGACTAAATTCTAATCCCCAAACCCAAAAATTTCAAATTTTGATGTGATGATAGATATTAGATACGTTCTAGCTTGAATATCACAGGTCTAAGTCCATCGATGCAAGAATTCACTGCAACTCCTTTTTCCTTAAACCAAGGTAGGTCGAAACCAAAACTCAACATCCTGATATTGCTATATATCGATATCCAAGCAGTATTACAGAAACCTTCGGGTATACTCATATTTTCAACAATAAACTCCTGACCTTCCTTAAACAGTTCAGCGCGCGCGGAACATACTGCATGGATACGGCTACACGCTTCCGGCTAAGGTCGTCATTATTTACTACATTGCCTTTTCGCTTTGCTTGCATGACCGTTTCTTCTCAACCAAGCACGATGCTCTTGCTTATAGTTGACACAAAGGGTACTCTATGGGCAGGGTAACAGTGAAAGTTGTTCCTCTGCCTAAAGAGCTTGCAGCCCTGATCTTGCCGCCGTGTGCTTCAACTATGCGTTTGCAGATTGCTAGGCCAAAACCCATACCCTTCGCTTTCGTGGTGAACAAAGGGGTAAAAACCTTAGCTAAAGTTTGCTCAGACATGCCCACGCCATCATCCACAAAAGCAATTTCTACATTTTCCCCAACACGTTTGCTTCTAACCTCCAAAGTTCCCTTCGCAGGGATAGCGTCAAACGCATTTTTTATCAGATTAAGGAAAACTCGCTCCATTTTATTCACATCAACCCATATAGTGGGCTCGTAAAGAGTGCGGTCAGCAACCCTAATTCCCTCTGGAACCTGAACCATCAACAAAACATAATCAAGAAGCTCCTTCGGCGAACACTCCTCAATCTCCAAACGTATCTCCGCCGAATACTCAAGCAAGCTACCAACGATTTTGTTAGCATGCTCAACTGCCTTGTCAACAATATCCATCATCTCCTTTTCTCTGCTGTCCGCCGAGCAAGCCTGTTTTCTTTTCAAGTAGTAAATAGCGTTCTTAATCGCAGTCAAGGGATTACGCAAATCATGCCCTATCATCCCTGATAGCTCGCCTATAGCTGCAAACCTCTCAGCCCTCAATAAGCGTTCATGAACTTCTTTCAATTCTTTCGTCCGTGCTTCAACCGTCAACTCCAACCTTTCAGAGTACTCTTGAAGTATCTTCTCCATTCGTTTCTTTTTAGTTATGTCGCGAACAACCGCCAATATACCTACATGAACTCTCCCAATCCGAACGATAGAAGCATTAACCTCAATTTGCTTTTCAAAACCGTCCTTCCGCCTGATCGTCATTTGATAACCGGAAGTCTGCTTTCCCTGCACAGTATCCTTTACCCTGCCAAGAAGCTTTGGAACTATTTTTCGATCAACAAGCCCCAACTCATAGAATGGCTTTCCTATGATCTCTTCTCTGTTGAGTCCAGTCAACTCTAAAATTCTATGATTAACGTCCAGAACTTTTCCATTCCAATCAAGGTACACAAGTCCGTCGCTGGCCTTCTCCCAGAGAGTTCTATATTTCTCTTCAGAGTCGGTGATGGCAACCTCTGCAATCTCTTCAATTGGGAGGTATTCTAAACTCCCTGGATCGGAGTGCTGACTCATTCAACATGCAAACTCCACATATTTAAAACTTAAATGAGGATAAAGCCCTTGTGAATTACAGGTCTTTATCAACAATATGATTTGCTATAAAACCAGACACATAAATTACCTTCAAACCTGACCAGTCGCATATTTCCCAGTAGGTTAAAATGTAAGTGAAGATCCTCTACCAGAGGCAGGTAAACATAGGGCACGTTAATTGTCATTTTCTTCTCCATCGATTTTATCATCTCATTTATGTTTCTTTGTCGGATTTTAGTTCCAATTTGGATGTCGCGAAGTAAAGCTTCTCTGTCCTTCTTTGACCACTTGCCTAAGTGTTCTTGGCATTCTAACCAGCGTATCAAAAAATCGTTAAAGTGATAGCGGAAGAACCATTGCTCAACCTCGTCTAGCATCATGGTTCTGGGCATAGTGAACTCGAACAGCTCAATTAAGCGTTCGATTATGATGGGGTTGCCTTTGAGGATTATGTCTTTGTTTTCCAGTATGGCTTCGCTTGTCCAGCCGCCGCGATATTTTTCATTGAGTTCAATGTTCTTCACCAACACCAGCTGTTCCGGTTGAGTGACAGAGTAAAAGTCTATTCGGATGCCCTCCGACGGTGCGGGCTTTAGTTTCTCGGACAGCTCCTCAATCCTTTTAGCTAATTGAGCAGGCTTCACTGTCCATCACCACTTTTTGCGCTATGCTCGTTAGCTGTTTCAGGCTTTCTGGGAAACCGAAACACCCTGTCTAAAAGACCCATGTCCCTGCGTTCACAAAGAAGCGCATCATAACGCTCTTTAGGCATCTCGCGTAGATTTTGCACACTTTCAATCCAGTCATACAAAAAATTGTAGAAGTACAGCTTGAAATACCAGTTTTCCAGCTCGTCGCAGCAGATTGAAGCGGGCATTACTTCAACAAACAACTCCATCGCTCGCCTAGCGAAAATCTCCAAGCCCTCATACTACAAACGACTGTTCTTTTCTATGACATCCTCTGGGAGTTGCCGGAGCATACTTGTCAATGATTTCTTGGATCCTCTCGAAGAGTTTCCCTTCACTCTCGCTGAGGCAGTTGAAATCGATTCTTGTCTGAGTATTAATTGAACCATCGAGTTTACGAGACAAGTTCCCAACTTTCTTGTTCAGCTGCCAAGACTTCAAGGCACAAACACTCCTTTTTTCGCTTTATCCTCCAACACCTCTAAACGGCTGAAGAGTTCAGGCAAAACCACGGTCTCACACAACGCCGCATTCGCCTTCAACATCGTGTTTAAAGCGCCGAGTTGACAAGCTTCCTCAGTAAAAGTCAAAAGCCGCACACTCGCCTGACGGTAAATCTGCTCATAACGATTAACCACCTTCAACAGTATCTTCTGAGCGTCGATGACACTTTGAATAACAGGTTGCCAGCTACCCCGAGTCTCAAAATCCCTGTACAAAGTACGGCAAGAACACTCGCATTTCTGGCTTAATTCCTTCACAATCTCCGCTTGCGAGAAGCCCAAACCTTCCCGCTTCAGCAATTCTAAGCGCCTAGAAACCGCATCACACACTCTGCTACCCCCTCAAATTGCAACTTTCTTTCAATTCTCTAACACTTCTGGAAGATTGTAAAACACCACGGCTTGGCTTAGATGACCAACTGACCAAGAGACACCGCAAAACAAGACAACAATCATAACAATAGTGAACAGAAAATAAAAAACTTGTGTAATTATGCTAAAGTTCATTGGGATTTTGAAGAACGGTTATTGTGATGCATGGAAAAATCTCAAGCAAAGGGAATTGAAAGAAATTGCTTTTCAGGCTGTAATGACGTTTTCTTGCTCTACACTGAGCGTTCCTTTTCGTCCGATCCGCAGTTGCTTCTCGCCTTTAAACGCAAACACCTGAGCATCTCTAATCTGAACAAAGTCGCCGACAGAAACAGAGTCTATCTGTGCATCCCAAAGGGTAAGCTTGATTGTACCAGTCTTATCCCCAATCAGAGCGTTGGCCAAGACCGCAGAATTTCCAAACCGCGTAGAAACCGAAACAGATTTCGATATTTCAAGAACCTTAGCACTCAGATTAACATGTTTCATTCCAACATGCAAACCACCAATGAAAATGGGCTGAAACGCATCAGCCTTCCTAGCCAAGTACCTGCGGATCCTGTCACAACCCATAAACTTTCTAAGAGGATTACCTCTTTCCGAAAGAAAACTCTCGGAAACCCTGAACTGCGCAACCACCGTCGAATCGTTCATGATCAAAAAGATCTTCTCGTCTCTTATCCTGCCACGAAATTCGATTGAAAGACTTCCACACAAAACTTTCTCGCGCTCTTTTGTCGAGACCAAAGCTTGAAACAACTTGTCAGGGTCGACACTATGCTTCACTGAAAGAAAAGCGAGATATTCGCCCAATGGCACGTTCTTGTATCTCAAGCTCTTTGTTCCCCAGCGTACTCGACATACCCACCTGGAGAAAGATGAGAAATGCCGAGTATTACTGATCCACCCCTGTTCTAAAGAACACCAGCAGTAGTTATCAAACGTACGCTCGCTTTATTAACCTAGCCAAGTAGATTTTCACTTTGATCCTACTCTTTGCACTGATTAGATGGTTTAAAATAGGAGTCGAAAAGACTCAGGATTAATCCGAGCTTCAGGACTCTGATACTTCACAGCGCATTGGATTAAATTTTAATCTTCTCTCTTGTTGTTTCTTCTGCTGTCGTGTTTTGTTTTTTCTTTCTTCTTTTCTCTTTTCTTTAAGCTGTCTATCTCGCCTCTCTCTATCTCTGCTCTCTCTATCCCCACATAACACACAAAAAAGGTTAGTAGCGCGCGCTACATTAAAAGAATGGGATTGAATGTGCGGAAAAGTTTGGCTCTTCGGAAAAGAAAAAAAGAAAGACATTTGCGATCAGCGCAGATCTACTTCAGCTATTGGCGCCAAGTTTTCTAAGCTGTTTAGTTTGACTTTCGCGTTGGAAACTGTGTAGAGAGTGTTGCCGATGTATAGTGCTCTGTTCACGTTTAGGTTGTAATCGCCGTAGTATTGCTGGCTTGTGTTCTCTTGGTGTGTAATGCCGCCTTTCAGTTCAAAGCCTGTGAGCGTCAGCTTGAAGACGTATGCGCCTTGCCAGTAACCTGCTTGCATGACAGGTGTGGAAGCTACGCCATCTTCCTTGCCACTTGGAGAAACCACGTCACCGCCGCTGACCACGCCATACTGCGTAATCGACACCGGAATAACCAGCAGCTCCTTCTGCTCGTCGAGCAGGAACGCCTTCGGCTCGTCAAGCGCATCTGAATACGCGTAGTCGCCTTGAACGGTGTATCTTGCCATTTCCGTGGGAGCATTAACCTTCGTGACATCGAAAAGCGACAGCTTCACCGTGTTGTTCTCCATGCCCAATCCAATCACGTGGTTCTCGTCGTACATGTGCAGGTAGCTCGAGTATCCTGGAATCTTCAGTTCACCAGCCACTTTCGGCGCCTCTGGATTGCTCAGGTCCAGCACGAAGAACGGATCCATCTGCCTGAACGTTACCAAGTAAGCCTTGTCGCCCATGAACCTAGCAGAGTATATTCTTTCGCCCTCCGCAAGGTTTTCCAGCTTCCCCACCAGCGACAGGTTCATGTTCAACACGTAAACGTTGTTCATCTGCGCCGTTTTCTGCCAAGTCGTGGCTACCCTGAAGTGCCCGTTGTACTCGTCCATGGAGTACTGATTAAGAACATAACCAGGCACACTGCCCTTAGCCTCAAAAACCAACGAGTCACCATCTATGCGCACTCTGTAGATTGAGGTGTACTGACCATCGCTCCAAGTCGGATAAGTCACATAAATGTTGCCCGTGGAAACGTACATTGTGCTCGTGCCACCCATCATCACGGTCATGTTCGTGGGCTGCTGCGCGTCATCCAAGATGTTGAGGCCGATGAAAGTGGTGAAAGTAAAGTAGGTGGGTTCCACCAGATCAGTATAGTAAATCCTCGAAGGCGAAACATCAGACACACCCGTCTCCGCATAAACTTTCGGAAGCGCAACTGCCCCATTAACCACGTTTGCGGGTTGACTGATAACAGTATAAACGTAGTTGCCTATCATCCTAGAGTTGAAGTAGCTCCCGCTTATGGTGAAGTTCCGAGCAAGCACTGGCTCAGCCTTGTCCGAAACGTCATAGATATCAATGAAAGTGTAAACGTCGCTTTGATAAGGCATAAGCATTACATCTTTCTCTCGGGAAGAAGCATAATCGTATATTTGGTATAGGCTTGCTAAAACAACAAGTCTATTGCCGTCCTGGCTAAGAAACAGCCCAGCAGGAACCGTGTCATTGGCAAGACTTATTTTCGATACAACCTTAGGATCATTCGGGTCAGCCTTTATTATGTAAACTGAAGTGTCCGTGGCAGTGCCGTAATAGCTGGTGTAAAAAACCCTGGATGTAGCGCTGGATATTGCGTAAATGTATTCACCATCAGTTTTCACGATGTCCGCTTCGTCAACCCCAGCGACCTGTATGTTCGTGGTTGAATAGGAATCGCTCTGGGAGATTTCTGCAGCTCCCGAGTCAGCAGACATTGGCGCTGGCACTGGAGCGGGTTCACCGAAAAACTTTGCGTCCAAAGGTCCTCCACGGTAATTGGAAGACCCCTGCGAGTTATCAACTAGGTACTGTCTGAGTTCGTTGTAAGACGAAAAAGTGTTCATCGCTGATACAGACGGAGTTTCGGTTGGTGGAAATAGCGCTGGTGATGAGCCAAAAACGTAGATTAGCGCAACCAGCACTATGGCTGAGAGCATGGCGACAGTGCCATAAATTCGCGTTTTTTTCCTGACTTCTTTCTGAACCACACTATTCACCTGCTTAAGCTTATGACGCCGTTTTATATTATCCTAAGCATTAGAACACACTGTTCCAGTTTTTAGAACGAACGCATATTGCATACGCGGTAAGCCTCGCAGAACGACAACAGCCAGAATAAGACTCAAAGTTCACGGTTTGTAATTAACTCTATTCGTGTTTTTGCGGGTTAAGTGAGCCAAAGTGATTTTCAATTTCGTACATGTCCAATTCTGAATCTTTCGTTAACCGCGCTTCGATCTCTTCAACGAATTATCTTGTGAAACCAGATGGAATTGTTATGTCCTGATCAGTAAGGTCCAAGCGCGCGCGCTCTTTTAATTTTGCTGTTGTATGTATACTCGATTTCGATATGCTATACTCTATTCCTTCCTCTCCTTCTTCCTTATGCCATATGTGTATGCTGAACCGAGTATACACCCTCGTCACCTCTTTTTGGAAATGGTTAACCTCTGCAACCTTTATCCAACATAGCCGTTACGTCCAAGTTGGTTGGTTAGGTTGGTTGGATTAAATTTTAATGCACACACACATTTCAACGAACGGCAGGATGGCTTGGTTGCCAAAAAATTGCATTGTAAGCAAGGAAAGGCAGGGTCACGAGGCATAGTGGAATTTTCTTTGTTCAGATGAACCGTTACCCCTAACCCCGTGTAGCTGGCTTTCAATTTCCCCTTCCCCAAGGAAGGGGCACGATACTCAATCTTCTTGCTTTTTCTTGACAAGTACCTCCATTCTTGACCGATGTTGACAATTTGGGCATTTCAAGTATTTCCAAGCGCCGTCTTTGTTCACTCCGTGAGGGCTGAGAAAATCGGTTAACACTGATATTTCGAATTCGTAGCCGCATCTGGGGCAACGGTAAGCAGTAACCTTTGCATGCCAAGAGACGAGGATAACGAGACCAGCAACCGCCAAAGCCACCCAGACATACCAAAATGAGACGAGCAGGTAGATTGCCGTAAACCCGAGAACCGCTAAGTACGCTGCAATGAAAACAACTGTTTTCCACCAGTCTTTTCTTCTGGCTTCACGATAACTGGGCATCCTTTTTCCACTGCAAATATGTCGAGCATGTACGTTCTTATCTTTTTTTCTTTATGGATTTGGACGGGGGTTGGACTAAAACTAAATATTGAAAACAACAAACCTGTTGGCAAAGCAGGGTTTTGGTTTGAAGTTAGCGTCCAAACTTGAAAGCGACTACAGGAAAACAGATTTGACTGTTGTCTACTTGGCGAACCTAATCAATGTAATTATGAGCTTTTTGTTTGTAGCTCGAATTTCTGCTTTACCACAAGTGGAGGACATTCTCGGCATCGTAGCTATGATTATGGGTTTTTGTTTAGGCTACATTGCATTCATGAACAGAAGAAATCTGAGGGGCAAGTGGGAGACGTACCTTCTCATTCCAATTTATCTCTTCTTTGTTGTTGAGCTCGTACTGGATTACATCTTGGACTTTGATTTCCGCAGCACTGCCTGGGCGGGACCATACGTTCTATTTTACTATGTGGGACTCTGGGGCCTAATCGGATACGCTTTTAGGTTTGACAAGAAGTGGGGCTTCGTGACCTTAGCAACATACTTTTTGAACATGACTCTTTCAGTACTACAGCATTTTGTTTAAACTTCACTTGCACGCGCTCTACTTCTTTCTTTTTCTGACCAGATATGTCAGGTTCATTACTAGTGACAACCCGACAAGAATTCCTTCAGCAAAATCTGTAACTGAGAAACCAGCATATTCAAAGTATAGGAAACGACCAATCAGAATACCCAAAGCAAGGGATATCCCGCCAATAGAAAGAATCGTCTCATCGCCAAGCTGCATTCTCTCAACCTCATCGATAAAATATCTCTATTTTAGCTATAAGACTTTTTCAACCTTCATAATCAGATAGAATTCACCAGTTTTGCATTTGCACCGAAAAGCTGGTTGTTGGATTACATTTTAATCAAAAAAAATTGTTGGTCGTTGGATGGCACGAAGGCAAAAAGCACTTGCACGCTTTCAGGGCACGCTTGAGCGCGCGCGCTCATCCTCTACCTAAAATGAGGTTTCGGATTAAGTTTGACCAGAAGTGTTAGTGTATTTCTGTAGGGCATTTCCATGGTTGTCGAATAAAAACTCGCCCTTTTCTTGGATAAAGTGTTATACAGATACAGTCGCTATTTTCGTCTTGTCGTATAGCGGGTCGCAATTTTCACCACATCTTTGTGTCTAAGATTGTAATCCTTAGGCGCGCGCGCTTTCTGTTCGGTACTCTGGCAGGAAAAAAACTATAGGATAGAAAGTCTCAAAGTGAACGTTGGGTGCCAAAGCGTGAAAGTATTGCTCAACGACTGTCTGAACAAGGAAGGTATTAAGATATTCAGGGAAGCGGGAATCGTTGTTGACACAAAAAAGAGAAGCGCAAAAGCCCTTGCTGAACAGATAGGCGAATTCGATGCGCTAGTTGTTAGAAGCTCAACCATAGTCACTCGAGAAGTTATTGAGTCGGGTGTGAAGGGGAATTTGAAGATTGTGGGAAGAGCGGGCATAGGCTATGACAACATAGACACAGTTGCCGCTTCCCAAAAAGGCATCGTCGTTAAAAACGCCCCATGGGGCAACATCAACGCCACCGCAGAGCTATCACTAGCTTTAATGCTCAACGTGGCAAGAAATAGCCCTCAAGCGCACGGTTCTCTAAAACACGCAGTATGGAGCAAAAAACCATTTGAAGGTCTAGAACTCAGCGGAAAAACCTTAGGCATAATTGGCTGTGGCAGAATCGGACAAAGATTTTTACAAACTCTCGCAAATATCTTGCCCATATTCCTTTTTTTGATTAAAATTTAATGCAAAAAAAAGAAAAAAACATTTTCATGAATTTCAGGGTCATTTGTTTTTTGCAGCAAAGCACAGCCTATATGCGGTCAAAGGCATATGAGAATTTCACAATGAAAGGCAAACGGTATTTCCGAAATGCTTCAAGGCAGTTAGAGAGTTCAAGCAGAAGAGGTATCATATGGCTCTATTATATAATAAAATCAAATCAATAATAGGGGTTTTAGACCCCCTATATACTATCGTATTCCGTCTAACTATCTAACTAAAAGAGAAAAAGGCTTGCAGAAGGGTGGAAAAAGGGCATTCCATAAATTTTAACAATCGACAGTTTTTAAAGCCTACACTCAAATTCTGAACCGAGCATACCTCTATTAAGAAATAGGGTTAAAATTTAACTCTCTCTTCATCTACAGCTTGGACATGTGCCGCCTGAGCCGCTAGTGCCCCATACCATACAATTTTCATTCTGCAGCTTTATCCAGCACTCTCTACAGACCATGATTCGCCCCAAATCCTTGTGGTCAGCTGACAACAAAGTTAATTCTTCACCGTTTTTTCCACAAAGCTTGCATTCTCCCATTTTCCTAACCGTCCATTCATTCCACACGTTCTGGTTATCTTAAAGTAAGCATATGCATAAAAATAAACCTTATGCTGCAGAAGACAGAAATGAAAATCGGTTGGTTGGATTAAATTTTAATCTTCTCTCTCGTTGTTTTTCCTATTGTTTCTTCTTTTTTCTTTTCTCTTTAAGCTGTCTATATCGCCTCTATCTATCTCTGCTCTCTCTATGCTCACAAACAAAACAAAACCTCACACACAAATACCATTTTAATTCAAACTCTTTTTTCTATATCAGAACATGTAGAAAACGAATAGCCAAGTCAGTATATGATATGTAATTGAGTTCAAATTCTGACTGACGCTAAAATCGTGCACGTGAAGCTTGAACGCCTGTAATACCCTTTCAGTCGCGTGTAGTTAATTTTACAGATAGAAAAAAATCTGATTCAAAATTAATAATGCCTGTAGAGCTTTTACTTTTGTAAAATCTTCTTGTTTTGCATACCCATGAGTTAAAGAATGTCGTGCTAAATCAATTTTTCCAGTAGATAGGTCAAAATTTTGAAAAACGTCTTTATCTAAAAACTCATAAAAATATTCAGGAAATCCCAGAGACCCTTTAGAAAAAAACTTATTTTGAGCTCTATTTCGGATATATTCCTTTAATTTTTTAAAACTAGGTTTTTTCCCATGTGCCTTATAAAATTCAAAACCCATAATTCCTTCTATTTGAGGATAAAGTGTGTTTATACAATTTATATAACCTGAATTTCTGTCTTGCAAAAATGCTGATATTCCTGCTTCTATTAATTTTCGTTTATCCTGAAATTGTTTTTTAGACCACCAAGACTTTGTCATTTTATTAATTCTGCCTTTGTCAAATTTTTTTAAGAAACCATCAATTTGGTCTAACCATTGATATGAATACAAATTTGATAGTTCTTTGTAATCGGCACCAATTAATTCGATAAATGGAAACCATCCATCGGAGAGCATTTTTGGATATAATTCTTCATTTTTAATTAATTCATGTTCTTCTTCAAACAACAAAAAGCGATAAGCATAGCCCAATTCATAATTTATTTGGGATAAATCTAATTCAATTCCTCGGGTAAGATTAGGATTTGCAGTAAAGTTAAAATAAAGACCAAATTTCCATCCCACCCTCATACAAAAAATGATTGCATCAGTCTTAGAAATTTTAATATTAGGAAATTCTAAAGCTACTATATCGGCAATATCGGTTTTTTTCACTAATTGTCTCGGAATTAATTTGCATTTTGAGATACATCGTAGTAATCGTTTAAAATCGTTAATGTAAATATCTGCGCTCTTGTCTTTATGACGGAGTATTAAAAATTGATTACATTCTTCCAATTGAATAAATTGTTGCAGAAAAATACTATAAATGTCCCTGATGCCGGTGAAAAATAATTTTTCATTTGATGTGATAAAACCTTTTACTGCAACTTTGACCTTTTCTCCTTTCCGACCAGCAGTCAAAGAAAGACCGGTAATGTCTATTGTATTTTCAATTCTATGATGAATCATTGAATAACAATAAATTGAAAAGCATATATTATTTTTTCTCAATCCACAATTCTATTACGCATATAGTGTTGGTAGTCTTGGAGTCCATTCTCGCTTTTCATTTCTTAGAAATTTAGCCAATAAAAGAGATTCTTCATTAATCAAAGTGTCAAGTGTTTGTCGTTTCCCATATTTTATTCGTGGAATCTCAACTTTTCGATTGAAAAAATCATTCAATCCTTCTGCTAAGTCATTAGCTTCATATTCGCATAGGTGAATTCTTTTTCCCATCTTTAGTCGCATCATAAATTCTGTCACAACAACAAAGTCTTTCTTATGGAATTTCTTTCGCCTTTTAGCGCGCGCGCTAAGTTCTTGAATTTTCCAAAAACAACTATTGCAAAATATCCTTCAAATTCTTCGATAAACCTCTGACTCATATTCATACCTCTTTTGTCTTGGCCTTGCGGCCGTGACTGAAAAAAACAGTGTTTTGGCTATTATTTAAGTGTTTTAGTTTTTTTCGGGTTCTGCCTAAAAAATAAACGTTTCGTTAGGCTGATTCTGTTTCCATCACTCTTCTTCCTCAAGTTTTTTCAAAGTCGTAATTTTAGCTTTGCCCGATAAAATTTCGTCTCTGAAAAGCCGCTTCAAATCCTGTTCTGAACCTTTTCTGCCTGGTATAATTAGCTGAACTCCTTTCGTTCCCTTTTCCTCTTTAGTTTCGATGAGATAGGCATTTTTGAAAAAGTTTTCCTGCTGCTTCTTCATATTAGACATTTCGCGTTGCAGAATGTCGATAATCGACGTTTTACTTTTTAACTGTTCAATTTCGGTTTTTTTACTTAGGAGCTCGTGTTCCATTATTTCGATTCTGCTTTTTGGCGTGGTTCTGCCAAAGTTGGCCTTCATAAACTCTCTGGCCAATTCCACGGGTTTGTTGCGGCTGAAATAGTTCTCCTGAGAGCCCGGCAGTCGATGCCCCATTAAAGCCTCTGATAAATCATGGTCCAGAATGCTTCTTCGGAGTACGTGTTTGAATGCCTTGCGGATCGTGTGCGTCCAAATCCCGCTAACCGGGAGCCCCGCTCTTTTGACACATCTTTTAACGATTTCCCAAACTGCATGCTCGCCAAGTGGATTGCCAAGTTTAGAGTGGAACAGGTATTCGTTACCGTCGCCCAGGTCGCCCCGGTGGCTGCTGCTGCAGTAGGTTTTGAGGGCTTCCACAGCCTCGCCCTGCAGAAACGTGTAGTAAAATGGCATGTCGTAACCGCGAAGTTTGCTGTCGATTTCATCTGTGATTTTCAGCGTCAACGGAATCTTTGTTTCCGGGTAGAGCTGGTCTTTGACGTGTTTGTATCGTAGGCTGGAAAGCGCGTTAACTCTTATGCCGCTCTGGAAGAGTACAAGCAGCACGGCGCGGTCTCTAGCGGTGGTAGCCGCATCTATAATCTGGTACATCTCGCTTTTGCTCGGGACATACTCCTGCGCCGCTTTTATTCGGCGTTTAGGAATGTAGTGTTTGCCGCCTCTCCGCGAATCAAAAGGAAGGGTCTCTCCGTCTTTGTTTCGGTAGAAGCTTTTGAGGGCGGCCAGAAAGTTTTTGGCTTTAGTGTTGTATTTCCGCACAAACGGGTTAACATACGCCCAGGCCGCATCTCGAGCACTTAAGCGGTCCATGCTCTGAAACTCCTCGGGCGTTACGCCCGTGTCCTTGCAGAACGTGAAAAGATTGTTGCCGTACTGCTCGCGGGTTCCAACTGGCCTGTTCTGCAGCCAATCCCTAACGATCTGGTGCTGCTGTATGAAGACCTCGTGGGGTCTTGTGCCTAAATTGATAAATCTGCCGGTTTCTTTACTTCTTCCAGATGGCATGTGTAACGTTATGGAGCCGAAAGCTTATAAGTGTTTCGTTAGGAACCTACCTGAACAGATTCGCGTTTCAGTAGGTTCAGCGATTGTTCTCGGGCTTTTAGAGGGCAAACTTGACGCTGCGCCCACAACCGCTTACCTGATGACGTACAAGACTGGCAAGTGCACCGCCAACTGCCTGTTTTGCCCGCAAGCAAGAACCAGCCGCAGCAAGGCGGAACTGCTTTCACGAGTTACTTGGCCTGTTTTCGCCACCAAGAACGTTCTCCAAAAAATTGGAAACGCCTCTGCCAAACAGAAAATAAGACGCGTTTGCATCCAATCCTTAAACTACCCGGAAGTCTTCACGCATCTTGTCGCTTTTGTCACAGCCTTAAAACAGCACGCTAACGTTCCCATCTCGGTCTCATGCCAACCCAAAGACATCGAAAACATACGCAGCTTAGCGGAAGCAAGTGTTGACAGAATAGGCATAGCATTGGATGCGGCAACGGAAAAGCTGTTCAGCGAAGTTAAAGGCTCAAGCACACGTAGCCCTTACACTTGGGAAAGCCAGTTCAAGCGATTACACGAAGCACTCCAAGTTTTCGGCAAAGGAAAAGTTAGCACGCATTTGATTATCGGGTTGGGTGAAACAGAAAACGACGCAATCAGCTTAATCCAAAGATGCGTTGACATGGGTATTTCACCAGCTCTTTTCGCCTTCACACCCATTCGCGGGACACCACTGGAAAGAAAACCCCAACCTTTAATTGAAAAATATAGGCGAATCCAGCTTGCCGGATACCTAATTGCCAACGGACAAGTTCACTCCGAAGACATGCATTTTGACAGCTTCGGCTGCTTAACAGATTACGGCGTTAAAAAAGAAACGCTAACGTGGATTGTAGAAACAGGCAAGCCATTCCTCACTTCAGGCTGCCCAAACTGCAACCGCCCATTCTACAACGAAAAACCAAGCGGACCAATCTACAATTACCCCCGAAACCTACGCCACAAAGAAATATCAGCAATAAAGCGGCAGCTGAGCTTAATGCCGTAAGCACAGCGTTGTCGGCAACTCAGGTTTTCGCCTTCGAAGCTGAAGCTTTCTTGCCTGTTTCCTGCAGCTTAGGCTTCTGCCGAGTTACCTGCTCAACCAAACGCCAGAAATCCCACAGCGTGTAGCTCTTCTGCAAGTCCTTCATAAGCTTCTTCACCTGATAAAACGTCATCTGCGATTCACCCTTGTCCAACCGTTCCTGGGGACCTTTAATGTGACGAAACAACTCATCCATCATTCGAGGCGAAGCACGAATTCCAGCCTTCTCCAAAAGCTGCTGAATCAACGTCTGCCCAGTATTCCTGCCAATAAACAAAGACGTTTCACGCCCCACAATCTCAGGCGGAAAAGGTTCAAAAAGCAGCGGATGCGCCTGCGTCTCCTCCAACGCTTGGTCCACTTCATGAGCGAAAATACCGTCACCCACAATCGGCTTATGAAACTGAATCGGCGCCGCAAACGCCTTCTCAGCTAACTGCGCAAGACGGTACACCCTTGCCAAGTCAACCCCAGTATCAATATTGTAAAGCAGCTCCAATGCAGTAACAACCTCCTCGAAAGCCGCTATGCCAGCACGCTCCCCAAAACCCGCAACACACGTGTGCAGGTAAGTCACGCCTTCCTCAACCGCAGCTAAAGTGTTTGCTGTCGCCAAACCAAAGTCGTTGTGACAGTGAACCGAAAGCTCCACTTTCTTCTTTATTTCTTCTGGCAAGCCGTCTCGGATGTGGGACACCAGGTAGCGTGTGGAAAGGGGTCTTAGAAAACCTACGGTGTCAGCTATGACTAGTTTGCTTGCGCCAGCGTCTCCTGCGGCTTCAAAAACTTGCAGGATGTCTTCGAGGGGTGTTCTCGCTGCATCCACTAGAACAAAGTTTACGTTTGCACCATTTTTTCGTGCATATTCGATGCTTTCAACGATTTTTTCCAGCGCTTGCTGCTTGGTCATTTTCAGCCTGTACTTGAGGTTAAGTCCGTTGAACGGCGTTTCCATTGTTATTTCCTTTATTCTGCATTCTAGGCATGCGTCTACGCTTTTTTTGGTGGCTTCCGCTGAGGCTGTGAGGGCTGCGTTCTTGAAGGTTTCGTTAACAATTCGTTTGATGTTGTGCTTTTCGCCTTCAGAGAGAGCTGGGAAGCCGACGTTGATTAAGGATATGCCTGTGTCGTCCATTAGCTTGGCGAGTTTGACTTGTTCAACGTAGGTTAGGAATATGGTGGGTGATTTTAAACCTTCTCGGAAGGTTTCGTCCCAGATGTAGACTTTTTTGGGGAGTTTTGGCGGGAGATTTTTTCTGAGTCGGTTGTAGTTTGCGATGAGGTCTTGGGCTTCGAGTTTTTTGAATATGGTTTTTCTCATTGGCTTATAGTCCAGTAATGTTGAGTCTGGGTCGTGTTGTGTTTTATCTGGGGGTTCTTATATAAAAATTGAATCCGAAGGGAAGGTGGCGGAGTTTGCAAAAGTCTTAAGTGTTAAGGGCGATAGACTGTGGATGGTGGAAGGAACTGTTATGAGCAGCATTAAGAGCACAGTCGAGCAAATTAGGGCATTGGAGGCTGAACGGGGAAATCTGATGCTTGAGATTGAGGAGCTTAAGAAGATGGCTGACGCGAAGGCTAAGGCTTTGGAAAGCGAGATTAACATGTTGCGGGACGAAGTGAAGGAGCTGCGTCTCCTCTTAGGCGGAGAAGATGATGTGTCTGATCTGAATCGTAAAAAGAGGAAATAAGTCCAGCGACTAAGAACTGTTGCGCTTGGAACAGACTATAGCCACCCTATAAATAGAAACTTTAAATAGTTCTGAAGGAAAACGCTGGCGGATAGATCTCCATTAAGTCTCTGCAATTATTGCTGTTAGGCGGCAATATGTTGGTTTTGAGGCTTGTTTGGGTTTATGTGTAGTGTTTTACTTTGCTTTCCACCTTGTTACGAGGGCTCCTGTGATTATGAAGACGACGGCGAGAACAACGAGTATAGCCATGTTTGTGTAGATGCCTTCAGGGTACTTTTATAGCATGGAGTATTTGAGTCCTTCAGAGAAGTAGGTTAATGGGGAGTGCTTTTGAGATTGTTTGCAGGTAACTGGGCATAAGCTCTAAGGGGAAGAATGTGCCTGAGAGGAACATCATGGGGAATGCTATGGCGTTTCCGACTGCTGAGGCTGCTTCTACGTCTTTTATGAAGCCTGAGGGTATCATGCCTATGCCTGAAAACATTACTGAGCCAAGCAAGATCATTATTATTGAGAATGCGTCGGGTATTATTGTGACTCCGTACAGTATCCAGCCAGCACCTATCATGATTGCTGCCAGCATGAGGTTCAGCAGCGTTTGGCTGAGCACATTTCCCAATATCCAATCCAGCTTGGTAAGCGGCGTTATTGACAGTC
>Ga0307426_1001100_pt1 | contig 18280 bp, 16 predicted proteins | sample SalMarWE160340MG_FD_202165 | JGI IMG/M metagenome (GOLD analysis project Ga0307426, IMG submission 202165) | Salt marsh sediment microbial communities from the Plum Island Ecosystem LTER, Massachusetts, United States - WE1603-40 | ecosystem: Environmental > Aquatic > Marine > Intertidal zone >... | reverse complement strand
CGGTGAGCCTGTCTATAAGCTCGAAGGTCCGATCGGTGGCGTAGTGGGAGTAAAAACGCCTGGCCCAATCCAGCCGCCCCGCTCGGGTGTCCGGGCCCGGTTCGCTGGCCCGCCGATAGCGACCGGCCAGCAATCCCCCGGCCAGGGGGTAGAAGGGCATCAAAGCCACTCCCGAGTATTCGCAGTAGGGGATCAACTCCCCCTCTACGTCCCGTTCCAGGAGGCTGTAGTGGGACTGGATGCTGAGCAAGCCGCCGTACCCCTTCTGTGCGCAGAGGTCGTGCGCCCGGCACAGCTGCCAGGCGTGGAAGTTCGAAGCCCCGATGTAGCGCACCTTGCCGCTTCTCTGCATGGTCTGCAGCACTTCGATGAGCTCTGCCAACGGCGTGGTTTGCCCTATCATGAAGTGAACCTGGTACAGATCGATGTAGTCCGTTTTCAAGCGCCGCAGGCTGGTTTCCAGCTCGGCTTTCAGCCTTTCAGGGGTTGGTCCACCGCTGTGGGGGTGTCCGCCTTTAGTTGCCAGGATCAGCTCGTTTCGGACGGACTTGATTGCCCGGCCGATGAATTCTTCAGAAAGACCGTCACCGTAGATATGGGCGGTGTCGATGAAGTTGATCCCCCTATTGAGCGCGGCAAAGATGATCTTTCTGGCCGCGGCCCGATCGACCCGGGTGCCGAACTGATCCGTTCCCAGAGCGATGCGGGAGACCTCCAGATCCGATCCTCCGAGCTTCCTGAGCTTCATTTGAAAGATCCTGTCGCTATGGGTCGGAACCGGTTCAATGGTCTCTGACCAGCTCGGCTACCCTGCTTTCCAGCGCCTCGATCTCATCCGAGCCGTCGAGTACTTCGATTGCAATTGAAAAACGGACCTCTTCCTGGGGTTCCAGAGTTTTCAGCTGTCCCTGCTTGCGCAGGCTTACCCTGCCAGCTGGGGTGCAGTTTCCCGGCTCCAGGGCCAGGAAATAGTCCTGGGATTTCAGGATGTTCGCCTGCGACAGCATTGGAAGCTCGGCCTTGCTGTAGCTCATCTGGAGGCCCAGCCGGAGTCGCTTGTTCACCACGCCGATGCGGGTGTTGCCCCGGTCGTCAACGGCAACATCGTGGAAAAACAGCACATCCTCTCTATCGGGAACCGGGTCTGCCAGTTCACAACAGCGATCGATCAAGCCGGCTGCTTCGGGGGTGGAATCCCAGGGCTCGGATTTCAATATCGGGGCAACGAAACGACTGTCCCCGCTGACCAGGGGGAACCCCAGGTTGAAGTGATAGAGAATCATGAGGGGTGTGGGCTTGAATCCTTCATTGCTAACCGTGTCGACGATTTGAAAGCTCCTCGATCCTCCCTGGGCCGTGATGCTGCGGGTCAATAGCAGGTTTTCATAGTGCAGGCTGCTCTCTCTCACCTTTCCGCTCACCTGAATCGTTGCCTCATCACCCTGCCAGGAGGTGGAGCTGTGGATTTCCTCAGCCAGAAGATGGGAGATGTGTCCATGGAGCCCCATCTCCTCCTCCCCATCCGTCTCCGGGATACCGGCATGGGTCAAACCGCAGGTTATCAGGAAGCCACCGCCGAAGGTCTTCAACCAGCCCCATCCACGGGGATCGTAGAGGTGGGCGTGGGCCACTCCACCCTTGCCGATGAAGGCAAAGGGGATTCCCCGGTACTCCAACCGGCCCAGATCCATGCCCCGCCCGGGAAGAACCTGAAACCTCAAGCCCCCGCCGGTGGCCACATCCATGGCTTCGAGCCCGTCGGCGCCGCCTTCCCGTAGGACACAGCGCTGCACGCCGAATACCTGACTCAGATGCCCGACCCTTTGCAGGAGTTCGGTTTTCGATATTTCCTGGTCGAATAGTTTCATGGAACTGCTCCTCTGGATAGCGGAAATTCAAAATCGGGCGGTCAGTACAGGTTGCTCAGTTCCGGGATGTCGTGCTCTCCCAGGCGCAGCGGATAGGTTCCATAGGTGTTGATCAGATCCATGTAGAAGTCGTAGTTCTCTATCGGGACGTTGTCGGGCACGCTGTGGTCCGACATGGGGATGTAACCGCCGCCCTTGGCCGCGTTGAGCCGTCTGAGCACATCCCGCTTCAGGCTGTCTTGATCTCCTGTTAATACCTCCCGCACATCGATGTTGCCGACGAAGGCCAGGCGGTTTTTATACTTCTTTTTGAGCTCCACCACATCCAAGCCGGCCTTTACTTCCAGGGTCTGGTAGGCATCGATGCCGCACTCGATCATATCGTCATACACAGCCGAAGCATTTCCGCAGCCGTGATAGAGGATCTTGATGTCCGGTTTGGCTGACTTGAAGGCCAGGCACATGTTGCGAAGCATGGGCTTGAAGAACTTTCTCCAGGTGTCGGGGGAGTAGAACATGCCCTTGTCGTAGGCCACATCCCCGCCGATGAACATCAGATCCACCCCCATCTTGATCTGGTTCAGGCCCAGCTGGATCTCGAAGGCTTCGACCCGTTCCAGCATCTTCTTGACTTTCTTCTCCTCCAGCATGAGATCGATGAACAGCTCCTGCATGCCCCGGATGCGCCACATGAACTCCTGACCCTCCAGCACCAGACCCATGCGGGCGAACTTTCCCTCCGCCCCGGCCATCTGATCCCGGAACGAAGGGGCCTCCACGTTTCCCGAAGAGGAGAGGATATTAGCACTGGGCTGATGGTAGCGCCGTTCGTCGTTGGGATCGTCCAGCGCGAACTCTTCGTATTCGTCCGCCGATTTTACCTCGAAATCGAGATAGGCCGGCATCGGGGAGTAATCGGCCTTCTTGCAGGTACAGCCGAATCCGCTCTTGAAGATCGTATAATCCTTCCCTCTCTCGATCAAAGAGAACGATTCGACCTTGGGATCTTCATTCATGACGCAGAGCACGAAATCCAGGTCGTAGTACTCGTTGATGTTCGTGTCCGGGGCGAGCTTCTTCTCAGCGAGCCATTTGTCGATGAACTCCTGCCAATACAGGTCAAAGCGCGGGATGCGATCCGGCTCTTCGAAGGACAGCGCCTTCTGCACCCTGTCGAGCTTCTGCTGGTAGACCGTCACTGCAAACTCCTTGCCCCTAACGTGGATGCGGGGACTTCCTCGTCCCCGCATCCTTCAGTGGTGTGTCTATCCGGATTCCTTCTGTATCCCTACTGCTCCATCAACTCCGGCGGCATTGGGATTGCGTTATCCCATGTCTCATGCCCTTTTCGGAAGAACAGCATCATGTTGAGATCGGTGTACATCACTCCGTCAGGCGTCATATACATCTTTCTCTTACCGACATTGGGAACGTCCACGACATTACCGTCCTTGACCTCGATCTCACCCCTGTGGATGCCGATGGCCAGATAGGCGGACATGTAGCCGAACCAGTAGGGGGACCAGAGCGCAAACTGCTTGCAAGTGCCGTCCGCCAGGAATGTTTCCATCGTTGAAGGAAGGGCCATTCCCGTGGAATACACCTTGCCTGCGCGCCCGGTGTCCTCAATGGCTTTGTTGGATGCAGGATTGGACATCCCTGAACTGGAAACAAAGCCGGCCAAGTCAGGATGCGCTTCCATGGCTGATGTGGTCACAGAGTAGGCCTTGTCGGGATCGTCCTCCATGTACAGGGTGTCGACGAACTGGAAGACCTTGTACTTGGGAACCGTCGCTACCAGGTCGTCGATGTTCTCCTTAACTTTGTTGAACAGTGTGATGTTGGGAGACGGAGCCAGCCAGATAACCTTGCCGCCCTTGGGGTTGTTGTAAAGGGCGCTCTCCAGCTCGGCTATGGCCTGGACTCTGTACGGAGCCATATTCACGTAGATGTCCTGGCCACCTTTGCCAACAGGTGAGTCGAATGTCACGATGGTGCAGCCGTTTTCTTTCATCTTCTTGAGAGCCGGCACCGGTGCATTGGCGTCGGAAGAGGTGGTCACCATAATCTGGGGTTTCTGCGGCACCAGGTTCTGTAGAGTTTGGACGTATACCTCCACGTCGTTCTGGGTGGGCCCCAGAGTCACCATATCCAGGCCCAGTTCGTCGCAGGCCTGCTTGGCGCCCGAGCCAGCGAGCTCGAAGAAGATAAAACCTGTGAACTTGGGGACGTAATAGAGTGTCTCCTTGCCTCCCGTGGCACCCGCGCTACCGCCGGCGAACAGCGGAATCGACACCACCACCACCAGCAATAGCAAAACCAAAACTAGCCGGGTTTTTTTCATACCCATGCTCCTTTCCCCTGTCGTAGCAGGGATCTTGTTTATTTAGAACCTGCAGGAAGCTTCTCTGCAAGATTCTTTGCACGGAATCTCAACTCACCGATGGCTCTCATCACGGTGGGCACCAGTATGGCGGCAATCAGGATCAGTCCGATTACCAGCGTCTGTACCGGTCCCCTGATGTTGGCCAGACCCATCCCGTTCTGGATGGTACCCAACAGCAGAATCGAGAAAATCAAACCAACTATCCTGCCTTTGCCGCCGGAGATGCTGAATCCCCCGAGTGCGACACAGGCTACGACAAACAGAAGGATGTTGGCCACGTTGTCGGCCCTGGCCGATTGGTATTGTCCAATGTACACCAGCGCAGCTACCCCCGACATGAGACCGCCGATTCCGTAGGTGCTGGCGATGACCTTCTTGATGCTATGCCCGGAAAGATAGGTCGCCTGCCTGTTGTTTCCTGTGGCATACAGCAGCCGTCCGTACACCGATTTATGGATCAGGAAGTAGGCCAGGATGAACAGAAATACCAGCAGCAGAAAAGAAATGGGGATCACCCCGGCGATGAACTCGCTGCCCACCCAGATGTAGGAGGGTTTGAAGGCGTCCAGGCCGAATCCCTCGTACCCACCGATCCAAAGCGCGATCGCCCTGTACACCCCCATCATGCCCAGGGTGACGGCCATGGAAGGCAGGGAAAAGGTCACGATGAGGAAACCGTTCAGCAATCCGGCCAGGGTTGCGAACGTGAACATGATGAGGATCGCCAGTCCGAGTGGCACGCCATTCACCGACAACCTGGCGAAGCTGACCGTGCACACCGCCACGATCGCCGGCAGGGAGAGATCGATCTCCCCCACCAGGATGATCATCATGAAACCGATAGCCAGGATACTGGCTATTCCCATGGACTGCTGCAGCGAGTAGAGGATCTGAAAGGCATCCAGGTACAGGGGGGAGAGAAACGTAGCCACAGCTACCGAAATCAGATAGAAGATAAAAATCACGACTTCCCAGCTGTAGGTCTGAAGGAAGTGCCGGAATCCGCCCCTCATGCTTCCGCCCCCCGTCGCTTGGTGGCCTTCAACAGACCGCTGACCCGTTTCAACACACTGGCATCCAGGATGCAGGCGCCGACGATGGCAAAACCGTAGAGAAGCTGGCGCACTACCTCTTGCGCGCCGATGAGGATGAGACCGTTCTCCATGGTCGTCAGGACAATCGCTCCCAGGGCGGCTCCCACCACGTTTCCGGAGCCTCCCAGCACGCTCACCCCTCCCACGACCACGGCTCCGATTACCTTCATTTCCAATCCTTGAGCGAACCAGGGCACAACGTAGGAGGAGCGGGCGGCGAACAGAAAACCAGCCAGACCGGTCAGCGCCCCGCACAACACGTAAGCCCCCAAGATCACCCGTGACACCTTCAATCCGTAGAACGTAGCCGCGTCCGGGTTGGAACCGATCGCGTAGATCTGTCTGCCGATCCTGGTGTATCTCAGATAGATCGAGACCAGCACCACGATGAGGATCGCGATGATCGCCAGATTCGAAATCCCCGGTAGAAAGCTGCCGGTTACGGTACCCCGCACCCAATCGGCTATATCTTTCGGCTCTATCTGATGACCCTGAGCGTAAATCGTTACGATCCCGCGGTAGATCGACAATCCCCCCAGGGTGACGAACACCGAGGATACCCGGCCGTAGGCCACGATCGACCCGTTGATCAATCCGCAGACGATGCCGATCCCGATAGGGACAAGGATCAGCACCGGACCGGCGTTGGGAAACTTCTTGATCAGATCGAAGCCCACGAACGCCGCCAGGGCCAGCATGGAGGCTACCGACACATCGTAGTTGCGGGTGATTATAACCACGCCTTCGGCGCAGGCCAGGATCGCCAGGATACAGGCATTCAGGAATATGGTGTTCAGGTTGGAGATGGTGAGGAACTCCCTCGCGGCGATCGAAAAAATAATTATGATCAACACTTCGAAGAGCAGGACCCCCATGACCCTGTTCTTGAGGATGACCACGCTCCAGTGGCTTTTGGGAGCTTGAACCAAGGGTGTTTCACTCATTCTCATCCCCGCTTGCCGGTCACCGCAGCTGCCATAATCTTCTCCTGAGTGGCCTCATCCCGGGAGAACTCACCGACCAGCAACCCGTCCGATACGACCAGGATCCGGTCGCTCATCTGCAGGACCTCTGGCAGGTCCGATGAAATCATCAGGATTCCTATGTCCTGAGCGGCCAGTTCGTGGATCACCTTGTGAACCTGAGCTTTGGAGCCGACGTCGATGCCGTGGGTCGGTTCATCGAAGATGAACACCTTGGGACTCAGGGCCATCCATTTGGAGAGCACGACCTTCTGGCGGTTTCCCCCCGAAAGGGAGGAGATCATGGTCCTCGGTCCGGCGGATCGGATCTGGAATTGGTCTGTATAGCGGGAGTAGATTTTCGTCTCTTCCCTGGAGTTGACAAAACCCATGACGGCGTATTTCAGCACAGACGGGAGCAGCATGTTGTCGCTGACCGACAACTCGGCGATCAAACCCTCGATTTCCCGGTCTTCCGGAACGTAGACCACCCCTTCTTCGATCATTTGAGAGGGGTCTTTGACATTCACCTCCTGGTTTTCGATCCACACGGTGCCACTGGAAAGGGGTATAGCCCCGAAGATCGCCTTGGCGATCTCGGTACGCCCGGAGCCGACCAGTCCCGCCATACCGACTATCTCCCCGGGGTAGATCTCAAAGGAAACGTCTGAAAACTCCCCTTTGGAGGCCAGCTGCTCCACCCGCAGCACCGCACCTTCCTTGCCGCGTTCACCACCCTGGGATGCCGCAGCGGTACCGTAAAAATCGGAGATCGAGCGCCCGACCATGTACTGGACTATCCGTTCTTTGGATAAACCGGACATGTCGTCGGTTACCACATGGGCTCCATCCCGCAAAATGGTAATGCGGTCTGCAAATCCGAAGAGCTCCTCGATCCTGTGGGAAATGAATATAATCGACACCCCCCGGTCCCGCAATCTCCTGACTATTCCGAACAGCTGGTCAACCTCGTTCGGGGACAACGAAGCGGTCGGCTCGTCTAAAAGCAGCAGCTTCTCGTTAGCGTCGAAAAGAGCCCTGGCAAACTCGACGAACTGCATCTGCCCCGTTGACAGGGACACGACCATCGCCCGGGGATCCAGATTCGCACCCAGCCAATCCAGAACCTCCCGGGTTTTTCGGTACATCAGCTTTCTGTCGATGAATCCGGCTTTGGTTTTCGGGTGGATACCCATGAACACATTCTCTGCGATGTCGAGATTCGGGAAAAGCTTGGGATCCTGATAGACTGCCAGAACGCCGCCGGCCCGGGCTTCCATGGGATTGTGGAATCTGATCTCTTCTCCATCCAGGAGAAGCGTTCCTCTGTCCGGGGATTCCAGCCCGGTGATGATCTTGACCAGGGTCGACTTGCCGGCGCCGTTCTCGCCGACCAAAGCGTGGATCTCCCCGGTTTTGATATCGAAGCTCACGTCTACCAGTGCCTCGATACCCCCGAAGCTCTTGGAGATGGTGTTGATGCGAAGGCGCAGGTTATTATCGTTCATAACCACTTCCGATAATCGTTTACCAGCAGGTGCAGGGGCTTTTCATCCTCCTCGATTTCCGGGAAGCGTCCCGAGGCCTCCAGGAAGCGATTGTCCGCCGTGTCGTCGTTGACCGCACTCACCTCCCCGACCAGGACCTTGCCCCGGCCCTTTTCCCCATAGAAGCGATGGTACATGTAGGGCTCCAGGCAGATACTCTCTCCCGGCGTCAACACAACCGTGCCGCCGGGGGCCACGCTCCGCTTGATGCCGTCGATGCTCACCACCAGCGGATCTTGGGACGGCGCTTCGGACTTGTCCGATCCGTAGAGGTCGATCACCAGATTCCCCCCTCCCCGATTGATGATGTCCTCCATTTTGTGCCAGTGAAAGTGGTACGGCGTTTCCTGCTGTTCCCGCACCACCATGATCTTCTCCGCGTATGGCTTGCTGTTCTGGGGATTCCGGAAATCGCCGTTGCGGATGGTGAAGAGGATCAGCCCGGTATTCTCGAAATCCCCGCTGCCGAAATCCGTCAGATCCCAGCCGAGCATGGTGTTCACGATCTCCCCCACCGTCTCTGCCCTGCCCCGCCAGTCCTCGGGTTTCCAGAAGGCCCAGGGGGGAAGTTTGAATCCCATGGATTCGAAAAACTCGAGGGAATCCCCGATCAGGGCGTTGATCTCACTTCTCTTCACGATTCGCCGCTCCTATGCCGATTCTACTCTCTTCGATCCTGCATTGCCAATCGCCAAAACCACGCCGCCGCTTACTGCTGCATCACGATCTTACTGTCCAGATCGCGGATCACCAGGTCCTTGTCCGCCGTGTCTTTTTCAAAGCCCACGATCACCGAAGATCTCGGCTTGAGCGGGAATGGCGCCCAATGCCAGATTCCGTCGTTGAAGACCACCCCCTGTCCCATCGGCACCCGAATGGCCGCCATATGATCCAGATCGGGCCAGGCTTCGCCATTCTTCCGGAGGATCGGTGCCACCGGCATGATAAAGTCCCCATCGATGGCGAACAGCATCTCCTGAGTCAGAGTGTGCTGCTCCATCTGATCCGTAGCCAGCTCCCGCTGGTTGAAGACGCAGATCCCCAGCTCGAAAACATCCTTGATGTTCATGAGGGCGATCCCGCCGTAGAACTTGAAGGCGTCGTTCTGGAGAGTGGGCTCCCGCTCCCCCTCCTTGGGCGTGTAGATGATCTGCCCCAGCGAAGAAGTAAACACTTCCGGGGACAGATACTCGACCTTTACGTTGGTGATTATAGTTGCCATTGTCTTGTACCTCTCTTGACTCGTGCACCCTGATTGTAACGGCCTCTGCTAGAAAAAAGATGCATAAATCTTACGAATTCTACGGACAAATTAAGGAATTTTCGCTTCGGGAGGTGGTTATGCCACCCGGGCAAATCCTGAAAATACCCGTTGAATTCATAATATAACCGTGTTACCAACGGAGACGCATCGTGTAATATTAAATCGATACGACACAACACGATTGGGTTATAGGAGGACACCGTGGGAAGCCCAGCCTCTTCAGCACACACGTTAACCGCAGATACGGCCCTCGACCTGTACCGGCGAATAGTACTCATCCGCAGGTTCGAGGAGCAGGTATCGAAACTCTACGCCAAGAACAAGCTGCCGGGTTTCGTGCATCTTTATATAGGGCAGGAAGCGGTGGCGGTCGGCGTGTGCAGCAATCTGCGGGACAACGACTATATCACCAGCACGCACCGCGGCCACGGACATACCATCGCCAAGGGGGGAGATGTCAAGAAGATGATGGCCGAGCTGTACGGGAAGGTCACCGGCTACTGCAAGGGCAAGGGCGGCTCCATGCACATCACCGACATGCAGATCGGAATGCTGGGAGCCAACGGGATCGTGGCCGGGGGCATCCCGATCGCAGTAGGCGCCGGTTACGGGGCGGCCAGGATCCGCAAGACCGATCAGGTGGTTGCGGCCTTCTTCGGGGACGGGGCCACCGGGGAAGGACCGTTCTGGGAAGGGATCAACATCACCCAGGCCTGGGATCTCCCGGTGATCTTCGTGTGCGAGAACAACCTGTACGGGGTGGGCACCCGGCTGGGCAAGGTCATGGGCAGTGAGGACCTGGCCCCGCGGGTCAAGGGCTTCGGCATGCCGGTTCAGGTGGTGAACGGCAACGACGTTGTAGAGGTCCGGCAGGTGGCGGCGGAGGCGGTCGAAAGGGCCCGCAAAGGCAAGGGCCCGACGTTCCTGGAATGCAAGACCTGGAGGCATCGGGGTCACTTCGAAGGGGAGAATCCCACCTACTTCGATCAGGAAGAGTACAACAACTGGATGAAGCGGGACCCGATCAAGACTCTGGAGAGCTACATCCAGGAACAGGGCCTGGCTGACCAGGAGCACTTGAGAGAAATCCAGAAACAGGTAGGCAAGCAGATTCAGGCGTCCGTGGAGTTCGCCGAGAGTAGCGAGTTTCCCAAAGCCGAGGCGGCGCTCGAGGACATCTTCGTTTAGGTTTTCAGGAGGACAACGACCATGGCGCAAATGACATTCATGGAGGCGGTTAGGGAAACGATCCGTTCGGAGATGAAGAAGGACCCCAACCTCTTCATAATCGGTGAAGACGTGGGCAAGTATGGGGGAGAGCACGGCGTATCCGGCGATCTCTGGCAGCAGTTCGGAGATGACCGGGTTCGGGACGCCCCGATAGCCGAGGCCTCGATCATCGGCTGCGGTTTGGGCGCGGCCATCACCGGCTGCAAGGCCATCTCCGAAATACCCTTCGGGGATTTCATTGGCATGTGCATGGATCAGGTGTACAACCAGGTAGCCAAGATCCGCTACATGTCCGGGGGTCAGGTCCAGGTTAACCTGGTGATCCGCACCACCATGGGGGGATATGTCGGCGGAGCGGAGCAGCACTCCCAGAGCCTGGCCTCGTGGTTCGTTCATGTCCCCGGTATCAAAGTGGTGATTCCCTCCACCCCCGTGGACGCGGCGGGGCTGCTGCGGGCTTCGCTGAACGACGGCAATCCGGTGATCTTCTTCGAGCACAAGAACATGTACGGATTGAAAGGCGAGGTTCCCGACGATCCGGACTTTACGATTCCACTTGGCAAAGCAAGGATCGTGCGGGAGGGCAGCGACTGCACGGTGGTGGCGACCTCACTTCAGGTTCACAACGCCGTAGAAGCGGCCGAGCAGCTGGACAAGGAGGGGATCAGCTGCGAGATCATCGATCCGCGTACCATCGACCCGCTGGATGAGGAATGCATTCTGGCCTCGGTCAAGAAGACACGGCACGTGGTCATCGTCCACGAAGAGTGGCTCAAGGGGGGATATGGGGCGGAGATCGCCAGCATTATAGCGGACAAAGGGTTGTTCGACCTGGAGGGGCCGGTAAAGCGGGTTGCCGCGGAGAACACGCCGATTCCCTTCAGCCCGGTGTTGGAAAACTTCGTGCTTCCCCAGGTGGAGGACATCGTAGAGGCGGTTCGGCAGACATTCGCCGAGTAAGCTTCGCCGAAGGGGGCACTCGCTGAATAAGACATTCGCCCAGGCAAGGGAGGAGCGACCATGAAAAAACAGCTGAACATCGCCCAAATCGGGCACAAATTTATCGGCAAGGCACACGCCTACGCCTACTCCAACGCCGGATTCTTCTTCGATCTACCCGTATCCCTGTGCAAGAAAATACTCTGCGGCATCGGGGATGACCTGCCCGACATCGCGGCCAAGTGGGGATACGAAAAAACCACCCAGGACTGGAAAGAGGCGGTGGCCGATCCGGAAATCGACATCGTGGATATCTGCGCTCCCAGCAAGATCCACAAGGAGATCGCCCTGGAAGCGGCCAGGCAGGGAAAGCATGTATTCTGTGAGAAACCCCTGGCCATGAACATGGCCGATGCCAGGGAGATGCTGGCGGCGGTGAAAAAAGCGGGCATCGTGCACACCATCGGCTTCAACTACAGGAAGGCTCCCGCCTTGGCCTTCGCCAGACAGCTCATTCAGGAGGGGAAGCTCGGCAGGATCTATCATTTTCGAGGCCTGTATTCCCAGGACTGGCTGACCAATCCGGATTTTCCCCTGGCCTGGCGTTTGCGCAAGGAAGCGGCCGGAGGAGGGTCCTCCTGGGACCTGGGCGCCCACGTGGTGGACCTGTCCCGCTACCTGGTCGGAGAGGTCGAAGAGGTGGTGGGGCATCAGACCACCTTCATCAAGCAACGGCCCGTGGCCAAGTACGAGGACGGCCTGACCGCGATTGCCGGTGATAAGATGGGAAAGGTCGACGTGGATGACGCCTCCTCGTTTCTGGCCCGCTTCGAAGGAGGGGCGGCCGGCCTGTTCGAGGTCACCCGTTACGGCTCGGGGCACCGCAACCAGAACCAGATCGAGGTCTACGGTAGCGAGGGGGGCGTGATCTGGCGGGGATTCGAAAAGATGAACGAGCTGGAGTACTACAGCAGCAAGGACCCGGCGGGCAGCCAGGGATACCGAACCATCCAGATCGGAGAGGCGGATCATCCCTACGTCTCCGCCTACTGGCCCGCCGGCCATATCATCGGTTTCGGGGACACCTTTACCCACGAGATCGTCGACTTCGTGAACGCCATAGCCGGTAAAACCGGGGCCAGTCCCTCCTTCGAAGACGGGCTGAAGACCCAGGCCATACTCACGGCCGTGGATCTGTCGGTGGCTGAGCGCAGGTGGGTGGCGGTTTCCGAGATATGACGGAGATCATCATGCCCAAGATGGGCCTGAACATGTCCGAAGGCACGATCGTCGAGTGGCTGGCCAAGACCGGGGATGAGATTACCCGGGGACAGGAGATCGCCTCCATCGAATCGGAAAAGGTGGTCAACAACCTGGAGGCGGACAGCGGCGGGGTGCTGCACATCGCCGTGCAAGCCGGGGAGACGGTGCCGGTCGGTGAGGTGATCGGCTACCTGCTCGGGTCCGGCGAAAAGGCACCGGAAGCGGGTAAATCGACCGCGGTCGCCACCGGCGCCGCCAGAGCAGCAGGCAAGCCACAGCCCGAAGCCGCACCCGCTGGTTCGCGGGACAAACCTGGTTCCGCCGGGGACGGAGGGGCCGCAGCGGGCGTTCGGGTCTCCCCGGCTGCCAGGCGCAAGGCTCAGCAGCTGGGGGTAGACCTGAGTCGGGTGAGCGGAACGGGTCCCGGCGGCCGCCTCACCATCGAGGATGTGGAAAAGGCGGCAGGGGCTCCCGGGAGCGGCGCGGGCGCTGGAGGTAATGCAGCAGCTGCAGGAAAACGCGTACCCTTCACCGGCGTGCGAAAAGCAATAGCCGACGCCATGAGCACGAGCCAGCGGGATGCTGCCGAGGTGACCCTCACCACGGAGGTCGACTGTTCGCAGCTGGTAGAGGCGCGAAAATCCACCGCCGGCAAGCCCATTATATCGTACAATGCGATGTTGATCCGGGTGGTAGCCACCGGCCTCAAAGCTTTTCCCTACATGAACGCCCGCCTGGAGGAGGAGGCGATCGTCCGTTTGGAAGGGATCAACGTCGGACTTGCCGTGGAGGCGGAGCAGGGGCTGGTAGTTCCGGTGGTTCGGGACGCGGACAGCCTCACCGTCGAACAGATTGAAGCAAAAACCCAGGAGCTCATCAACAAAGTTCAAAACCGTACCGCCACCCCGGATGACTTCCAGGGCGGCACTTTTACCGTAACCAATCTCGGCGCTTACGGGATCGACGCCTTCACACCCATAATCAACCCGGGGCAGACTGCGATTCTCGGCGTGGGGAGGATTGCAGAACGACCCGTAGTCCGCAAGGGAGGGGTGGAGGTTCGCCCCACCTGCATGCTGAGCCTGACCTTCGATCACCGCCTGGTGGACGGGGCTCCGGCCGCCGAGTTCCTCGCGGCGCTCAAGAATTCTATAGAGAATCTAGCTTAGCAGTCGGCAGCGGATCGTTCGAGTCTTGGGGCCGTCCAGCTCGAGAAGCAGGATGCGCTGGTAGGTGCCAAGGTCCAGCTTCCTCCTTGAAATACCGATGGGGAGGGAGGTCCCGGCAAAGGAGCTCAGCACGTGGGCGACGGTGTTTGGATTGTTCTTTTTGATGTGCTCGAAGGGCCCGCAGTCCTGGAGCCAGCGCCGGGCAACGCGGATGATGTCACGACGCAGTTCCCCGTCATCCTCGCTCAGGATCAGAGCCGCCGTGGTGTGGGGTATCGAGACAAATGCCATCCCGTCCTCCGTACCGGCAACCAGCTCCGCGACCAGATCGGTGACATCGATGACCTGCAAGGAATCCTCGGTAACCACCTCGATTTCTTTCATCAGTTGCCTCCCTGTGGCGGTTCCCCCGGCGCTTCCAGCATCTCGAGGACAGCCCGCCGGATTCGCTCCTCCCCGGGAACAACGGCGGATTCTAAAACCGGTGCGAAGGGTATGGGTACGTCCGGTGTAGCCGCCCGGCGGATCGGCGCTTTTAAATACCCGAATTCTCGGGAAGCGACTTCCGCGGCAACCTGGGCACCCCAGCCGCCCCTTTCGTTGTTCTCCTCCACGATCAGCAGCCGGCCGGTCTTCCGGACCGAGGCGCCGATAGTTTCGACATCCAGGGGAACGAGCGTCCGGGGATCCACGACCTCCACGTCGATCCCCTCCCCGGCCAGGGAGGCGGCCGCGTTCAGGGCGTGGTGAAGCATCAGCAGATTGGCCACCACGGTGATATCCCTTCCCTCCCGCTTAACATCGGCCACGCCCAGGGGAATCGTGTATTCCTCCTCCGGAACGTATTCGGTGCTCAGGGAGCTTTCCACCAGCTGCCGGCCCTTGCTGCCGTACAGGTGCTTGTGAGCGCAGAGGATCACCGGGTTGTTATCCCGGATCGCCGCTTTGAGCAGCCCCTTGGCGTCATACGGGGAAGCCGGGGCGACCAGCTTGATACCGGGGATATGGAAGAGAAAACCCTCCATTGAATTCGCGTGCTGGGCCCCCCGCCCCGATGCTCCGGTGGGCAGGTGGATGACCAGGGGTATCCTGACCTGACCCCCGGACATGTAGCGCAGCTTGGCGGCCTGTTGAACGATCTGGTCCATGGCGCAGAACAGGAAGTCGCCGTACTGAAAATCGACAACCGGGCGCAGGCCCTGGATGGCAGCGCCGATCGCCAGGCCGATAAAGCCGGATTCGGAGATCGGCGTGTTCACCACCCGCTCCGCCCCGAAGGTATCGAGCATTCCCAGGGTAAAGGAAAAGGATCCCCCGAGCCGGATATCCTCACCCATCAGAAACACGCTTGCATCCCGCTGCATCTCCTCCCGCAGCGCTTCCCGCAGGGCCTCGACAATGGTGAGGGTTCTGTCTTCGCGGCGGTCACTCCGCATAGAGATCCTCCAGTGCGGAGCTCGCCTGCGGGTCGGGGCTGGACAGGGCGAAATCCACGGCCCGGTCCACCGCTGCGTCGATCTCCCCTTCCAGCCTGTCGAGCTGCTCGGGAGTAATCCGCTCATCCGTCAGCAGATACTCCCGGAAATCCGGGATCGGATCCCGCTGAAACCAGGCATCCACCTCCTCCTCCGGCCGGTAGCTGCCCCGATCGTCCCGCTTGTGGCCGCCCCGCCTGTAGGTCAGGCATTCGACCATGGTGGGACCCTCTCCGTTGCGGGCTCCCCCCGCGGCTTCTCTCACCGTGTCGTACACGGTAATCGGGTCGTTGCCGTAGACCGTCACGCCCCGCATACGGTAGGCGGCGGCCCGCTCCGCAAGGTACTCGTTCAGCACCACCTCGCTGATGTGGGTGGACACGCCGTAGAAGTTGTTCTCGCAGAGAAACACGACGGGCAGCTTCCAGAGGGCGGCCAGGTTCATGGCTTCGTGCCAGTCCCCCTCATTGACCGCGCCGTCGCCGAAGAAGTTGAGCACGATCCGCCTGTTCCCGGCGCGTTGGAAGGCGAAGGCCATTCCCGCTGCAATCGGAGAGGAGGCGCCGACGATTCCGATGGCCGGCAGTGCCCCCACGGAAAGATCGCCGACATGGAGCGACCCACCTTTGCCTCGGCAGCAGCCCGTGGCCTTGCCGAACAGCTCGGCCATGACGGCCTCCACCGGCACGCCCTTGGCCAGGGCCTGGCCATGCCCCCGATGGGTGAGGGTGATCACATCGTCCCGATCCAGAGCCAGACAGGCACCGACAGTGGTGGCCTCCTGGCCGTGGGAGAGGTGGATCGTTCCCGGCATCCTGCCTTCCTGATACAGCTCATTCACCTTGAGCTCGAAACGCCGGATGAGCAGCATCCGCCTGTACATCTCCAGGAGAAGATTCTCCGCAAAGCCGGAGAGATCCTTCCTTTCGGGCTGCTGGGGTCTGGTTATCCGCATTTTTCGTATCCTATTCCCCACCTATTCACGCCGGCGCTCCTGTTCAAGGTCGTATCGGTTCTCCCGGGCAGCCAGAGCCGACAGGTGGCTGCTGTGTCCGCGAAGAGCCTGAGTGATCCCTCGGTATTCTTCGAAATAGGCATCGTAGAGGGCTTTGATCTTTTCATCCGGTTCAATCGTCCGGATATCCCGCACGCAGCTGCGCACGGCAGCAGTCCAATCGGGAAACATCCCCGCTGAAATCCCGGCCAGGAGCGCTGCACCGAAGGCCGCGTCTTCCACCCCCGGTTTCACCAGCGGCCGGCCTAGCACGTCGGCGAGAATTTGCGCCCACAGTCCGCTCTTGGATCCTCCGCCGAGCAGCTTGCGCCCTGCTGTGGCAACGCCGAGAGTGCCAACGGACTCGGCACATTCTCTCAAGGAATAGGCTACACCTTCCATGATCGCTCTGGCGAAATGGGAGGCGCCGTGATAGTTGCCGATTCCGACGAAATCCCCGCGCAGAGCCGGATCCCAATGGGGGGTACGTTCTCCCATCAGATAGGGGTGAAAGATCAGACCTTCGGATCCCGGCGGTGCGGCAGAGGCGAGCTCCACCAGCTCATCGAATCCCATTCCCGGAAAAAATCTCTCCCGGAACCAGCGGAAGGTGGCGGTGCCGGAGTTGGTTGCGCCAATCGTGATTCCCCGTTCGTCCAACAGGTAGGGATAGGTCAGGGTTCTTCGATCCGGCAGCGGGGCGGGAGTCACCAGGGTGACGATCCCGGCCGTGCCCAGCTTGACGGTGCCCTGTCCGGGCTCCACGACGCCCACGCCGAAGGCTTCGGCCGGACTGTCCCCTGCGCCCATGCCGACCGGGGTGCCGGCCAGGAGCCCACTGTCCTGAGCAGCCTCCCTGCCGATCTTGCCGGCAAGCTCGCGGTTGGCCCGTATGGGGGGAAGCAGCTGTGGATCCAGGCCGATCAATGCACAGAGCTCCGCAGACCAGCGGCTGCTCTTCAACTCGCAGAGCATCGTGCCCACGGCATCGTAGGGATCGGTGGCGTAGGCGCCGGTGAAACGAAGGCGAACGTAATCCTTGGTGATCTGAATCCGGGCGATCCGCCGCCACTTCTGCGCTTCATTCTCCCTGATCCAGAGAAGCTGGGGCAGGGTCCAAACCGGATTGACCCGCTGGCCGCTGAGCTCGAAGATCTCCCTTCCCGATTCCCGTTCCAGGCGATCCGCCTGCCCGCTGCTGCGCAGATCCGACCAGTGCAGTACGGGCCGAAGCACCCGCCCCTTCCCGTCCAGCAGAGCGGCGTTGTGGGCCGGGCCGACGAAAGCCACGGCTGCGATCGCCCGGCTCTGCAGACCGCCTTCGTCCAGGCAGCTGTGGATCGCGCTGCAGGCGCTGCGGTACCAGTCCTCAGGGTCCTGCTCCGCCCGCCCGGGTTTCGGATACGCCGTTGGGTAGCTCTGTGCGCCGGTGGCCAGGATGCGGCCGCCGCTGTCTATCGCGATGGCCTTGCTGCCGCTGGATCCTACATCGACCCCGAGAAGAACGTTCATGCAATCCTACCGTTCCATCACAATCATATACGTCAATCTCCCGCATCACCGCCATGAGCCCGCGGTGCTGATCATGTTAAACACGGTGTAATGTCTTGTCAAGTCAATTACAGTATATACTTGTATTGACATGTATTGGTTTTTATGCACAATTGAGGTCATGGTCGACAAGTCATCCTCCGAACCACTCTACGCTCAGATTCAGGCGATTATCGAACGAGACATCACCTCCGGCAAGCTGAAATCCGGACATCGGATTCTCAGCGAGCAGGAGATTGCGGCTAAATACGAGGTCAGCCGCGTTACGGCTCGCAAAGCTCTCGAGAACCTGGTGGCCAGGAACCTGTTGTACCGCCAGCCGGGGAAAGGCACCTTTGTAGCCGAACAGGCGATGACCTACGGGTTTTCAGCAATGCTGAGCTTCAGCAGGAGTCTGCGCTCCAGGGGTTTCGAAGTCAGAACCGAGATACTCGACCAGGCTTTGATACCCGGCTCTCCCGAGTTTGCACAACAGCTTCGAGTCCCCCCGGGCGTTGACCTGGTGATTGTCAGGAGACTCCGCTACGTCGACGGAATT
>Ga0307426_1001098_pt1 | contig 18286 bp, 10 predicted proteins | sample SalMarWE160340MG_FD_202165 | JGI IMG/M metagenome (GOLD analysis project Ga0307426, IMG submission 202165) | Salt marsh sediment microbial communities from the Plum Island Ecosystem LTER, Massachusetts, United States - WE1603-40 | ecosystem: Environmental > Aquatic > Marine > Intertidal zone >... | reverse complement strand
TCTAAACATAATCAATTCTCTTCCAACATCTTCCGCAAATTTTAACATATTGCAATCGTATGAAGAATGTGAACTCAATAAAAGTCCGCTGAGAATGATATTGGGGCCGCGTATTATCACTCAAGGGCGAAGGTAAGCTCAAAAGTTCTGTGTACGGTAACATCAATCCTGCCTGCTATTGCGTCGGCGGGCACGAACAATACGCCCGCATGAATTTCAGCCCCTTTACCAGAGGCGCTTTTATTGTTGAAAGGCCCTAATAGATTGCTATAAAAGGGACACCTCTTGTCTATGAGGGGAATCTTATACAAGCAGAAGAAGGTCCTTTTCTTATAACTACTAACGAACTGGCTGACAACATTATGCCCGGATTGAGCGGTCCGCCTGTCATCGACGCCAACGAGTACTTGCTCGGTCTTATGTCTCAGAAGGCCGGGAAGATGGAAAGGCCTTCGTCTATCGACTATCCCAAAATGTTTGTCCAAGAAAGGGCTAATACAAAGGAATAAAGACTATACGGCCGGACGCATTCGTCTCTAAAATAACACTTATAAAAGCTCAGAAATCAGTGACCATTACATCGGGTTAATGTATTTGCATTTCTGTTCTCAAAGGATAAGGAAACCGTAAGGATTTCCGCCCGTATACTATGGTGAAAGTTGTTCCGCCAAAATGAGCAACCGGACAAGAAGATAATGACAATGAGAAGGAGGATGGCGTTTTGACCGAATTTACGTTGGATAAATTACCCAGGGAGATACTTTCCAGGATAGATTTTCAAACCGCTTTCATGATATCGAGATGTATTGTAGCGGCTGAGAGATTGCAGGTATTCCGTAAACTGAAAGGCAAAAAGCTATCTGCAGCTGCCGTAGGCAGGAGGATCGGGGTCCGCGGTTGGCGTGCGGAAGCCTTCCTGGCCGCTCTTACCTCTGTTGGTTTGCTGAAGAAAAGGGGAAAGCTGTACAGTAATACGGCTTTGGCCAACGAATACTTTGTTCGGGAACGTTCCATCTACTGGACAAGGTTGTTCTCGGCGGCGTGTATGCAGGAGTATCAGGCCTTCTCGGTTCTGGAAGAGATGCTTACGACCGGAAAAAGCTACGCATCGATTCTTGGTAAAGAGAGCCAGGATTATGTCGGCGAGATGAAGAGAGATCAAGACTATGCCAATGATTTTACGCACATGCTATACTATGACCATCTGCCACACGCGAAAGCGCTGGCAGAAAACCTCGACCTGCCAGGCTATCACTCGGTGCTGGATGTTGGGGGTGGCTCGGGAGTGATGTCGATGGCCTTGGTGCGCAGATATAAACACCTGAAGGCGTGTGTGCTGGACATTGAGCCGGTAATCGCAGTTGCGAAGAAAATTATCTCAAAAGAGAGACTGACCGGCCGTATAAGCACCACAGTTGGCGATATGACCAAACATATCCCGGACGGATATGACGTTATTATGTTTTGTGACGCTGAGCTTGGCGATTTAAAGACCCTGTTTAAGATGGTTTATGAGAGCCTTCCTGAGGGCGGGCTGGTGGTTATCACTGATGACTTTAGCTCGGACGACTGGACGGTACCGTTGTATAGGTTAATGTGGCAACTCAGGTCGAATTCTTTCTGGATAAAGAATAGGCGACAGGTAACGGGGCTGCTTCGAGAAAGTGGCTTCAGGGCTGTCAGAAGCCGCCGGATATATAAAGATACATGGTTACTCACCGGTCGCAAAGGCCTGGCACGCACACCTCGCGCGTCGAGGACATGATTCGAAATGTAAAGCCATCGCACCCCCGTGAGGAATCGATGCAACTGAATGAAGCATCATAGGAGACCAATCTAATGAGAGAAATGACGTTGGACAGGCTGCCCAAAAAAGTCTTGGCAAAACTGGACCTGGAGACTGTTTTCAAAGCGTCTCGCTGTGTCATTGCCGCGGAACGACTTCTGGTTTTCCGAAAGCTGTACGGTAGAGAACTATCCGCTGCTGATATTGCCAGACGCACGGGGATTCATGGTAAACACTGTGAGTCTTTTCTTGACTACCTGGTCCTTCTTGGCTTGTTGAAGAAAACAAAGAACCTCTACAGCAATTCCCCCCTGGCCAACAGACACTTCATTCAGGAGCGATCGATTGAATGGACACAGCTTTGGTCGGCCGAGTGTGCAAAGGACTTCGAGGCCTTCACGGTTCTTGAAGATGCTATATCAAGTGGCAAGGACTGGCGGCGGATTCTCGGCAAAGAGCGCAAACCCGACTATCAGCTCTTACAGGAGGATTCCAAGTGGGCAAGGGGCTTTACATACGCTCTCTACGATCTAAACAAGTCAATCGCAAAGATCCTGGCCAATAATCTGGATCTATCTCAATATCGGTCTCTGCTGGATGTCGGCGGTGGATCGGGTGTCATGTCTATGGCACTTGCGCGAGCGTATCCGAACCTGAAGGCATGTGTTCTTGATTTTGAATTCGTATGTGCCGCGACACGGGAGATTATTCGCAAAGAGCGTATGTCGCGGCGCGTTAAGGCAGTTGCGGGCGATATGAACAAGTCCATACCGGGTGGATTCGATGTTATAATGTTCTGGGATATTGGACACATTGATACTCGTGTCATAAAGATGGCGTACGAGAGCCTGCCAGAGAGTGGTATGGTGGTGCGAAGCTGTCCTCCCCCGCGAAGATCAGGCAAGCCACTGGGAAGATTCTTATGGGAGTACCTGTCGGTTCGTCCCGAGGGGCAAACCAGGATCGATAAAATAAACTCGCTTAAGAAGGCAGGGTTTGAATCAGTGCGATACCGCCGAATCAACCAGAGTATCGGACTGATTGCAGGATTTAAAGGGAGAACGCATAAAAAATGATTCGACACCATCGCGATATATCCATTTGTGGCGGCGCCATTCAGGCCCGGATATCATGCGCCTATTGAACGATACCCCATTTTTATCGAACTTGTTAAGTCAGGCTTGTTCTCACAGGGAAAGTATCGGTCCGGATATACCGTGGAACCGGAGAGGTGTAAAGATCAAAGCACCGCGACTCTACTTATCGTATTATTCCCCAATAAGTTGTGGACTTAATTTAGTGGATCGTCCACACAAGGAGGGTTAATATCACCGGAGTATGGGAAGAGTGATATTGGGGCCGCTTTTGTTGTCTTATGACAATGCCTTATCATAACTGAATTTACAGCTCCGTACTAATTTTGGGATCTTAAATATGAACTTAAAAGTCCTGAGTTCTGCACGGTTCGGGGGGCTTTTTATAAGCGCATTTTATAAAATAAGTCGGGAGTATTATGCCCGTGTTTTCTTATTAATGTACTGATATTTCCTGCACACCGATAAATAATTTCCCGCCAGACTATTTTGTATTTCAGGCCTGGAATTTCTCGCTTTTAAGCAGTTAATGAATTGTTGGACAGGTTCTCATGGAAACAGCTCATACTTTTTCGGTCTATTTATAATCCGAATAGCTTTGACTTTTAAGGTTGCATTTGAATATCAAATTGAATTAAAAAAGGCAGGTATTTAACCTGCCTTTGTGAAATCAAAATAATCTAATTCAATCAACCACCCAATGAAAACTGGGCTCCCATCGTCAACTGAATCATCATCGGGGTGTTATCGGTAAAAACAACATGGAATCTCGGCATTCCAGTAAGATAAACGTTGTCTGAAACCTGGTAGCGCCAAACAAGACCGGTATTAAGGCCCAACTGCGTGCCACCGAAATCATAAAGCCCGGTGCCACCCGACAGGAAAAGGGCCGAACTGCGAGTCTGGCTCACAGCATACAACGTGTTAACAATCACATTAAATTTCGTCTCGCTTGTGGATACATCCATTTCCGGAATACCCAGTGACAGATTCGCCGGCGCTGACATTTTGGCAGTATAGCTCTGAAGTGACAACTCACCGCCGATCAACAGCTTGTCTTGCAGGCCATAGTAAAATTGCCCACCAAAACCGATTCCGGCATCGGTAGAAAATTTGGTGTTAGAATAGGGCTCCGTATAACTGACAAAGGCATCGCCCATTCCGAATGCGTAACCAAGATTACCACATAGCCATGTCTGTCCTTTGAAATCCGACATCTGCGCACTAGCCGACACCGAAATAATCAAACAAAACACGGCACAGGTTAAAAGGATTCGTTTCATTTGAGACTCCTTTTTATAAGTTCTTCTTATCTTAATCACGATGGTATTCCCGAATTATTTTTTGTTCAGTTTCTATGAATTGTTATCGTCAGGTTGATTGGAGAGTTTAATCCCAAATAGCCGAATATCGAAATATTTATAAATCCGGATTAGCCGATGACAGCGGGAATTCTCCCTGATGATCGAAAAAAATGCAATTGCCCAACCGCTGGTCAAAAATCCTACAATAGTCCTGCCGTGGGAACGAAATTATCAGATAGCTTCATATTTATATTCTTGAGTGTGAATTTTCGTACAGTCGATCGAGCGGACCTTTATATTAAGACTCAAACAGCAGCCGGCACTGGGAAATCACCCGACACGACGATCGAGATTATTCCGGTTTGAAAGAAGCAAAAAATCGAAGGTTCGCACAAGTTGGTTCGGGTCAAGGAGTTAACTTCCAGATCCGATGCTTTTGTGATAGAGAAAAAAATAGAAAACGGCGGAATAAAAAGATTCCTTAAGGATCAGTACCGGCACAAAATAAGCTGACCTGCAATATTATTCTAAATGCCGGTCAGATTATTTTTATCACGGATTTATCGGGAATCATGTTATTCACTGCCCTCGACACGGGCAGGCATTCTTTTAAGCTTGAATTCAGCCACGGCACTATATAATACCGGTACCAGGAATACCGTGATAAGTACAATTGTCATACCGCCGAATGACGGTATTGCCATCGGGACCATTATATCCGAACCGCGGCCGGTTGATGTCAGGACCGGGACCAGGGCGAGAATGGTCGTTGCCGAAGTCATTAAAGCCGGTCTTATTCGACGCAGCCCGGCTTTGACCGTCGCGTCCTTGATTTCCTTAACGGTCTTGGGCTTATCACTTGCGAATACCTGATTTAAATACGTGGATATAATTACCCCATTATCGCTGGCAATACCGAACAGGGCCAGAAAACCGACCCAAACCGCCACCGAGAGATTATAAGTCCGAATATGAAAAAGCTCTCTGAAATCGATTCCGAATAAGGAAAAATTCAAAAACCATCCCTGGCCATATAACCAGAGCATCAGAAATCCGCCCGCCCAGGCGACAAAGATTCCCGAAAAAACGAGCAGAGATATCGATACTCTCTTAAACTGGAAATACAGAATAAGAAAAATAATAATAAGCGCCAGAGGCAGGACTAATTTCAGCCTTTTTTCGGAACGAATCTGATTTTCATAACTACCGGCAAAGGTATAGCTGACACCGGCGGGAATGACAAACTCACCCGATTTAGCTTTCCGGTTTAAATAGTCCTGGGCGGCTTTGACAACGTCTACTTCGGCGAAGCCCGGCTTCTTGTCAAAGATTACATAACCGAGAAGAAACGTATCTTCGGATTTGATGACCATCGGCCCGCGTACGAACTTGATATCCGCCAGTTCAATTAGCGGTATCTGCGCACCGCCGTCGCTCGGCACCAGGATCTCTCCCAATGACTCGATGGAATTTCGAAGTTCCCGCTGATATCTCACTCTTACCGCATAACGTTCCCGGCCCTCGACCGTGGTCGTTATCGGTTTGCCCCCGATCGCCACTTCAATAATATCCTGGACCTTGCGAATACTGATACCGTAACGGGCAATGGCTTCCCTGTTAATTTCTATTTCAAGGTAGGGCTTGCCGACAATCCTGTCGGCCACCACCGCCGACGGCTCGATTTCGGGGACTTCCTTTAGGAACTTTTCGATTTCAAAACCGACTTTTTCAATTGTCTCCAAATCCGGTCCCTTGATCTTAACTCCCATTGGTGCGCGCATCCCGGATTGAAGCATGACAATCCGGGCCGCAATCGGCTGCAGTTTCGGAGCCGAAGTGGTACCCGGAAGTTTCCCCGCCTTGACGATTTCTTTCCAGATATCATCGGGCGATTTTATATCATCGCGCCATTGACGGAACGGTCGGCCGCTATTATCCGGGATCAATTCACCGAACTCATCTCTTAAGAATTCCTCTTTATCATTATCATATCTAAATTTAATTCTCTTGCCGTTTTTATCCGTTTTGTACTCCGACTTATAATTTATAATCGTCTCAATCATGGAGATCGGGGCGGGATCAAGCGGCGACTCCACCCGACCGAGTTTCCCGACCACTGATTCAATCTCGGGAATGTTACTAAATGCTTTATCCTGGTATTGAAGTACATCGAGTGCTTCTCCTATCGACGCATGCGGCATTGTCGTCGGCATATATAGAAAAGACCCTTCATCGAGATTCGGCATAAATTCCTTGCCCAATCCGGGGAATGCATGATTCAAACTGGAATACAACGAATTCGATTTGACCCAACCCGGTACGAAACCGAATATTTTATCGAATCCAAGCCATATCGAACCACCCAGGACAATCAGAATAAGTGGCAATGTTATAAACAGCAGTTTATGGTCGAGGCACCATCGAAGAACCGGCTCATATACTTTTATAAGAAGCTGAAATAGATAAAGTACAAAACCGAGCAATATTGACACAAAAACAAAATTCAAAACAAATCCCGCTTCCACTCCAAGCGGCAGCCAATGTTTGGCCAGTATTCCGGCGACAAAAATTACGATTATATAATTGATGTATTTGGGTAATCTATCGGTTATCTTTTGGGGCAATCTGTTTTTAAACAGCAAATATCCGGCAATAATAATAAGCGCCGTACCTGACAGCCAGAACGACCATATTAAAGCTGTTATCCCGGCCAGGATAAGTCCGATAGGCAAAAGTTTCATCCCTCTGGATATCCGCCTGCCCTTCGTAAATAGTATATGAGCGAAAGGCGGAATAATCGTCAGGGCAACTATTACTGATGCTATCAGTGCAAAAGTCTTGGTATATGCGAGCGGTTTAAATAATTTTCCTTCCGCCGCCTGCATGGTGAATACGGGCAAAAATGACACGACCGTCGTGGAAATGGCCGTAAGGACCGCACTGCCGACTTCGGATGCACCGCGGAAAATTACTTCCAGTCGGTTCGCGCCTTCAGGCGCCGCATCCAGATGTTTTAATATATTTTCGCATATAACGATACCCATATCTACAATTGTCCCGATAGCGATCGCAATCCCCGAAAGGGCAACAATATTGGCATCCACCTTGAACATTTTCATGGCGATAAAGACCATCAGGACCGTCAAAGGAAGCAAACCGGATATAAGCGCCGAACTCCGAATATGCATGACCATGATAATGACAACAATAATGGTAACCAGGATTTCATCGACCAGCGCGGTGTTGAGCGTCCCCAGCGTTTCATATATCAATCCGGTTCTATCATAGAACGGTACTATCTTGACCTGTGATACCGTTCCGTCCGGCAGGATTTTTTTCGGCAAGCCCGGCGAGATTTCCTCAATTTTTTGTTTGACATTTTTTATCGTTGACAATGGATTTTCACCGTATCGGACGACAACGACACCGCCGACGACCTCGGTGCCGCCTTTATCCAGTGCGCCACGTCTTAGAGCCGGACCCAATGAAACGGTTGCCACATCTTTGATTCTAATCGGAACATTGTTTGTCTCTTTAATAACGCTGCTCTCGATATCTTTCAGGCTCTTGATAAACCCGAGTCCGCGAATTACGTACTCGACCTTATTGATCTCGATTGTCCTGGCGCCGACATCGACATTCGACATCTTCACGGCATTAAAGATATCGGTGAGTTTGACTTTGAAAGCCCTCATGGCGTCAGGATTGGCATCGATCTGATATTCCTGTACAAAGCCTCCGACCGACGCTACCTCGGCGACACCATCGGCTGACTGTAACGCATATCTAACCGTCCAATCCTGGATTGACCTCAGCTCATTCAGGTCCCATTCCCCGGTTGGATTACCATTTTCATCCCGTCCTTCGAGAGAATACCAGAATACTTGTCCCAGAGCTGTCGCATCCGGGCCCAATCGCGGTTGAACACCCTGGGGCAGAGTCCCGGCCGGGAGTGAATTTAATTTTTCCAGGACTCGTGAACGCGACCAGTAAAATTCCACTTCGTCCTTAAATATCACATAAATTGAAGAAAAACCGAAAAACGAATAACTTCTGATTGTCTTAACGCCCGGAATGCCAAGCAGGGAAACGGTCAAGGGATATGTAATTTGGTCCTCAACGTCCTGAGGCGAACGTCCCATCCATTCGGTAAAGACGATTTGCTGATTTTCGCCGATATCAGGAATAGCGTCGACCGGTACCGGATTTCGCGGCAGAGATTTTATATTCCAGTCAAAGGGCGCTACAATAATTCCCCAGGCAATAAACAACAGAGTAACCAGAATAACTACGAGCTTATTTTCCAGGCAATACCTGATTATCTTATCGAGAAGCGTTGGCTTACCGTATTCAATATTCAGCTCGGTCATGTTTAGTCTCCGCTTGTACTTCCCCAGGCCAGTTTCTGCTTGATTTCGCCGCACCTCAACATCGCTTCGCCATAAAATGAGTTATAGACGGTGTCGACCGTTTGCAGCCAATAGGCTCCTTTGTTGTTATTTGCCATGGGACAGAAAGTCAGGAAATAATTCTGCTCGGAAGCGTGGCCAAAAGTATCATGGAGTTCGATGGCCGCCTGGGATAGCGAGTAAAATGCTTTTCTGGCGCTTTCCAAATCTTTCGAATCGGAACCTTCTTCAGACAGATTAATCAGCTCGCTATAAATTTTCATCCAGCGATCATGCGCCTCATCTTTAAACAGCGACATATCGACATTTTTCGTACTATTCGACAACCTCGTAAACGCCTCTTTTGACTTATTTAAATCATCACCGGCAAGCGCCATCTGAACCGCAAAGTAGGCATCATAAACGGGCACTAGCGCTTTCTGCGCCTCTTCACAATTATCGAGTCTGTTTGAAGTGCCGAATCGATATTCGGAAGAGCCATTGGCACCGGTTTTGTGAACGGTCTTTTCGTCGGATATTTGCTGCTGTTGCACCTGCTTATGCTCCGCTGGCGTTCCGCCCCCTTCCGGAAGCATCATACTCGGTTTTGCCTGGATTTGAAGCTCGGCATCGATTTTAAATGCCCCGTTGGTTACGACCATCTCACCTTCTTTAAGACCGGATTTGACTATATAGAAATCGCCTGCGCGGGGACCGAGCATTATCTCGCGCCCTTCGAAAACCGACCCTTCATCGTCACTTTGTCGCTCGACATAAACAACCGCCCGCGTTCCGGTTATAAGCGGCGCCGTTACCGGAATCAGGAGGGGGGATTCATCGGCGTCGCCTGAAACTACTTGGCCCGATAAATTCAAACGCGATTTCAAAACGCCGCTGATGAACATATCCGGTTTCAGACGACCATCGCTGTTATCGACTACAGCACGAACTTTTACGGTTCTGGTCTTGGGATCAAGGATAGGGTCAATAAAATCTATTTTGGCCCTGAATATTTCGCCCGGAAATGATAGTGAGGCAAACTCTACATCTTGATTTAACTTAATCCAGGGCAAATCCGATTCATAGGCGTCAAAATAGGCCCATAGTTCCGACAGATCGGCGATGGTATACAATCGCATACCGGTCTTGACGTACATGCCCTCATTCACGTGTTTATCGACGACGACGCCGCTGGCCGGAGCGAGGATTGTAATATGGTCGGGTATTTTTTTTAGATTTTCGATTTCATTGATCTGGTTATTGGAAAGCCCGTACAATCTTAATTTATCCCTGGCCGCAGCCAATGTCGCCTGAGCCGTGCTTTTTAAGATTTGACTGCCGTTCGAAATTGTCTTGACCGCTTTCCTGGCCTGAAGAAATTCTTCCTGGGCCGCAATCATTTCGGGAGAATAAATATTGGCCATATGTTCTCCTTTTTTCACGGTCGTTCCGGTAAAATTAACAAAAAGTTTATCGATACGACCGGGGTACCAGGCGGTTATATATGAGACTTTGGTTTCATTGTAATCGAGTTTCCCTACCATGCGGATTTCAGCCTCGGCGGTGCTTCTTCTAACCGGAGCAGTCTGGATCCGGGCAATCTGCTTCGCTGTTTCGGATAACTTAATTTCCCTGGGACCGAGTTCCCCGGCAACTCCGGATTCGACCGGAATCAGATCCATACCGCAAATCGGGCACTTGCCCGGTTTGGACATTCTGATCTGCGGATGCATGGAACAGGTCCAGATAGTATCATTGGAACGGGATGCCTCGATATGATCATGAATGTCGGCTTCTGAGGTTGAAGATGAATTCCCGCCGGCTAAAAATCCGCCCAGAGAGAACGCCACGATTGCGATGATTATCAAGCCAACCACCCCGGACATTCCGGTCGGAATCAATCCCTTAATAAGTGTTTTTATATTTTTTTTCTCAGTCATGGCATATTTCCTCTGGGCGTTTAATCCTTAATGGTTACGGTTTTCCACGTCGTCGTGGTGTATGACTTGTTTCTCTTCAGCCGATTTATCCTCCAGCTTTTCACCGGATACCGGGCAGGTCGTCTGAATGTTTTCGAAAAGTGCGCCCTCTTCGGCCGCCTTTTTAAAATATTTGTCCGGGTCCTTTTTCAATTTGGTGGAACACATGGGACAGCAGTGATAAATGCGCTGACCCTGTACATCGGTGTAAAGGGTTGAATCGATCTTGCCGCCCATAACCGGGCAATGCGTTTGATTTTTGAACTCTTTCGAGACTTCCTTTTCCTTCGTGGTTTTTTCGGTATCCGCAAAAACCGAAACCGACATGAAAAATATTAAAACGGCCGGAATTGAAGCGATGTTGATCGATTTCATTATTCACTCCTTTTATCGATTATAAGCATCTAAATTTTCACCGGTCATAACTTCCAGTGCGGCCTTTTTAACGGCCTGATTTCTTTTTGACCTGTCCAGCATAAGCTGAAAATCTAAAAGCTGTCTTTGCGTATCAAGAACGTTTAAAAAATCGGTATTCCCGGCCTGGTAGGCCGCGAAGGTTGCATTTAACGATTCCTCCGCTTTAGGTACAAGACCGTCGCGATAGAGCCTGATTTTCCTCAAAGCATCGTCATATTCAAAAATCAATTGTTCAGCCGATTCGATTAATTTGTTCCGGGTGTCATTCCGACTGTACTGAGCGGATTTGTAACGAGCTCTGGCTTCATCCTGCTTCGCTTTATTCTTTCCCCACCAGATGGGGATATTTACACTGAAATTGACTATTAAAGGATCTTTGCCGCTTTCTTCCATGGTAGGATTAAGAGCTGCCCCGGTTTGAATATAATCTATGCCGAAGGTAAAATTGGGAAACCAGCTCTTATTCGCAAGGCGAACATCGGCCTTCTCTTTCTCGATCAGATGTTCGATGGATTTCAAATCAGGATTATAACTCAAGACTTTCTTGACAATTATATCCCGATCGGCGGCAGTTTCGTCTTCCGTTATCGAGGTCGGTATCGGCAGAAGGACGGAATCGGGAAGGTTTAAGGCCGAACGTAATCTTGCCGAAGTCGGTTGTACCATACTTTCCAGGGTCTTTAAATCATCATCCAGCTTACCCAGTTCAACCTGTGCTCTTATTACCTCATGGTGTGTCTGCTGATCAACCTTATATTTCGTTCGGGCAACCGACTCCCAGAATTGTAAAAGCTGCAAATTCTCTTTGGTTAATTCAATTTCGCGCCCCAGAAACCAGTAATCATAGTAAGCGCTTTTTACCTTATAAAATAGCTCCAGCTTCGTCTTTTGATATTTTTGAAAAGCTATATTGGAGGCTTCGAAAGCCATATCGCCCTTGGCGCCCAATGTCCCGAACCACGGAATAGTCTGCCTGACACCAAACCTCTGCTCCTGTGGGCCTACCCGCGTCTCGACATTCTTAATAAAGTACCCATAGGAAAGCATTGGATCCGGCAGCGCCTCGACCACACCTTCTCTTTCCAAAGAAGACTGCCAATCATAGAAAGCCGCCTTAAGCCCGGGATTGTGAAGCGCGGCAAAAGCCAGATAATCTTGTAACATGCCGTTGACATTAAAACCGCCGGCCCCATTTTCCGCTTCAGTAAATCCTTTATTTATGCTCTCGGATAAATCCCTGGCTCTATCTCTGCTCAATCCGAACAGAGGTTGGCAGGAGAATATAAATATAAGGGAAAATATCAAGGTGGCCTGATTTGCTCTTTTCATCGTCCCACCATCTATTATTCGATTATACTGCTTCCATTTATTTTCATCGTTCAGCTTAAGGGCATAAATCATGCCGAAACTCATAACTCGTTATATTTCAATAGATTAAAAGAATATCGCGACATTTTTGGTCGGATTATTGAATAATATTCTTCAATAATGAACAATATTGTCTAATTCTTGTTTAATATTCTGTCGATTTATTGGCAATATTATGATGATATCTAAAGATATTATCTGCAACCTATGGAAAAATATCAGGTTAACAGACTGGTGTTTCCGTGGCGGAATTATCGGCACAACATTTGCCATTGAAAAAACTGGAGTATCCTGAATAATGATTGAAAAAAAATCTCAGAAACTCGCGATAATCGGTTTCATTATCACGCTGACTCTGGGTATTCATTACGGCTGGCTGATTCAGCCGTTTTTCGGACATATACACTTACTGCACGTATTGCATGGAAGATTTTGTTATATACCTATCGTTATCTCGGCATCATGGTTCGGCCTGAGAGGCGGGATTTACGCCGCGACAATTATCTCTATTTTAGTTTTGCCCTATATTTTTGGACATAATTTAGAAACTCATGATTTTGTCGGGGAATTTGTCGAAATTGTCTTCTATTTCGCCATTGGCATTTTAGCCGGGGCGCTTTTTGACCGCGAATTGATTGCTCGTAAAAAACAGCAGGAGACTCAAATACAACTGGAGCGTTCCCAGAAGTTTTCATTAGTGGGAAAAATCGCGGCCGGTGTCGCCCATGAAATTAAAAATCCGTTATCCTCAATTAAGGGCGCCTTCGAGATCGTTTTCGACAAAAAAACCTCGGATAAAGATAAGGAAGAGTTTAAGAGCATTATAATCGGCGAGATAAAACGCATAGATAATACCTTAAGAGATTTTCTCAATTTCGCCCGGCCAAAAGAGGCCGAAATGGATAAGCTCAATTTATCTCAAACGGTCGATGAATGCCTGAAACAGATAGAAATACAGGCGGGTGAGTCGAAGCTTCGTATATCGAAAAATATTGAACAGGGTGTCCTGATTCTCGGAGATAGAGAAAAAATACATCAGGCGATTTTAAATCTTTTGCTAAACGCTTTAAGCGCATCAGAAACCGAGTCTATAATCGACATCGAGTTGAAGACCAATAGGGATAAAAAGGTAATTCTTACTATCGGGGACCACGGTACAGGAATAGAGCCGGATGCTATTGAACATATTTTTGATCCATTCTATACGACGAAGGCGACCGGAACCGGTTTGGGCTTACCCATCGTTAAGTCAATCGTCGAAAATCATAACGGCCTGATAAAAATAGATTCGGAAAAAGATAAAGGGACTTCCGTTTTCGTTGAATTCCCGTCCTATGAGAGGTAAATAGTATGCCAATCAAAATATTACTGGCCGACGATGACGATGCATTACGGCGAGTCATCCAGTATAAGCTGGAACAGGAAGGTTATGACGTGTTTCCCGTTAATGACGGCGAAAAAGCGTTAAATGAATTAAAAACAAAGCAATATGATCTCGTTTTATCTGATATTAAGATGCCCCGGCTCACCGGAGTTCAATTATTGGAACAGGTTAAAAAGATCCAGCCCGCCCTGGAAGTGATTTTAATAACAGCCTTTGCGGATGTATCGCAAGCTGTTAGGGCGGTAAAATTGGGCGCTTTCGACTACATCACAAAGCCGTTTGAAGATGACCAGCTGCTGATAGCAATCGAAAAAGCACTCAAGTACAAAAGACTCGAAAACGAGAACAGAGCTTTAAAGGAAAAATTGCAGGGCCAGAGATATCTTGATAATATCGTCGGTGTCTCCCGGCCATTCAAGGAATTGATGATCCTTGTCGATAAAATCGCCCCCTCTGACGCGACCGTCCTGCTGACAGGCGAATCCGGGACGGGCAAGGAAGTTATTGCCCGGGCCATTCATTATAAAAGCTCCCGAAGGAATAATGATTTTATTGCGGTGAATTGCGCGGCCATTCCCAGGGAACTGATTGAATCCGAGCTATTCGGGCATGTCAAAGGAGCCTTTACCGGGGCCGTAAAAGATAAAAAGGGCAAGTTTGAACTTGCCGATGGCGGGACGCTGTTGCTTGATGAAGTAAGTGAATTAAGTCTGGAACTACAGGCGAAATTATTGCGCGTCATTCAGGAGCGGGTTGTCGAACCGGTCGGCTCTGAAAAGAAAATTGAAGTGGACATACGCCTGCTGGCCGCAACCAATGTCAACCTGAAAGAGAAGATTGCCGACGGAAAATTCAGAGAAGATCTTTATTACAGATTAAATGTCATTCCTGTCAGACTGCCGAGTTTGAGAGAAAGAAAAGAAGACATTCCCATATTAATGAGAGGATTTATCCGTAAAATCGAACCTGATGACAAAATTAATGTCGAATCGGGGCTGATAGATATCCTGAAAGAATACTCCTGGCCCGGCAATATCAGAGAATTGGAAAATCTTGTCGAGCGGATGGTTATATTAAGAAAATCCGATACTCTGACCGAAAGCGATTTGCCATCGGATTTTATAGTGGATAATACGGATGGCAGCCACGATCTTGACATCCCGCAAAAGAAAAATTTAACCTTTCATGAAGCCGAGAAAAAAATAATTGTTGATGCCCTGAAAGAATTTGCCGGCAATAAATCAAAGGCGGCGCGTCATCTGAATATCCCCCGCCATGTTTTAATATATCGCATAAGGAAATATGGAATCCGGATTTAAGCCCTTCGACTCGTTTACTCATAAAAGCCACGGATTTCCCTTAAAGTTTTTGCCGCTTCGGCTAGTTGGTTGGATTGTTTTTTTACTTTTCAATTTTTTGCCTTCTTCAATTGTTTCAAGCGGTCGTTCTGCCGTGTTGCGATAGCCGCAATGCGGCCATTCGCGCTATGACCATGCAGGACATGTTGAGAACAGACTTCTCCGCGTCGCCAATGCTGAAAATTAAAAAACATAAGATTATGCACTGACTTGAGTTAGATAAAGCTAATAGTTTCGGCAATGATATGGAACTGCAGGCATGCCGCCAATGTTTTAGAATAAAGTTGAACATAGGAGGAGTGATAGATAATGAACCATAAAGATCCCATTTGCGGAATGCCGGTCCAGGAAACTTCACCTTATCGCCTCGAGGTCAAGGGTGAACAGATTTTATTCTGCAGCGAATATTGCAAAGATAAATTCCGGCAAAAGCAAAACTCGAACGCTGCTGAGCCGGAATTAAAAGATCCTGTCTGCGGAATGAAAGTTACTCCCGATAGTCGGCATCATTTTACGGATGAAAATCAAACCTATTATTTCTGTTCGGCCGGATGCCGAGACAAATTTGAATCCAATCCCGGTAAATATATACAAAAGATGGTACACTCCCAATCAGGCGGACCGGGACATAAGGCTCATGCCGATCACTTTGGCCATCCTTTTTCACCGGCCCGAATCGCGGCGGATAAAACATCCTCCGGCAAATATACTTGCCCGATGCACCCTGAAATCATTCAGGAAAATCCGGGAGACTGTACTATATGCGGCATGGCCCTGGAGCCGCGGATACCGACGGGCCAACCGAAAAAAACCGAATACACGTGTCCCATGCATCCGGAAATAGTCCGGGACGGACCCGGTAATTGTCCGATTTGCGGTATGGCGCTTGAACCTCGGACAGTCACTCTGGAAGATGAGGATAATTCCGAATTGCGCGACATGACCCGACGTTTCTGGATCAGCGTAGTTTTGACGATTCCCATCCTGTTTATAGCAATGAGCGATTTGATACCGGGAATTCATGAATTGCTCCTGACACTCGCGCCGGCTCATGCACTCACGATGTTCGAACTTATCCTCGCCACGCCGGTCGTCCTTTGGTGCGGCTGGCCATTCTTCGTACGCGGGTACCACTCCATCATCAATCGCAGCCCCAATATGTTTACGCTCATTGGACTCGGAGTCGCGGTCGCCTACGTCTATAGTCTGATCGCGGCCTTATTACCGGGAATTTTCCCGGCCGCTTTTCGAGGCATCAATGGTGAGGTTAGCGTCTATTTCGAAGCCGCGGCCTCAATCGTTACCCTGGTGTTATTGGGTCAGGTGCTGGAACTTCGCGCCCGCAGCCGGACCGGCGCAGCTATTAAGGCATTATTGGGTCTGGCGCCAAAAACGGCCCGCCGGCTCAGCGCAGACGGATCTGAAGAAGATATTCCTCTCGAACAGGTTCATATAGGTGATAAGTTACGAGTCCGACCGGGGGAGAAAATTCCGGTCGACGGTTCAATCATTGAGGGAAACAGCTCCGTCGATGAGTCAATGATAACGGGCGAACCAATTCCGGTGGAAAAAACTGTTGGAGACAGGGCGATTGGAGCCACGGTCAACGGTAACGGTTCAATGGTCATAAAGGCCGAGAAAGTCGGGGCCGATACATTATTGTCACAAATCGTCCGGATGGTCACTAAGGCTCAACGTAGCAAGGCCCCCATTCAAAAAATGGCGGATGTCGCGGCGGCATACTTCGTACCTGCCGTAATCGGTATCGCCATTATCACATTCATTGTCTGGTCACTTGTGGGGCCTGATCCGAAACTGACCCATGCACTGATTAACGCCGTCGCCGTCCTGATTATCGCGTGCCCCTGCGCGCTCGGACTGGCAACTCCGATGTCGATCATGGTCGCCAGCGGTAAAGGAGCGACTATCGGCGTCCTCTTTAAAAACGCCGAGGCCATCGAGATTTTGAGAAAAGTCGACACCCTTATCGTGGATAAAACCGGAACTTTAACGGTCGGCAAGCCGGAACTCGTATCGGTTTATGCCGAACAGCCCCGGGATGAAAAGAAGTTGCTGTCGATTGCCGCCGGTTTGGAAATCGGCAGCGAGCATCCGTTGGCCACAGCGATTGTAGAAGGTGCCAAAAATCGCGGAGTGTCTCCTGATCGCGCTGAAGATTTTAAATCAATCACCGGTAAAGGTGTGGTCGGGACCATTGAGGATGAGCAAGTCGCTCTGGGCAACCTTGCATTGTTTGATGAGCTTAAAATCGACGCTTCACAATTGCTTGAAAAGGCGGAATCCATGCGCCGGGAAGGTCAGACGGCGATGTTTGTCGCGATTGACGACAAACCAGCCGGTCTTATCGGCGTGGCCGATCCGATTAAGGATACAACGCACGAGGCTATAAAGCAGCTTCATGATGAAGGTATTTCTATTGTGATGCTGACCGGTGACAGTGAAACGACGGCGAAGGCCGTGGCTGAGAAACTCGGGATTGACGAAGTAACGGCCGGGGTCCTTCCCGATCAGAAGGCCGAAGTGGTAAGAAAGCTGCAGGAGCAGGGCAAGTACGTTGCGATGGCCGGTGACGGTATCAATGATGCCCCGGCTCTGGCTCAAGCGCAGGTCGGTATCGCCATGGGAACCGGAACCGACGTGGCCATGGAAAGTGCCGGTATTACGCTCGTTAAGGGCGATTTGCGGGGGATCGTGCGGGCCCGAAAGTTGAGTCGCCTGACTATTCAAAACATCAAACAAAATTTGTTCCTGGCGTTTGTTTACAATTCAATCGGCGTACCTGTTGCCGCCGGCGTGCTCTATCCGTTCCTGGGAATTTTGCTCAGTCCGATTTTCGCAGCGGCCGCGATGAGCTTCAGCTCGGTGTCGGTAGTGAGCAACGCTCTCAGGTTACGCCGAGCGAGGACTTAAGGGAATGTATGGGTAGTACGAGGTAAAACAAAATGTGTCATTTAATACTTCTCATGCCCGTTATCGGGCTTATCGTATTCTGGATCTGGCCGCTGTCCACGGCGTTGCCGGTTTATCTGGTAATTTTGTCGCTTTCCGGATTAGTCTATTTTGCTTTGACGAGAGCTATGCATCGACCTGTGGTTACCGGAAAAGAAGGATTGATAGGCAAATCGGTAGATGTCATCGATATGTCGGGGCATAGCGGGCACGTCCGCTTCCAGGGTGAAATCTGGCA
>Ga0307426_1001096_pt1 | contig 18303 bp, 14 predicted proteins | sample SalMarWE160340MG_FD_202165 | JGI IMG/M metagenome (GOLD analysis project Ga0307426, IMG submission 202165) | Salt marsh sediment microbial communities from the Plum Island Ecosystem LTER, Massachusetts, United States - WE1603-40 | ecosystem: Environmental > Aquatic > Marine > Intertidal zone >... | reverse complement strand
ATCCGCTTGAAGTGTCCAGTTCAATTTACCGGTTGCGTGATATATATATGCTGCTGCAAAAAAGCCGGTATTCAAATCCAAACACATTGGAATTTGTGCTTGATCAACAGAAGGTCGATTTCCAAGGAGTTTTAAAAGGATTGCTTTGCTATGAGCAATCCGTAACTTTCTGTAGTCCAGTGAACATGGTTCAGACCGCCTGGACCAACTATGCGGGAAAAAACGATCGGTTTTCCGTTGACGGGCTGGCTAAAAAATATGGCGCAGGCTATCGACTAGATGTAAATGCTTTTTCCGGTTTTGTTCCGCGAGCATATCATCAGGAAGTTGAACTTGTTTTTGAGAAAAATGGCGAAGAAACCAACAGAGAAGCACAAAGCCAAAAAACTGGAATCCCGAAGATAGCAGAACTTACCAGTATTGTTGTCCTGAACTACAATGGTATTGATCAAGTAAGAAATTGTATTACCAGCATCCGAGAGTGCACACCGGAGCCGTGCGAGATCATCATCGTCGATAACGCTTCAATCGACGGGTCGGTAGAATATTTACGGCAGCAGACAGATATTATTTTGATTGTAAACAAGACCAATATCGGCTGTCCCCCGGCTCGGGCTCAAGCACTGGGCTTGTCACGGGGACAATATGTTGTCATGCTGGACAATGACACTGTCGTTACCCCCGGATGGCTGACAACCATAATCAATCATTTTAGAACATATCCAAATATCGGTTTGATCGGTCCGCGTTCAAATTTTGTCTCCGGCCAACAGGTGGTTCCAGATGCAGCCTATGGTACCATTCAAGAGCTGAATGAATTTGCCCAATCATTTTGCAATAAACACAGGGGACAAATATCTATTACTTATCGGTTAGTTGGATTTTGTATGGCGATCCGACGCCAGGTGATCGAGAAAATCGGTTCGCTAGATCCTCAATTCGGAAAATTCGGTTTTGAGGACGATGATTACACGTATCGGGCGATCATCGCGGGTTTTCAGGCCGCTATCGCCCATGATGTTTTTATCCACCATACTGGCGGACCGCAGGTACGAGGTGATGCCAGTTATAATAAACAGCTGTTGGAAGCGTGGGAAATATTTAAACGCAAATGGGGATTACCGGCGGAGCTTAAATACGGCAAAGGCTACCAAGTATCATCCATTATTTCGCGTTCCTTTGATGCAGCGTCACACTATATTCCCCTCTTTGATAAATCGGAACTGCTTCCGCTGGTATATCGTCCCCAGAATATGTCGGATATACGTGATTCTGAGAAAAAGCATAGCGAATCAGGCAGGCAGTCTTTCGAAAACTGCGTCAAATATTTTCATGCATGGCAGTTGGAAAATTGTGACAGGGGGGATATCAACCTGATGATCAATGCGTTAATAGAAAAGGCAGAGCTCCTGTTTCAGGGCGATCACTTTAACGCGGCTATTGAACTTCTTTTCAACGGTATAAAGCTTGCCGCCAGCAACCGGTCGCTTTACTACAAGCTGGCGGAATTTTTACTGGAGATCGATCGTTATCAGGATGCTCTCGATGTTACCGAAAAGCTTCCAGATTCAGCTTCGGATTACAAGCAGCTGGAATTAAAAGGATACTGTCTGGAAGGACTGGGTCGATATGCGGAAGCCGAATCCTGTGCGAAAAAGGCGCTATCCTTAAAGGCCGACTCAGCGTCCGCCTGGTGTTTAAAAGGTGTGCTGGCCGTCAGAACAGGTGATAGGAAAGCAGCAAATGTTTATCTTCAGCACTGTTTAGAATTAAACCCGAAATTCGGCCCGGCCTATATCCATCTCGGACTATTAGAGCTGGAATTTGGCAATGCGGAAAGAGCACTGCAGTTTTTAGAGGATGGGTTCAAGGTTTGCCCGACGGCTGCCGTGGTTCACACGACTTACCATGAGGTCATCTCAGAGATCGGGACCTATGAGACGGCCGAAACTATGTTTTACAACGCATCTCAGCTGCATCCGCATCATAAAAAACTCACCTATTTGTATATCGATATTCTCGTGCAGCAAGCCAAGCACCACCTGGCCTTGAATACCATTCAAAAGGCAATTGCCACCTTCGGTATTGACGACGGCATTCTTTCTCCGGCCCTAAAAATCAGAGGGAAGCTGGACGCTGCGGGAGTCAGCCATACCAGGGCCGAGGGGATTTGCGTATCTTTGTGCATGATTGTAAAGAACGAAGAAAAGCACCTGGCACGATGTCTTCTCAGTGCCAAACCCCTAGTTGATGAGATCATTATAGTTGATACCGGCTCTGAAGACCGCACTGTTGAAATAGCCAGGGTTTTTGGCGCCAGCGTCTATTTTTATGACTGGGAGGACGATTTTGCGGCTGCCAGGAACCGGTCCATCACCAAGGCTAAAGGACAGTGGATTTTCATTCTGGACGCTGATGAGGTGCTCGCCGACCAGGATTGTCCGGCCTTGCTGGATATCATTAAAAGCCGTTCCGGTGGCCCCTGTGCCTACAGCTTTATCACCCGCAATTACACCAACGATGCCGGCACCGAAGGCTGGAAGGCCAATGACGGGCACTATAAGCAGCAACAGGCAGGGCGCGGTTGGAATCCGAGCGAGAAAGTTCGTCTGTTTCCAAAGGATGACCGGATTCGGTTCGAGAATGCCGTCCATGAACTGGTTGAGCCGTCCTTAAGACGGGCCGAGATTGCGATCCGAAAATGCTCGGTTCCGATTCATCATTACGGAACAATGAACGGGAAAAATACGGCTGAAAAAAAGGATAGCTATTTTTCCCTGGGAAGAAAAAAAGCAGCCGGCAACCCGGGTGCGCTTTCAGCATTGGTTGAATATGCGATTCAGGCCCAGGAAGTCGGCGACTATAAACAGGCTCTGCATCTCTGGCGGGATATTCTAGAAAAGTTCCCCGATTTCCCGAAGGCCTATTTTAATTTGAGTTATATCTATATTCAGCTTGAAAGATACGCAGAGGGACTTGAAAGCGCCGGCAAGTGTCTGAGTCTTGATCCCAGCTTGAAAGAGGCGGTTTTAAATTACGCCCTTTGTCAGGTTAGAACCGGCAACATTAAACAGGCAGCCGACCGGCTTGAAAGATTTTTGAATGAAAACCCCGAGCATCCCATGGGTAAAGGATTGTTGGCTGTCGCCCGGTGCATCATTGGTAAAAGGGACGAGGGATTGAGTCTGTTTAATGAAGTTCGGGATATGGGATATAACTGTGCGGAATACATTCTGGATCATGCGCAAAAATTAGAAGCGGCCGGGCGTAAATTTGAGGCCGGGAGGCTATTGCAGGCGATAGTTGCGAGCCCCTATGCTGACAAAAAGATTCAATCAATGCTGAATAAATTGATGCGATTTAAAGTCGAATCCTCACCACTCAAAATACGATTTCTCGATTTAAAAAATATCGGTCAGAAATTATTGCCGCACCTCAAGCTTCTGGAAAATTACCGCAATTTGGATAAGCAATTTTTTGCTCCCGTGAAAACTGAGAAAGAGGCCGATTTTATCTTATTCCCATACTCAATTGATGCGTTGTATCATCACCTCGGCTATCATGAGTTTCGGCGCTTTTTGAGAGAACTGCCTTTTTACAGTGAATACGAACACAAATTCATTTTTTTTCTGCTGGACGATATCGGCTCCAGATTCAATATTAACTCGGTTATTTACCGGGTAAATCATGATCAGCGCAAAATGGATGCCAATTCGATTACGCTGCCTGCTTTTATTGATGATGTCTATCAAACATCCCTGTCGGAAATGCCGCATTATCATGTGAATTTTGTCGGTACGATTGTAACCCATGTTCTCAGAGCCTACATGCTGATACCTTTTTTGGGAAACGAAGAGCTGTCTCTTTACGAGACATTGCTCGGCAAACTTGATAACGTGCTTGCCAACCGGAAAAACAATGAGACTTACGAGTCAGCTATGGCAGAGGCCATGTCCTTTGCGCAGGGCTTTTTTCCGCTTACCCGGTCGCTGAAAGGGGTTAATTATTATATCGATGTTTCTGTTGAACAGTTCCCCAGGCTTCCCAGGAATGTGCAAAGCGCCAAAAAGGCCCAGTTGGTCGATCTTATGGCCCAATCAGTGGCCACCCTATGCCCGAGAGGATTCGGTGTGCAATCCATTCGTTTTTTTGAGACCCTGTCCGCCGGCAGAATACCGCTGCTAATATCGGACAATTACCGGTTGCCGCTGGAAAACCGCATTGATTATGGATCACTTCTCTGTAAAATAGACGAGTCTGAAGTTTTAAAACTCGATGACCGGCTTGCTGAGTTTTTCAGACTGCATACCATGAGCGATCTCTTTCATAAAGCGAAAGCAGCCAGAGAAGTGTGGGAGAATTATTTTGCACCCCTGAAGCTGAGTCAGTTTATCCACCTTACTTTAACCGATGTGTTGAAGGAAGGTTATCACCTGAACAAAATCTGAATTCCATATTATGAAGGGGAGCACTTAGTCTAATGACAAAGTTGGAGGGTAAACTTAAGAAATTATCTGAAGTCTCGCTGAATAAATCCCGAGAGGCCGTTGAAAAAGTTATCCAAGCGAAATACCATCATATTGACGCTCAAAAGAAGCTGTCAAAAGATATCCTGTTTAAAAGAATTAAAGCCAGTCTTAAAAAGGGAGACCATGAAAGGGCGGCAGTGCTGCTGGACGAAATGAAAAAACATCTGGCAATAGAGCCCAACAGCAAAAATGGATCCGGGATCTATAGTCTTCCGGATTTTCCGTTATACATAAACCAGCTGTCTTCCTACATGCGCATGGCTGGTTGTGAAAAAGATATCCGTCTCTGGCCCTGCCTTGAAGATAGAAATTCAGTCACACCATTGGACCCGTATTACTTCTATCAGGATACCTGGGCGGCGAAAATGATTTTCAAGATCCGTCCTAAACATGTTGTCGACATCGGTTCCACAGCCCTTCTGGTGGGAATCCTATCTCAGTTCGTCCCGGTGACCAGCATCGATATCAGACCCTTACCTGTCACCCTGCCGGGTCTTGCCTGCAAAAGGGGATCCATTACCGATCTGCCGTTTGATGACGGTAGTATTGAGTTTGTAAGCAGCATGTGCGTGATTGAACATATCGGCTTAGGCCGCTATGGAGACGCTCTGGACAGCCAGGGAAGTATTAAAGCGTTAATGGAGATATCAAGAGTAATAAAGATCGGCGGTCATTTTTTATTCAGTGTGCCGATTAGTCATATGCCAAGAGTTGATTTTAACGCGCACCGCGTTTTTAGTAAGCAGCAAATTCTTGAATTGTTGCCGAAATTTGAAGTCAAAGAGGAAAAATTTCTTTTTCCTCATCCAGGAAAAGAAGAAGATCTCGCACGCCTGAATAGTGGTCAGTTCGGTATCTGGTGCGCTTTGTTTGCGCATGTCTGAACGAAATTCAAATTTTTATCAGGCAAACTGAAATTTCTCCTCTCGGGCGACCTGGGCTGACTCCCGCAGACCGGCTGCAAGATTCAGATTAATATTAATGATGATTTTGAGTTTCTCAGGGGCGGGATAGGCCATGACATTAAAAATTCGCTTGTCGATGAGAACGCTGAGGCTCAGAATATTTTCTTTTATTTTTTTGGGAAGCGGATTGTGTTCATCAATTAAATCGCCCTGGATCAAACTCCAGATGCGCTGATTATAAGCCAATGCTTCGTGTAGTTTTTCACGGCGGTCCGCTGCATTCCAGTTATCCTGACAGTATTTGAGCATCACGGCTGCTTTGGTCAATACTCTGGCTTCGGTTTCGCGGCCGGAGAGGGTTGCTTGTTCGACTTTTTGATAGGAATTAAGCGATTTGTTGTACACGCTCGATTACCTCCTTTTCATAATCAATTAATTTTTTTGTCCCTTTCAAGGCTTGGTAGTATTGACCTTTAAGAATATAGTCGCTGATCACTTCAATAACGGGCCGCGCACTAGGCGCGGCCTGGATAAAATCCTGTACCAGTTTCCAGTAGGTTTTATGATGATGCGCCAAGTTGGCTTCGTCAATGTACATCAGCTGGATGGAAAGATAAATGCGCCGGGCAGGTGAGTTGCCTTCTTTCTCACTCAAGATATCCTTTTGTCGTAAAATCGGAACACTGTTTTCGATATATAATTCACACCGATTGGTGCCATTGGTCACAACTGCACCGTCGATAATCATTTTTTCATGGGGTTTTAATGTTATTTTTAAGGCCATGGTGATAACAGAAATGGTTTAAGAAAAGACTTCGTGTGATTTATCTGTTTCTAATGATATTTGGCATGGAGGGCCAAATACCCTCCATGCCGGAATGACTCTGATTAGAAGTCGATTAAGATTATTTCAAATTAGAACAATCTCAATATTGACTGCGCAGCCTGAGATGACAGAGAAAGAGAAGTTGTACTCAGGGCCTGTCGTGTTTGCAGCATCAGCATGTTGGCGCCTTCCTCATTCATGTCGGCCAGGACGAGCCTGTCGGCACCGGTGTTCAGGGTGTTGATCATTGCCTCGGTGAAATCTTCGCGAATGGAAATCGTCGAGAGGTTGGACGCCAGTTTTTGGGCTTCCGTTCTCAGGTTGGATACGGCCGAGTCAATTTCGGAGATGGCACTTTCCATGGAGGTCTGCGTACTGAAATCACCGGAAGTAATCGATGCACCTGCGACCGAACCAGCTGTGGTCGACCGCAGCGATGTGGCACCCACTGAAAGGGTGTTGATTCCGTTTTCATCGAATTCGACTGAAATCGTATCGCCGTTGAGCAGGTTGTTACCGCCGTATTTGGAATCCCGAGCCAACGTGGCGATTTGGGAGCGGACGGTGTTAAACTGGGTTTGAAGGTCACCGGTGTTGTCCGAAGTTTTGGCGGCCGAGGCCAGGGATTTCATCTGGGCCAGCAAATCATATATCGCCTCGATGCCGGTATCGGCAGCCTCGATGGATTTGATGCCTTCTGACATGCCGTCTTTCTTGGCCGCCAGGTCGGTGGCTCTGTCATAATGATCCTTGGACTTGAAAAAGTTGACCGGATCATCCAAAGCCGTGTTGACTTTTTTACCCGTGCTCAGACGTTTCTGAGTCAGGTCCATCATCTTGGTTGTTTGCTGCAAACTGAAAAGGTTTGCTCTCATTCCTGCGGTTAGTTGTACTGCCATTTTTTTATCTCCTCTTCTAGGTTTTTTATTTTGGCGTTCTTGCCAAGGTTTTTAAATCTTGCTTTGCGCTGGTTTGATAGGCAAGCAGTCGGTCTTCTTTACCCCCCTCCTTTCGTGACCGTGATTTTGCCTTCAACCTCTTTATCGGGTGAAACGACGGGAACTTTAGGACTTTTTTCAGGTAAAAGGTTTAAGCTTTCGTAATACTTGATAAATAATTTGTTGAGAGGTATAAAGTGATATAACCGTTCAGCGGTTCAGAGGTTCAGGGGCTCTATAATTGAATATTGAAAATTGCAGATTGAATATTTGTGGTATGCTATCGTTTTTAGCCTCTTTTAGAAAATAGCGGGTCCAATAAATAAAAAAGACGGACACATTAAATATTCAATTTTCAATTTTCAATCTTCAATTAACAGGTGGACAATTTGGATATCATGTGGCATTTAAACCAATCAACCAGTCAGCTTTTCAACGACGTCTTGTTTAGGGGTTTTGATGATTAATTTGAACATTGAGGATATAAAGCCCGGTATGATATTGGCTCAGCCGGTTCGCAACCGCCAGGGCGTATTATTGTTGGAGGCCGGCGCCAGGATTACCAATAAAAATATTCGTATTTTCAAATCATGGGGAATCAATGAGATCGCAATCAAAGGGGATCGATCCGTTTCAAAAGATGCTGTCGGGGATACGGAGTCTCGGGGAAAAGAATCCATTGAAAAGCAGCTGAAAGAAAAATTTTCCGACGTGCTGGATGATCCTGTGATGGTTGAAATTTTCAACGCCGCAAGTATCCGGTTGATGCAAGACTTACAGAACAGCGAGAGTGATCATGAACCTTCCTGATCCGGAAAAAATCATCGCCAGAATTGACGACCTGCCGACCCTGCCGCGCACCGTGCTTAAAATTACAGAGCTGGTAAACGATCCCAAATCATCGGCCAAAGATCTATCCCGCATAATTACCGACGACCAGGTTCTAACGGCCCGCCTGCTGAAGCTGGTCAATTCATCTTTTTACGGATTTCCCCAGCGCATATCGACAGTCACCAACGCCATTGTACTGCTTGGTTTTGATGCCATCCGCAATCTGCTGTTGACCACTTCAGTGTTTGATTTGTTTGCGGGCCGCAATAAAAAAAGAAGACAGGATCAGGAGAAATTCTGGGATCATTCCCTGGGGTGTGCGGTGGGGGCGAAGGTTATCGGCAACTACCTGCGCCATGATAAAATCGAGGAATTATTTGTTTCCGGCCTCCTGCATGACATCGGTAAAATCGTTGAGATGCTGTTTTTGCCGGACGAGTTTGCCAAAGTCGCAGCAGCCGTTAACCGGGAAAATATTCTGATGATAACGGCAGAAAACCAGGTTTTGGGATTTAACCACGCAGAAATCGGTAAACTTCTGGCAGAAAAATGGAACCTGCCGATCAAGCTGGAACAGGTGATTGCCTATCATCACCAGCCGAATTTTGCCGGCAGTTTTATAATGGAAGCGTCCATCGTTCATCTGGCGGACATTTTAAGCCGGGCCCTGAATATGGGATACGGTGGCGATAATAAAATACCGCCCCTGGATAAGCTGGCCTGGGAAAGCCTAAAAATAAAAACCGGTGCACTTGAATCGATCATGGAAACAATGCAAAGCGAGTACCGCGATATCAGTTCTTTCATTACGTGATCGGTTTAGATCGTTAAGATGGTTTGGATGGTTTAGTTGGTTTAGATCGTTGAGATGGTTGAGATCGTTTTGATCGTTAAGATGGGTTCGATGGTTTTGTTGGTGAACGTCGTTAATGGCTCCGCCTTCCCAACATTCTCAGTCCTCAGTCCTCAACCCTCAGTCCTTTTCCCCTATGCTCTCTGCCCTATGCACTGCGATTCTTTCCTTCATCTTTCCGCATTCCCCATTCCAACTTCCGAATTCCACCTTCCCCATTCCACAATCCGCATTCGAATTCATCCCTATCGTGCAATCTGATCAGCCTTGAAAAAAATCTATAGTTTTTTTGTCGACAGCCGATATAGGGAATCAAGATTTTATCTATGCCCGTTATACCATTTTAGAAAACCCGGTCCTCATGTGCCGGATTCTTCATTTGAATCTTAAATCATGAAGGAAAAATAGATGACCTCAATTAATTCTTTGGATTTAAAAGAGTTTATAACCAATGCCGTCCGCGAAGTATTCGACACCATGCTTTCGATGGATCTGGAAACTGTTGAAGCGCAATCTTTGGCCAATTTTAACGGGAGCCGCATCGTCGGTTCGATCAGCTTTGCCGGGCTTGTGATGGGCAACCTGAATCTGCATGCCGACGAAGCGTTTGCCCGCCGGATGACTGCTGCGATGCTGGACATTGAAACCGATGAAATAGAAGGAAACGAAGAAATTCATGATGTCATCGGTGAACTGTGCAATATGATTTGCGGCGATTTAAAATCCCGTCTCTGTGATGCGGGGCTTACGTGCGAACTGTCGATTCCTTCGATCAATACAATTGAAGAAGCCCGGGCCGCGCTTTGCTGAAGATAAAAACCGGATTGAATCCGTTACGGTTAAAAATTTATTCGCAAAATAAAGATATGGAATTTGCAAATTGCACATTTATTGCGTGAATCCTTTGGCGCTCAAATCTGGTATACAACAAACCGGCATCAGGGACCGCTATCGCGAATGTTGTGGCTAACCAATTAAATTCTTAAGTTGATTCGGCGGATGCGGGAACCCGGATTACATCAATGGATTCTGCGAGTGACGATTCAGCGGTCCCAAGGGCGGCTGATGGATTGCAAATTGATGCTAATTATCTCAGCCGACACCCTTTTATCTTTGCATATTGCAAAGAATGAAGGTGTGTTTCTACTGCCGGCTCGTGCTTTCCGAGTTGGCACTTGGCCGAACTCAATTTATAAGGAATTTTATTTTCCGGGTCGTAAAAAAAACATCCCACAAAATGTTGTATCAACTCATACCGACGACATACTTCATATAGAAAATTTTTTCTGCAATCCTGTCCGACCACCAACCGATGCCTTTCGTTCTGCGTAAGGGATAAATCACCACGGCATGGTTATTGCTAATTTCGGTTTGCGCTCGAATGGAACAATAGAGCATCCTCAAGGTCATTTTTCTACAATTTTTCTTTTCAGAGGGAAAAAAATCTCGTTAAACAAATTAACCGGCAACACGATTAATATTTTTTACGAGGAGGAAGAGTGCAGAACGCAGCCCTTGATAAAAACACACCGGATATATCGGACCAAAGCCAAATCTCATCTTCTCAAGTGAATCAGACATGCGGGTTTCCCAATATTATCGGTCAAAGCACTAAAATGCGGGAAGTGTTCGACCTCGTTCAAAAAGTCGCGGATTGTGACAGCACTATCCTTTTAAACGGTGAAACCGGCACTGGAAAAGGAATGGTAGCCAGAGCCATTCATCAAAGATCAAAAAGAAGGGATAAACCCTTTATTTCCATCAATTGCGGAGCCATTCCCGAAAATTTATTGGAGAGCGAGCTGTTCGGGCATGTCCGCGGCGCTTTCACAGGGGCCACTTCCTCGAAACAGGGCAAATTTGAATTGGCGGACGACGGGACCATTCTATTGGATGAAATCGGCGATATGAGCTCCGACCTGCAGGTGAAAGTCTTGAAAGTACTTGAAGAGGGCGAGTTTGAACAGGTCGGCGGCGCCAAAACCATTAAAGTCGATGTTAGAATTATTGCAGCCACCCACCGGGACTTATCCGAAGAGGTTCAGAAAGGGAATTTTCGTGAAGATTTATATTATCGGCTCTATGTTATTCCGATGATGCTGCCTGCGTTGCGGGATCGCAAATCCGATATACCGTATCTGCTTTCCCATTTTTTGGAAAAATCCAATCAGAAAAATGACCGCGATGTGAAGGAAATAACCGACGAAGCCCTGACCATGATGATGAGTTATTCGTGGCCGGGTAATGTTCGCGAGCTCAAAAACATGGTAGAGCGGCTGGTGGTATTAAAAGGAACCGGAAAGATCACGGCACGGGATTTGCCGCTCGAACTGAAGAACATCCATAAATTTGAACCATCGGCCAACATCGAAATATCAGATGAAGGCATCTGCCTGAACAGTGCCGTCACCGAATTTGAAAAAGCGCTTATCCTGCAGTCGTTGGAGAAAACCAAGTGGGTTAAAAACAAAGCGGCCAAACTTCTTCATCTGAATCGCACCACTCTGGTTGAGAAAATAAAAAGACACCATCTGCAGCCCTGCAACATATGAACCGGATTTTCAAGTATTTCCGATCTTGATTCCGGCGATTATGTTGCGAGTCTATCTACTTGATAGTATTATAATATTTTTCACTTCTCTTGCAAATTCAGTCTTTCAATTAAGTAAGGCAACACAATAGTATATCCGGTCGTCTTGCGGATGAGTGAGTCCACCGAATTGTTTTAGTTTAACCCCACCTGTAATCAATTAATCCATTTGGCTAAAACGACACTCCCCTGAAATGAAATCAAAATCGGTTTCTCAGGGTCCGGATTTTTTATTTTATGCGTCAAGACAGTGACTCACGTCATCTGAAATTTGACAAGTTCGAAGGACTTTAGCAGGGTTACCACTGGAGCATGTGATAAATTAACTTTCTGATTTTAAACTAAAAAGAGCAAAGTTCGGATTGGCTGAACCTGATTGGGCGGTGGCATGATAATTGCTCTTCTAAAGACGGTTTGACTAAAATTTTAAAAAAAATATCCGTTCCGGGGTTGAGGTTCAGGGGTTCGCAGTTCATGGTAAAAAAAACTCCGATCGGTGAACTCTGAACTTGTGACCACCTAAAAAATAAGATTGTATCAGGGGAAAAAATTTGCTGGATCTTCCGCCCATCTTAATCGTTGATGCCCAACCGGATCTCCGAAAAGAGATTATGCAAAGCCTTAGCCGGGTCGGATTTCCGGTTGAAAGTGCATCAGATGGCTTGGAGGCATTGGACCGATTCAAAGATCTGAAGTTCAGCATGGTAATAGCGGATGATCAAATGCCGGGCGTTGGCGGCATGGAAATGTTAAATTCAGTCAAAAAGATATCGCCACAAATTCCAGTGGTTATCATGACCGGCGATGGTAGCGTTCACAATGCTGTTGCGGCGATGCAGGCCGGTGCCTGCGACTATATTCTGAAGCCTTTTACGTCCGAGGTCCTTGAAAGGACGGTCAAAAAGGCCATGGGGTTTTCTGCCGGAAACGGCACAGACAGATCCGGAGCCGGAAGCGACGGCCATCATGCTGCCTGCAAAGAAATCATTACCCGCAATCCCAAGTTGGTCGGCATTTTAAAACAGGCCAAAAGCATCGCACCCAGCAAAGCCACGGTGCTCATTCAAGGCGAGAGCGGCACCGGCAAGGAGTTGCTCGCTGCCTATGTTCATCGTCACAGTCTTCAGCCGGATGCGCCCTACGTTGCGCTAAACTGCGCGGCCTTACCTGACACACTGGCTGAAAGCGAGCTTTTCGGTCATGAAAAAGGATCATTCACCGGCGCCGTGGGACGCAAAATAGGCAAATTTGAACTGGCTAAAAACGGCACCGTGGTGCTTGATGAGATCAGTGAAATGCCGCTGCCGCTTCAGACCAAACTGCTGCGGGTATTGCAGGAGAAGGAGATTGATCGGATCGGCGGCACGCGCCCGATTCCGATAGATGCCAGGGTAATCGCCATCAGCAATGTGGATCTGAAAAAGGCAGTTACCGACGGCAAGTTCAGAGAGGATTTATATTATCGGATTAATGTGATTCCGTTGACCCTGCCGCCGCTGCGCCAAAGGAAGGATGATATCGACTTATTGGCCCACCATTTTCTGACAAAATACAGCCGGCTGAATCATAAAAAAATTTCCGGGTTTAGTGATGCGGCCGTGGAGGAACTTATAAAGCACGATTGGAACGGCAATGTTCGCGAATTGGAAAACACCATTGAGCGGGCGGTGCTGATCAGCTGCGGTGAGCATATTTTACCGGAGAATTTGCTGATGGAACCATCCGAGAGCAGGATCCAATCACCGGAGGCACGGGCCTTGAAAGCGGGAATTACCGTGCACGATATGGAAAAAGAACTGATTTTTCGAACTCTGGAAGAGGTCAATGATAATCGAACCCATGCAGCCGAGCTTCTGGGAATCAGCATCCGAACCCTGAGAAATAAACTGCGTGAATACAAGGAAGAAGCAGATGCGCAGAAAGCATAGAGCATATAACGGAATTCGGAATGCGGAGTGCGGAAAGAAGAAAAAAAGCCCAGAGGGAATTGGGCAAAGGACTGAGGACTGAGGGCTGAGTATTTGGAAGGCGGAATTCGGAAGGAGCAATTGGGAAGCAGAAGAGTTAAGCGGACAGAGCGAAGAGCACAAAGCTTTAGGCTGGGGTGGTCATAAACTTTATCACGGGATACTCTTTATCCGGTTCATATTGCCCAAAATTAAATGGGCAACAGTCAGAACATTCCGCATTCCAAGCTTTGTGATCTGATTTGTGGTACGGAAATTGCTGTGGATAAGGCTGAGAACACTACAACAGCATGGGAGGGATACGCGCAGTGCCGACCGACGGAATTTTTGATAAGACAATTTCTTTGCTGGAAAGATCGCTGGACCTGAGATCCCTGAATCATCGGGTTCTGGCATCCAACATCGCCAATATGGATACACCGAACTATAAAGCCTTTGAAGTGATCGTTGCGGAAGAAATGAACCGGTACACAGAATCCGCTGCGAAAATTCCTTTTGTGCGAACCCATGCCAATCATCTACCCGACAAAACCCAACCGTCGAATCAGGTGAATCTCAAGGCTGCTAAAGCACCGGATTTCAGTTTGAGAGGCGACGGCAATACGGTCGATATTGAGCGGACCATGGGTAATTTGGCCAAAAACACGCTGCTATACAATACTGCTGTTCAACTTATTGCCAAAAAATTTAATGGGTTAATAAATGTTATCAAAGGAGGTAGCCGTTAATGGATTTTTTTGATGCCATCAATACCAGTTCAGCGGCATTGAGCGCCCAGAGGCTCCGCATGAACCTGATTTCAGGCAACCTGGCCAACGTTAGCACGACCCGCACCGCAGCGGGTGGTCCCTACCGCCGCAAAGAGGCAGTTTTTGCCGCCCAGCCCCTAGACCAATCCTTTAAGCGAATACTGGCGGACCGCCAGAATAAACATTTATCCACCGTGCGAGTTGCCGGGGTTGTTGAAGATCGGAACCCGCCGGTAATGAAATACGACCCCGGCCATCCGGATGCCGATGAAAAAGGTTATGTTGCCATGCCCAACATCAATGTGATGGAGGAAATGGTGAACATGATTTCGGCGACGCGCGGCTATGAGGCCAATGTAACGGCCCTGAAGGCAGCCAAAGACATGGCATTAAAAGCACTGGAAATAGGACGTTAAAAATGCAAGATATTTCGATAAAAAACCTGTTCCAATCCCAGGCAGGAATTAATTTTACAGGGAACCAGACACCTCAACCACCGACAGCTTCTTTCGGGGAAATGCTGCAGCAGTCCATTAATCAGGTCAACCGGCTTCAGCAAGAAGCGGATGCCAGCATCAACGATTTGGCCGCCGGCAAGCAGACGGATATTCACCAGACCATGATTGCCGTCGAAAAGGCTGAAGTGTCTTTCGAGCTGTTGATGCAGATCCGTAACAAAGTTATTGCCGCCTATGAAAGTATAATGCGCACACAGGTCTAGAAATATGGAAGCCCTTCGTCAGATATTGTCGCAACTGAAAGCCACGTTTACCAATCTCAGCCGGGGTAAACAGATTACCCTGGTAACTTTGTTCCTGGGATCGCTGGCCGGTTTCATTTTCCTGATGAGCTGGTCGGGCAAAAGTGAATTTCAGCCGCTGTTTGCACAACTGGATCCGGAGGAAGCCGGCATCATATTGAACCGGCTTAAAGAACAAAAAATTGAATACCGACTTGCTTCCAATGGAACGACCATCCTGATACCGCAGGAAAACATTTATGAAATCCGAATGCAAATGGCGTCTGAAGGGTTGCCCCGGGGCAGCGGGATTGGTTTTGAGATCTTTAATGATACCAAACTCGGGATGACCGAATTTGCCCAGAACGTCAATTACCAGAGAGCGCTTCAGGGAGAGCTGTCCCGCACCATCAACCGGATCGGGGAAATCGAAAGTTCCAGGGTTCATATTGTGCTGCCCGAAAAATCACTTTTTTTGGAAGAAGAAGAACCGGCGACAGCTTCAGTAGTTTTGAAACTGCGCGCCGGAAAATGGTTGAACCAGGGTCAGATCAACGGTATCGTCCATCTGATATCTTCCAGCGTTGCGCGGTTGAAGCCGGAAGATGTAACCGTGGTCGATCAGAGCGGGAAGCTGCTGGCCGGTGTTCAAAATGATTCATCTTTCGGAAACCTCAGTTCTGACCAACTGGAGTATCAGGCCAGCGTTGAGAAGAATCTTGAAAATCGTGTCCGGACCATGCTGGAGGCGGCTTTGGGCGAGGATAAGGCCATTGTTCGATTATCGTGTTCCTTTAATTTCAAAAGCCAGGAAAAAACAGAAGAGTTATATCTGCCGGATAACCGGGTGGTTCGCAGTGAACAGTCCTTAAATGAATCCTCCACCAACCCGGAGCTTACCCCCCAGGGGATACCGGGTGTCAGATCTAATCTTCCGGGGGATGCGACGGCCGGTGAATTGAACCGGTCTTCCACTAAAGCTTCCAACTTTGAGAAAAATGATCGTACCGTAAATTATGAAATCGGCAAGGTAATCAGCCATATCAAAGAACCGGTGGGTGAAATGACCCGGGTGTCCATTGCCGTTCTGGTGGACGGTACTTACGAGCGAGTCGAAAAGGAGGCGGGGCAGTTTGAATGGAAATATATACCCAGAACCGCTGAGGAGATGCAGAAATTTGAAAGCATAGTAAAGCGCGCGGTGAATTTTAGTGCCTCCAGGGGGGATGAGGTTGAAATTGTGAACATCCCCTTCGAATCGACCCTGCTTTCATTAAATGCGGTCCCGCCTGTCGAAGACAAATGGTTGAAACTGTTACAAGAATACCAGCCTTACATGAAATACGGTTTTCTAAGTCTTTTCCTCATTTTGTCTTTCCTGTTTTTTGTCAGGCCCCTGGTTAGATGGTTGACGGAATATTCATTCGGAGATTTAGAGATGTTCAAGCAACTACCGAGAACGGTGGGTGAACTCGAGGGTGATCTTGATCCGAATGCCCGGCGGCTGACATTCAGAGATCAGGCGTCGCACCTGATTGCCAGGGACAGCGAAGCGTCCATGGGAATTATGCGCGACTGGATAAAAGAGAATTAGTCATTTTTAATTTTAGTTCATTTACAGGAATTTTCAGCACTATCAACTATGGATCCAAGAAGGATTTCAGGCCCCTTAAAAGCCGCCATTTTGATTCGCTCCCTGGGCCAAGAGGTCGCCGGGAGGGTCCTCAACGGCCTGACCGAAGATGAGAAGATGGTGGTCAACCGTCACCTGGATCAGATGGGCACCGTATCAGCGGACGTCATCGAGTATGTGGCCAAGGAGTTTACAGATATTGCCGCCATGCGGACCCAGGCGGCTCGGCTCGCGCCCCCGCCCGAAACTGATCACCCTAAAAATGCCGACGAAGGAAATGGCGAAACCGAGGATGAGCTCGAAGGGTTGAAAGCTATCGATTCGCTGGCCGCCGATGAAATCTATGAATTAATTAAAGATGAGCACCCCCAGACGATTGCCATTATTTTAATCCATTTAAAAACAGCCACCGCCAGTGATGTGCTGTCCAGCCTGTCGGATGAAATAAAAACCGATGTTTCCGTTCGGGTAGCCACCCTGGATAAGGTGAACGCTGAAATGGTTGAAGAGGTCAATAGCGTCTTTAAAGAAATTCTGAAGAATAAAAAAAGCTCGGTGGCCAATATCAGCGGCGGTGTTGATCGCCTGGCCGAGATTCTTAACCAGACAGATGAAATTTCAAGTGAACTGATTTTAAACGAAATTGAAGAAAACGATGCGGAAATGGCCGCCCAGATCAAGCAAAAGATGTTTGTATTTGAAGATCTGGTGCTGGTAGATGATCGTGGATTTCAGAAACTGCTGCGTAAAGTTGAAACGATGGAGCTGGCGATTGCGCTCAAGGCCGCCTCTGAAGAAGTTAAAGACAAGGTCTTCAGGAATATGTCGGAACGGGCCGGTGCGATGCTGCGCGAAGAGATGGAAGATCTCGGACCGGTCAGGATGAAAGAAGTCTCCGATGCCCAAACGGGCATTACCAATATTATCCAGGAAATGGAAGCCAAGGGAGAAATAATTATCAGTGGACGCCGAGGAGAAGAAATTATTACCTAATACTGAAGCCGACGCGTCCCAAAACCTTCGGACCGGTTTCAGACTGCATTATTTTCCGGATATTCCGCTTGATGACCCGGACAATATAAGAACCTGTGTACCGCTGAAAGATAATTTTCAAAGGATCCGTTACGACGCGCATAGTTCAGACTGTGCGGATTTTTCTCGCGATTACGACAACCGTGATACGCGGCCGGGAAAAGGCGGGGCATCCGCCGGCAGATTTGATGTTGATGCCTACCAGAAGGGATTCACCGACGGTTTGGAAAAAGGTTCCGCCGATGGCGAAAAAGCAGGGTTTGAGCATGCCTCCAGTAAACTGTCACCACTGCTGGACAGTTTGCGGGACGCTTTGCTGCAGCTAAAAAATATACGGGCGGAGACCTATCACCATATCGAAAAGGAAGTTGTGGAACTGGCGCTGGCCATCGCCCGGAAAGTCGTCTGTCGCGAGATACAGATGGACCCTGAAGTTGTCGTGTGCGTGGCCAGGGAAGCTCTCGCCAGAATCGATGATCCCGGAAAAATTAAAATCAAGATGAGTCCGGCCGACCTTCAATTTATCAATGAATCCAGGTACCAGCTTGCAGAGCTGATTGGCAATATTGATAATGTCAGCCTTGAAGCTGAAGAAAATATTCAAAGCGGCGGCTGTATTATCGAAACCAATTTAGGGGAGATCGACGCCCGCATTGAAAATCAGATTCAAGCCGTGGAGGAAACCTTTCGCAACGCCATTAAGAATTCCGG
>Ga0307426_1001094_pt1 | contig 18312 bp, 14 predicted proteins | sample SalMarWE160340MG_FD_202165 | JGI IMG/M metagenome (GOLD analysis project Ga0307426, IMG submission 202165) | Salt marsh sediment microbial communities from the Plum Island Ecosystem LTER, Massachusetts, United States - WE1603-40 | ecosystem: Environmental > Aquatic > Marine > Intertidal zone >... | reverse complement strand
AACGACATAAACGTTAGAAGCACTTTAAACGTTAATAACGCCTTTTCTTTTTTTCCGATTGACATAAGGTTAAAAATCGTTATGATACTAAAACGGAGGTGATATGAAAAGGGATTTCATCAGCATCTTTGACCTCGATAAAAAAGAAATTTATGAGATTTTTGAATTAGCCAAAGAACTCAAAAAAGCCCAGAAAAAAGGCAAGGAACAGAAATTGCTCAAAGGCAAGACTCTGGTCATGCTATTTGAAAAACCGTCTTTACGCACCCGCGTGACTTTTGAAACCGGTATGACCCAGCTGGGCGGACATGCCATATACCTGGCTTCGACCGATGCAAAGATCGGCGCGCGCGAAACAATCGCCGATGCCGCAAGGAATCTCAGCCGCTGGGTCGACCTGATCATGGCCCGTGTTTTTGCTCATAAAACGGTTGAAGGTTTGGCGAAAAGCGCCACTATTCCAGTAATTAATGGACTATGCGATTTAGAACACCCTTGTCAGATACTATGTGACCTTTTGACTGTTATCGAACACAAAGAAAGCCTCGATGCGGTTACTCTCGCCTATATCGGTGATGGGAATAATGTCTGTAATTCTATGATCGCGGCTTCTTCCCTGCTCGGATTTAAACTCAATATTGCAGTGCCCAAAGGCTATGAACCAAATGAACAATACCTGGCCAGGGCAGAAAACACAAATCTGGGTCATGACCCTAAACAGGCAGTAGCTGACGCTGATATAATCTATACTGATGTCTGGGCATCGATGGGTCAAGAGACCGAAGCCCAGGAACGAAAAAAAATCTTTGCGCCGTATCAGGTGAACAGCGAGCTGTTAAGTTCAGCTAAGAAAAGTTATCTGGTCATGCACTGTCTACCAGCTCATCGCGGTGAAGAAATAACTGACGAAGTCATTGAAAGTACTCATTCGATCGTGTTTGACCAGGCAGAAAACCGACTCCATATTCAAAAAGCGATCATGGTTTGGCTTTCGAACCATACCAGGTGATTTAATCTCTTGCGGGTGTAAATGGCACAGAACCAGATAATCTGTCTGATCGTCTTTGCCGCTGCCTATATAGCGATAATCGCTCTGCACGGTCATAAATCGATCATCGCCTGGATCAGTGTCATCATCATGGTCATCCTGGGTATAATGCCGCCTTTAAGGCTCCTTTACCATATCAACTGGAACATCCTCGGCATATTCTGGGGCAGTCTGGTCATTGCCGAGCTTTTTATTTATTCAAAGATCCCGGCATATATTGCAGAAACGATAATAGACCGATCAAGAAGTCTGGTCTGGGCGATCATCTGGCTTTCTGCGTTCAGTGGTATTATCTCGGCATTTGTGGAGAATATCGCGACCGTGCTCATCGTTGCTCCGATCGCATTCGAAGTGTCGCGTAAACTGAAGGTCTCACCTGTCCCCTTTATCCTCGGGATCTGTCTATCATCTAATTTGCAGGGCACGGCAACACTCGTCGGCGACCCGCCGAGTATGATCCTGGCGAGTGCTACGCGTATGACTTTCAATGATTTCTTTATATTCCAGGGTCGTCCGAGCTTGTTTTTTGTCGTCGAATTCAGCGCAATAATCTCCCTCGTCGTTATATACTTTCTCAATCGAAAATTTCAGCAGCCGATAAAAGCGATAAAAACAGAGAAGATCGTCAGTAAAATCCCCGGACTATTACTTATCGCCCTGATCGCCGGCCTTGCCATAGGTTCTTTTACCCCAGGTTTCATGGATTATATCGGCGGAACGATCTGCGTAAGTTTAGCTGCAATCGGCATAATCTGGTCATTGTTCTCAAAAAAGATCAAGACCTACCATATACTGCGCGATACAGATTGGGATACTTTTTTCTTTTTAGCCGCGATCTTTGCCCTGGTCGGTTCATTGACCGAGACCCAGACAACGATCGTTTTAGCTCAAGCGGTCGGCAAACTGACCTCGGGCAATCTTTTCATAACCTACCTGCTCCTCATTGTCTTTTCTGTTATCATATCTGCCTTTGTCGATAATGTACCGTACTTTGCTGCGATGGTCGGTGTTGTGGCAACGCTCTCTTCAACTCAAGGATACCCCATCTATCTCCTGCTTTTCGGCACTATTATCGGAACAACGATCGGCGGTAATATTACACCGATCGGGGCAGCCGCAAATATCGTAGGTGTCGGCCTGTTAAAAAAGAACGGCTACCAGATAAATTTTCTCGATTTCATGAAGGTCGGTCTACCCTTTACCGCTGCAGCAGTTGCAGCCGGAGGAATATTTATTTGGCTTTTCTGGTCATGATGCCGATCGTGCCATCCTCATTACCATAGTATATCGAGCTTGATTATCGGTCATTATTATATATAATTAAATATGAGTCCAAGAAGCGTTGTGCGATCCCTGGTCAGCAATCCAGTAAGGAAAATACTCGCCATTATCTTTGCTTTTGGACTCTGGTTCTTTGTTGCACTTGACAAAAACTACATTTATAAAAAGGATATAAAAGTGATCTACACCAACCTCGCTGATTCGCTCATGATCACGGACTCCACTGCATCCATCAATGTTTCGCTCATCGGGCGCGGCGGCTCACTTTTGAGTTCATGGGCAGCACCGCCTAAGGCACGGTGCAATGTAATGGATATGAACCTGGGTACGAATACGGTTCCGGTAACCAACCTTATGATACCGCTTGGTTTCCCTGATCTAAGATTGTCTTTCAATACAAAATCCATAGATGTAACGATCGATGAAAGAATCACAAGAATAATGCAGGTCAAAGTACCGACCAAAGGCGAGCTTAAACATGGTTATTCGATAAGCGATATCGTGATCAGAGATACAGTAAGTGTTACAGGACCGCGAAATGTCCTGTTCAACCAGGATGCAGTACTTACAGAAACGCTTGATATCAAAAACAAACAATCATCTTTTCTGGCAAGAGTAAAGATTGAAGATACGTCAGATCTATTCGAATTCTCCAAAACTCAGGTACAGATCGAGGTCAAAGTCGATAAGACGGTCAAACGGTCATTTACGAATATCCCCCTGACATTAATATTCACACCTGATCAGCGTGTTACTTCTGAAAAAATAAGCCTGGACACCCTTATCGTCGAAGGCCCGGCAAATGAGATAAACAACCTCCAGAAAAAAGATATTACTGTAAAAGTAAAACTGACAAAGCTCCAGGTAGGAGAACACTACCTGCCAGCCACAATAGAATTACCACAATATATCAAGCCAGTAAATTCCGTACCAAAAACATTCAAGATCACCGTATACTGATTGGGATACACGTAAACACTAACAGGTCATGGTGAGAATACCAAAAATCCACAGCACTAGGCATGGCTCTATTATTTTAATATTTTTTTTCATAGCGAGTCGAATATTCTATTATCTAATTGGTATTCGCTTTGATATAACACCCTTATACTGGTTTTACCAGTTCATCGACCCGCAATTACTGAAATCCGAATTATTCAACAGCATCATGCACCTTCATACACAACCTCCTGTTTTTAACCTCTTCCTTGGATTGATACTAAAAATATCCAGCAACCATGAGTTACTGGCATTTACCATCATATACCAGATAATCGGACTTCTCTTAGCGTTGAGTCTTTATATATTAATGAGAAAACTAAAGATCTCGCTTTTTTTAGCTCTGCTTGTTAGTATATTTTTCACGATGAGTCCACCTGCGATATTGCTCGAAAATTGGCTTTTCTATACTTACCCGATCACCTTCATGATATTGATATCAACTGTTCTCTTGCATTCATATTTTGAAAAACAAAGAACCAGCCACCTGGTAATGTTTTTTTCAGTAAACGCATTGATCGTTTTGACCAGATCACTTTTCCATCCATTATGGTTCGTCATCATACTGATCGGATTAATAATATACGACCGCGGTAATTCAAAACGGATATTCTTATGCGCGCTTTTGCCTTTGCTTTTCATAGGTGCTTTGTATGTAAAAAATTACATAATATTCAAGCAAACTACGCTTTCTTCATGGTTTGGTATGAATCTCGCAAAGATGACCATGACCATACCCCTGGAAAAAATCGAATCCGATGCCGCAGCCGGTCATATTTCCGGCATTTGTGCGGTCATGCCATTTCAAGAACCTGAAAAGTACCGTAAATTTTCGAATTTTGATACGCTGACTAATATTCGTGTACTCGATCAGAAATATAAGTCATCTGGTTTCTTGAATTTTAATCATATCGGTTATATTGGTGTTTCCAAAAAGTACTTAAAAGATACAAAATATCTTATAAGAAAATATCCAAAATACTATGGTTTATCAACATGTAAAGCTTTTTATGCCTATTTAGAACCTTGCTCAGACACCATGATAATTCGGAATTATAATCGCTGGGTCATAAAAGACTGGGTATATCTTTATGAAAACTACTTTGTCGGCGATATCCTCGCCCGGGTATGGCAGACACGATTCACAAACCGATATGGACAGGAACGAGCAGTTCACCTCAACTTTTTGTACATTTTTTTCCCGGCACTTTGTCTCTGGGGGCTGTTTACTGTTATCAAAAGCAAAGACTTTTTCAGCTACCAAAAAGCAGAACTAATGACTCTTACTTATGCGATGTTCAATATTGTCTACGTCTCGCTCGTTGGAAACCTCTTTGAGGTCAGTGAAAATATGCGCTTTCGCTTCCTCATTGTTCCGCTACTGTATGTGTTTTTAGCTCTTTGGTTCAAGTATTTGTTTAACAGAAACAAGCAAACTTGACAATGGTAGTTTTTAGGATATACTTTATAGGTAAATTAGGCAAGTCTGCAATGTTTTCGCGAGGATGGCGGAATTGGCAGACGCGCTGGATTTAGGATCCAGTTCCACATCGGAATGGGGGTTCAAGTCCCCCTCCTCGCATGTTCCGGAGGTGCTTTTTGCACTATGATATCGCTACAGACAAGGCTACTGAAAAAGAGATCGACATTACTGTACCGACCACTGAATTAGATCGGTTCATTGAGATCGAGATCGAAAGAATGAGAAAGGATCTTGCTATCAAGGGTTTTCGCAAAGGCAAAGTACCGAAAAGCCTTATTAAAACCAGGTATCATGATTCACTCAAGGCACAAGCAATGAATGATCTCGTTACGGAATCTTTTTTAAAGGTTCTTGCTGAAAAAAAATGGCGTCCTGCTTCCCAAGCAGAAATGAAGGACCTTGAAGAGGATAAAGATATAAAATTCCGTCTTCGCTTTGAGGTAATCCCGGATTTTGAAATCACCGATTATATAGGCGTCGAAGTATTTCAAGAAGAACCACTACCTGATGATTTTTTACTCGAGCAAGCGACTAAAGAACTCCGTGAGCAGTACGCGAAAATCAAGGAGACTGATCGTCCGGCTGCGGTCGATGATTTTGTTACGATGGATATCAGAATATCTGAAAATGACCAAGTAAAAGAGGATAAAAAAGATGTTGTAGTCCATATCGGTAACCGTGATCTACCGGACGAAATCAACAAAGCGCTCGTCGGTGTCAAAAAAGAAGACAAAAAGCAGACTCCTGTCGATAAATTATTGTATGACATGTATATCAAAAAAATCGAAGAAAAGATCTTGCCGAATATCGACGATGATTTTGCTAAATTACAGAATTTCGAAGGACTCGAGCAGTTGCGCGAAAAATTATTGGAAAACGCCAAGAAAATCGAGGACAAAAGGTTAGAGGATGCTGCAAAAGAAACGCTCTCCAATGTCCTTTTAGAAAGAAATCAATTCGAGGTTCCCAATACATTGATCGATAGTGAATACCGAACGATTCTGCAAAGATCGAATTTGCAGGATTCAGAAGCGAATAAAGAAAGGTTTTGGAAACCCGCAGAGAATCGGGCACGACTGGATTTGATCATCAACAAAATTGCACACAAAGAGAATATAAAAGTAGAAGAAAAAGAAACCATGAACCTGATTAAGGCCATGGGCATTAAGCTCAGCGATGAGAATCGTAATGACGTCATCAGCTATTTAGGTAATGTCCTGGTCAAGGAAAAAACCATTGATTTTCTATACAAACATGTAAAAATCAGTAAAAAAAGTCGGATAATATCGCCAAAGGAGGATATCAATGATACCCGTTCCCTACGTAATAGAGCAAACAGGCCGAGGTGAACGTGCCTATGACATCTATTCGCGTCTTCTCAAAGAACGTATAATATTCGTCGGTACGCCAATAGATGATACGGTCGCAAACCTGATCATCGCCCAGCTGCTTTTTCTGGAGGCCGAGGATGCATCCAAAGATATATCACTCTATATCAATTCACCCGGTGGAGTGGTTTCATCGGGCCTTGCAATATATGATACAATGCAATTTGTCAAACCTCCAGTTTCTACAATATGCATAGGTATGGCGGCGAGTATGGCAGCGCTTCTATTGGCCGCTGGCAACAGCGGCAAGAGATTTGCTCTTCCCCATGCGCGGGTAATGATCCATCAACCAGAAGGCGCATTCTCTGGTCAAGCTTCGGATATCGCGATCCATGCAAAAGAAGTACTCACGATCCGGGGAGTTCTCAATAAGATTTTAGCCAAGCATACAGGCCAAACCGAGGATAAAATAGCTAAAGATACCGACCGTAATTATTTCATGTCGGCTCAGGAAGCGAAAGATTACAGCATAGTCGATGATATCATGGCAAAAAGGGCAGCATGACACAAAAAAATAACCGCATAAATTATTTTGATCAAAAACAGAGAAAGGTATTATGAGTATCTTTACGAATATATATCTTGGTTTCAGCAGAAAGAGATTCCTCAAGCCTTTTAAACCATTGAGCAATAAAAGTCGCCGGAATTTTTTGATCTCGGCTCCGGCCAGCGTAGCTGAATTTATAAGGATCATGCCATACATTGCAGCATTAAAAAAATATGGGACTATCGTGATGCTTGTCCCCAATACCTGTAAATCGGTGTGTGATCTCATAACACCCAATAATTTCGATCTGATTTTCCACGAAACAATCCCCAAGGTATTGTCAAAAGAACATAATGCCCTGAAAGAGCAACTCCGTGAACAACGTTTCCACTATATTATCGAACTGAATAAACCGGCAAACATCTCGCTCGTTTATTTGACCGATGTAGAAAGAAGAATCGCATTTTATGAGCGGAAGAAGTTCCCCTACTATAATATAATGCTACGCGATAGTATTGAGTCACTATGTGATTTCTTCGTTCTTCGAAAAGCGGACCCAAAAAAGATCTTTAAATTTTATAGCCGTGATATAAAGAGTGTCTTAAAAAGATACCATAAGCAAAAACCAATACTCTTTCTCAATGGCAGCGATGCAGCAACCTGGCAAGGTGATAAGATAATCCTGGGCAAAGATGTTACAGCTGATAACCCGGAGGTATACAAACTCATTTTAGGAACCGATGCTTACTGCGGTCAGCACGATGAGTTTTTTGAGTTCGCAAAGATGTTTAACAAAGAAATAATAACGTAATGAAAACTGAACCCATCAATAGTATACTGCACCAAATGAACAAACTCGACCTTTGGAATATCAATGTGCCTAAAATAACCAAAGCGCTGAGCACTGGTTTAGGAGGATGCGGATATGCTATTATGACAAGGAATAATGGCAGATCAAATATCGAATACATTGAGGGAATGGATAAGAGAAAATTCTCAAGGCAACTCAAAAAACCAAAAAGATATTTGGATTTTACTTTAGACATCGGGGACCATAATTATCGACTTTACATTTTTCAGAAAAAAATCACCCCTCTTTCAAAAAAACAAAGCTCTGACATCAACATACTACTCTCTTTGATATCCATGGCTCTAACAATGAGGCAGGTTTCAAAAGATCGAATAACCGAAACCCAGATAATAAATCAGCTCAATCTTAATATCACAACAAGCCTCGATGAAAATAAGATCACTAATAATTTAGAGTCGGCAGCACGGCGTATGCTAAAAAAAGAAGACATACTTATCTACCACCGACGTGATGATAATTTTATAGGAAGCAATAACAGTTTCAGGATATCCGAACTGCCCAAGTCCACATACACCAAACTTTTCGATATCCAGCATATTTTCACAATTTCAGGGAAAAAAATACTCCCTCTAAAAACAATAATACCTTTAAAGGATGTTCGTGCTATTACCTTTGTACCATTCACCATAAAGAATAGATTAAGAGGTTTCTTTGTGCTCTCCGGAACGACCGATGAGCTAAGTGAGAATTTTATCTTAACACGTATCAAATTCCTCGCGAACCAGGCGGGTCTTGCTCTTGAAAGGATCGATCTTTTCCGGAAAATGAACAGCGCCTTAAGAGAAAGCCGCGGCTTACAGAATCTAATAAAAATCATGATATCATCCCTTGATCTTGAATCTTTATCTAATGAAATCCTGCAAAGAGCACAAGAATTTCTTGGTTTCAAGCGCATTCTGTTCTCTGTTTACGACCCTATGACACATTGTTTTCGCCGCATCACCGGCGTCGGTGTATCTAAAAAGAAATTAGAAGAAGCTAAAGGAGTAAATCCCCCGCTTAAAGCGATCAACGAACTACTGCGTAACCGTTTTCGGATATCTAACTCATACTATATCCCGGCAAGAGCTGCCGTAGCAATAGGTAGACAAGTCAGACGCTATGAATTGTATAAATCAACGCCGATAAAAAACCGCATCCCTGAACTGTGGGACCCGGGCGATATTTTTCTATCGCCGATATATTCAAAGGATCGCGAGATCGTCGCTTTGCTTTCACTCGATATGCCGATGAGCAACCTTGTACCAACCGTGAGTAAAGTCAAACTCCTTGAAACATTTGGTGATTTCCTCGGTATGGCGATAGAGAATGCCCAGATGTTTAAAAAAATCGAAAGATTATCGAACACCGATGAGATGACCGGAGTCCGCAATTACCGTTTTTTGAGAGAAAGATTCAAGTTGCTGATAAAAAAGAAAATATCCCCTATTTCGCTGATTATGATCGATTTAGATAATTTCAAAGAGTGTAATGATAGTTTCGGACACCTCCATGGTGATGAAGTACTCAGAATATTTTCTGAATGTCTTGTTGATGCCATCAGCAAACGTGGATATGTTGTCCGCTATGGTGGTGACGAATTCATTATTCTTCTACCTGCAACGAGTAGAAGAGTATGTAAGACACTTATCAATAAGATCATTAACCAGCAGCATAAGCCTGATGTTTGCCGCCGATATGAATCATGCGGCTTTTCGTACGGGATCGCAGTATATCCAAAAAACGGACTCAATCTAGGTGCTTTAATAGACTATGCGGATAAGCTTTTATACCAGCAAAAAAGCGAAAAACACAATGAACATTAGGGAAAAATTTAGTTCGCGAGCACTGGTAATATATTTCTTGATCGGCGTGGGTATTATCGGCATCATCACCTATATTTACTCCAATTACCTTATCCAGCGAATAAAAAAGGAAACAGCAACAACCTCAAGAATTTTTGCCAAGTATGCGTCCGGTCCAAGTATGGATGAGCAAGCTCTGCTTGAACTGCTGTTCGAAGAAGTGATCCAGAGGATCGATTTCCCTGTGATAATGACCGATGCAGATGGCAACCCGACATCTTCTAAAAATATCGGTACGACTAACCTCAATAAAGCACTTGAAAAACTGGATAAGAACCAAACGCCTATACCCGTTATTATACACCACGGGATCGATTCAACTCTTGTCGGACATGTTCACTATGGCTTATCTCCTTTTACAAGATCCCTGCAAATACTCCCCTTTGTAGAAACGGTATTCCTCATTGCTTTTCTTTTCCTGGGTTTCTGGGGATATCTAATATATCGAAAGAGCGAAGAAGAAAAAATCTGGAACTCGCTTGCTCGGGAAACTGCTCATCAACTCGCAACACCCTTGTCTTCGCTCGTCGGTTGGCTCGAAGCCGCAAAGGGAGAAATGTCACAGGATATATACACCGGGATTCACGAAGATACACAAAAAATGAAGGAAGTTCTTGAAAAATTCTCCAGGATCGGATTACCCCCAAGATTAGTGGAGAAAGAACCATTGGAAACAATCCGCAAATCGGTTGAATATATTAGAAAACGTGCCCATAACAATATTGTATTCCACGAGGACTACGCATCGCTACCACCGATCCTCTTCGATGATATTTTACTCGGTTGGGCAGTTGAAAACATATTGAAAAACGGCTTAGATGCAATAGGTTCTGACAAAGGGGAAATCACAGTCAGAACATTTGAGACGACTGATGCAGTTATCGAGATAAAAGATACTGGCAAAGGGATCAAAAAGGGACGGGAAATATTCAGGCCAGGTTTCACGACAAAAAAATATGGCTGGGGCCTTGGGCTTGTATTGACAAAACGTATTATTGAGGATTACCATAAAGGTAAATTATTATTAAAGGAAACCGGTTCACGAGGAACCACATTTCAACTAATAATGCCAAAGGCGGAACAATGAAAATTTTGTGGATAGATGATGAAATAGATCTATTAAAACCATTTATATATCTTCTACAGCAGGAAGGCTATGAAGTAAAAACGTCTACTTCTGGGGAAGATGGTGCAAACCTTGCAAGTAAAGAAGTTTTTGACCTGATCTTTCTGGATGAAATAATGCCCGGTGTCGATGGTCTGGAGGTACTGCGCAAGATAAAAAATGAAAACTCGCAGCAACTGGTCGTCATGGTAACGAAAAGTGAAGAAGAAGACATTATGAATAAAGCATATGGTGGCTGGGTCGATGATTACATCACAAAGCCATTCAGTTTTAATCAATTACGTTCAGTATTGAATCGGACTCTAAAACGTAGAGTGATCATCGGTGAAAAAATGAACGAAGAATATGCAACCCAATTTCGAAGCTACACCGAACCCGCAGATTATAATGAATGGGTAGAGTACTACCGTACCATCGTATCATGGGATTTACGTCTTATTGAATTTTCCGATAAGAACCTCATGGAAATACAGGAAGAGAGAAAGCGTGAAGCTAATGCTGGTTTTGCCAAGTATATCGAAAATCAGTATCGAGATTTCATTAAAGGCAAAGGACCTATTCTATCACAGAAGCTCTTTTCAAACAATGTTTTCCCGCTATTGCAGGATGGACCGCTTCACCTTATTATTTTCGATTCAATGAGACTTGATCAACATCTGAAATTATCTCCCTATATCCGAGATTTTTTTGAGATGGATACACAGTATTACTATTCGGTATTACCATCAGCAACTCCGTATTCACGGAATGCTCTTTTCGCAGGTCTCTTACCCCTTGAAATAGTGCAGAAATTACCACAATACTGGGCGTTCGAGACTAAAGGGCAAAATCGTTATGAAAAAGAATTATTCACCGAGCAATTGAAACAGCACAACCTCAGAATCAAATTTTCATATCATAAATTATCCTCGATACAGGAGATCGAACGGAATATTGAAAAAATCACTAACGACAAAACAGATATTTGTATCACTGTAATAAACTTCTTTGATCTATTATTCCATTCAATACCCGGACGCGGTGATATGAAAGGGATGCTTGACGACGAACGAGTTCTACTGAATTTGTTGAGTTACTGGTTCCCAATTTCACCTATTTTTGAATTGTTTCAACAACTATCAAAGAAAGATCGACGTATAATTTTAACGACCGATCATGGATTCATTCGTGTGCGCCGTCCCAGTATTATTTACGGTGGACGATCCATATCTCCAAACCTGCGCTATAAGTATGGCCCCGCACTCAGAGTGGATAAAAAAACCTCGTGGTTATTGAATAATCCTGGAGAGATTTCGTTGCCGAGTGATGATCCGTCAGTAAGATTTGCCATTGCCAAGGAAGATTATTACTTCATTTATCCAACAAAGCCCACTGAGTATGAAAAAGAATTTAAGTATACTTTTCAGCACGGTGGTATATCAATGGAGGAAATGATCCTGCCCTTCACGGTAATGACGCCACGGTAAGACCGGAATACGCTACGCTGAATACACATCCGCCATGTTGTGTGGCGGATTGAAGACACGTTTCACTGAATACAACACGTGCTCCGCAAAAGAGTCCTTTACGGCGCAGGCTGAAGATATAAAAAATCCTTTGTACACCAATACACTGCTACTCCGATACTAACATGAGTTACTCAATTACATAATAACTTAATTACTACTTTTGTCTGCTTCCTAGTTCTTAGTTTCTGGTTTGTACTTTAGAAATTGGGGGGCCCCCACCGGAGGGCGAAGATCAAATAAAGCAGAGGCCCCAAAATGTACGATCTCAGCGATGAACGCTGATGGCCTTATGGCTTAAAAGTAAACGGAATAGAAATCTTTTGTTCGAACGGTACACCGTCTTTGGTTGCCGGACTAAACTCAAATTTCTTGGCGGCTGCCAACGCTGAGGCTTCGCAAGCCGGATTCCCAAAACTAGAAAGGACAGATGCACTCTTTACTTTTCCGTCAGTACCGACGACGACACGGACAACGATCGTCCCGGTCGCACCAACGGCCTTTGCAGCTTCAGGATATGTCGGTTGAATACGCTTGGTCACGGTCGGTCTCGTCACGATCGACGGTTTTGGAGGTTCTGGGGGTGTAATAGGCGGCGTTCCTGTTACAGAATCAGGTGGTGCTGTTGCCACAACAGTAGTTTCCTTTTTCACGGCAGCTTCTAATAATTTTTCAGGCGCAACGATCTCAGGCGGTTTTTCAACCACCTCTTCAGGCTTAATTTCTGGTTTCTCAGTTGGTGTTTCCACATCGGCTGGCGCTGTCACTTCCTCCTCCACTGACGGCGGTAGCACTGCAACCGCAACCCTCCGTTCGGCTTCCGGGATCCAGTATGTGTAGGCATTAGCTAAAACAAAACCTTGATCCGCACCCTTTACCCTCTTATACGATGCTGAGATTTCATTAGCGACAATGAGAAAGGTATAAGGGATATCTTCATACACGATCTTTTGAAATTCATGCCAGATATCTTCAGCCTTCTTTCTATTGAGCATTGCAACACCGATATCAATGAGCGAATCAACTGTGGTGTTTTTATAGTTGACAAAATTGAACCTGCCCTTTGACGGATCTGAGTACCAGTATACTGTCGGATCTATCTTTTCACCGATGCTCCAACCCATTATGAAACCGTCAAAATTCCTCGTTACGACAGCTTCAATGAAAGATCGCGTATCGAGATTTCTTGCATTTACACGAACGCCAAGTGCTTTCAGGTCTTGAGCTATCAATTCAAGGATCTTCACCCTTTCGGCGTTTTCAACATTGGTGATTATGTTAAGCGTGAAATCCTTCCGGTCCATATCGTATATCTTATTCCGATTCCGATCTTCAAAGCCCAACTTTTCAAGTATTTTCTTTGCTTCAGGAAGGTTGTATTTTATCGGTTCAATACCTTCGTTATATCCCCATGAAGAAGGCGGTAATGGTCCCTTGGAAATCGTACCCATACCGGCAAACACTTCGTTTAAAATCCTTTCCGTATTAATTGCCATGGTCAGGGCCTTACGGATCTCTTTGTTCTTCAAATGTGGATTATTGAAATTCCAGCCTATATAGGTAAAGGTATTTCCTGGTTTCGTATCGACTTCGATATTTTGATTAGCACCGAGTTCCTTTGCTCTGACCGGCGTGATATTGAAAACGAGATCAAGATCGCCTGCTTCAAAGTCATCGAGCATCATATTTATGTCAGCATAATATTTTATGTATATTTCATCAAGCGGTGGTCGACCGCGAAAATAAGCATCGTTATAAGTCAAGACAAGGCCTGCACCAGGTTCCCATTTTGCTATTTTATATGGCCCATTGCCAACGATAGTCTTATAACCAAACTCAACTCCCTCTTTTTCATAAATATGTTTTGGTACGGCCATAATATCGGAATCGGTAAGAAGATCAGCATATATTTTGTTAAATGTGAACTTTATCGCGTAGGGCCCCACAATCTCTACATTTTCGATAAACCTCAACCGGGCGATATCCGGGTAATTGGTTTTTGGGTCTCTCATCTTCTCGTACGTGAAATAGACATCTTCTGCAGTCACTGGTTCACCATCCCACCAAATCACACCAGTTCTCAAATAATAGGTTATTGAAGTCAGATCTTCAGAAAACTCCCACGATGCGGCCAGTTCAGGTCTCATTTTTCCTGTTTCAGCATCGATGCGATGAAGATGCATGAAAAGAAGATCGAGGATGTCATCTGAACCGAATACAGATGGAGCAAGGGGTGATATCACCGCTGGTAGATCTGTGGTTCCGATAACGAGTTTACCTCCCTGTTCACCGATTAATTTTTCCTCTTTCTTGGTACATGAACAAACTGCCAATACTACTACAATGAATAGGAACACGAATTTTTTCATAATTTACCTCCTCATATCTAAATACATTATAATTGTGATTTTATTCCTGTCAAGGCTATTTAGGGGGCATATCGCCTGCAAAATAGACTTTCATATGAGGGTAGGGTATTTCTATTGATTTTTCATCGAATTCCTTTTTGAGCCGTTTACGTAACTCCCCCATGATCTCCCATTGTGTAAGCGGCGTGGTATCGCCCATTATCTTTATTTCAATACCTGAATCGCCAAAGTTATCCACCCTCAAGACCTGTGGTGTTTTTATGATCTTATCCTGCCAGATCTTTTCCTTGGATAGCTTGTTACAAACTTCATTTATCACTTTGATGACACGATCGAGATCAGACTCATAGCTGACCGAAACATTTAAATTTACCCGGGAATATTCTCTTGTATAATTACTCGCAATGGTTATTTCACCATTGGGTATATAGTGAACCACGCCATCAAGATCACGTAAAATGGTCCGGCGTAAATTTACTTCTTCTACTAATCCGGATACACTGCCGACCTTAACGACATCGCCTATGCCAAAATGATTCTCCATGAGGATAAAAATACCATTTATGATATCTTTAACCAAACTCTGCGCTCCAAAACCAACCGCAACACCGAGTACTCCAAGACCTGCTAAGGCAGGTCCGATATTAACACCGACTTGTGCAAGAACAGTAAAAAGAATAACGATTCCGATCAGGATGGAGAATGTATTTCTCATTACTCTGGTAAGCGTACGAATTCTCTTTTCCCGCTCCATACCCGACTTCCCCTTCATCCTCAATAACATGGTACGTTTGATAAAACGCGGCACAGAATATTGAATCATGATATAAACAACGATGCCGATGAAAATAATGATGGATATTCTGATTCCATGGAGTTGAAACCATTCAATCATCTTGCCTCCTAAACCAATCTATAACTTTTTTTAAACCACTTTCAAGATCTATCACTGGCTGCCAGTCTAATAATTGCTTTGCTTTTGAAATATCCGGACGACGTTTTTTCGGATCGCAATCAGGCAAAGGAAAATATTCATACTCGCTTTTGCTTTTGCACAACTTCTTTACTTTCTCAGCAAGTTCAAGTATCGTATACTCAGCAGGATTGCCGATGTTTATAGGATATGGATAATCAATCTCGACAGCTCTTGATATGGCATCCACCATATCGCTAATGTAGCAGAAACTCCTGGTTTGCTTCCCGTCACCAAAAATCGGTAAAGGATTATTTTTCAGGGCTTCTGATATGAAACTGGGCACGACACGTCCATCACCAGCGCGCATTCTCTCGCCATATGTATTGAATATACGGATGATACCTATTTTCATATTGAACTTTCGGTGGTATGTCAGTGTAAGCACTTCGGCGAATCTCTTGCCTTCATCATAGACAGCACGAGGACTGATCGTACTAACATTACCAGGGTATTCTTCTTTTTGGGGATGAATAACCGGGTCACCGTATACCTCGCTCGTTGAAGCCAAAAAAAACTTCGCTTCTTTTTTCTTCGCCAATTCAAGCATTTTTTGGGTACCGATTGACATAACACGTAATGTCTCCACAGGATATTTCAAGTAGTCAAAAGGACTGGCCGGACATGCAAAATGCAATATAGCATCGATTTCACCATGGATATCGCCGACTGTACAAACATCCTGTTTGATGAATTCCAGAGCGCCTTTTTCTATATGCTGTGCAATATTCTCATCTTTGCCGGTTATCAGGTTATCGACCACGATAACCTGACGGCCAGCTTTCAGATAGTGGTCAACAAGGTGCGAGCCTATGAAACCCGCGCCACCAGTAATTACCACCCTCATCTGCCGATCCCGTTGTAGATAAAGCCCATTGCTTCCATTTCTTTTCTTTCAAAGACATTCCGACCATCAAAAAATACGGGCTGGCGCATTAAACTCTTCAGTTTCTTCATGTCAAGTTCTTTAAATACATCCCATTCAGTGATCAGCGCGACAGCATCGACGTCTTTAGCCGTATCGTAAGCATCTTTGCAATACTCGATATCAGGCATGATCTCTCTTGCCCGATCCATAGACACCGGGTCAAAGGCCTTAATCACGGCTCCCTGTCGCTGCAATTCCTTAATGATCGTTATTGAAGGAGCATATCGCATATCATCTGTATTGGGTTTGAATGCCAGGCCGAGTATGCCGATTTTTTTATCTCTAAGATTCCAAAGCATTTCCTCCAACTTTGTAACAGCATAGAGCATCTGTTCCTGATTGATATTATCCACTTCCTTCAAAAGCCGGAAATCATACCCCAATTTTGCTGCAATGCTTACAAATGCCTTGAGATCCTTAGGAAAACAAAATCCTCCAAAACCGACTCCCGCGTTAAGAAAATCTCTTCCGATCCTTCTATCCAAACCTACTCCTTCGGCGACTTTTATAACATCTGCGCCCGACTTCTCGCATATTATCGAGATCGCATTAATAAACGATATCTTTGTTGAAAGCAGAGAATTTGAGGCGTGTTTAATCAACTCCGCACTGGCAATATCGGTGACGATCTTTGGCGCATCCATTGGTTTATAAAGCTCCAGTAATTTTTCTTTTGCCCGGTCACTCTCAACCCCAAGAACGACGCGGTCAGGATGCAAAAAATCACCGATGGCTGACCCTTCTCTTAAAAATTCAGGATTGGAAGCTACATCAAAATCTTTGACCTTCTTGCTGAATCTTTCGATAACGGTCCTTACCCATACACCGGTTTGAACGGGCACAGTACTTTTTTCAATAATTATTTTGTATTCGTTCATTGCCGAACCGATCTCTTCGGCCACTTTCTCGATCTGGGAGAGATCGGGTTCACCATCGTCCTTGGGCGGCGTGCCGACGGCGATAAAAAGAAACAATGAATTTTCAACGCCTTCTTTTATCGAAGTAGTGAAACGCAATCTTCCGGCCTTGACATTCTTCGCGATCAGTTGCTCAAGCCCCGGTTCATATATCGGTATACCTCCGCTATTCAGTATTTCGATCTTCCTTTCATCATTATCAACGCAAATGACATTGTGCCCGATCTCAGCAAAACACGTACCAGATACAAGACCGACGTATCCTGTCCCGATCATGCAGACTTTCATTATTCAACCTCCTTATAATACACCAAGCCCATTTATAATGGAATCTGTAAATCCAAGTTAATCTTTTTTGACAAAAATAAAAAATATACCGCCCACGAGGGACAATACGAAATACAAGAAAAATGCTACCAGAGAAATTACGACTGATGTTTCAGCGGTAAAACCTACACGGGAAAACAAAAGAACATAAAAATATTCTCTTACCCCCAATGCATTGAAAGATATCGGTATCATCGAGATTATATTGATAATCGGTATATAAATAAAGAACGGTAGTATATTCACCTCATTATTCATTAACATGCCTTTCATAACGAAAAATGGTCCGATCGCAAGGAGGGCTTGTATGACAATCGATAGTATGACACACGTCGTGATCGTACTCCATGCGCTGCTAAAATCAGTCGCGGCTTCGTGGAGTCGGTTCAAACGCTCCCCGATCTTGAAGACCCTGATTTTCTGGACAATCGGTGAGAATCTATTGTAGGCACGTTCTGAAAAAAACAGGTAAGTAATAACGATAATAATGATCAACCCACCGACTGTAAATGGAAGGAACTCAGTCTGTCTTTTAATAACAAAAAGATACAATACAGCAAAAAGAGCAAAAACAAATAGACCGACGAATCCAAGTATCCTGTCTACTAAAACCGTTGCCAGAGCATCTGCCCGACGTTCTTTCATGGAATACAAGACACGCATAACATCACCGCCAATTGTAGTCGGCAGGAAATTATTGAAAAAAGTCGCTATGAAATAAATAATAAGCGTCCTGCCAAAGGGGATACTGAATTCCTTGTAATCA
>Ga0307426_1001093_pt1 | contig 18324 bp, 12 predicted proteins | sample SalMarWE160340MG_FD_202165 | JGI IMG/M metagenome (GOLD analysis project Ga0307426, IMG submission 202165) | Salt marsh sediment microbial communities from the Plum Island Ecosystem LTER, Massachusetts, United States - WE1603-40 | ecosystem: Environmental > Aquatic > Marine > Intertidal zone >... | reverse complement strand
GGTGACGGCCGCTCCGCATATCAGCGGTACCGCCACCATAGCTGCCCAGATCTGTTTTAAGTCGGGCAGCTGTCCGGACTGGTTCAGGTAAAGCCAATCCACGAACGCAAAGATCCCAATTACCGCCAGCGCACACAACGCAACGTGCCAGTATCGTGGCGGCATGGCGGATCTCAGTTGACCACGTTTGCGCATGCGATACCGGAGGGTCAAGGGCCAGTTATAAAACAGGTTAAATATTTTGTGCTCCAGCAACGCACCGCTTTCACCGAAAACAGGCACGACATGCACTGCTTCGGTGGCCCAGTACCCGGCCATGAACCGGGCCAGGGCCGGATAGCGGTAGGTCATCTGTATCGGAAAGGCCAGATAACCGATGTATTTAAAAAACCCCAGAAACACGGCAATGTTGTAATCTTTAAAATTTCTCTCGCGGATGACCAGGTACAGCACGTAGAGTCCCCGCACCAGTGAACCCGGCGAAATCGGCACCACCTGGAAAAGCGCGATGATTCCGATTCCGATGGCATAAGCCTGGGCGCGCGGCATCTCCGGGTGCGTGGCGATGTAGATTACGGCAATCGTCAGGGAGACCATCTGGGTTACCGGCAGCGTGCAAACATGGACCGCGAGGCTTTTCAGGTACTTCTGGATAAAGGGCTCTTTAATCTGCGACAAAATCACCTCTGAATCTTCTGCGCTCAGCAGGTTCTTTTGCCTGCCTTCGGCAACCATGTCCCGCAGCCACTGTTCGCGCTGCTCGTTGTTGAAATACAACCGCACCGGCCGCAATAAATAAAAATCCAGCCGTTCGCGGGCATATTGCCAATCCGTCAGTATTTTATGCAGCCCCACCGGCAGCAGCGACAGAGGCCAATGGTAGGTGCAGCGCCAGATTTGTTCGGCCATAATAACGGCTTTGCGGTCATCCAGCCGCCCGTCGCGATGCCAGCCGATTAATTTTTCGATGAATTTGGCCCGTGCGGATTTTTTAAAATAATCCCAGCTGGTCAGTATGTTGAGGTAATGGGTTCGCCAGAAAGGCTGGCCCCAGATGCGCCTGAAAAACCGGCCGATCAATGGAATCAGTCCGAGTGCGGCAAACAGCAGCGTTTTCAATGTTTTGTTTTTCAGATTTTGACGGCACTGTTCGCTGATGAGGTTGCGGACTTTCCAACCGGTCACGGCACTTTGGAGCATGGTGCGCCACAGCTGCGGACTATACAGCAGGCGGACATGGTTGTGGGTGATATCCGGAATGGAGTTGCGGTATATGGTTTCAGCGATTTCCAATTCGGCCAGCATCTTTTCCATACCGGCAAACTCACTGGGGTTCGCGGCGACATATTGTTTTAATTTGTCGAGGTCGCCCCGGTCAAATTGCACCAGGCTGCCGCGCAGCAGTCCGGTGAGGATCAGCTTGAAATCCCCCGGGCTCATGGGTAAAAAGGGCAGCAGTGCAAGGCCCGCCCTGAAATCAACGGCCGTCAAGCCTGTCGCCGGTGCATCCTCAGTGCCGCTGCGTTTCAGGCAGTTGGGTTGACTTTTCCAGGTGGACCATTCATACTGCCGGGCAAATTCATGGGCCCCCATCTGATGCAAATGTGCGACGAATTTGTGCATAAATTCATATTTAGCTCGAAATTCCGGTGAGCCCAATTTTTCAGAATCCACTTTTTTGCCCTTCAACCAGCGCTTGAGTGAATCCAGGTGATCGTCGACCTCCAGGCGCCAGGTGCGGCCTTCCACCCATTCGCTCAGCTCACCGCAACTGCCCAGTTTTTCATCAATAAAGGTTGCGTAAATATCCACCACGGCTGCCTCTTCACCGAAGATAATTTTGGCGCCGCGCCGGATAAATTTTTGCCACAGCGCACCCGCCCGGGCAGCCGCCGGGTTGACCTGAAGTTGAAACGGACCTTGAAAACCGATCCAGTACAGAGCATTGCGAAACAGCCGGGACAATCCGCCGGGTGGGATTAAAATTTTGACGGCGTAAGTCCCCCCGACCTCGAGGTGATCGATGGGGCCTTCTTCAGGCTCTATCTCCAGCACTTTGACCCGGTACACCTGACCGGCAAATCCACCGCCGACAAACTTTTCCACGACCAGGCGCACTCTGGCCCGGCTGGCTTGGGCCACGCCCGTAACCCTATATTCCAATTCGGTGCCGGCTTCATAGCGCTCGAACTGCATCGGCCGATGCAGGGCCATGCTTTGAAATTTTTTTTCCAATTGCCGGTAAACCTTTACATCGTCGTCCATCAAATGCCTTTCATATTGAAAAACTTAAGTGCCTAACCCGGACAAGCCGGAATAAATTGCCACAAAGGCACTAAGACGCAAAGTGCAACCTTTGATTAATATTCATCTTTGCGTCTTTGGGTCTTGGTGGCGAAAATGTTTTTTGCACCCGATGCAAAAAATTCCGATAAAGATTCAAAAAATTATATCATACCATAAATACGTATTTTTTTAGAATTAATTGCATCGGCACATCAGATTTGACACGGTTGCTTCTTTTGTTGTAGGTTGATCCACCATTAAGTTTGAAAGGAGGACGATATGGGTATTCTCTCTTGGCTCATTTTAGGATTGGTGGTCGGTATCATTGCGAAATTTCTGATGCCGGGCAGAGATCCGGGAGGATTTGTCATCACCATTATTATAGGGATCGCCGGAGCTTTTGTCGGGGGATTTATCGGCTCCAGAATCGGATTCGGCTCTGTCAGCGGTTTTGATCTGCGCAGTTTACTAATAGCCGTCGGCGGTGCTGTACTTCTGTTGCTGATTTACCGGACCTTTAAAAAATAATTAAAAAACTAAACTAAAGGCGGATCATTCAGCGTTGGACTGCAACAAAAGCTGATTTCGGGAAAAAACAATACGGGCATTCCTCCGGCGGTTCATCATCGTAGTGCACATATCCACAAATCCGGCAGCGCCAGGCGGTTTTGCCTTCTTTACCTTCCAGCTCGGCGGGATCCGTTTCACGGTGAATCGGCAATTCCTCCAAAGGCGGCATGGCCGGTTGATAGACGTTCATGGCATAACCGGAGACGATGTGGCGCTGGATCTCGCTGGTGCCCTCGTAAATTCTGAAAAGCCGTGCGTCCCGCAGAAGCTTTTCTATCGGAAACATTTTGGTATAGCCATAGCCGCCGAATATTTGCAGCGCCTCATTGGCGACTTCCAGCGCGACTTCGCTTGAATAGAATTTGGCAATCGAAGCGGTGATGGTCGGATCCATACCCTGGTCGGCTTCCCAGGAAGCTTTCCACACCAGCAGCCGCGATGTTTCCACTTTTTGATACATTTCGGCAATTTTGTGTTGAATTGCCTGAAAATTGGCGATTTTGGTGCCGAAGGCCCTTCTTTTCTTCGCGTAATCAATGGCATATTCCATGGCGGATCGTGCGGCGCCCACCGCAAAGGCGCCGATGGACGGACGGGTGCGGGCAAAGGTCTGCATGGCCAATACAAATCCCTCTCCCGGCGGTGCTAAAATATTATCCTTGGGGACCCTGACGTCTTTAAAATTCAGGCCGACTGTGTTGGAGCCGCGCTGTCCAAGTTTCGGTATCTTCCGACCGATCGACACCCCTTCCCAGTCTCTTTCCACCAGAAAGGCACACACCCCTTCATGCTGGGAATCCGGATCCACCGTGGCAAATATCGACATATAGTCGGCAATACCGCCGTTGGTAATCCAGTACTTGGTGCCGTTTAAAATATAGTCCTCACCGTCCCTTTCAGCCTTGCAGCGGATGCCGGCAACATCCGAGCCCATGGTCGGCTCCGAGGTTGCAAAGCAGATGAGCTTAAACTCGTTTAATATCCGGGGGAAATACTTTTGCTTGAGCGGTTCGTTCTTGGAGAGCATGAGCGGCTCCATCCCGAGGGAGTTGTCGAAGAGCGATGTGGCAAGACCCGGGCAGGCAGCCGCGAACTCTTCGGTCACCACGACATTTTCCAACAATCCCCAGCCTTTCCCACCGTATTGCTTAGGTATATCGCCGTTTATCAATTCGGCCTCGTAAGCCTTTCTTAGCAGCGGCAAAGGGGTTTCATCGATTTCGTCATAGTACCAGGCAATCGGCAATATTTCCTTTTTGGCAAATTCGCGCGCTTTTTGCTGTAATCCCAATTGTTGGGGAGTCAGAGTGAAATCAAGCATGATGTACCTCCTGTAATTAATTTAGCCGACTGGATTTGAAACTCCCCCTCATTTATACGAGATGCACTTATGTAAAGCAAGGTCATATAAAGCTTGTTTGGTCCACCTCAGGCGGATCCGGGTTAGGTCAGCCGTGCAAAAACGACTCTATAAATTTTTTGACTTTATCTTTACCGCGATAGATACCAAAATGCCCCTCGCACAAAATGTCCGCCTTGAGATCCAGCATAAAGCGAAGTGATCTTATGTAATCGTCACGATTGGATAAAAACGAATCATCCAGCGGGCCGTGCACATCCTGACCGAACAGAATCCTTGTTGCATCCATATCCACCACATAAACCAGCGATCCGGGAGAGTGACCCGGACAATGGTAGGCCGTTAACTGGCTCTTGCCAACCGGGAATGTTTCTTTTTTATTTGGAATTTTGTAATCGATTTTCAGCGGATTCATCCGGGCTCCATACCAGTCGGCAGCTGTCACCTTGCTGTCACCATTTTCCAAATACGGGGTATCCAACTCGTGGGCCACGATTTTGCAGCCATATTGATCTCTTACTTTCGCGGCGCCGCCGCTATGATCGTAATGACAGTGGGTTAAAAACAGGTACTCGATTCCAACATCCGGTGGCAGTACTTCTGAAATGTTCATCACCAGCATGTCATGATCGGAGCCGCAGCCGGCATCGATCAGGACGGCCTTTTCGCCGAAACGGACCAGATAGACAGCGGCATCCTCGACGGTTGTAAACTCAGCACCACCGACCTGCCACAGGTTATCCATAATTTTCATTTCAAAGATCCCTTTTTTTTATCGTTTTTTGTATTAACTTTTACCATTGCTTTACCACAATTTAAATTAATTTTGCAAACATCGAGGAGGATCAAATGGCGCTTAAAGAATATTTTGAAAATACGAAAGGTACGGGAATTCTGGCCACGGCCGACAGCGACGGTAAAGTGGATGCGGCGGTATACGCCAGACCCAACATTATGGAGGACGGAAGCCTGGCATTCATCATGCGTGATCGGCTTACCCATCACAACTTGCAGTCCAATTCCCATGCAACCTATCTGTTTGTCGAGCATGGTCCCGGATACAAGGGCAAGAGGCTTTATCTGACCAAGGTGCGGGAAGAACAGGATACAAAGCTTTTAGAATCATTGCGCAAACGACAATATATTGATGAAAAAGAAGAAGCCAAATTTCTGGTATTTTTCAAATTGACAAAGGAGCTGCCTCTGATCGGAGGTGGTCAATCAACTTAAATTTTGAAATTCAGACGGGTTCGGTCAATCACTGCCGGATGACCCATGCCAAGCGGGATTTCGGATAGGAACCCTTGGACAATTAAGACATCATATGCTATACACCGCTTCACAATAATTACGTATTTGCTCATTGAATAGTTGATTCTAAAATCACCGTGTAAGGTTAAACTTGCAGAACGCTGTGTATGTAAATGAAATGATTTATGTCGTTGTGTATAAAAAGCGCAAGGTGATTGTGAAATAACCCCGGCAAAAAAGAAGCCCAATATGAGAAATCTCCTGGTTGTGCTGATCGGCGGCATTGTTGTTTTTTATGCGGCAAACGGAATTCCGGCCGACCTACCGGTCAGTGAGGCCACCGCAGAATGCCTGGACTGTCACTCCGCGATTCACCCCGGTATCGTCAAAGACTGGCAAAACAGTCGCCATGCCCTGATTACTCCCAAGCAGGCTATGGCTGCCGAAGGTCCGGCGCTCAAAGTTTCCAGCCAAACGGTGCCCGCCAACCTGCTGGAAACCAGTGTGGGTTGTGCGGAATGTCACAAGCTCAGACCCAAAGCGCATGCCGATACCTTTGAACACAACGGCCATGACATTCATGTGGTTGTCAGCCCAAATGACTGCGCCGTCTGTCATTCCGTGGAAGCCGAGCAATACGCCAATAACCTGATGGCCCATGCTTACGATAACCTGGCAGCCAACAGTTTATATCGAAAGCTTCAAATCAGCATCATCGGTCGGAAAAAAATCAAGGATGGAAAAATAACATACGAACCGGCCGAGGAAGCAACCAAGGCCGAGACATGCTACTACTGTCATGGAACCAAGCTTAAGGTAACCGGCACCCAAACCCGCGAGACGGAGCTTGCCGGCGAATTGGAATTTCCCGTCATTGAAGGCTGGCCCAATCAGGGCGTCGGCCGTATCAATCTGGATGGCAGCCTGGGGTCCTGTGCCGCCTGTCACACCCGCCATGCTTTCTCGATTGCGATGGCGCGCAAATCCCACACCTGCCGGGAATGTCACGTCGGACCCGATGTGCCGGCCTATAAGGTATATGCGGCCAGCAAGCACGGCAATATTTTTGCGGCCATGAGCGATTCATGGGACTTTAATGCCGTGCCCTGGACCATCGGCAAGGATTTTACGGCCCCCACCTGCGCCGCCTGCCATATCAGCCTACTGGCAAATGCAGATGAAGAGACCGTTTCCGAACGGACTCACCGGATGAACAATCGCCTGCCTTGGCGGCTCTTCGGGTTGATATATGCCCACCCGCACCCGCAAAGTCCGGATACAACCGTCATTCGCAACAAAGACGGCCAGCCGTTGCCGACCGGTTTGGACGGCAGTTTCGCCGTCGATTATCTGATCGACGAAAAAGAAAGACATGCAAGACAAAAAGCCATGCAGGCGGCCTGTTTGAATTGCCATAGCACGGCCTGGGTCAACGGTCAGTGGCAAAGACTGGAGAATACCATCAAAGAAACCAATGCCGACATTTTAACGGCAACCCAAATCATGGGCGATATCTGGCAAAAGGGCTCGGCTGACTTGAAAACCAACCCCTTTGACGAGGCCATCGAGAAAAAATGGACGGATGCCTGGCAATTTTATGCCAACACCATACGCTTTGCATCAGCCATGGGGTGCGGTGGTGACTATGGCGTGTATGCCGACGGCCGCTATCAATTAACAAAGACGCTGCTTGAAATAAACGACTGGCTGCGGGTGCAGGAAAAATCAATAACCCCCTAAAAAGTCAACAGGCTTTAAATGTCATCCTAAATCAAAACCAATCGCTGCTGAAAACCGGTCCCGCCATACCGCCCAAAGGCACTGGGCAAAAAATGGTGCAAGCGGCTTTTGGCTGCGATTGGACGGTATGTTAAAAAATCATCAAACAGGGAGCCAAGCCATGCTGCCGGACTCATCCGAAAAAAATGCCGCTGCCGACCAGATACCCGGCACCATACCGGGTGCTGAAACAGAGCGCTTCAAAAAGCAGATCGAATTTATCCTGGAAGTCGAAAAGCTAAAGTACGTCCGGCGGCAAACCATTTTGCTGGACCGCGGCCGGCGTGAAAATTCGGCCGAGCACTCCTGGCATATCGCCCTGATGGTGCTGATTATGTCGGAATATTCCAGGGAAACGGATATTGATTTTTTTCATGTGATGAAAATGCTGTTGATTCATGACCTGGTCGAAATCGATGCCGGCGACACCTACTGTTATGATGACATTGGCAGGCAAGACCAGGGACGGCGGGAGAAAATTGCCGCGGATCGGATTTTCGGCCTTCTGCCGGCCGATCAGGCCGCCGCATTGCGGAAACTGTGGGATGAGTTCGAAAAAAGAGAAACCCCCGAATCCAGATTTGCCAATGCCCTGGACAGAGTTCAGCCGCTGCTGAACAACTACTTTACCGATGGGCAAACCTGGCAGGATAACGATATAAAAAGCGGTCAGGTTCACAGACGCATGCGACCGGTAAAAGACGGCGCCCCGGTTCTCTGGAATTATGTGAGTGCGTTGATTGAAGATGCTGTCAAAAAAGGATTTCTTGCAGAATAGTTATGAAGCTGTTCGGAACCATCGGCGCCTTTTGCTGCTTCCTGGCGGTCCTGGCCGGAGCCCTGGGTTCGCATGCGCTGCAAGCGCATCTCAGCAATTCGGGCGGCCTGTCAAATTTTGATCTGGCCACCCGCTATATGTTTTATCACGGGTCTGCCCTGATTCTGCTGGGGCTCGCCAAAGACCGCCATGTGAATATCCCGTTTCAGCTGTCCGGTTGGCTGATGGTCGCCGGAACGATTCTGTTTCAGGGAAATCTATATTTAATCAGTTTAGCCGGCATTCGTCTTTTTAGCTTCCTGACGCCGGTCGGCGGGTTGTGCCTTATGGCCGGCTGGGTGTTGTTTGCCTATTATGCCCTGCGGATTAAAACCGGTAAAAATTAATCGTTACTATGCAACCTCACAACGCAGCTCCGCTAATTAAAGCCCAAAACCTGACGCGCACCTATTCACTGGGCGACAGTGAGGTTATCGGTATCAACCACCTCGACTTTGAAATTGCTGCCGGTGAGCTGGTTGTACTTAAAGGGGACAGCGGGTCAGGCAAGAGCACCTTGTTGTCCCTGCTGGCCGGCCTGGATCGGCCCACCCGCGGTGAATTAACCGTTGCCGATCATAATCTGGCTCTGGCCTCAGATGCCGCGCTGACACATTTCCGGCGCGACGTCGTGGGGATGGTATTCCAGTCCTTTAATTTGATGCCCACATTAAATGTGCTGGAAAATGTCAGTCTGCCCGGACTATTGGCCGGCAAGCCATTCGGTCAAATCAAATCAAAAGCCATGGAATTTTTAGACTGGCTTGGTCTTAAAGACCGCCTGACCCACCTTCCGGCCCAACTTTCCGGCGGCGAAATGCAGCGGACGGCGATCGCCAGAGCCCTGATAAATGATCCCGCCATCATCCTGGCGGATGAGCCAACCGGGAATTTAGACAGCCGCAACGGCCAAATTGTCGTTGAACTGCTGGCCGATCTGAAGCGCAAATGGAAGCGAACGGTCGTCATCGCGACGCACAGCACCCTGGCAGACTCGCTGGCCACAATAAAAATCTGCCTCAAAGACGGGATGATATCCGGTGGGTAGATGACAGACTTTAGAAGTCGGAAGTGGGAATGCGGAATGGGGAAAGAAATATACAAGCTCATAGCTGATAGCTCATAGTCAAAAGACAGGGGACAGGGTAGGGCATAGTTATTGGTTATTTGTTATTGGTTTCAGGTATCGGGTGTCAGGTGTCAGGTTGACAGTGGACAGATGACGGAATACAGAGGATATAGATCAGAAGAAAAGACATAGTTGTTAGTTATTGGTTTGAGAGGGTGAATACTATCTGATTTAGTTTTCCACGACTATGAACGATCCAAGCGATCTAAACCATCTTAACGATCTCAACGATCCCAACGATCTTAACCATCATAACGATCTCAACAAACTCAATAAACTCAATAAACCCAATAAACCCAATTAACTTTTACCCCGTTAAATTTCGTCAGAACAGCGCAGCGCATTTAACCGGGGCAATCAACTCTAACAATATCAACCGTGCAGCACATATTCTTTTTCTTCAAATTTTTTTTCTGGTTCAGCCTGCGCAACATGCGCAAGCACCCGGGCCGGGCGCTGACCGTGCTATTCGGGATTGCCCTGGGAGCCGCGGTATTTACCAGCGTGCGGCTTTCCGTGCATGCCTCGCTGGATTCCTTCAGCAAAAGCATGGATCTGATTGCCGGTCGAACCGACCGGGTTTTAATTCAACCGGGCGGCCATGTGCCCGAAGCGTTGATCCCCATTTTGTTGAAGCATCCGGCGGTTGTAACTGCTTCGCCGATCCTGACCACCAATGTCAAACCGGTGCAGCCGCCTTCAGAACCTTTTCTCCTAATCGGCCTTGACCCGGTCCTGGATTGGCCCCTCAGGAACTGGCAAATTGCTGATGCCGGCAGGCAGGAAACCGACACCTGGCTGGATTTAATCAGAGAACCCAATACTCTTATTATTGGTGAACCGCTGGCACGCAAATATAAATGCGGCCGTTATGATCCTCTCACCATTGTGCATGCCAATCAAACAGCCGAATTCCGGGTGGCCGGAATTATGCGGCCTGAAGGCCTGGCCCTGGTGGAAGGCGGGCAGGTGGCAATTACCGATATTGCCACCTTTCAAGAATTCACCGGCCTATATGGACTGGTGGACCGCATTGATTTGAGGCTTAAACCGGGCGCCGGCGAGCGGGAGCTGGCCGAGATTCGCCGGATGCTGCCCGACAGCGTTGTGTTAGGCTCACCATCGGCCACCAAAGAAAGCGGCCGGGGGATGATCCGGGCCTATCAGTTGAATCTCTCCATTTTAAGTTTTGCATCCTTATTCGTGGGTATGTTTCTTGTGTACAGTCTGGTGGCTTTAAACGCCGCCTCCCGTCGACACGAGCTGGCTGTGCTGCGCTCCACTGGCGCTTCTTCCTATCTTCTTTTTATCGTTTTTCTGTCAGAAGGGGCGCTTTTCGGCCTGGCCGGCTGGATTGCGGCCATGCCCATCAGCAGTTTTCTGGTTAAATATCTGCTGCATGGTGTCAGCCGGACAATTTCCATCCTGTTTGTGCGGGTTCAGGTGGATAGACTCTCCCTCAGCTTCTGGGAAATTGCCTTGAGTTTCGTCGTGACGCTTTTTATCTCCGTTGTGGCAGCACTGCAACCGGCCCGGGAAGCGATGCTGGTGTCACCCAAAGAAGCGCTGGAAATCTCCCAGCATGGCATGCAGGTGAAGAAATCGCCCCGTAAACTTGCCGGCGCCGGTTTGATCTGTATCGCGCTGGTTTGGCCGCTGTCACTGCTGCCCGGCATAGTGGGTATTCCGCTGCCGGGATATCTGGCAATCGTGCTGCTTTTTATCGGATTTTCTTTGCTGGCCCCCTGGTTCCTGACCCAGATGGGCAGTGTCCTGTCACCGGCTTTGCGCCGGGCAGCCGGCATATCTGCTTACCTGGCCGGCCGGTATATCCGGGACAGCGGCACCCGCACGGCGGTTTCCGTGGGGGCCTTAATTACGGCCGTGGCCTTGTTTGCTGCGCTGGTCATCATGATATTCAGCTTTCGGCAGACGGTTGAGGTCTGGACCGATCAGACGGTCAGCGGGGATCTGTTTCTCACCACCAAACTAAATGAGATTAATCAATTCCGTTACCCGATCCCGGCGGAAACGGCCGCCTGGTTCAGATCGCAGGAACAGGAAGTTGAGGCCGTCCCCAACCGGCGTTATTTTCTGAGCTACAGTAATTTCCCGTATGAATTTGAGGTGTTGGACCTCAATGTTTTCTTTAAGTACGCCGACTTTTTCTGGATGAAAGGCGATCCGGATATTATCCGGCCGCGTTTAAAAAAGGGCGAAGGCGTGGTTATTTCTGAAGTATTCGCGAATCGTGCCGGATTATCCATCGGTGACATGTTTCGCGCCAGGATTGAAGAATCCTTAGTGGAGCTGCCGATTTTAGGCGTGGTGCGCGACTATCGAACCCAGGGCGGGGTTGTTTTTTATGCCCTGCAGCCCTTCATTGAACGCTATCATGATCCCGGATGGGCCGGCGCGCGGTTTTTCTTTCGAGACCGTACACGGGATATCAGCCGGGCGGTGGCTCAATTTCGTGCGAAAATCATCGAGCGCTGGGGAGATATGCTGGAAATGATCAGCGGCCAGGATTTACGCAAAGGCATCCTGCGGGTATTTGATGAAACCTTTGCAGTGACCACGGTGCTGTTGCTGATCGCCCTTGTTATCGCAGCCTTAGGAATTACAACCACCCTGACCGTCCTGGTTCTGGAACGCTCGCACCAGTTAAATACCCTGTTTGCAATTGGGGCTGATTTCGGGCAGATTCGTAAAATAATTATCTGGGAAGCGGCATTTTTGGTGGTGGCCGGTGAGCTGGCTGGAATTGGGTGCGGCTTCATTTTGTCATATCTGCTGGTATACGTGATAAATCGACAATCCTTCGGCTGGACGTTTCTGTACGGTGTCGACTGGTGGACCCTGGGCATGTCCCTGCCGCTGATTATCCTGACCGCGCTGGCCGCCGCCCTTCCGGCCATGCGCATGGTATTCAGGGAGCCGCCGGCAACCCTGCTGCGGGAGTGATAGTGGTTTATTAGTTAATAGTTATTGGTTATTAGTTATTACTGAGGAATTATAAAATGGCGCCTGACCGTCCTTTTTTTTATCCTCAACTGACAACCAACAACTCACAACAGACAGTGAGCACTTTAGCTCATTTCCTATTTATTCTTCGGATAAAAAAACATGACGCGTTTAAAAAAGATTTTAATTCATTTCTTTTTGCTGCTTTTTTTAACGACTTTGCCGGTTGCTGGAGCAGAAGCCGAGAAATACCTTTCCGTCACCGGTCCCTGCAATCTCGAATTTCCTAAAGACCATGGCGTCCACCCGGGCTATCGCACCGAGTGGTGGTATTACACCGGCAATTTGCATTCGGAAACCGGGGATCAATACGGATTTCAACTGACCTTTTTCCGCACCCAGATCAGCCCACCGGGGGATGACAAGAAATGGCCCCCTAAGCCGTCTGCCTGGCGCACCCGGCAGGTTTACCTGGCCCACGCTGCCGTGTCGGATATCGCCGGCAAACGGCACCTGCGAGCTGAAGATGTTTCCCGCGCAGCACTTGGAATGGCCGGAGTCAATCAAGCGGGCCATCATATCAAGGTCTTTCTAAAAAATTGGTCGGCCCAAATAGAAGCGGATTTGCACCTCTTGAAAGTAAATACTGCTGATTTCTCCTATGAGTTGAATTTTAAACCGGCGAAACCGGCCGTATTGCACGGAGACCGCGGGTACAGTCTAAAAGGTTCGACCCCGGAACGGGCCAGCTGCTATTATTCCTGCACCAGACTCGAAGGGCAGGGCAGCATCACCCTCGGAGGCAATACAGTTGCAGTGAGCGGGTCGGCCTGGATGGACCACGAATTCAGCACGGCCCCGCTGGAACCCGGATTAACCGGATGGGATTGGTTCAGTCTACAATTTTCCGATCAAACCGAGATCATGATTTTTCTTCTAAGAAAGGAGGATGGCACATTGCACCCTGCGTCCAGCGGCACATTTGTAGACCCTGCCGGTCGAGCTCGTCATTTGACAGAAAGTGATTTTAAAGTGGAAGTCCTGGATACCTGGAAAAGCCGGCAATCCAAGGCCAGCTATCCGTCCCGCTGGCGGATAAAAATTGCTGCCCTGTCGATAAATGTGATGATAAGCTCTAATTTATCCGATCAAGAGATGCGAACATTAGGTAACACCAGTGTTGCTTATTGGGAAGGCAGTGTATCGATCAAAGGTACCAAAAATAGGCATCCGGTTGACGGTGAAGGCTACGTTGAGCTAACGGGATATGCCGGGGCTTTTAATGCTCCTTTATAAATTAGTAACCGCTCAACTATTCAACCATCTAAATACTATTCGGTTATTGTTACCTTTTTTATTCGTTATCAAATTGACAGATAACACATTGTTGAGTATGTTAATTTTTAAAATTGAGGCCAGATTATTGTGAATCCAATTTAAAATCGAAGTTGCAGGGGTTGCCTAAAACCCTTTTAATCGGAGGAGTTTTATCGCGCAAATAATTAGCCCTACCGGGTTGCCAGCTTTATCCGCATAAACATTGTTTCTGCCCGTAACTGCAGAGAGTGCAATTTTTTTATAATCTGAAGGTGACGGTATATCTTCAAGATTCACCTGAATAACAGGTCAAATAAGAATGAAGCTTGAAGCAGAGCAGAATAAATGGAAGCATTCGAACCTGCCTTTTTTTAGGAATAGAACTTCTGATTTTCTATTAGCCCATGCCATTGCAGTGGTGTGGGCTTTTTATTTTTTGGGGCTGTCCAAGCAAACTTCCAAACTGCACAGGCGAAGCCAATCAAATTACCTAAGGCGGAGATTACAATATGTATGATGTAGCCATTCTGGGCAGCGGCCCTGCTGGAAGTGAGGCCTTATTCAGGCTGGCCAAATCCGGTCTTAAAACTATTCTGATTGAACAGCGGGCCAAAGGGGAAGGCAAACCTTGCGGCGGCGCTATCTTCCAAAAGGAAGTCGAGTTGTTTGGTGAGCTGCCCTCGGATGTATATGACTTTCCATACACCAAGGCGGTCCTGAAGACCGACCACTCAGACGATCTGATCCTGCGGGCGAATGATTGTGACCTGCCCGCCGGATATGGCGTCAAACGTGAAATATACGATACGTATTTGATGGAGCGAGCTCAGAATGCCGGTGGTAAAATTCGATTTAAGGAGCGGGTTCTAAATATTCACATGGATCATGATTGTACCAGCATTGAAACCAATCGAAGCACCTATCGAGCCCGGTTTGTTTTTATCGCCCTTGGATGGCGGGGTCTATCTTTCTTAGGAAAATTAGGTTTTCAAAAATATCCTTTTAAGAAAAGCGGCGTTGCTGTTCAAAAAATTCTGGACGGAGAACATTTCAATGAGCCGAACACACTCTGCTTCTATTTTCTGCCCGAATTGAATGGCGGGTATTTTTGGGTTTTTCCCAAAAAGGAAACCACTTATGTGGGATGCTGGACGGATAAAGAATATCTTGGCGGGAAAAATTTGATGTCGACTTTAGATGCATTCCTGGCCAAACAATTCGGCACCCCCAAAATCTTACGGAAAGAGAGGGGATTGGTCCCCCATTGCGCAGGAAGCACATTTTGTCGACACGGCGTCTTTCTTTTGGGGGACAGCGCCGGCCTGGCCAATCCGCTTCACGGCGGCGGCATTCTCGAAGCGCGTCTTTCCGGGAAATTGGCCGCTCAGGCCCTAGAGGAATTTTTTGCCGGCAGATCGGAGGATCCCGGCAGCTATTATTCAAAGCGCATCGTAAAGAAAATCATCAACCACACGCACCGATGGGATGCGATCATCAGGCGGGTCCTCATCTCACCGACTCCAAGGAAAAAGCTTTGGAGCCTGGCTCAGCAAGACACACAATTCAGAGAAGCCCTAAGTATCATATATACTTACAGTGCCGGCCATTTCAAGCCGTTCATGGTCATATTGGAAAGGGTTTTTAAGAAACTGCAGCAAGAAATGGAAGCGGCTATTCAACCTTACCAACACCGAATTAACAGCGCACTGGAATTTTTGTTCCCGCAGGATACCCCTTTGGATAATTTGATAAAATACTCGCTGCTGGGCCCCGGAAAGCGGCTTCGCGCCAGCCTTGTTTGCATGATGAGCGAAGCCCTTGGCGGAGAGGTTGAAAAGGCCATTCCAACCGCCATATCATACGAGATGGCGCATACCGCATCTTTGGTACACGACGATATCATCGACGAGGCGCGTTTGCGCAGGAATAAACCATCCGTGGTAAACCGCTATGGTCTGGAAGGTGCCATTGTTTCAGGTGATGCGCTTTTAATCAAATCCTTTGAAATAATAGTTAAAGGGCATCGCGAGGATGATCTTTCCAAGGAGGACCTGTCCAACCTGGTTGAATGCGGCACACGCTCTGGTATTAAGGCGTGTCACGGTGAGCTCCTTGATGTAAAGATAGGCAAGGAACCGGAAAAATATTCTGTTGCGGACTACATTCGATTGGTCGAACAGAAAACGGCCGCCTTAATTGAGGGACCCTGCGAAGCAGCAGCGATACTAGCCGGTTGTAAAGAAATGCGGTCCGCCGCCGGATTGTTCGGCCGTTTTATTGGAATTGCTTTTCAGATTCTGGATGACGCCAAAGACATCTTTGCCAGTGAAGAATCCTCTCTCAAAGGTCGTTTTGCCGATTTGCGCAACAGAAAGCCCAATCTTTACATCATATTTATCCTGCAAAAAGCCAAGGAGGAAGACCGAATCTGGCTCCAAAAACTGCTGGCGCAGGGAAATCTGGGCGAACAGGACATTCAATTTATCTATCAACTTTGCGACGATACCGGCGTTTTCCATTCGGTCAAGCGGCTATTCGGCGCATATCTTCGTAAAGCGAATAATGTGCTTGATAGGCTGCCGGATAGCGATGCCAAAACAAGACTGCGTAAGTTAATCAATGCCATGGGATACTGGAAAAACTTTTAGTGCGGTCTTGAAACGCCGATGCTAAAAGATCCTGAATCCGCTTTTAATTGCTCAAATAAGAGGTAAAATCAACCAATGGGGCTGATTAATTTGATAGCAAAAACCTATTCATCGTTGAAGCTTAACCACCTTGATAGAGATCATATCGTGTACCTTCAGCAGCAGCGCTTGCAGCGACTGTTGCGCCATACCGTGGCCAATTCGGAGTTTTACGAAAAACTGTATAAGGGAATCGACATTGAACGCTGTCGACTAAGGGACCTGCCGGTCGTAAAGAAGCCGGCCATGATGGAAAATTATGACCGTTTTGTAACCGATAAGCGACTTAAACTTCGTGAAATTCAGGATTGGCGGCGCGATGAAAAAAACGACTGGAAAAGGTACCTTGGTGAATTCCTGCCAATTTACACTTCAGGCTCATCCGGTGAAACTGCCTTAATAATATATCATCAGAAAGCACTGGAGCTGGTTCAGGCGAACCTTTTTGCACGATCCTCTCTGGCTAATACTAAGCGACCGCTATATCATTATACGAAAATACTTGCTCTTTCGCTGTTGGGTAAAAAAGTTCGCACGGCGGCAGTTGTTATTCCGCGCGGCAATATATATCCTATCTTCAATGTTGCCTCACCCCTGCTCCCCCTTTTATTAAAGCTTAGAATTCTAACATCGGTAGACCCCCTCCACAAAATTGTTGACCAGCTCAACGAGTTCCAACCCGATTGTTTAATTTCAAATTCTTTTTTCATCGCCTTGCTGGCCCAGGAACAACTTGCCGGCCGATTGAATATTAAATTCAACCACCCAATTTCATTTGTGGCAGGCGGAGGCGAACTTCTCACTGAACATACCCAAAAGGTAGCATTAATGGCCTGGAACAAGAAGGTTCAGAACATCTATGGATCAACTGAGTGCTATACCATGGCGACTTCCTGCCGGAAGCTCGGTCGTTTGCATGTAATGAGCGATTTGTGCATCATAGAAAATGTCGATCATAACTACAATCCTGTTCCCAAGGGTCAATATGGTGAAAAGCTTTTACTGACAAATCTGTTCAATTTTGTTCAACCGATAATCCGTTATGAGATTGAAGATGTAATCGGTTATGCGAATCAAAGCTGTGAATGTGGAATTCCTTTGCCGACCTTATTACCTGTGCAGGGTCGCACGTCGGATTTCGTTTACTTCAGAAAGTCCCAGGGAGGATATGAGAAGTTCCATCCCTACTTTCTGATTGTACCGCTGTTTTATTTAAATGATTTGAGGCAGTACCAAATCGTTCAAACCGAGCGCAACGAATTGACCTTTTATTATGTACCGCAAAAAAATTCTGCCGCTATCGAAAAGGAGGTGACTCATATACTGAAAGAGGCCCTGGCGCGGGCCGGCCTTGAAAGACATGTGAATCTAAAATTTAAACTGGTAGACTCCATAGCCCGAGATAAGCAATCTAAAAAATACAAAATGATAAAAAGCCTTGGGGCTCCTTTGGATTTGGATACGGCACCAGATACGAATACTTGTTAGAAGGAAAAAAAGAGATAGGGTGACAAACATAGTCGATGACTCCATGATGAAGAACTTGAAAGGAGAAGCCAAAAAACTCCGTATCGGACACTGCATCATACTGCCTTTTTTCTTAAATGCATCTTTTCGACGGTAAGAAGGGCATTCTAAGGCCAAAAAGCGGCCTTATTTTTTAACTCATGTCTTAGTTGGCGGCGTTCTACCCTGGTCCGCCCCCCAGTTTGACCCAATTTCCATGATGCCATTTCACGCCATTTCTCAAATTTTTCAACTATAGGGTATTGTTGAAAAAAAAATTTACTTTAGGTGAAAGATTATTATATTGCGATGGCAACCGTATGCAGCATAAAATCTGTATTTGACGACTATTCCAAAGGTCAGGTCAATCTGTTTGCCGACCATCTGCACCTAAATTTTTTCACGACGAAAACCGACCGGCGCCGGCTCGCCGAGTTTTTCGAGCCAAATATTCACAGTCAGACGGAAACAACCTACAGCACGGCTTTCGCCTGCAGGCGATTGCCGGACAATTTAACAACAAATTAAAGGAGGCATAATGAAAAGATATCTATTTCGGCAAGAACCATCTTGGTGATAGGGATGCGTACCTGCCCACCAACCACGGCTTCGACGAATTCTTCGGCAATCTCTATCATCTCAACGCCGAGGAGGAACC
>Ga0307426_1001092_pt1 | contig 18338 bp, 19 predicted proteins | sample SalMarWE160340MG_FD_202165 | JGI IMG/M metagenome (GOLD analysis project Ga0307426, IMG submission 202165) | Salt marsh sediment microbial communities from the Plum Island Ecosystem LTER, Massachusetts, United States - WE1603-40 | ecosystem: Environmental > Aquatic > Marine > Intertidal zone >... | reverse complement strand
ACTGCCCTGGTCTGTTTCAGCCTTGTTCTTTGTGGTTTTTATAGCCTGGGTGCCCCTTTTGCGAGTGGAAGAGGACGTCCGACAACAGCCAAACCCCTATGCCATATTCAACTATGCCTTTGTCAGCTTCCTGCTGTGGAATATCCTTGGAACCTGGTGGGTTGCCCAGGCCCAGTTTGTGGGAGCCGTCCTCATCATTCTCGCAAATTCACTGGTGCAGGCCCTCGTTTTCTGGCTGGCGAGCCGAATTCGGACCATCCTGAGAATTCCCCTGTTATTTCCTTTTGTCCTCATTTGGATGGGGTACGAGCATTTTCATCTATCCTGGGATCTGGCCTGGCCCTGGCTCAACCTGGGCAATGCATTGGCCACCGCGCCAAAACTCATCCAATGGTACGAGTTTACCGGTGTTCGCGGCGGGACGCTCTGGATCATATTGGCCAACTTCGCAGCCTTTAAGATGTACCAGACATATCGGGCTAAAGGCCCGGGGGCTCTTGCTCCGGTTGGAGCCATAGCACTGCTGCTCCTTCTTATCCCCGTCTTGGGATCCCATCTTATCTTGCAAAACTTTAAAGAGAACGCACAAACCGTTAATATCGCCCTGATTCAGCCCAACCTGGATCCATATACCGAAAAATTTGATCCGCAAAATTATGCGCGACACGTGGCGGAGTTTTTCAGGACAGCTGATGCAATTGTCGATGGCGAAACCCAGTACCTGTTTGGCCCGGAAACCCTCATTGTCGAACAGATTGACGAGCGAGATCCTACCGCATCGAACTACTACCGGGATCTGTTGGAATTCAGGAAAAAACATCCAAAGCTGAACATTTTGCTGGGTGTACACAGCTTTCAGAAACTCGGCACGAAAGACATTCCTCCGGGCAGTCGCTTCAACCGGGAGAAAAACTTCTACTACGCGGCTTTTAATACGGCGCTTTTTCTACCGCAAGGCGCTGCATCTGCACCCCAGTTCTATCACAAAACCAAGCTGGTACCCCTGTTCGAACGCGTGCCCTTTGTGCAATATCTGGGCTTTTTGGGGAAATACTCCCTGGAGCTGGGCGGATACACGGGCACTTACAGTAATCGTCAGGAGCGTTCTACTTTTGTTTCTTCTGACGCTTCGATTACCATATTGCCGATTGTCTGTTATGAATCCATATTCGGCCCCTACTGCTCCCGAAACCTGCCGGAGGAAAAGGGCTTTATCTGCATGATCACCAATGACGGGTGGTGGAAAAATACGCCGGGCTATCGACACCACTTCAATTTCAGCCCGATCCGGGCCATCGAAAACCGGCGGGATTTCGTGCGGGTCGCCAATACCGGAATTTCTGCGCTTATTGATGCCAAAGGCATGGTTGTCGCCCGGACCCCCTGGTGGGAAAAAGCGACCCTCAAAGGAAAGGTTCATCTGCGCCGGGGGCAAACTTTTTTCGCGCGACACGGAGATTACCTGGGCCGGATTTCTTTGGTGTTAGGGGGATTTCTGGTTTTGTACGCAGGGATCCGCAAGCTGAAAAAGTCCGGTCTGCGAAAATCCGCCTTGCGTACTACCGCATACCTAAAAATGTAGGATGACCTGGATAACCCCCGCTAATCGGTTTCGGGCGTCACAATTTCATATTCGGTGGTGATCTGCGCGATACCCCGGACAGTGGCGGCCACCGAGCAATATTTTTCATGCGGTGTTGATTTTGATGATGACCAGCGTGATGTCATCGGCAGGCTCCACGCCCTGCTGAAATTGCCTTAACGCTGCCAGGATGGCATCCTGAATTTCGGCAGCCCCGGCAGAAGAATTCTGACGAACGGTTCTGTACAGGGAGTGTTTGCCGAACATTTCATCCTGCGGATTACGGGCTTCCCAGATGCCGTCGGTACTCAGCACAATGATCTGACCGGCAGCCAAATCAGCATGTTTTTCTTCTTCATACTGCCAGTGGTTATCGATGCCCAGGGCGATGCCCTTGCCGCTGAGTTCTTTAAATCGATCGGTTGCAGGATCATAAAGCACGGCGGGGTCATGTCCGGCCCGCACCCAGGACAAGCTCCGATGGTCCATATCAATCTGAAGGTAAAACAACGTGATGAATCGGCCGCTGTCCTCCACGTCCCGGGTCAGCTGGCGATTCACGTCGGTGACCACCCTGGCAATACTGCCGGACAAAGCCGAGCGCTGACGCAAAAAGGCGCGTGTTGAGGCCATCAGAAGCGCAGATGGGATGCCGTGTTCGGCAACATCCCCGATGACAACGCTATATTTTTTTGTTCCGGGCGCTGCGCTGTCAAAAAAGTCGAAATAATCGCCGCCGGTTTCATCACAGTAGATGCTTGTGCCGGCGACATCCAATCCGGGAAACCGGGGATTGCCCTTTGGCAGAAGATTTTGCTGGACTTCTTTGGCCAAATCCAGTGATTGGCGCAAGCGGTATCGGTCTTTGAGGCCGTCAGTCATCTGATTGAAGTTCTCGGCCAGCGCCCCCAGTTCATCGTTGCTGTCAACGGTAACGGTTGCCGTTAGATCCCCGCTTTCGACTCTGGCCATGGCCGCTTCCATCCGTCTGACCGGATCGATGATGCCGGTGCTGAACAGCCGGGATAAAATGAGCGCAAGGGCCAGGGTGACCGTCAGCAAAAATGCGGTTAAGTATAGCAGGCTCTGGATGACTTCGGCCGGCTCCATAACGAGCATCATGCGGGCTTTGTTATACGACAGCACCCCCATTAGGATCAGCGGCAAAATGCTGGCTAAAATAAATATCACAAACATCCGCGTACGCAGTTTGAGGCGAAAAACCCCCGGCATTTTGGCCAGACCGCCTTGAGGGAAAAAGTAGGGCCATATTTGGCGGCATTTGGCCTCGGTGATAAAAAAGATAATCGCCGCCACAACGATGCCGCCGATGATGCAGCCGGCAAAAACCCTTAAACCCTCGGCCAGTTCAGCTGCGAATGACCCCTTCCCGCCAAATTCCGTAATCCGGCTGTAGATTGTCATCGTAATGGCGGCAATAAACCAGTTAAAAAAGCTCAATACTGCAGACATAAACGGCATGTCGATGATTTTGCGCCGGACGCTTTTTCGCAGGTCGGCATTTATTTCCCTATGCTGAGCGTCCAGGCGAAAAAATCGGTTCAAATCCTTTCGCCAATAATAAAAAAAACAACTGGCAATTACGACCAGAACGGGAAACATAATGGCGACCACATAAAAGGTATTTTGGATCTGCACAGCCGGAAATACCTGATCAAAAAAAACAAAATACGATGTGACAATCAACGCCCCAATAAGGTTGGCCCCTACCTGCCACAATGCGAGCCGGCGCCCTTCAGTTTCAAACATCGCCTGCAAAGAGGTATCGGGTTGCAGGGTTTCGCCTTTCATTGTTGCTCCTTGCTTAATTTTTAGCTGAAGATTCCTTTTATCTATTATTTTCTGCCGCTTGAAAACGCAAGAATTAATGTTAATGTTTTCGCTATTGAAGCAAATATAAAACATCGGGAAATTTTACAAAATGCACTTATCCGAAGCAAAAAACAATCAATTGACTTTGCTGATCGTTCACGCCCATCCTGACGATGAGTCCATCAGTACAGGCGGGGTGCTTGCAAAATATTCTGCTAACGGTGTCCGGACGGTTCTTACCTATTGTACCCGGGGTGAGGCCGGTGACATTCTGAATCCAGAGTTTGTTTCTCCCAAACCCGGATTGAGCATAACAGAGATCAGGGCCATCGAGCTGGATAAGGCCGTCAACGTGCTCGATGTGAAATCAGTACATTTTTTGGGCTACCGTGATTCCGGTATGGCCGGCACGCCGGAAAATCTTCATCCACAGGCCTTTGCCCGGGCTGACAAAAAGGAGGCCACCGCCCGACTGGTGGAGATAATAAGGCGGGTTCGGCCGCATGTTATTGTGACCTACAATGAAAAGGGCACCTATCTTCACCCGGACCATATCATGGCAAACAGGGTCACCCTGCGTGCCTTTAAAGCTTCAGCAGACCGGGACTATAATATCCGGCAGGGGCTCGAGCCATGGCAACCCTCCAAGCTCTATTACACGGCTATACCTCTGGCAAGAATACGCAGGATGCATACAATACTTGTCGAACGGGGCGAAGAGGCCGGCTTTGATCCTGAAGTGTTAGGTACCCCTGAAGACAGAATATCAGCAATCATTGATGTCAGAAAATTTCTCTCCCGCAAGCTGGAGGCTCTCAATTGCCACCAGAGCCAAATGAATCCAAACAGTATTTTCAGGCGGATGCCCGCGGAATTGAGAGAGCAGGCCCTGGGATATGAACACTTTGAATGTGTTCACGGATGCACTGCAAACAATGGCAAGGAAACCGATCTTTTTGAAGGATTACATCACTAAAGCAGTCAGCCGGACCGGCCGCAACGGCAGCGCCAAACTTTTTGAGCCACAGTCCGCCCTATGTGGGCGGCACCTTCTTTGCTTAAGTCAATGACAACCGGAAATGGTCGAGCGCCTGCATCCAGCGGGTCAGGTAATAATTTTGCGGCAAAAGCATCGGTCGATCGATAGGGACGCGGATTTCGAGGCAGCCCTGACGCGGGTGAAGATGCCAAAAGCGGTCATCGACCGACGATCTCCTCCAGGGCCGAGTCGATGTCCGGATAATGGAATTTAAAACCGGCCTTTTCCAGTTTCGCCGGCCTCACCTGTTGGCTGCCGAGCAGCACTTTTCCAAACTCCCCCAGCACAAGCTTGACCAGAAAGGCCGGGGCCGGCATGCTGGCCGGGCGTTTGAGCTTTTGGCCGAGTGTTTTCACAAGTTCCCTGTTGCGGACCGGTTCAGGCGCACAAAAATTCAGCGGTCCGCGGATATCTTGATGGTCGACGACAAACCGGCAGGCCGCCAGCAGATCGTGCAGATGAATCCAGGGAAACCACTGGCTGCCGCTGCCGAGCGGGCCGCCTACAAACAGACGAAAGGCTGGTATCATCTTGGCCATGGCCCCGCCGCCGCGGTCCAGCACGATGCCGAAGCGCGCCAGGATGACGCGGGTCCCCTTTGACTCGGCCTTCAGCGCTTCCTTTTCCCAATCCCGGCCGACCCTGGCCAGAAAATCATCACCCGGCGGTTCGTCTTCCGTGAGAATGTCCTCGCCGCGATCACCGTAGTATCCCACGGCAGACGTGCTGCATAGCGTCGTGTCCCCGCCGGCCGGCAGGGCTTCGACCAGGTTCCGGGTTGTCAGGATACGGCTGTCATAGATTTGCTGTTTAGTTTGCTCTGTCCAAAAAGTGAAAATGGATTTTCCGGCCAGATTGACAACCACCTGCTGATCATGCAGCAACGTCTGCCAATCACCCGCTGCAGTGGTGTCCGCCGCAACGTAGTTGAAATCCGGGTGATCGATCATGGACGGATTTTCGCTGCGTCCCACGGCAGTCACGCGGTGCCCCTGGTGCAGAAACGCATTTGACAAGTGACGGCCGACAAACCCGAGGCCGCCCGTAATAAAGATGTTCATGCTTTTCCTCTTCTTTAAGGTTGCCTGTAAAAATATTTTCGGCCTTTTATCACGTAAACATAAGCGGTGCGGCTGCAAAGTAAATAAGGTCATCAGCTTATTTCGACCTGAAAAACAATTTAGCTGAATTTTTTAGAAAAACTGTGTATAGTCGGCATCAGCAACATCCCAATACCTGAATTTTTAAACACGGAACGTCGCTCAAAGTCAATCCTGACAAATTAACTTGGATCGATGTATATGAGAATTACGTACAAAATTCAGGTAATGCAACCGCATTGCAGGAAGAATCCATGCTATCCAGAAAGACCGTCGGCCTGGTGCTCGGCAGCGGCTCATCGCGCGGCTGGGCCCATATAGGTGCCATTGAAGCACTGGAAGAGGAAAAAATCCCCATCGATTACATTGCCGGGTGCAGCGTCGGCTCCTATGTCGGTGCCATTTATGCCAGCGGCAGCCTCAAGAGCCTCAAGGAGTTCGTTCTCAAAATGGACGGCAAAAAGGTCTTTTCGTACTTTGATGTCGTGTTCCCGCGCTCGGGCGTCCTGAACGGCACCAAACGTTTGAAAGAGCTTTATTCAATGCACACCGATGCGGCAGATTTTTGCGACCTGAAAATCCCGCTCATGATGGTGGCCACCGATCTTACCAGCGGCAAAAAAGTCGTTCTGAAGTCCGGCAGCATCCTTGAAGCTCTCAGGGCGACCATGTCCGTACCGGGGCTTTTTGCCCCTGTAAAAATTAAGAACCGCTGGCTTGTGGACGGCGGCCTCGTGGACCCTGTGCCGGTGGGGGTCGCCAGGGCCCTGGAAGCCGATGTTGTGCTGGCCGTTGACCTCAACGGCGGAATTATCTCACGCAGAAAAAAGATGCGCACAACCCGACGCGAGGTCAAAAAAACCGGCGATCCGCAACCATATAAAAGCGAGCTGTTTCAAAAGCTGCTGGATTATTACGAAACCGCTGAGTTCACCTTCGCAGAAAAAGTCGGTGAGCTGCTTAGAAGAGAATCCTCGACGCCGGATATCATCGAGACCGTCATGTCCTCAATCAATATCATGCAGGAGCGGATCACCCGCATCAACCTGGCGGTGGAACCACCTGACGTGTTAATTCAGCCGCACCTCGGGCAGCTGAAGATGATGGACTTCGACCAGGTTGAACATACCATTGAAGAAGGTTATGCCGGGGTCAAAGATAAAATTGATGAAATCAAGGCGCAGCTGGAACCGGCATGATGGCCGCCGCCAGCATGGTTTCGGTGAATATTTTATTCTCATCGGCCGACAGCTTTTTCCAGGTCGGCGCACCGATGCCCAGGAGGCCGTATATGTGTTGGCGATGAAAGCCGCACCGGCGCAAACGATGTCCACCGTGCCCAGCGACAGGCCCTGAACGATGTCGGCCTCTTTGCCCAGCGAGGATGCCGGCGCAGATACACCCCTATCTTAGATTAACTCCTTGATTTTAATTAGAATAAGAAAAAAAATGATGGCCCTCCCATACCCCGTAAATTATTTCAATCCCATGTTCAACCTTTCAATCCAACTCCGGCGATATCTAAGGAATAGTTCATTTTCCCCGGAGACAGCTCTGCCTTGCCCGACGTAATTGTCGGATAAAGCATATACCGCGTTGCCATGCGCTGCAGTGATAATTTTGACTCTGTCGCCACGCAGCAATCGCGATTCTCCGAAATTGCAGTCAATCCATCGGTCCATGTCTCCAGTACTGCAGAATAATCCATCTTTGTCGGTTACGACAATTACTTCTTCTTTTTTTCCCCCGACCACTATGACATCTGTAATAATATTACCCGGGATTTTTTGGGGCAGGCTAAGTTCCCTCCATTCAGTGCCTGGCTCCGAACGAAAAAGATGAAATGATTCTTTTTTCTCGACCTGATAAGCCTCGCCCATGCCGCCGGATTCACTGAGGATGGTAGCGATAAGCAGCTGCCGGTTTTCTTTTTTTCGGGCGATAATTTTCACAGTGAGTCTATCATCGTAGATATTTTTTAGTCGCCTATTTTCTAGAATTTCATCTAAGGCCGGCGCTAATGACTCAGCGGCTCCGTTTCCTTTCTCCATATCAGAAACGCGAAATTTTCTGTCAGGGTCGAGATAGGGGTTGAGAAGATACTCTTTAATTTCCGGTTTGCGATAAGTCGACCATTCAGGAGAATTTACTACCTTTTGCCATGTTTTTCGAGGATGGTCGACTTCGGTTAGATTTACCGTTAAACCGTCAAGAACTATGGTTTGCCTTTCTTGATTGGTCAAGATTGCTTCATTGAAGCAAAGTCCGTCACAGGCTTCATCGATGGCATCCCAGGCATCAGTGAGCTGGTACACCACTTCAATTCGCGCCCCACTTAAATGATTAATTATGGTGCCCTTAATCCTGCCATAATTTAGCCAAAGTAAACCTTCTTCCCTGATAGAGTCTATTGGCCATGGATAAAGATCAAAGGGCGAATCTGTCTCTGAATTGCTCATGCGATCCAAGAAAAGCTCTCGTTCTTGCCCTTCAATATTTTTGGCCAAAAATTTTAGTGAACGCAGATATCGAGGTTGACCGCTTTGCCGGGCGATATAACCGTATACGGTTATGATACCGCGGCCGGTGATCCCGTCCCAATCTTCCACCTCGAAATTTAGAAGCGCAATAGGTTTCTTATGAGGATTCCCAGCCTTGTTCGCTTTTAAATATTTTAAGGTGATTTTATCAAATTCGGATTTTTCAGAACTACTCAAGGGAGATATAAGCTTGGAATAAATCCCCGATTTTCCGCTTTCAAATTTAGCGTCTAAGACGTAGTAAAGATGGTTTTGCGGTTTTGATTTGTTGATGGCAACATGTTTCACAGGCATAAGAGGAGAGTCGCGATAAGATTTTGGCAGCGTAACCGCAGACCAGAATTGTTTAGGAACGGAATTCACGACCAATTGCGCCGATATAAACAGTGTCAAAAGGACTGCAGAAACAATCCCACCGAGCCAGCGTCGACGATTTCGTTTAACATCCTCACGGTAAAGTTCTGAAAAGTCGACTTCGAGAAGCCTGGCCATTAGGCGCAGGGTTTCTATACGCAACTGCATTAAGCCAGCTAGTCCGGCACGACGACGCCTCAGGTCAATAAATAGTGGTTCCTGCCCCTTTATCCGCAATCGCAGAGGGATGCTTTCTTCGGGTTCGCCGCGACAGAGCAGTAGCGTAATATTTTCTTTGTTTTCGTTCGCTTGCGAGAAAGAGGCTATCTCCCGATCGACATATTTAGAGTGTGCCGCAGATGGGGAACAGAGTATGGCTAAGTGTTTTGAGGCATTGAGCCGTGTTGTCAATTCATCCGTCAGATTGGTACTCGCCGTTAGGCGTTCAACGTCACGAAACACTTCAAGCCTATTATGCTTGTTTGATAGATTTCGCGGCGGCCGATAGCTGCGAATTCTTCGACTCAGGCGTTTAGCCAGTGCTTCATCTTCGTGGCTATAACTTAAGAAAACATCGTACTGCATTTTGGGCTGCTATAAAAAATTTAATAAAATTCATATACCTTCACATAGCATTTTATGGCGTATACAGAGGTCAATGGTATCGGTGCATCATAAAAAATAAGAACCATATAAAAAAAGTCATGTGAAAAAGGCGCCGCAACGCTCAATTCGCTTCCCCGCCGGGGATATACAGCCCGTATTCTAGTCGATGCCCCTTTTCATCTTCCAAAAAATGCATATTTTAAAACTTACGGAGCCGCCCACGGTAGAGTTTATGCCTGGGTTGTTGCGTCACATCTTGTACAGAATACCGCGCAAAAACTCGCAAGCAAAGTCGTATCAGAATCCCGGCACGTTTCAATTGACCGGCAGACTCTTGATAGCTGCTCATCAGCCTGGGCAACTTCAAGACCGAAAAAAAGGAGGACGCGATATGAAAGCAGCTCAAATCAGTGGGGCGGGGAGTGCATTTGAAATCGTGGACCGGGAGATCCCGACCCCCGGCCCGAATCAAGTCCGCGTGAAAGTGGAAGCCTGTGGGATTTGCCACAGTGATGCGTTTGTCAAAGAAGGCCTCTTTTCCGGAATTGCCTATCCCCGGGTACCCGGCCATGAAGTCGCAGGCGTCATTGACGAGGTGGGAGCCGGTGTCAGCGCCTGGCAAATGGGGCAGCGTGTCGGCGTCGGCTGGCACGGCGGACATTGTTTCAAATGCGATTCCTGCCGCGCCGGGGACTATATTCTCTGTAAAAATGCCAAGATCTGCGGCATCACCTATGACGGCGGCTATCAGGAGTATATGGTGGCCGAACAGGAAGCCTTGGCGCTCATTCCGGATGACCTGAGCTCGGCGGAGGCCGCTCCCCTTCTGTGTGCGGGTATCACAACCTATAATTCCCTGAGAAATTCGGGCGCGCGCGGCGGCGATGTCGTGGCGGTTCACGGAATAGGCGGTCTGGGACATCTGGCCGTTCAATTCGCCCGAAAACTCGGATACAAGACGGTCGCGTTGTCGCGCGGAAAGGACAAAGAGTCTCTGGCGGTTAAATTAGGCGCACACTATTTTATCGACACATCTTCCGGGAATGCGGTCGAAGCGCTGCAAAAACTGGGGGGCGCACGGGTAATCCTGGCCACGGCGCCCGACAGCAAGTCGATCTCCGGGTTGGTAGGCGGCTTAGGTCCCAACGGCAAGCTGTTGATTGTCGCGGCAGCATTAGAACCGATCGAAGTTTCACCTTTGCAGCTCATTAGTGGGCGCAGGACCATTGCCGGTTGGCCTTCCGGACATGCCAAGGATTCCGAAGCCGCGTTGAACTTCAGCGCTCTGGCCGGGGTGCATCCCATGGTTGAAACCTTTCCTTTGGAAAACGTGGCCGAGGCCTATGACAAAATGATCAACAACCGCGCCCGGTTCAGAGTGGTCTTGACAATGACGGATAAATCCGCTTGAGCAGCAACTCACTTGATGCGTAGAATACTCAGTTCTTTCCCGGCTTTGCCCCCTGCCCGATGGCACACGCAGGCAGTTTTCTATTCCACTGTCTCGGCTGTCGCGGCGGCAATCTTCTTTTCTTTTTTGGCTCTTTTTTTCTCCGGGTCTGAAGACGCTCGTTTGTGTCTGGGCGGTTCAACCTTCGGGGCCGCTAATTTTTTAGCCTTGATGTCAGCCTTCTGGGCGATCTGTGATTCCAGTTTTGCAATATCCGCCAGTTGATACCTGGCCTGGCGTATCTCGGCCTTATAGTGCTTTACATTGGCATCCCTTTGAATTTGTATGTCGGTCACTCCGTTTGATTTGAGGGTTTCCAAGCGGGCTGCAAGCTTTCTTTCAGCAAGGTTTTTATGGTTTTCGATATATGGTTTTTTATTCAGCATGATCCGGTTCTCCTTTATAATGGGGTATGTGCCTTGGTCACATCTTGGCGGCCTCGTTTTTAAAAACAGCAAGATAGCAGCAAAATATGTGCCACAAATATTTTCTGTATATTTACAGGATCATAAGGATTTTGCTGCCGGCGACATGCGAACTGGCGGTTCCGTATTTCAGGCGTGTGATTGCCCCGAGGTTGCCGCTGTTGCTGCTGTTCATCGCAACTATTTAATATTGTTACCGATATTATAAGCCATCAGAAGAATCCTGAAATCCAGGCCACCAGAAATCTTGGTTCTGATTATTTTGATTTTGGACCGATTATTTTTCACAGCCCGATTGCCGCGCGGCCGGCAGGACCCCAAGTCAGAACAGCAGGGGGTAAGGGCCCTGGGACATGGCCCAGTGCCAGGTTTCAAGAATAAGAAGAAAAGGGACCGGTACTTCATGCTTGTTGGCAACTAAAAACATTTCCGAAAACTAATTTATGATAGAATATAACCTTCTAGGGTTCATATTTAACGCCAGCCGACCGGTTGATACCCCTTATCACGGAGGCACTGCTCCACGAACTTTTTAAACACAGGGTCCGGCTTGTCTGAATTGAGCGCACTGCGGGTCATGGCGGCCGCACCTCCCCCAGCGGCGCCCGCGGCAACCCCGCGCCCCAGATTACCGGTAACCGCACCCACCGCCGCTCCGGCAGCCCCACCGACCGCCGCACCCTTGCCGGTATCCCTGGCGACCTTCGCCCCGCTGTCTTCTTTGGCGCCATAATCAACAGCCAATTGAATACACACATCGATATCGGCCTCGGCGCCAGGTTTACCGACATGCTTTAAGTGGGCATTGGGATATAGCACCGGTCGCTGCTGGGCGCAGGACAGTAATAAAGCCATAAGCACTGTTAGAATGAAATAATGTTTCTTGCCCCCTGTCATCCGTAAACCCCCCAAAGGTAAAGCCGGTTTGCTTTCTCAAGCAAATATTTTCACCGCAAGCGGCAACGGTTCTAAAGTAATCCCTAAAGTTACGAAAGTCGAGCACACAAAAGCCCAGTCTGCAAATTCGGATACGTTGACAATATTTATTTAATTGTTACGTTCAAAGCTGTCGCGCGAACGGCCAGAAAATCAATTAAAATGGATCAGCTGGCTTGATCGGCAAGCATAGAAAGGGGGAAATCAATGAAAGCCCATGTATTTAAGAAATCCCGTAAAATAAAACAGTTAATTCGACTTCTGCTGTTGATCTCGGCAATCAGCGCCTTATTTTCCAGTAATTTATTCGCTAAAACCGCAAAGGAAATTGATGCCAGCGTGGATGTTGCTATCCAGCGTTTTTATAAGCAGGTTGAAGGCGCAAGGGAGTTTGTAAAAGCATCCAAGGGCATGCTGGTTATGCCCAACGTAATAAAAGGGGCATTTATCGTCGGCGGTGAGTATGGCGAAGGGGCTCTGCGAATCGGCGGAAAATCAGTTGATTATTATAATACCATCTCCGGCTCCATCGGATTTCAGATCGGAGGCGAGTCCAAGGATATCATCCTTTTATTTATGACGGACGAGGCTCTAAGAAATTTCAGAGCGAGCAAAGGATGGGAAGCCGGTGTAGATGGCAATGTTGCCTTAATCTCTATTGGCGCCGGCGAGCGGGCGGATACAACGACCACAAAAGACCCCATTGTCGGCTTCGTATTTGATGCCAAAGGTCTCATCGCCGACATCTCTTTAAAAGGTGCAAAGTTTACCAAACTCGATAAAAAATAGATGAACAAAGCCTTTGTCAAAGATGATGATACATGGGAAGACCCGCAAATCGAGCCCGACCCACAGGCAAACATTCCGACCGGCAGCCGCAATTACATGACCCCGCAAGGCGCAAGCAAGCTGCGTGAAGAACTCGACGACCTGATTCAAAATCGACGCCCACAGCAGTTGTCGGCCGTTAACAGCCTGTCTCGTGCTGGATCAGGCCCCACGGATGCAACTTTCCGTGAGACACGCAAGTCTTTGCAGCGCCTGGAAAGTCGAATTGCCTTTTTAACCGGGCGATTAGCGATCACGGAAATTATCGACCCCCTGAAGCAGGACAGCGATCATATCCGGTTCGGCGCAACCGTAACGGTGCAAGCGGCTGCTGATCTTGAGCAAGTCTACCGCATTGTCGGTATCGATGAGGCCGATATCGCGCGCGGTCTCATCAGCTGGACTTCGCCCCTGGCCCGCTCCCTGCTGGGCGGCAAGGCCGGAGATATCATCAAGGTCGACACGCCTGCCGGTGTCCAGGAACTGGAAATTATCGAAGTTCGTTATCGTGAAATCCTTTCAGGTTAAAAATAATCGTCTTCACCGGCAAGATTGTAAAGATGGGGGTAAAGTCGGAAGCGTGAATGATTATCTTGCAGTTCCCAGGTAAGTTCCCGCCTCTTTTAAAGCCTTCTGCATTTCGTCGATGCTGATTAAAGCCGGATCATACCAGACAGTATTTGTTTCTTTAGAATTTTTAAATCCGTTGTTAACCAGTTCGACCCCTTTCAGCCCCTCCAGGACTGCCTCGCCCACATCGTATCAACTGACAAAGAAGACAGCCCTGGGCCATGCGGGATTTTCAGCGGTCGAAAACACGTTGTCGAAAAATACCAGAGTGGCGATCAGCACAAGCGCCGACAGGATAAGTAAACCCAATTCTTTTTTGCCTTTCATTTTCTTAATCTCCTTGCAGGCGTGTTAATTCATATATCATGATTTAAAAAAGTTAATCATCGCCTGCCTTCTATCAACCCTGAGGATGCATACCCATTCTAATACCTGATAAAAACCGAACATAAAGATATTATCGCAGAATACACATGACATTTTCACTTGCCCAGGTTATGTTGATTTATACAAAGAACCGGCCGAATTGCCGGAAAATCCAAAAACGATAGGCTTCAGGCCGGGTTTGGAATGGTCAACCAGGAAATAACAAAGCGCCAGATGCAGCTTGATGCTGCCATTGCCGGTCCGCTTTTCATGTTGTCTGCCGCGCTGCTGTTCACGTTGTTCAATCTTCTGGTCAAACTGCTCGGGCCCGCATATACGGTCTGGAGCATCGGATTTTATCGATTTTTCGGGGGTGCGGCGGTTCTTATTGCTGTTTTCGGGCGCCACCAGAATCCGTATAAGGGACACAACATTCGGCTTCTCATCACACGGGGCTGCACCGGCTGCATCGCCTTTATCTGTGTCGTGACGGCCATCCGGCTGCTTCCCGTTTCCACCGCCTTGATTATCTTTTATTCTTTTCCGGCCTTTTCCGCCATTTTTTCGTTTTTAATTTACAAAGAGCGCCTTGGAATCTTTGAGATCACCTGTATTGCGGCGGTCCTGGTCGGCACCGGGATATTTTTTGATTTTCAGCTTGCGGGGGGCTTGGTCGGACAGACCATTGCGTTGGTGGGATCTGCTTTTGCCGGGCTGACCGTAACGCTGATCCGGTCCCTGCGGGAAAAAAACGGACCTGTGATCATTTACCTTTACCTGTGCACCATGGGCATATTGGTAACCGCACCGATGTTTTTTCTGCACCCGGTATTACCTTCGACACCGATGGAATGGGGCATGATCCTGGGTCTTATCTTTGCCTCGGCAACGGGCCAGCTTTTAATGAACCAGGGTTTTTTCTATTGCCGCGGCTGGGAAGGCGGGGTGTTCATGTCGAGTGAAGTTATCTTTACCGCTGCAGTGGGCATCATGTTTTTGGGTGATCCTGCCACATGGCGATTTTGGACCGGCGGTTTGATAATCCTGATCAGTGTGGCGGCGCTCAACCGGCTAAAATCGATCGGCAGGAATAAAATCTCCACATAACGGGCCTCACTGTAGCACCGATCAATTCTCATTCGTGGAATTCAGCATATTTGCAACCGACTCCATGAGTTCAACCTTGAGGTCGCTGACATCACTTTGATCAAAACCTAAAAAATCCATGGTTCCGTCTTCCAGCTCGTACAAAAAGTCATCGCTCTCGTACCCCTGCCCGTTCATCAGGGAAATATAGCGGCCATGTGCAGGATGAAAGCCAGCTCAACTTCCAGCGAGGAAGTCGGGCTGTGATGGTATCGTATGGCTGATGATAAAGCTGCATCTATTCCCAGCCTGAATAATTCAGTGATACCGGCTCTACCTGTTTGGTTAGATAGGCGAAATGCAGATCGGCTATCTGGCGGATATGAAACAGATCGTGGGCCAGCCAGTTGGCCAGAAGCAGTTCCGCGGACATGGGACCCATTTGGGGATGATAGTGGGTTGCTTGCCAGTCTGCTGAATTCAGTTTGTTCAGCCATCGGAGCGACGCTTCGCGCTCTGCGAGAAAATTATGCCAAGATTCCTTTAAATCCCTGCCGTTGTAGCCGCGTTGAACGACCCATCCTTGGGGGTCGATGGGCGGCCACGGCTCGTCGGGATCGCTGAGGACAAGCTCGAGGCGTTTTCTGAAATCTTCCCTTTCTTCATCATAAAGATGATTGATAACTTCCAGCAGAGACCATCTGTCCTCGCCCGGTTTCCAGCGCGCCTGTTGATCCGATACGCTCTGAAAGAGAAATTTGAATACATCGCAATCCACGCGTAATTGCGCTTTTATCTGTTGATGATTCATTTTTATCCTCAACCTCAGTTTTTTTGGTTGGCTGTTTTTTCACGCTATTCGACGTTTTTCAATCAACAGTCCGATTTTATCATGCGAGGATTGTCTTCACCCGGCCCACCTGCCCATCGGCAAGCCGAACCTTAATGCCGTGGGGATGATGGTCCGATCGGGTCAGGATATCCCTGAAAATGCCCCGGGTCAGCTTTCCGGTGCGCTGGTCCTTTTTCAGCACGATATCCACCGTTATTCCGGGTTTAATATCTCCCCGGTTTTTTCCGTCCATCAGTAACACTCCTTTAGGCGTTTAACAAAGCGACATCGACAATCCCGCCTGCCTCGCCTGACACCTGACACCTTTAAGATGCTGATATGCGAAAAAAATTCACCATCATCAGCGGGACTAGCGGGCCGCATCCACAGGAATCGTCCCTGCCGGTTTCAACAACAAAATGAGAAAAGAAACCAGCAACAAAATGAAAATATTTACGATCCAGCCGATCACATACGAGCCGGTTCTGTCAAAGATAATGCCGCCGAGAAGCGGTCCGATGCTGCCGCCGATCCCGGTTCCAAAGAATATCAGCAGTCCGTAAGCGGCACCGAGGATGTTTTGGCCGAAGCGATCCGAGATTAAATAAGGCATCACCGGGGCAAGGGAGCCGTAGCCGAAACCAAAGATCAGTGCAAAAAGATACAGCATCATCACCGTCTTGGCCTGGTAGAGAAAAAACATGCCGACAGCCATCAGGAAAAAACCCAGTGCGGCCGAATATTTCGCGTCAGGAATCCGATCGCTGAGCCACCCGAAGAAAAATCTTCCAAGGCTGCCGGACAGGCCGGTAATACCCAGGGCGGCGGCAGCCTCGACTTTGTCAATCCCGTTGTTGACCGCATACGCGATTTGATGAACGAATACCATCATCACCGTCATAACGGCCGCAATATTGCAGACGGCCAGGAGCCAGAACCGGGAATCGTTTAAAACCGGCCTCAGGGAAACCGTTTCCCCACAGCCGCCGGCGGCAATCGGATTCTGGACACACGTGTCGGGCCCGGCGCCGTCCGGCAACAAACCATGTTCCCACGGACCGGCCTTTCCCATAAGAATCTGAGAAATTGAAATCCCGAAAACAAATGTTATCAAAGCAATAAACAGAAAGCCGATTCGCCAGCCATATTTCTGCACGATATAGCCGGCCAGAGGCGCAATAACCAGCGTGCCAAGGCCGATACCCATGGTGGCAATCCCCATGGCAAGCCCTCTTTTCTTGCGAAACCATTTGCCCACCGCGGCGTTGCTTGCGACGGCACCGCTGCCGGCAAACCCGATACCGCATAACACGCCGTAGGAAAAATAAAGCCCAAGGGGCGTTTTTACAAAACTCGCCGCAACCAAGCCGATGGTGGTTACCACGATGCCGATGGTCATAATCCAGCGCGGTGCAAGCTTATCAAGGAGCCAGCCGGCCAGGATACCCGTGATTGCATAGGCCAGCAGGTTGATGGATGCCGCCATCGATATGATGGCCATCGGCCATTCGTATTCGGCAAACATCGGTTTGACAAATACCCCGAAGGAGTACCTTGCACCGTAAGTTATAAACAGGACGGAGAACGCGCCTGCAACCACATGCCAGCCCCAGTAGATTTTTTTGACTTTTCTCATTACAACAATGCCACTCGACTGCCGAATATTGCCGTTGAATTGCAGAATTCCCGCGGCGTTTAATTATTGCCAGATGGGTGTGCGCTTCTCCAGATAGGCAAGCTTGGCCTCTTCAGCATCCGCGCTAAATTGGGCCCGTTCCTGAAGTTTATAGTAGTATTGGAAAAATGCCTCAAAATCCATGTCGAAGGCCTCTTTGATCGCCAATTTACTCATGCGGGTTCCGACGGAGCAGGCTGCCAGGTAATCGCCGGCGACCTTATCGATTTGTTGGAAGAAGTCCGCCTCGGAAACGAGATGGTCCACCAAACCGATTTGCAACGCCTCTTTTCCGCTGATATTTTGCCCGCCCAGAATCATCTTCTTGGCGCGGCCCCAGCCGATATAGCGGGGCAGGCGCTGCGTTGCCAGACCCGGGATCAGCGATTCCTTAATGGCCGGCAGACCGATTTGACAATCTGCCGTGCTGACCCGGATGTCGGCAGCCAGGGCCAACTGCAATGCGCCGCCCAGGCAGAATCCGTGCATACCCACAATTATCAGCTTTTCCATTGTTTCAAAGAGACGCAGGGCCGGCTCCCAGCGCTGGTGGTAGAGCATTTCAATGCGGCCGGCGGCAAGCTCTTTGAGGTCGATGCCGGTAGAAAACGCCCGGCCTTCGCCCCGAATGACGGCCACCCGAACATCCGGGTCTTCCCTCAATGCCATGGCAATTTTGTTAATCTGAATGGTACAGTCGTTGTTCATGGCATTCAGATGGCTTTCACGGGTAAATGTCACCCAGGCCAGTTTGCCCTCTTTTTCCAGGCGCATAAATTCAAAACTGAGTATTCTCTCCATGGCTTTCTCCTTTCCATAATTTATCTTTTCAATTTTATCCCAATTCCGGTACCATAGCAGGTGAGAAGATGATTACGTCTTAGATATCAAATAACGGCAAAATTTTTAATCTCTTTGTCATTCCGCAATCTCTTTACTTTTTGTTAAGTACCCGAGGTTATTCCATGACCTACAATTTCGATCCCGAACGATGGTATGAGAATGAACGCAGCGCGCTGGACTTGCGATTCAAATCCGGTGAAATAAGCAATCCCGAGTATAAAAATGCAATCGAAGATCTCACCCGCAGGTATGATGAAATGATCGACCGGCTGG
>Ga0307426_1001083_pt1 | contig 18429 bp, 17 predicted proteins | sample SalMarWE160340MG_FD_202165 | JGI IMG/M metagenome (GOLD analysis project Ga0307426, IMG submission 202165) | Salt marsh sediment microbial communities from the Plum Island Ecosystem LTER, Massachusetts, United States - WE1603-40 | ecosystem: Environmental > Aquatic > Marine > Intertidal zone >... | reverse complement strand
GGTGTTCGCGGAAGATCAGGTCTACCGGATCGACCACTACCTCGGAAAGGAAACGGTGCAGAACCTCTTGACACTGCGCTTTGCCAACACCCTGTTCGAGCCGATCTGGAACTCGGCCCATATCGACCACATCCAGCTCACCGTCTCCGAGACCATCGGCACCGAAGGCCGCGCCTACTACGACCAGTCCGGCGCCCTGCGCGACATGGTGCAAAACCACCTGCTGCAGCTTCTGTGTCTGGTCGCCATGGAGCCGCCGCCCTCGGACGAGGCCAATGCCCTGCGCGACGAAAAGCGCAAGGTGCTCCGATCCCTCCGGCCGATCGTCGGCGAGGATGTCGCCCGCCTCACCGTGCGCGGCCAGTATACCGGCGTCACCTCCGACAACGCCCGCGTGCCCGGCTATCTCGAGGAGCTCGAATCAGGGGAGCCGTCGGAAACCGAGACCTTCGTCGCCGTTCGGGCCGAGATCGAGAACTGGCGCTGGAAAGGGGTGCCCTTCTATCTGCGCACCGGCAAGCGCCTGGCCAACAAGGTCTCGGAGATCGTCATCCAATTCCGCGCCATCCCGCATTCAATCTTCACCTATGCCGAAGGCAGTCCCCGGCCCAACCGGCTGGTGATCCGCCTGCAGCCCGACGAGGGGGTCAGGCTATTCCTGATGATCAAGGATCCCGGGCCCGGCGGCATGCGGCTGCGCCAGGTGCCGCTCAATCTGAGTTTCGCCGAGACCTTTTCCGCGCGCATGCCGGAAGCCTACGAACGGCTGCTCCTGGACGTCATCCGCGGCAACCAGACGCTGTTCATGCGCCGCGACGAGCTCGAATCCGCATGGGCCTGGATCGACCCGATCCGCAAGGCCTGGGACGAGTCCGACGAACCCCTGCCTGCCTACACGGTGGGGACTTGGGGCCCGACCGCCTCCGTCGCCCTGATCGAGCGCGATGGCCGCACCTGGCATGAGGCCAATGACGACGCCAAACCGCTCTGAATCGCCCGCCCGGCGCGACTTCGAGACTCCCGCGGCGCTCGCCGACGCGCTCGCCGCCGAGATCGCCCGCGCCCTTGCCGCCTCGATCGCCGGGCGCGGCGAGGCGAGCCTGCTGGTTTCCGGTGGCGCGACGCCGAAGCGTCTGTTCCACGAGCTTGCCGGCCGCCCCCTCAATTGGGCGGCGGTTCGCATCTCGCTGGTCGACGAGCGCTGGGTGGGCCCGGCCTCGGAGCGCTCGAACGCCCGCCTGATCACCGAAAACCTGCTGACCGGTCTTGCCAGGGCCGCGGAATTCGTGCCGCTCTTTACCGACGGCATCAGCGCCGCCGATGGCGTGAGCGCCGCCTCCGAACGGGTGGGGCGCCTGAGCCGTCCGTTCGACGCGGTGATCCTCGGGATGGGCAACGACGGACACACCGCCTCGTTCTTCCCGGGCGCCGACCGTCTCGACGCCGCCCTTGATCCCGCCAACACCAACCCGCTCATCGCCATCGAGGCCCCCGGCGCCGGCGAGCCTCGCGTCACCTTCACCTTGTCGTCGCTTCTCGACACCAACCTGCTGGCGCTGCACATCGAGGGCGCACAGAAGGCCGCCACCCTCCAGCGGGCGCTGGCGCCCGGGCCGGTGGCCGAAATGCCGGTGCGCGCCGTCTTGCGCCAGCCCACCACCCCCCTGACCGTCTATTGGTGCCCCTGACCGGGACACCGAACCGGAGAGAGAGACGAAATGGCCGTCAATCGGACGATTCAGCGCGTCACCGAGGCCATCGCCGAGCGCTCGGCGACGACCCGCACCGCCTATCTCGAGCGCATCGACCGCCAGCGCGAGTCGACGGTCCGGCGCGCCGCGCTGAGCTGCGGCAACCTCGCCCACGGCTTTGCTGCCTGTCCGGCCACCGACAAGGCGGCGCTCGCCGCTACCCGCACCCTCAATCTCGGCATCGTCACCGCCTACAACGACATGCTGTCGGCCCATCAGCCCTACGAGCGCTATCCCGAGCTCATTCGCCAGACCGCCCGCGAGCTCGGTGCCACCGCCCAGGTCGCCGCCGGCGTGCCGGCGATGTGCGACGGCATCACCCAGGGCCAGCCGGGCATGGACCTGTCGCTGTTTTCCCGCGATATCATCGCGATGTCGGCGGCGATCGGACTTTCCCACAACATGTTCGACGCCGCCGTGTATCTGGGCATTTGCGACAAGATCGTGCCGGGGCTTTTGATGGCGGCCCTCGCCTTCGGGCATCTGCCGGCGGTCTTCATCCCGGCCGGGCCGATGCCCTCGGGCCTGCCCAACGACGAGAAGGTCAAAACCCGCCAGCTCTTCGCCGAGGGCAAAATCGGCCGCCACGTGCTCCTGGAGGCGGAAGCCAAATCCTACCATGCACCGGGCACCTGCACCTTCTACGGCACCGCCAACACCAACCAGATGCTCATGGAAATCATGGGCCTGCAGCTGCCCGGCTCGAGTTTCGTGGCGCCCGGCACACCCCTGCGCGAGGCGCTCACCTGCGCCGCCGTCGAACGGGCGCTCGCCATCACTTCCCTGGGCGACGACTACACGCCCGTCGGCCGCCTTGTCGACGAGAGGGCGATCGTCAACGGCGTCGTCGGCCTCCTGGCGACCGGCGGCTCGACCAACCACACCCTGCATCTGGTCGCCATCGCCGCCGCCGCCGGATTGAAGCTCACCTGGGGGGATTTCGCCGAACTATCCGAAGCAGTGCCGCTCGTCGCCCGCATCTATCCCAACGGCCGCGCCGACGTGAACCACTTCCATGCCGCCGGCGGCGTGCCGTTCGTGGTCCGCGAGCTTGCCGTCGCCGGACTTCTGCACGCCGATGCCGGCTCCATTGCCGCCGGTGGCCTCGATGCCCACGCGTTCGAGCCACGCCTCGAAGATGGCGAACTCGCCTTCACGCCGGCGCCCGAGGAGTCCGGCGACCCCGACGTGCTCACCAAGCCTGTCCACGCCTTCGCCGGCAACGGCGGGCTGAAGGTGCTTGCCGGCAATCTCGGCACCGCCGTCATCAAGACTTCATCGGTCAAGGCCGAGCATCTCGTCATCGAGGCCCCGGCCCGCGTCTTCCGCTCGCAGTCCGAGCTCCAGGGCGCCTTCAAGACCGGCCGCTTGAACACCGACATGGTGGCTATCGTCCGCTTCGCCGGGCCGAAGGCGATCGGCATGCCGGAGCTGCACAAGCTCACCGCGCCGCTCGGTGTCCTCATCGACCGCGGCCTGAAGATCGCGCTGGTCACCGACGGGCGCATGTCCGGCGCCTCCGGCAAGGTCCCGGCGGCCATTCACCTGACGCCGGAGGCGGGCGAGGGCGGCCCGCTGGCCAGGGTTCGCGACGGCGATCTCATCCGCCTCGACGCCGTCGCCGGCACCCTCGACGTGCTGGTCGACGCGGCGGAGTTCGCCGCCCGGCCGCCCGCCCGCACGGATCTGGGTCCCGATCATGTCGATTTCGGCCGCGAGCTTTTCGCCCCGATGCGGGCGCTGGTCGGGCCTGCCGACGCCGGCGCCTCGATTTTCGGCTGAGCCTGCCGCCGCCCGAACCGCGCCGCCGAATCGGCTATGCTCGGGGCCTTGGCGGGTCGGGGGCCGCGCATGCGGAATTTCGCACCATTCACCGGGGCGTTGGCTTTTGCCGTGCTGGTCGCTTTGGATTTGAGTGCCTGCACCACCCTGACCGGGGGCGGCGCCCCGGCGCTCCGCAAGCTTGACTTTTTTGCCGACGATATCGCCGCGCTCGTGTTTGCCGTCGATGTGCCGGTGAGCTTGGTGCCGCTGGCCGAGGCCTCCGCCATCACCTTCGCTGCCGTCACCCCCGACGACGGCGAGCGGCGCATCGAGGCATCGCTGGTGCGCGCCGACGCCGATACCGTCGCCGGCCTGCTGCCCCCGCCCGGCCGCGAGCGCGCCTACTATCTCTTCGCGTTCCCGCCGGCCGCCCGCCAGGCGCTGCGCGAGGCCCAGCAATGGATGCGGGAGCTCGACCCCGGTTTCGATGCGGTCGGCGGCACGCTGACGGTCGGCGTTCGACCGGCTTTTTGCCGGGTCGGCGACAGCGATGCCGCGGCCAGCGAGGTCTCGGTCCTCATCGTCACCGCCGGCGCCGATCGCCTCGAGCCGCTTCTCGATCGCGTCCCGCTCGCCCAATTGCTCGAAGCAGGAGAGCTCGCGGATCTGCCGCGATGCTAGATTGCTCCGGGGAAGTCGGATCAAGGGTGGCGGCCAGCCGCTCAGAAGCCACCGCGGGTCTTGAATCCGCCATGCTTGCGCGTCCCCCGGCTGCCTCCGCGCGGCCGCGACAGGGCCGCCCCCATAACGGCGCCGGCCACCGCACCCCAGGGAAATCCGCTGACCGGCTTCGCCCGGTCCTTGGTGCGCCAGACGACGCCGCGGAACGGCTCCCGCGGCAATCCGACCCGGCCGCCGGCCCGCCGCGTTGATTGGTTCCAGCCCTGCGAAGCGCGCCACAGACCCCAATAGGTGGCCGCCGTGATCGCACCGCGCAGAAATTCCTCGAGCGTGTTGCCGGCCAGATCGTCCTTGTCGAAGGTCGACCGGGGATCGTCGAAACGCTGCTTCTTGAACTCCCACTCGATATCCTCGAGTTCGCGCCGTCGGGTGGCGAGCAATTTCAGGCGATCCCTGTCCTCGCGCACCTCGGTCTCGTCCTCGGCGATCTGCCGCCGGGTCTGCTCGATCTGGGCGACGATGGTGTCGTCGCGCCCGGTTTCGGTGGCCTGCGCCGCCGCCAGCAGCGCCCCGATCTCTTCGTGCGCCAGAGAGTCGGCCAGAATCTGCACCGCATCGCGGAAGGCCGGATCGCTGCCGTCGGCGAGCTGTCGCTGGTCGCGCGCCTGTTCGTCGCGCTCGTCTTCGGCCGCCACCATGTCGTCGTCGATGGCGTCGATCTTGGCTTGCGCGGCGGCGATCGCCTCGCGCGTCTTTTTCCCGCCCGCCTTGTCGATCGCCTCGATTTCGAGCTCCTCGAGCTTGTCGCTGGCCGCTTCGGCGCCCGCCTGGAGGCGCTCGGCGTGCTCGCGCAGGCGCATCGGAATCTCGTTGAGCATCGCGAAATTCGGGCGCGCGCGGTAGAAATCGACAATCCGCGCCACCCAGCCGTCGAGCGCCCGGATGAGGGTGTTGGCGCGGTACGCCTTGGTCCCGTAGCCGCGCTCCCACAGATACATGAACAACGGATCCGACCGGTAGGGCCGGCCCTTTTCCTCCCGGTCGGCCTCGGCCTGCTCGATCTTCTCCACCGCGCGTTTGGCGACTTCGAACAGCCGCTCGGCCTGCTGGCGCCGCTTGGCAAACGCCTCATCCGCCTCGAGCTCGGCCATCACGGATTTGGACAGCTCGGCGAGTTCGGCCTGAGCTTTGTCGAGGCTTTCGGTTTCGCTCTGGCGCAGGGCGCTGAGCTCGCCGAGTTCCGCATCGAGCTCCTTGAGGCGCTTCTGCGCCGCTCCCAGATCCGCATTGTGCTGCGCGATCATTTCGCGTGCGCGATCTTCCGCGCCACCCAGGCGCTTGGTCACCGCCTGGCGCTCGGCGCCGCTCAGCCGCTCCTCGGCCAGCGCGCGAAAATGCCCGGCCTCCGTTTCGCGCAGGCGCGCCGCCTTCTCCGAGGCCCGCGACAAGCGGTCGGCGATGTCCCGCTCCTCCTGGCGGACTTCGTCGAGCGCCTCGTGCAGTGCGCCCAGTGCCTGCGGTCCGGTCAGCATCGGCTCACCAGCGCGTAATGGCGCCGCCCAGGACGGGCACCACGTAGTCGACGTCGAGATAGCCGAACTGCTTCACCCCGACGATGTTCTGCTGGATAATTCCATCGTCCTGTTTGTCCCGTGCGATCGCCTCGTAAACGTTTTCGGGTACGCGAATCGCGAACATGCTGACATCCTCGACCTCACCGGACTCCTCGTTGAGGATCGGCAGCGTCAACACCTCATTGTCCGGGGAAAGCGCCTCAACGACCAGATACCGGTTGGTCGCCTCCAGGATATCGTCGGGCGAGGTGGACACCCCGGTCCTCACGCCCGGACGGTTGACGATTGTCAGCCGGTACTCGAGCCGCAAAAGATCGCGCAGCGCGCTCAGGTCGTTGACCGCCGCCTCGGCCCGTTCCAACTCGCCGGCCGCCGCCGCCGATTTGCCCTGCGTCCGGATCTCCTCGGCCTGCCGGACCGCTTCCTGCACCTTTGTCTCGCGGTAGATGGTCGCATAAAGCGCATCCATCTGCGCCGGCAGTCCCTCGGACAAATGTTGCTCGAGCGCCGCCTGCTGCGAGGCGACAAAGGGCCGGTAAGCGAACTGATAGGCCGCCAGCACCAGCCCGATCGCGACCACGATGGCCACCAGCGTGGCTCCCCAGCGTCCGCGGCTCACATAAAGGCGCGCCAGCGCCGTCCGCAAACCGCGCCGCGGCGGCGTGTAGACGAACCGGCTTTCGGCCAGCGCGTCGACCCCTTCCTTGAGGATGTGATCGGGCACGTCGATGCCCTGGTCGGCGTAGATGTCGCGCAGCTTGCCGATCAGCGTCGCGGCGCGCTGGTCCTCTTTGAGTTCGCGCTCGACGAGATCCTGGCGGTGGCGCAGCGTGTCGACCACGTCCATCGCCAGCATGACGTCATCGAGGGGCAGCGTGCCCTGGGTGTCCTCGCTCATGACAGCCTATCCGGCCCGGAGGTTGGCGCCCGCATCTAGCCCTCGGCGCGCGCCTCCGTCAGAAGCACGTTGCCGTCGCTGGCGAGCTTCGCCAGGCGCCTCTTGCCTTCCTCGACCGCATCCCGGATTTCGGCCGAATTCTCGGTCGCCAGCTTGCGCATCTCGGCGATGATCTCCTGCGAATGCTCCTGGAAGTTGACCACGGAGTCGACCAGCTTGCGCACCGCATCGGCGCGAATGGTCGGGCCATAGCCGGCCTTCAGGGCCTCCTCATGCACCTTGTCGCCGATCTCGGCCAGCGTTTCGAGGCTCTTCGACATCCCTTCCTTCATGGCGTTCAGGGTTTCGGTCGATTCGTGCAGCCCGAACATGCCCGTGAACGAAGCCGAAAGCGCCGTCAGCACCGTCTCGTTGGTCGAAAAGAAGCTGATCGACTGCTGATAGACCCGTTCCTTGGCGTTCGTGGTCTGCGTCAGCCGCGCCATGATCACTTCCGAGGTGTTGTAGGAGACCGTCAGGTTGTCCGACAGGTCCTTGGCGATCTGGTAGCGGCGCTCCTCGTTCTGCATCTCGCGCATCCGCTCGTCCCGGGCCATCTCCAGCCGCGCCCGGTCGGCCGGGGTGCCGTCGGTGAACGATTCGAGGTCTCCGGACGCCGCCGCCAGCGCCTTGCGGCGCTCCTCGAGCTTCGCCTTGGCGGTCTCCAGCACCTCGAGCGCCATCACCTCAGACTGCTTCAGCGCCCCCCGGAAGTCGCGATAGGCCTCGAGAATCGTGGTCTCGCGGTCGATCTGGTCCTTGGTGTCCTTGGAGACGTCCAGATAGGTGTCGCGGATGGAGTTGAAGCGCGTCGCGATGTCGCCGCGCGAGATCTTCATCCAGATGTTCGAGGCGCGCTCCAGAAGGTCGATCTTGGAGTCGTCAAGCTGGTCCACCAGACCCTTGGCGTCGTCCCGGATGGAGTCGAACCCCTTCGTGATGTCCTCGTAGCGGTCGCCGATCCGCATCGAGGCGACCTGCTCGCGCACCACGTCGTTGAAGGTCGAAGCCTGGTTCAGCGTCCGCCCGATCAACACGATCCTGGTCTCGTCAAGGGCCGTGATCTCCTGCAGAAGGCCGGTGATCGGCTGCTCCTCGACAACCTCCGGCCACAGCCCGAGGTCCCGGATGGCGCTCATCGCCTTGTCCAGATATTGCAGTGGTTTGTCGATTGCCTGGTCCGCCATGACAGTCCTCCCGGCTTGTTGCTTCGATGATCCCCGCTTGGTCCGCCGCTGACAATTGAATGCGGACCGCCTACGGTCTATTTGCCAGATATTGGTGCCAAAAAGCCGCAGGTAAAGCCCCAGATGCCAATCTCCGGGCCCCACTAGTGCAGTTCGCCGGACGCTACGCGCTCACCGCCCCGCGCATGCGGGTCTGGGAGGCGCTCAACGACGTCGGCGTGCTCAAGTCCTGCATCCGGGGCTGCGAGCGCATCGAATGGACCTCCGATTCCGAGCTCGAGGTCGCCATGAAGGCGACAATCGGTCCCATGCAGGTCAAAATCGAGGGCACGCTTTGGCTCTCCGATATCATCGTGGCCGAGCGCTATACACTGTCCGGCAAGGGCCGTGCCGGCTGGATGGGTGGGGCGCGCGGCTCGGCGGATGTGAATCTCGCCGATCACCCCGACGGCACCGAGCTCGCATTCCTCGCCAAAGGGGAGGTCGACAGCGCCATTGCCCGGTTGGGCGCCACCGTGGTGGGGGGCGCCGCCCAGGGGGTCATCGACCGCTTCTTCGACCGATTCGCCGCCGCCATCGACGCCGGCTCCACCCCGCTCCGCCACGACGCGCCCGGCGGTGGCTAGGGGCGGGCAGGGCGCTTTCACGCGCCCTTGAGGCCGATTTGTGTTGACCGGGGGCGGCCAGCGGCTTTGCTGGGATGAAAGCCCCGGTGGAAAGGAGAACCTCATGCGCCGCGCCTTTGTCAGCCTGGCGATGCCGGTCACCCTGGCGATCCTGGTCGCCACGGCGCAGCCGACGCTCGCCGCCGAGCCCGACCCGGCCGACTGGAGCGCGATGCTCGACCAGGCGCGCGGCGAGCACGTTTTCTTCCACGCCTGGGGCGGCGCCCCGGCGATCAACGACTACATCGCCTGGGTCGGCGACGAAGTCGCCGCCCGTTACGGCATTACCCTCACCCATGTCCGGCTCTCCGATACCGCCGAAGCGGTCTCGCGCGTGGTCGCCGAAAAGGCCGCCGGGCGCACCGAAAACGGCTCGGTGGACCTCATTTGGGTCAACGGCGAGAATTTCGCCTCCCTCAAACGCCAGGGACTGCTGATCGCCGACAACTGGGCCGACAGGCTCCCCAATCACGCGCTGGTCGACACCGAAGCCAATCCGGCGCTCAAGTTCGATTTCACCGTTCCCGTCGACGGCCAGGAGAGCCCCTGGGGGCTCGCCCAGCTGACCTTCTATGCCGACACCGCTCGCGTTCCCGAACTGCCGGCGACGCTCGAGGCGCTGGCCGAATTCGTCGCCGCCAATCCCGGCCGTTTCACCTACGCCGCCCCGCCCAACTTCATCGGCACCACCTTCCTCAAACAGGTGCTGTACGGGCTCATCGACGACCCCGAAATCCTCACCCGCAATGTCGCCGAGGCCGACTTCGACGCCGTCACCGCCCCCTTGTGGGCGTATCTGGAGCGGTTGCGCCCCGATCTGTGGCGATCGGGACGGGTCTACGCCACCGACACCACGCACCTGAAAACGCTGCTCGCCGACGCCGAGATCGACATCGCCATGACCTTCAACCCCGCCGAGGCGTCCTCTTCGATCCGCATGGCCGAGCTGCCGCCCACCGTTCGCTCCTTCGTTCTCGACTACGGATCTCTCGGCAACGCCCACTTCGTGACCATCCCCTTCAACGCCTCCGCCAGGGCCGCCGCCATGGTCGTCGCCGATTTCCTGCTGTCGCCCCTGGCCCAGGCCCGCAAGGCCGACGAAATGATCTGGGGCGACCCCACCGTGCTCGCCCTCGACCGGTTGACGCCCGCCGACCGGGCCCTGTTCGATACCCTCGAGCGCGGGCCGGCGACGCTGAGCACGGTGGAACTCGGCCCCACCCTGCGCGAGCCCGATCCGAGCTGGATCGAGCCCCTGGAGGCCGAATGGGCGCGCCGTTTCCTCGCCGGCACGAGCCCGTGACCGCGCGCCCCCTCCGGCCATAGCGGACCCGAGCGATGTTGCTGCGCCTCGTGCCCGTCGTCATCCTGACCATTCTGATCGGTCCGGTTCTCGCCGGTCTGGCGGGCATTGTCGCCCCGGCGCTGGGATACCTGCCGGTGCTCGGCGGAGAACAGGTGACCCTGCACTGGTTCGACCAGGCGGCGATGGCGCCCGGGTTCGCCCGCTCCGCCTGGATCAGCTACTGGACGGGGCTGGCGACCTCGGCGATTTCCCTGGTGCTGGTGGTGTTGTTTCTGGCCGGCTGGTGGGGCACGCGGTGGTTCGCCCGGCTTGCCTCGGCCACCGCGCCCCTGTTCGCGGTTCCCCACGCGGCCGTCGCCATCGGCCTGGCGTTTCTGATCGCGCCGTCGGGCTGGCTGGTGCGGCTGGTCTCGCCATGGGCCACCGGCTTCGCCCAGCCCCCGGACTGGCTGATCGTCAACGATCCGGCCGGGTTCGCCTTGCTCGCCGGCCTGGTGATCAAGGAGATCCCGTTCCTGTTGCTGATGACGCTCTCCGCGCTGCCCCAATCCGACGCCCCCCGGCGCATCCGGGCCGCGCGCTCGCTCGGCTACGGCCGGGTCTGGGGCTGGCTGAGCACCGTGTTTCCTTCCGTCTACGCCCAGATCAGGCTGCCCGTGTACGCCGTCGTCGCCTACGCCACCTCGGTCGTCGACGTCGCGATCATACTCGGGCCGACCGCCCCGCCGCCGCTGGCCGTACAGATCCTCAGATGGCAGTACGACCCTGACCTCACGCTCAGATTCACCGCCGCCGCCGGTGCCATGCTGCAATTGGCGGTCACCGGCGGTGCGCTTGTCACATGGTGGCTCGGCGAACGGGCGGTCGCCGCCCTCGGGCGTTCGATTCTCACCCGCGGCTGGCGCCTGCCGCGCGATCGCGCGCTGCGCCTCGCTTCCCTGGGCGGCATCGGCGCCTCGGCGCTGCTTGTGATCGGCGGCGTCGTCGTTTTGGCGCTGTGGTCGGTGGCCGGGCTCTGGCAGTTCCCCGACGCCTTGCCCGACATGCTCACGTTCAAGCACTGGATGCGCCACGCCGGGATGATCGGCCATCCGACCCTGACGGCGGTCCAGATCGGTTTGACGTCGGCCGCCATCGCCGTGTTGCTGGTGCTCGGCGCGGTCGAGAACGCCTATCGGCGCGGCATCACACCCACCCAGCGGGTGCTGGCGCTGTTGTATATTCCGCTGATCGTGCCCCAGATCTCGTTTTTGTTCGGTCTGATCCTGCTGGTATTGCGGGCCGGTATCGACGGCACCTTCTGGGCGGTGGTGGTGGCCCATCTGGTCTTCGTCATCCCCTATGTCTACCTGGCGCTCGCCGACCCCTATGCCGCTTTTGACGGCCGCTATCTTTCGGTCGCCCGGAGCCTTGGCAAGTCGCCCGCCCGGGCCTTTTTCACCATCCGTTTGCCGATGATGTTGCGGGCGATCCTGACCGCGTTTGCGTTCGGCTTCGCGATCTCGATCGCGCAATATCTGCCGACCCTGATGATCGGTGCCGGCCGGCTGCCGACCGTGACGACCGAGGCCGTGGCGCTCGCCGCCGGCGGCGACCGGCGGGTGCTCGGCGCCTTCGCGCTCATCCAGTCGGCCCTGCCCATCGTTGCCTTCGTGGCCGCGGCGTGGATTCCGGCGATTCTGTATCGCCGCCGCCGCGCGCTCAGGGGCGCGGGAGCCTGGACATGAAGCGGCACGCCATCGGCCTCGATCTCAACGATGTCGATATCCAGCTCGACGGTCGGCGCATCGTCGCCCTCAGCCACAAGATCGCCCCCGGTGAGGTGCTCACCGTCATGGGAGAGTCCGGGTCCGGCAAGACGACGCTCCTCAACTTCGTCGCCGGGTTTCTGCCCCCGGCCTTCGACGCCACCGGCCGCGTCGTCCTCGACGGCGTCGACGTCACCGCCATGCCCGCCGAGCGCCGGCAGGTCGGCATGCTGTTCCAGGATCCGCTCCTGTTCCCCCACATGTCGGTCGAGGGCAATCTGCTCTACGCGCTGCCCGCCGGCGGCAGCCGCGCGGAGCGCGGCACCCGGGTCAGCGGGTTCCTCGAAAGCTTCGGGATGGGAGAGCTGGGGCCGCGCGATCCCGCCACCCTTTCCGGCGGTCAGCAGGCCCGGGTCGCCTTGCTGCGGGTGCTCCTGGCCGAGCCCTGCGCGCTTTTGCTCGACGAGCCCTTCTCCAAGCTCGATGCCGACCGCCGCGATTCGGTGCGCAAGTTCGTCTTCGAGCTCGCCCGCGAGCGCCAACTGCCGGTGCTTCTGGTCACCCATGACCGTGCCGACGCCGCCGCTGCCGGCGGGCCGATGATCACGCTCTAGCGCCGCGGTTGTGCGGGCGCCGAATTCGCGGGGGCGGTATCGGGTAGATGTGGCGGCAGGGGCGCGACCCGGCGCCCCGGCGCTCGGATCACGAGGGCGAAGTCACATCGATGAAATCGGAGTGCCGCGGCAGGTAGAAGAACTCCTTGTACATATTGAAGGGGTCCTCGAAGAAGTAGCCCATCAGCGGCTGGTAGGAGTACTGCGCCTCGGCCACGATCACGTACCCGTCGCTGACCAGATCCGTCATCTCGGTGGGCAGGTCGTAGGTGGCGTCTTCGTCGTGCGGCGTCGCGCCGTTGTAGCCGAAGCTCCACGCCACCGAAGTGACGCCGTACTCGTCCACATGCACGCAGGTGATCGCCTGTTTCAGCGCGCCCGTGTCGTAGGGCCGCATGACGGCCTGGGCGGCGGCGAAATAGTCGTCGAGGGTGTCCTCGGGCAGCTCGTCCTCCACCCGCGCCACCAGATCGCCCAGCGCACCGGCCACAACCGACAGCTTGCGGTCCACCGAGACCGCCTGGCTCAGTTCCACCGAGCCCATGTACAAAACCAGCATGAACGGCAGGATGAGCGCGAACTCCACCGCCGCGATGGCGCGGTTGTTGCCCGAAAAGCCGCGGACGCGGGCGAGCACACGTTTGAGGGAATAGGGAAGGGGGGCCATCAGAAGGGCTCGTTCTTGAACACGCGAGAGGCGCCCAGCAGCCGGGTGCCGTCAGGCTGGTCGGCGAGGTCGAAGCCGAAGATGTTCAGAAGCGTCGGCCACTTGTAATAGACCTCGACGAAGATGATCGAGCTGGCGATACCGTCGTTGTAGTCCTCGATGATCGTCCAGTCGCCGTCCTCGTCCACCGGCGCCTCGTAGGTGACGTCGGCGAAGGTGTCGATCGTGTGGACCTTGATCTTCATCTGGTCGCAGTCGATGAGACCGAAGACGTGGTCGCACACCGCTGCCCTGAAGTCCGGCAGGGTGAATTCCGCGCTTTGGGCCTGGCCCGTGCGGATCAGGCGCGAGGCGTCATGCACCGCCGAGTCGAGTACCTGGGTGGCGAGAAACACCAGCGCCGTCTCCAGGGTCGCGCCGATGATGGCGAAGAACGGCACGGCCAGAACGCCGAACTCGATCATCGTCGCGCCGGACTCGTCGCGGGCGAGACGGTTGGCTTTTGAGCGCTTTGCACGGCGCCGGATGCGGGCCAGAACAGACATACTGAAGCACCGATTCCTTCGAATTCGCGGCCACACTAGCGCGCCAATGATTACCGCCGCCTTGCGCGATTGGGCGCAATTCGAGCGATGGCGGCATCGAAGTAAAAGGTTGGTTAAGGCCTAGTTGGCCGCGCCTTCCACCAGCGAGGAGGAGGAGATGGCGTTGGCGGTGTACCCGGTGTCGTCGCCGACCATGATAACCGGCTGGCACTCGGGTGCGCAGGCCATCGAGGTCCGCGACAGGCCCCAATAGACCGTTACCAGATCCGGCGAGCCCTTGGTCACCTCGACCACCAGGTCGACGATGGCGTTGCCGTCGGAGTCGATGGCGATGAGATTGGTGGTGCCGTAGCTCTTGCCGGTCAACACAAGGGTTGTCGGATCCTGGATGGTCACGTCGGCGACCCCGGGATTGCCGATGATCACCGTGCCGGCCGGCGTCGGCAGCTTGAGCACCCGCGCCATGTTCATGGTCACGGAGACGTCACCGGTTGGCTCGGCGGCCTGCGCCACGGGAGCCCCGAGGCCGATAATCAACGCCAGCACTGAAACACGAACGAGGCTCTTGGGCGACATGGCTGTTCTCGACGCTTTGGTTACTGAACACTGAACGCATGATCGCGCGGAATGGTGAACAAATGGCAAATAATCCAGCCCCGCCTCGTAAAACTGTCCCGCCGCCACCCCGCTCGCGGCCGCCAAGGCACGGTTGCCGGCGCTCGCACCGGCCGCCCGTTGGCCCTTGTACTGTTAATTTGCGCGCGCGCGCGAGGGCCGGCAGCGGGCCCCGGCTCCGACTTGCGGCGGTGATCGCTTGCAGCGGTGCTTGCTCTGCCGCCGCTCTCGGCGGGCGGGGCAACGCCGTCGCCATCGGTCACCGCGCCGCCGTCAGTCACCGCGCCGCCGCTTCGGGGCGGCCCTCTCACCAATGCGGCCCCGTGCCGCCATCAGTCGCCGCCGCCATCGGTTCCCGCGCCGAGCCGTCCGCCGCTGCCCGTCACGCCGTCGCGTCATCGAGCACAGCTGCGCCACGGCGGCCCCGATTGATCTGATTTGAATGCAATTACACCGTGCCTGCTAAGCCGATCCGCCCCCAGGCGTCGCGGCGTCCGCAGGCAGCCCGGTCGGCGATTTGCGCCGTCGCGAGGCGACGTTCGGGCGCCCAGGCCCCGCCGCCCGGAGCGTCGATGGCGAATCTCTTCACGCGTCTCGCCGAGCCCGACAGGGTCTCGCCAACGCCCCCGACGGCGCGCCTCGGCCGGCCCCGTCTTGTCCCCGCTCAAGGGTCCCGCGCAGGGCCGCTCGCGAGCCCTCCCTCGGCCATGGTTACAACTAGACCGATTCCAATAACCATTTGATAGCCAAGAGTAATTCGGCTCACAAAGACGTGAATCTGCGCCTTCTGATTAACGCTATTTCAATACACGGGACTTAGCTTGCCGGTCATGTTCGATGCGTAACAAATCGAACGTGCTGTCAATTGACGACGTGGAGTAAGGAGCAAGCAAATGAACATTGTGACCCGTTTTGTCAAAGACGAGTCCGGTGCAACCGCGATCGAGTACGGGCTTATTGCGGCCCTGATCAGCGTTGGCATCATCGCTGCCGCGACGACCCTCGGCAACGGCCTGTCGAACCTGTTCAACGGTATCGGCGGCAAGATGGAAACCGCTGCGAACTCGATCTAACCGGGTTCAAGAAACGCTATCCATACGGGGAGGGAGGCCATCTGGCCTCCCTTTTCGTTTACGGCTTTGAAACGGTGCACGCCACAAGATCGATCCTCGAGCGTCCGCCGTCCGGCGGACAGATGAACCAGGCGCCGCCGACCGATGTCGATCGTCAATATCATCGTGGTGATGTTCTTTCCGGTGGCGATGGCCTTCGCCGCCTCCTCCGATCTGATCACCATGCGGATCTCCAATCGGCTGATCGTCTTGCTGCTGGCGATGTTCTGCCTGGCGGCTTTTCTGATGGAAATGCCGCTGAGGGAATTCGGCATTCACTTCGCCACCGCCTTCGCGGTGCTCGCGGTCGCCTTCATCCTGTTTGCATTCGGCTGGGTCGGCGGCGGCGACGCCAAGCTGGCGGCCGTCACGTCATTGTGGCTGGGTCTCGGTCACACCCTGCCGTTTCTGGTTTATGCCGCGCTGCTCGGCGGGGCGCTGACCCTGGGGATCCTGTTGCTGCGCCGGCTACCGCTCCCGCAGGCGCTGATCAAGGTCGGCTGGATCGACCGGCTGCACGACGCCAGGTCGGGCGTGCCCTATGGAATCGCCCTCGCCGCGGCAGCCATGATTGTCTACACCGACACCTCCATCTTCACCCATCTGGTCGTCTGAGCGGCTGCCCTCGCGGCGGTAACCGATCGTTTACGCTGCCGGCAAACGGACGGTTAACCAAGTTTTGACGCTTTGCCCGCAAGATGCAGCCCAACGAGTAATGCGCAATCCGAGCGCATGCGTTGCATACCGGGGTTAAGTCATGAGACCGGCGCGTATTTTGCTCCTCGTCATCGCCATCGTCGCAGGCGGGCTTGCGGCGTACTTCGCTACACGCGGCGAGCCGCCCGTCGAACAGACGGCGGTCGCCGAATCGCAGACCACCCAGGTTCTCGTCGCCTCCCGATCCGTCGGCATCGGCGAGCGCCTGACGCCAGGCCATGTGAGCTGGCAGGATTGGCCCATGTCCGCGGTGAGGCCTGAGTACCTCACCAAGGAGCGGCTGCCCGACGCACCCAGCCAGGTCGCCGGCGCCGTCGCCCGCTTCGAGATCTTCGTCGGAGAGCCGATCCGCCAGTCGAAGCTGGTCCGGTCCGATCAGGGATATCTGAGCGCTGTCATCACACCCGGCATGCGTGCCGTTTCCGTCGGCGTCAGCGCCGAATCCGGAGCCGGCGGCTTCATTGTCCCCAACGACCGCGTCGACGTGGTGCTCACCCGCCGCACCGCCGGGGTCGAGCTGTCCGAGACCATCCTCAACAATGTCAAGGTGCTGGCCATCGGCCATCGCCTCGGCGAGCTCGGCACGTCCGGGCAGGCCGAGGGTGACGAGCCCCAGGCCCAGACCTTCGACCGCGGCACCATCGCCACGCTCGAGCTGACCCCGGTTCAGACCGAGACGATTCTGAACTCCAACCAGTCGGGCGACCTGTCCCTGGTGTTGCGTTCGATCGTCGACTTCGCCTCGGAACCCTCCGGCGGCACCGGTCGCGGCTCGTCCTCGGTCAAGGTGATTCGGTTCGGCAAGGAAACGTCGGTCACCTCTTCCAGCCAGGAACTCGCCGACGAATCCGCGCCCGCCGACCAACCCGCCGCACCCGAGCCGGTCAGCTTCGAGACCAACACCTTCGACTCCACCGCGCCCGGCGCAGTCCTGCCCGGCGGCTCGGGCCCCACCGTGGCACCCGCGCCTGCCCCCACCCCTATCCCGACACTTGAGTGATTCGGGAGGAGACTGAGAAAATGACACGCATCGCTTTCATTCCTCTCGGAACGCGCGCCGGCGCGACCAGAGCCACCCTTCATCGGCTCATCGGCTGCGCCCTGGTGGCCACCGCGCTCGCCTTCGCCGGCGTCCAGGCGGCCGCTGCCGCCAGCGCCTCCCACGTGCGGGTGTCCGCCGCCGAAATCGGCCAGACCCAGTTTCTCGAAGTCGGTCTGAACAAGTCGGTGATCGTCGATCTTCCGGCCCATGCGCAGGAAGTCATCGTTTCGCAGCCGAATGTGGCCAGCGCCATCATGCGCACCCAGGACCGCGCGATATTGCAGGGCATGTCGATAGGGGAGACCAACATCTTCTTCCTCGACGCCAACGGCAACCGCATCGCGGTTCTCGAAGTCTCCGTCGTCCAGGACGCCGCGGGCCTGTCGGCCACCATCGAGCGGCTGGTGCCCGGTTCGAGCGTTCAGGTCGAGTCCTTCGGTCAGCGCCTGGTTCTGTCCGGGACCGCCAATTCCGGGGACGACGTCAACAAGGCCATCGCCATCGCCGAGCAATTCGCCGGCGGCGACGTGGTGTCCGTCATCAACGTGCTGGGCGCCCAGCAGGTCATGCTCAAGGTGACCGTTGCGGAAGTTCAGCGTGAAACCGTCAAGCAGCTCGGCATCGACCTGGACGCCTCCGTCAGTGCCGGCGGGCTGTCGACTTCGCTCATCAACTCGCCCGGCCTGGGCGGCGCCTCCGGGGTGGTTGCGACCAGCAACGGCAAGACCCTCAACATCGACGTCGGCGCGCTCTCGATCGAGGCGACCCTGAACGCGCTCGAGCGCCGTGGCGCCCTGCGGACCTTGGCCGAGCCGACCCTCACCGCGCTTTCCGGCGAGGAAGCCCATTTCCGCGCCGGCGGCGAGTTCCCGGTTCCGGTCGGCGTCGACAACAACCAGATCATCTTCGAGTTCAAGCCCTTCGGCATCGACCTGACTTTCACCCCGACGGTGCACTCGGACAATCTGATCTCGCTTATGGTCGACACCTCGGTCTCCGAGCCAACCACCGAAGGCGGCTTCTCGGCTGGCGGCGTGACAATTCCGGCCACCAAGGAGCGCAATGCCAGCACCTCCGTGCAGCTGCCCTCGGGCGGGACCCTGGCCATCGCCGGTCTGATTGAAGACAAGCTCCGGCAGCAGTTCAACCAGCTGCCCGGCATCGGCAGTGTGCCGATCCTCGGCGCCCTGTTCCGCAGCCGTGACTTCATCCACTCGCAGACCGAGTTGCTGATCTTGGTCACACCCTATCTGACCGAGCCCGGAGTGGCCGCCGACTACCAGCTGCCCACCGACGACATCGTGTTTGCCGGTGACGCCGAGGCGGTCTTCCTCGGCCATCTCGAGGCGCTCTATGGCGTCGGCGAGGGCGGCGGCAACTACAAGGGCAACGTCGGGTTCGTTCTCGACTAGGTGCGATCGCCAAGCGCGACGTTTGGAGAATTGATATGAGCGACAACGACCACGATACCGCACCGGCCGAAGCCGACGCCAGCGATCCCGCC
>Ga0307426_1001081_pt1 | contig 18444 bp, 30 predicted proteins | sample SalMarWE160340MG_FD_202165 | JGI IMG/M metagenome (GOLD analysis project Ga0307426, IMG submission 202165) | Salt marsh sediment microbial communities from the Plum Island Ecosystem LTER, Massachusetts, United States - WE1603-40 | ecosystem: Environmental > Aquatic > Marine > Intertidal zone >... | reverse complement strand
ATGGTGTAGCTGTTTTGGCCAGGATCGAGGGGGATCGTAATCATCTCCCTCACGCCCTGTCCTGACGGCCAGTACCTCAGGCTGTAGCCGTCGGGGTTATCAAGTTCAAAAACAATGATTGCGCTGGTTTCGGATATGAACTGCACCGTCGGCGGCCGAATATAGGATGCAGTGCCCTGGGCAATCACCACCGGTTCCGGAGATGGAGCCTGCGCTGTCAGCGTCGCAAGCGAGGTGGAAGTTGCGGGTAGAGCGGTCGCCGTTGAGACCGGCGAAGGGCTTGCTTTCGAGAGGCCAACGGTTGGAGGCAGGCTGCCTGTCGAGTGAACCGGTTTGCAGCCCGAACTCGCGGCCAGCAGGAATACGAGACCAACGAAAATGCTTGCTCGTTTCACTCTCATAGCTCTTCGTCCTTCGCCTGCTGCCATAGCGCCTCTAATTCATCCAGGTCCATCTGGTCCAATGTTTGGCCGTGGGTAGAGGCGTTCAGCTCCATCCGATGAAAACGATCTCGAAATCGGACGTTGGCAGTTCGCAGCGCGGCCTCAGGATCGACATTCAGCCAGCGGGCATAGTTAACGATGGAAAATAGCAGATCGCCGATCTCGGCTTCCTTGTCTTTCGGCAGTGACGCGGCTGCCACCTCATCGAATTCTTCGCGAACCTTGTCGATCACTCCTGCGAGGGCATCCCAATCAAAACCTATTCTAGCTGCCCGGTCTTGAATTTCGTCTGCCTGAGCTAAGGCGGGCAATCCAAGCGGTACCCCAGCAAGGGCTCCTTTCTGCGAACCTTTCTCCCTTCGTTCCTCGGCTTTGAGTGATTCCCAATTCTGGAGTACCTGATCGACACCCTCAACCTCCAGTTCACCAAATACATGCGGGTGCCGGCTGATAATCTTCGCCTGGATCGAGGCGACTACGTCGGCCATCGTGAACTCGCCGCCCTCGGTCGCAATCTGCGCCTGGAGCACAATTTGCAGCAGCAAATCACCTAGTTCTTCTCGCAGGTCTTGCGTGTCCTCACGATCAAGCGCCTGGAGCGCCTCGTAGGCTTCTTCCAGTAAGTGCATCCGGAGCGAGCTATGGGTCTGCTCCCGATCCCATGGGCACCCATCGGGTGCTCGCAGACGGGCTACGGTTTCTTGAAAGCTTTCAAATGCCGACTCCTGCGGCAGGGCTGGCAGAAAAAGAGAGGTCTGGTTGGCAAGGCTGGAGACTTGATCGATCTCAAACAGTGAAACCTGTTCCTGGGAAGCTTGCGGTGACCCGGCGCTGTGGATCAGGATCACCTGATGGGTTTCCGGGTACTGGTTAAATAGCGTCAACTTTACCTCGCTCGCAACCAGCCGGGAATACAGCTGGCTAACGAGAACGGGCGTGTCAGGCGGAAAAGGTGGATGGTGGCGCCGGGCGATGTCGAGCGCATCGCAGACATACAAGCCTTCCAGCGCGTCGTATCCCAGCAATTCCATGCAAGGCTCGATGAAGCTCACGCCGTGAATAAGTTGGATCGGTAGTGACTCGCTCCGGGCCTGAAGGAGCAGCTCAGTGACCGTCGCCTCGCCCACGAGGGGGTCTCCAGGGACTGCATACACCACGCCCTCCGGACGGCGGGCCAGGTGCAGCAGCTGCTTCACAATCTTGGAGTATACGGCTTCAAACTCCGTCTCACGTTCATAGATTTCGTCGAACGATCTCACCTGGGTATACTGCTGAAGGATCTCAGCCAACGGATGATCATTCGTTCGCATGTAGACCTCGCCGGCATTCTCGAGCGCCTGCCATGCGGCCCGCGTAATAAGCCCTTCCTCGCCGGGTCCAAGCCCTACGATTGTCAGACCTGAGCTCACTTCCACCTCCCCAGAGACGCGAGAAGGCCGGTCAGCAATGCTTCCCGGCCTCGATCCATGGAAATCTCTTTTTGCGTCACTCTCGCGGTGACATTAACGTTTGGTATAAGTCGGCGCCTTGCGAGCTCGCTTGAGGCCTGGCTTTTTTCGTTCCTTCATGCGCGCATCGCGGGTCAGAAATCCACCTGAGCGCATGGGCGCACGAAGCTCAGGGTCCATCTCGACCAGAGCGCGCGCTACGCCGTGCTGGACGGCTCCCGTTTGACCGGTGACCCCGCCCCCCTGCACGAGCACGGAGATGTCTAACTTGCCTACCATCTCGACCGCGTACAAAGGCTCGAGGATGGATTCCATATCACCCACGCGTGTGAAGTACTCCTCAGCCGGTTTTCCGTTGACAATGAAATTCCCGTTGCCGGTGGAAATGCGCACACGTGCCGAGCTAGTCTTACGCCGTCCTACGCCTTCATAGTATTGCCCAGCCATCTATCCTGTCTTCCTCCATCTTGCCGATCGGTGTCTGTAACCGCCTGCGGTTCTTCCTTTCAGGTGATTTCCAACACTTTCGGTTTCTGAGCCTCGTGGGGGTGCTCCGCATCGCGATAGACCTTGAGCTTCGAGATCAGTTTACGGCCGTGGCGGTTCTTGGGGAGCATGCCCCGTACCGCCGATTCCACCACGCGCTCCGGGAACTTGACTAATTGATCACGCAGTTTGATCTTCGTCAGCCCGCCCGGATAACCGGAGTGACGGTAGTAATACTTATCCTCCAGCTTATTGCCGGTAACGGTGATCTTATCCGCATTGACCACAACCACGAAGTCGCCAACGTCAACGCCGGGGGTGAACTCCGGTTTGCCCTTGCCGATCAAAAGCTGGGCCACGCGTGAGGCCAATCGCCCCAGGTTAACACCTTCCGCATCGACGACATACCATTCGCGGGCGATATCTTCTCGTTTGGGATAGAACGTTTTCTGCACGCTGATTACTCCTGCGTTTCATCTTTCGTTACGAAGACCCATTGCGGGGTCATTCCGGATCATAGCGGACGTTGGCAAGACACAATCCACGAGCCGGGGCTAATCCACCCTGCCAATCAGCGGCCGGATTGTTGAGCATTTGCTGCAAGGTCGATGGTTTCTCCTGGCCCTGCCCGATCGCGACCAGCAATACAACGATGCGCCGGACCATGTGGTAGAGAAACGCATTCGCCTCGATTTCAAAGATCAGGTTCGATCCGGTTGCGCTCCAGCTGGCTTCCGTTACGGTTCGGCGGGTGTGTCCACCTTCTACGGGCGCTGATCCAAAGGCGCCAAAGTCCCGCTCACCCACGATATCGGCTGAACAGCCCCGGATCAACTCCAGGTCAGGGTCGGATTCCAGGCGCCAGGCGTACCGTTCGATCAGCGGATCACGGGTTGCATCGATCCGGATCGAATACTGGTAGCGCCGACTGACGGCTGAGAAGCGCGGATGGAACTCGGAACTGACCGCCTCCGTCTGCCGTACGGCAATATCCTGTGGCAGAGTGGCATTCAGCGCCCGGGTCAGATCTTGCGGATCATGACGCCAGTCAAGCTGAAAGCCGATGACCTGGCCGCTGGCATGCACGCCTTGGTCTGTTCGCCCGGCGGCCAGCAGCGATCTTCCCCGCCATCCCAGTTCCGTCAGAGCGCTTTCCAGCTCACCCTGAACTGTCCGATGGCCTATCGCTTGACGCTGGAATCCTTCGAAATCGGTTCCGTCGTATGCTACGATCGATTTGTAAGCTGCTGAAGACGGGTTGCTATCAGCATCCGTCTCTGCCGGTGGCATTTGCCCCAGCCTATTCTTCCACCAACTCGATTAGCACCATCTCGGCCGCATCGCCTTTTCGTGGGCCGAGCTTGATCACCCGTGTATAACCGCCCGGCCGCTCAGAGAAACGAGGCGCAATGTCGTCAAACAGCTTCTGGACGATCACCGGGTCGTTCAGCCGGGCAGCGGCCAGCCGGCGGGCATGGACTGCACGTGCCGGATCGCTGGCGGCGTTGCCGCGCTTGGCAAGCGTGATCATTTTTTCCGTACTGCTGCGCGCCACTGTGGCCTTCGCCTTCGTGGTTCGAATGCGTTCATGGCGCAGGAGTTCCTGAACCAGGTTGCGGCGCAGCGCGGTGCGATGGCCACTCGAGCGGCCGAGCTTCTTCCCTGCAATTCGATGTCTCATGAGAACTTCACTCCGCTTCGGCCGATTCTTCCGAGCCGTCTTCCATGTAGCCCTTTTCGCTCAGCCGTTCTTTCAGCTCGTCGAGGCTTTTCTCGCCAAAGTTCCGGATCGAAAGCATTGCCTCTTCGCCTTTTTCGAGCATGTCAAGTACTTCGCCGACGCTGGTTATGCCGGTGCGCTTGAGCGAGTTGAACACACGCACTGTCAAATCCAGGTTCTCGATCGGGGTTTCGTAAATCTCGCTCGTCAATCGCGGCTCTTCTTCCTCCGTTGCCGAGACCATCAAGCTCTCTTCTGTCACCCCGCCGATGTCGCGCAGATGCGCCATCAGGATTTGGGCGCTCTGACTGAGTGCGTCCTCGGGTTTGACCGTACCGTCGGTCCAGATCTCAATCATCAGTCGATCGAAGCTTGTGTCCTGCCCGACGCGTGCCCGCCCAACTTCGTAGCTTACTCGCCGGACCGGGCTAAAAATCGCATCGGTGGGCAGCTCGCCGATCGGTAAACGGCCGCGCTCATCCGAGGGCGAGTATCCCCGGCCGCGCTCGACGCTCATCTCGATTTCCAGGTGCGCCTTATCGTCGTCGACGGTTAAAAGGTAGAGATCCGGGTTAACAATCTCCACTTCGGCCGGGGCGATGATATCCGCTGCCGTGACTACGCCCTCACCCTTGACTTCCAGGCGCAGGCGGGCTGAATCCCCTTCGTGCAAAAACAGGCGCAACTTCTTCAGGTGAAGCATCAGCTGCAGCACGTCCTCACGCACACCCGGGATATCGGAGAATTCATGCGGCACGTCCGTGATTCGGACCGAGGTCACAGCCGCTCCCTCGAGCGAACTCAACAACACCCGCCGCATGGCATTACCGATGGTGATGCCATAGCCAGCCTCGAGTGGGCTGATAATGAACTTTCCGTAGTTGCGCGCAACGGCTTCGCGCTCGATCTTTGGCATTACGAAATTCGTGGTTACGACCACTTTATCCCTCCACGATCCACAATCATCGGAACGTGTTCGTTGGGTACGGCTCTAGCGTGAGTAGTACTCGACGATTAGTTGCTCGTTCAGGTTTGCGTCAATGTCCTGTCGTTCTGGCAGCTTTACCATCTTGCCTGAAAGCCCCACCAGATCTCGCTCCAGCCATGCGGGAGGAGACTTGGCTTCAGCCACATCGGACAGCTCTTTGAAGTACGTCCGCTTGCGTGAACCCTCCCGCACTTCAAGCATATCCCCGGGCTGAACCAGCATCGAAGGGACATCCGTGCGGCGGCCATTGACGTTGAAGTGGCCGTGGGTCACCAGGATGCGAGCCTGTGAGCGGCTGTCGGCAAAGCCGAGCCGGTATACGACATTATCCAGGCGCTGCTCAAGAATCATCAGCAGGTTGGCACCGGTCAAGCCGCGCGTCTGGAGCGCGTGACGGTAGTAGCGGCGAAACTGCCGCTCCGTAATACCGTAGACACGGCGGGTCTTCTGCTTTTCCCGCAGCTGACGGCTGTAGTCCGACACCCGCCGGCGGCGGAATTGAGCATCGCGACCGTGTTCACCCGGCGGATAACCCCGCCGTTCAAATGCGCACTTCGGCGTGAAGCAGCGCTGACCTTTTAGAAAAAGCTTTTCGCCTTCGCGGCGGCAAAGCTTGCAGACTGGACCAATGTACCTCGACATATCTTCTGGTTTTCCTTCCTTGACGCCTTAGCGCTTAAACGCGGCGTTTCTTCGGTGGGCGGCATCCATTATGCGGAACCGGTGTAACATCGCTGATCGACCGCACTCTGATCTCGGCTGCGATGACGGCTCGAATGGCTGCCTCGCGGCCGGGGCCAGGTCCCTTGACCAGCACGTCGACTTCCTGCAAACCAAGGTCTTTCGCAACCTTGATCGCTTCCTGTGCCGCCAGCCGGGCTGCGTATGGCGTGCTCTTGCGTGAGCCCTTAAAACCGGACGAGCCGGCGCTGGCCCAGACCACTGCGTTACCCTGCAGGTCTGTGATCGTCACGATCGTATTGTTAAAGGTCGCGTGAATGTACGCCATCCCATGGGATAGCGTTCGCTTGGTTTTGCGGGTCGACGCCCGCCGGCTTGTTTGTGCTCTTTTCGCCATACGTACGCTTCTATCCTCTCTCGTCGTAGCTTCGCATTACCCGATCCCCGGCAAGTCCTCGTACCTCGGTTGCCGCGTGGGTGGAAGGTACCCAACACCGTGGCAGAGCTGCCTCAGCCTCTAAGGATGATTACTTCTTCTTGGCCCCTCGACGGCGGCCACGACCGGCAACGGTCTTCTTTGGACCCTTGCGCGTGCGGGCGTTCGTTCGGGTTCGCTGCCCGCGCACAGGTAGGTTTCGCCTGTGGCGCAGACCGCGGTAGCAGCCGATTTCTATCAGACGCTTGATGTTCATCTGCACATCACGGCGCAGATCACCCTCGACGTTCAAGTTAGATGAGATGTAATCGCGCAAGCGGGTGATCTCATCTTCGGTCAGGTCTTTCACACGACGATCGGGGTCGACTTCCGTCGCCTTCAAGGTCTCTTTCGCCGTGCTCTGACCGATGCCGTAAATGTATGTCAATCCAATGGCCACGCGCTTATCGCGGGGCAGGTCGATACCTTCGATACGTGCCATATCCTATCCTTGTCGCTGCTTGTGACGCGGATTCTCGCAGATCACATAGACTTTTCCACGCCGCCTGACGATCTTGCATTTCGGACAGCGCTTGCGTACGGAAGAAGATACCTTCATCCCAGGTGCTCCTTATTTCGTGGCTGACTGCAGTCGACCAGCAAAGTAATCATTATACTGAATCCAAGCCCCTTCGTCCAGCTTCTCATCCATGGCTGTCAGGATCCATGGTCCGTCGTCTGTCACCGCGACGGAGTGTTCAAAATGTGCTGTCAGCTTGCCATCGCGGGAGGCGACGGTCCACTGGTCTTTCAAGATCCGTGTTTCGAAGTTTCCACTCAACACCATCGGCTCGATGGCGATTGTCATTCCTCTTCGGAGCGGAATCCCGTGCCCTGACTGTCCATAATTGGGCACCTGCGGATCCTCATGCATGTTCTGTCCGACTCCGTGACCGGTGTATTCACGCACGACCTGAAATCCGTGATTTTCCACGTAGGCCTGGATCGCGGCTGATACATCCCCCGTTCGGTTGCCGGGCACCATCTCCGCAATTCCAACGAATAATGACTCGCGCGTGACACCCATCAACTCCTCGGCCAGGTCGGAGACCTTTCCAACACCGATCGTCAGGGCCGAATCTCCGACAAAGCCTTCATACACCGTGCCGCAGTCAATGCTTACGATATCGCCTTCCTCTAACGTGCGTGGCCCGGGTATTCCATGGACAAGTTCATCATTAATCGAGATCGTCGTCTCGGCCGGGTACGGGTATGCCCCCGGTACCCCCACAAACGCCGGCCGGGCCCCACTTGCACGAAGGACTTCAGCAGCCGCCTGGTTGATGGCATCGGTCGTTACGCCAGGAGCGACGACTTGAACGGCAGCTGCAAGCGCCCTGGCATTGATCCTGCCCGCCTCACGCATCAGCTCCAGTTCACGCTCACTCTTGAGAACGATACCTCTTCCTAAACTCATCCAATCCTAGCTTTCAGTCACGGCTTCGAGCAGTGAACGGGTCACCTGCTCGATGGATTGCTCACCGTCCACTTCAACAAGCAGACCTCTGCTCCGGTAGTGCTCAATCAGCGGCATCGTCTGCTGCTGGTAGACCCGTATCCGTTGGATCACCGTCTCTGGTCGGTCGTCATCGCGCTGGTAAAGTACCGAGCCATCGATATCGCAAACCCCTGGCTCCCGGGGTGGGTTGTGGCGCAGGTGGTAGATGTGCCCAGCAGCCCTGCACATCCATCGTCCGGTCAAGCGCTCGATCAGCTCATCCTCCGAGACGCTGATGTAATACACTGCCTTCAGCGCCGTATCTAACTCCACCAGGATCTGATCCAGCGCTTCAGCCTGCACGGGCGTGCGCGGGAACCCATCCAGGATTGCTCCATCGGCACAGCAATCTTCACGCGACACACGTTCCCGGATCATACCAATCGTTACGTCGTCCGGGACAAGTTCGCCCTGGCTGATATAAACCTGGGCCCGTTTCCCGAGCTCGGTCTGCTGTTTCAGATTTTCCCGGAAGAGGTCGCCGCTGGACACATGCGGCACGCCCAAAGCCTCAGCCAGGCGTACGGCCTGGGTTCCCTTCCCCGCTCCCGGTGGACCGAGCAAGACGATAAAAGTCGACACGGTCTTCCTATCTCGTTAACGTACCAGCACGGCCTGATCGTACCCGCGCAGCTTGAGTTCAGCCTCGATTGAGCGGTAGAGATCCCTGACGACGCCGACAACGATCAGCAAACCGGAAGATGACACCAGCAACAGCCCGGTATTTGATCCACCAATCGGCCAGATCAATCCAACCAGGAAGGGCATCACCGCCACCAGGCCCAGGAAAAGCGCCCCGGGCAACGTGATCCTGCGGAGCACACGTGTCAGGTAGCGCTGCGTGGCTGCGCCCTTGGTCACGCCCGGCACCTGTGCTCCGGAACGTTTGAGGTTCTCGCCGTAGTTCTGCTGCGCAAATAGAACGTCCGTATAGAAGAATGTGAACCCCACGACCATCAGGAAAAACAGCAGCCAGTAGGTGTCGCTGAAGCCTCCGAACGTATTCGAAAAGAAGGTCGCGATTTTCGCCACGGTCGCGTTCGTCGATTGGATGAAAAACTGTGCGAGCACCGCCGGGAAAGTAAGCAGCGACTGCCCAAAGATGATCGGGATCATGCCGGCCATGTTCACCATCAGCGGCAGCGTTCCCTTTACCGGCATCGACATGCGATTGCCAACCCTTCGACCGGGGTACATCACGGGAACATTCCTCCGGCCTTCCTGCACATAGACGATTGCAAAAATCGTCAGCACCAGCAAGAAGACCAGGAAAACCAGGAGCGGGATAAGCGTGCCCTGGGTCTGGTTCGTAAGCAGCCGTCCAAGGTTGGATGGAATGCGGGCTACGATACCAGCGAAAATAATCAGTGAGAGCCCCTGGTTGCGAATGCCGTATTCGGAGATCAACTCACCCAGCCAGATTGCAAACATCGTCCCGGCGGTCATCGTGAGCAGCATGGTAAAAGTTGCCACGTTCAGACCCAGCGGGAAGTTCAAAATACTGCCGGACTGCTGACTTGCATACTGCTGGAAGATCCGGATCTGCCCGACAGCCTGAAGCAGGGACATGGGGATGGCAAGGTAATAAGTCCACTTTTCCATCCACTTGCGGCCCTCGCGTGGATCCTCATCCATACGCGCCTGAAGCGCCGGAACGATCGGCACAAGCAGCTGCAGGATAATCTGGGCCGTGATGTATGGATAGACTCCCATCGCCATCACACCGAAATTCGAAACCGTACCCCCGGAGAGCAGGTCCAGTAACCCGATTAGGGTCTGACCCTGGCCCGAACCCCCCAACACCCCTGCGATCGCGGCCCGGTTTACACCCGGGACCGGGACGTGAGCGACAAACCGGTACAGGATCAGCAGCCCGACCGTGATCAGGATGCGATTGCGGATATCCGATGATATGAACAGGAACCGCCAGGCTGAGCGTTTCATCTTTCGCTCCTTCGCATCACAGACATCCCCTACCCCTCCAGCAGTTCTACTTGGCCGCCAGCGGCTTCGATTTTCGCCCTGGCAGATTTTGTCGCCCGGTGAACCTTGACCTTCAACGCAACCTTGACATCACCCTGGCCAAGCAGCACGATTGGACCCTTTGCGCTGCGCAAGATGCCAGCTTCAACCAATGTCTCGGGAGTAACCTCCGAGTTAGCCTTAAAGCCGGCCAATCGCTCCAGGTTGAGCTCGGTCCAACTTACCCGGTTGATGTTCGTGAAGCCACGCTTAAACGGCAGCCGACGATAGAAAGGTAGGTTTCCGCCCTGACGGTACAGATGGCCACCGGTGCCGGCGCGTGCGCCCTCACCCTTCGTTCCCCGGCCGGCGGTCTTTCCCTGGCCGGCAGAGATTCCCCGACCGACCCGCTTGCGGGGCTTCTTCGAACCGGGGCGTGGTTTTAATTCATGCAGCTTCATCGTGACCTACTCCTCAACCCGCACCAGGTGACTGACCTTATTGATCATGCCGCGAATCTCGGGCGCGTCGTTCTGCTCAACCGTTTGATTTACTCGGCGCAAACCCAGCGCACGCACGGTGCGTTTCTGGCGCTCAGAATACCCAATCGGGCTTTTAACCAGCGTGATGCGTAAACTCTTGCCTTGGGTCGCCTTCTTAGCCATGACTATCACGCTCCCAGAATGGCTGCAGCGCGCTGCTGTCCTTCCCACGCCGGATCGCTTCATGCTTATACGACTTCAGATCGCGCAGTCCCTTCAGCGTCGCCTGGGCTACGTTCAGCACATTGGCGCTGCCGAGCGATTTGGTCAGGATATCGCGCACGCCGGTCGCCTCAAGCACCGCCCGCACCGCTCCGCCCGCGATCACGCCCGTTCCGGGTGAAGCTGGTTTCAACAACACCTGCGCTCCGCCGTGTTTGGAGATAATCTCATGCGGAATGGTGGTCCCGACCATCTCAACCGGTTTCATGTCTTTGCGTGCTTTATCGGCCGCTTTACGGATAGCATCGGGAACCCCACGTGCCTTTCCAACACCAAGGCCGACATTGCCATGGTTATCACCCACCACGACCGTTACCCGGAATGAGAAGCGGCGGCCACCCTTGACCACTTTCGCCACGCGGGAGATATCGATCACACGTTCGTCGAGTTCATCGCGCTCATCGGCGCGATCACGGAAATTTCTTCTCATTATCGATCTCCCTTTACCTAAAACTCTAGCCCGGCTTTGCGTGCCGCTTCTGCAAGCGCACGTACCCGGCCGTGGAAGCGGTAGCCGCCCCGGTCGAAGACGACCTGCTTGATGCCTTTTTCCTTGGCAGCTTTGGCAATCGCCTCGCCTACCAGTTTGGCCTGCTCGGTCTTGTTCAGGCCTTTCAACTTCGATTTCAGGCTATCCTGCAGTGTCGACGCTGCAACCAGTGTTACTCCGCTGCTATCATCGATCACCTGCGCGTAAATCTGGCTCAGGCTGCGGAAGACATTCAGGCGCGGCCGTTCAGCCGTCCCGCTTACTTTGCTCCGCACCCGCCGATGCCGGCGCAGGCGCTGTGTATTTCGTGAATTTGCCATCGTTACGCCATCACCTTGCCGGCCTTGCCCGCCTTGCGGCGTACGTACTCGCCCTGGTAGCGGATGCCCTTGCCCTTGTAGGGTTCGGGCGGGCGGATCTTCCGAATATCCGCCGCGATACGGCCGACCTGTTCCTTGTCGATTCCCTTGATCGTAATCAAACGCGCGCGCGTATCCACCTCGAATTCGATGTTGGGTTCAGGTTCGATCCGAACCGGGTGGGAAAACCCAAGATGAAGGATCAACTCCGAGCCTTCTAACTCAGGCCGGTATCCCACACCTTCGATCTGGAGCACCTTCTGGAAGCCTTCGCTCACGCCCAGCACCATGTTGTTAATCAACGAGCGGGTCAGACCGTGCAGCGCACGCATCTGGGGTGCATCCGATGGGCGCTCAACCGTGAGCACACCCTCAGCCAGCTTTAGGTTCATTTCCGGCTTGAAGCTCCGCTTCAGCTCACCTTTCGGCCCCTTGACCGAAACATGATTGCCCTTGATGTCGAGCTGGACGCCATCCGGTATGGTAATCGGCATTCGACCTATTCTTGACACTTTAACCTCCATCCACCTGCGCTTGCCTGGCGAGGGTCGCTCCCGGTAGTGGCGAGCTTCTACCAGACCTCACACAGTACCTCGCCGCCAATGCCCAGCTGGCGTGCACGAATACCTGTCATAACGCCCTTGGGTGTGGTCAGAATGGCCACGCCCAGCCCGGATTGCACCCAGGGAACGTCGCTTCGTCCGACATATACCCGCCGGCCTGGCTTGCTGACCCGCTTCAAGCCTGAGATTACCGGACGCCGCTCGCGCCGCTCACCAACGTACTTGAGTTTTATGCGAATCGTCCGCTGGACCTTCTCCGGCTGTTGAGCTTCCTCGAACCCGTCGATAAAGCCCTCTTCCTGAAGAATCTTGCAGATTGCCAGTTTGAGCTTCGAACTGGGAATGGAAACAACCTGCTGGCCCGCCATTAGTGCGTTGCGGATCCGGGTTAAGAAATCGGAAATAGGATCTGAAACACTCATCACAACCTCTCCGGCGAGCAGCCTACCAGGATGATTTAACCAGCCCAGGGATCTTTCCATCAAGTGCCTGCTCTCGCAGGCAGATCCGACAGAGCTGGAATCGCCGGTAGTAACCTCGGGGACGACCACAGATTCGGCAGCGGTTACGAACCCTTACCTTATACTTCCTGCGTGTTTCCCTGATCGGCATGCACGTCTTAGCCATAAACCTCGCCTTTCCCGAAGGGCATTCCCAACATCTGAAGCAGTCGGCGCCCTTGTTCATCATCCGGCGCCGAGGTAACGATGGTCACCTCGAAGCCGCGAATCTTCTCAATCTTGTCGTATTCGATCTCCGGGAACGTAAGCTGTTCCCGAATACCGAGTGTGTAGTTGCCCCGGCCGTCGAAGCTGTTTGCAGGAACGCCGCGAAAGTCACGCGTACGTGGCAGGGCGACGTTCACCAGGCGATCGTAGAATGACCACATGCGCTCACCGCGCAGCGTCACCTTGACGCCAATCGACTTGCCTTCACGCAGTTTGAAGTTCGCAATGCTCTTGCGCGCTCGGGTGATCACGGGCTGTTGCCCGGTGATAGTTGAGATATCCTCGACAGCCGAGTCGAGGGCTTTGGCATTGTCAATCGCTTCGCCCACGCCAACATTGACGACGATCTTCTTCAAACGCGGGGCTTGCATCGGGTTATCAATCCCCAGGTCCTTCATGAGCGTGGGGACGATTTCCTTCTCGTATCTTTCTTTCAAATGATGTGCCATACCTAACCTGCTCCCGGCGATTTTACGCGTCGATTACCGAATCGCATTTCTTGCAGTATCGCCTTAATTCGCCATCCTCCCGGCGGACAGCTATCCGGGTGGTTTCGTTACACTTCGGGCAAACGAGCATGACGTTTGAAACATCAAGCGGTGCCTCGAATTGGATAATTCCAGGATTCATCGTCCGCCCACCAGCCTGGATCTGCCGCTGGTGCTTCTTGCGCAGGTTGACACCCTGGACAACGATTTTTGCTTTGCGCGGCAGCACCCGGATGACTTCACCCTGTGTGCCTTTGTCGTGACCGCTGATAATGCGTACGGTATCACCGCGTTTAATCTTCATATTTATAGCCACAGCCACCTCCTACAGGACCTCCGGCGCGAGCGAGACGATCTTGGTAAAACCCTTGTCGCGCAATTCGCGCGCCACCGGACCGAAAATGCGGGTGCCTTTCGGGTTGCGGCTATCCGCGTCCAGGATAACGGCGGCGTTGTCGTCGAAGCGAATGTAGGATCCGTCCGGCCGCCGGTATTCCTTGCTCGTCCGGACAATTACGGCCTTGACAACGTCACTCTTGCTGACGGCACCGTGTGGCGTGGCCGACTTGACAGCCGCCACAACGATATCGCCGATGTGGCCGTAACGGCGCCTGGACCCGCCCAGAACCCGTATCACGAGCAGCTCACGCCCGCCGGTATTGTCGGCAACCTTGAGGCGGGTTTCTTGCTGAATCATTCCTCCGCCTCCACCGTGACCTCATCAAGAGTTTCAACTTCTGCAGCCTTGATCTCAACTTCCGATTGGCGTTCGATGATCTCTTCGACCGCCCAGCGCTTGCGCTTGGAGATCGGACGGCTCTCCACCATGCGAACCTGGTCGCCGAGCCGGCAGCCTAACTCATCATGAGCAAGATAGCTTTTCTGGTCCCGCATGACCTTTCCGTACAACGGATGACGGATCGAGCGGTCAACCTGTACAACTACGGTTTTTTCGGTATTCGCCCGTGTAACCACACCGACCAGTCGACGGCGATTGTTGGTCATGATTCACTTCCTTCTGCTTCTGCAGTGAGCACACGCTCCTGCAGGATGGTCGCCAGTCGAGCGATATCCCGCCGTGCGATGTTTAGCTGCGAGTGATCGGTGAGCTGGCCGGTCGAGTACTGAAAGCGCAGTTTGAAGTAGTTCTCACGTGCGCCGTCCAGTTCCTTTCGGATTTGATCGGTGGTCAGCTTGTGTATCTCGACTGCCTTCATAATCTACTCTCCACCGGCTGAATCTTTCGTCAGAAACTTGGTCTTAATCGAAAGCTTGTGGGCCGCCAACCGCATCGCTTCACGGGCGTCGTCTTCCGAAAGCCCGGAAAGCTCGAACATAATACGTCCGGGTTTAACGACCGCCACCCAGTGATCGACGGCGCCCTTGCCTTTACCCATGCGCGTTTCGGCCGGTTTCTGTGTTACCGGCTTATCTGGGAAGATCCGGATCCACACCTTACCGTGCCGGCGCATGAAGCGCACCAACGCACGACGGGCAGCTTCAATCTGTCGGGCGGTGACCCAACCGGGCTCTAACGCTTGCAGACCATACTCGCCAAAGGACACCTCTGTCCCCCGGCTGGCCAGACCTTTCATCCGGCCGCGCATCTGCTTGCGATACTTAACGCGCTTTGGCATTAACATACGTACACCTCACACACCTGCATGCCGTCGTCGGCTTATTCGCTGACGTATACGTCCATGGCTTCTTGCTCTACTTCGCTTTCAGGCAGGATGTTGCCTTTATAAATCCACACCTTGACTCCGATGCGTCCATAAGTAGTCAGCGCTTCAGAACGTGCGAAATCGATATCGGCCCGCAGCGTCTGTGCTGGCACCCGGCCCTCGCGCATCCATTCCCGGCGCGCCATTTCGACTCCCGAGAGGCGTCCCGAGCACATCACCTTAATGCCTTCCGCCCCCTGGCGCATAGCCTGGCCCATGGCTCGCTGCATCGCACGCCGGTGGCTGATCCTGCGCTCTAGCTGGCTGGCGATATTTTCCGCGACCAGTGTGGCATCCAGATCGGGTTCCTTGATCTCGGAGATGTCGAGTTTTACCGTCGTCCCTGTGAGTTCCTGCAGTTTCCGCCGCAGTTCCTTCACGTTAGCGCCCTTGCGCCCGATAACAATCCCCGGCTTGGAGGTGTGAACCGTCACATGCACGTTGTTCGGGAAGCGCTCGATCTCGACCTTAGCGATACCTGAACGCGGGGTCGAGGTGAAGATCAGGTCCCGAATTGCGCGATCCTCATGCAGCTGATCGGCATACGTATCAGGACTGGCAAACCAGCGTGAATCCCAGGTCTTGTTGATACCGAGACGAAATCCCTTTGGATGGACTTTTCGGCCCATGCTTGCTCCTTTCGGCCTGAACAGCAGTTCTCAAGGATGACCCCGTCAGGGGCTCATCCACTGGTGAAATCAATCTCCGGCGCTCTCACGCTCCCGCAGGATGACCGTAATATGTGAAGAGCGGCGCAGCAGTGGCTTGAACCGACCACGGGCACCAAAACGGCGCCATTTACGGATCGGACCTTCATCAGCGTATATCGTATGCACCACGAGATCATCACGGCTCAAACCCAGGTTCTCTTCTGCATTGGCAACGGCCGAGCGAATCAGCTTGTAGACCGGCTTGGCGGCTGCCTTCGGGGTGAATGTCAAGGTATCCATCGCCTCGATGACATCCATCCCGCGCACAAGATCCAATACCAGGCGTACCTTCTGCGGGGACATTTGAATGTAGTGAACGCTAGCCCGCACATCAAGCGCGTCAGTCATCTCACTCCCTCGCCCGTGTGGTGCGATCACGCCCGATGTGACCACGGAAGGTGCGGGTTGGCGCAAATTCACCCAGCTTGTGCCCCACCATATTTTCCGTTATGTAGATCGGCACGTGACGCCGGCCGTCGTGCACTGCAACGGTATGCCCCACCATCTGGGGGAAGATCGTGCTTGCCCGACTCCAGGTACGAATGACTTTCTTCTCGCCACGCTCGTTCATCGCCTCGATCTTCTTGAGAAGTTTCGGGTTGATGTACGGGCCTTTTTTCAATGATCGCGACATATCTACTTCGCCTCCACGCTCCTACCGCTTCAATCGCTCAGCGACGACGCTTGGAGCGGCGACGGATAATGTACTTCTCCGTCTGCTTGTTACGACGGGTCTTCTTGCCCAAAGTCGGTTTGCCCCATGGGCTCTTCGGTCCGGGTAGTCCAATCGGCTGCCGGCCCTCGCCACCACCATGCGGGTGGTCACGCGGGGACATCGCCGAGCCACGCACGGTCGGGCGGATGCCCTTATGGCGCTTACGACCCGCCTTGCCGAGCTTGATGTTGCTGTGATCTGGGTTTCCGACCTCGCCGATGGTTGCATAGCAGGTCTGGCGAACTCGGCGAACCTCGCCTGAAGGTAGCCGGATGGCAGCGTACGCGCCTTCCTTGCCCAGCAGCTGAGCCGAAGTCCCGGCCGAGCGGACGAGCTGTCCGCCCTTGCCTTCTCGCAGCTCGATATTATGAACGGTCGTGCCCAGCGGGATATTTGTTAGCGGCAGGCTGTTTCCAGGCCGGATTTCAGCTTGCGGACCGGCGAAAACGTTATCCCCGACGGTCAGGCCAAGCGGTGCGATGATGTAGCGCTTCTCGCCATCAGCGTAATGAAGCAGCGCCAATCTGGCCGATCGATTGGGATCATATTCAATCGCCGCAACGTTGGCAGGAATGCCTCGTTTATCGCGCTTGAAATCCACCACCCGGTAATGGCGGCGGCTGCCGCCGCCGCGGTGCCGAACGGTAATCCGGCCGTAATTATTGCGGCCACCGCGTTTATTCTTCGGGACCAGCAGGGAACGCTCCGGCGTCGACTTCGTAATTTCCTCGAAGGTGTGGCCGCTCATTCCACGCCGTCCCGGCGAAGTGGGCTTATATTTCTTTACCGGCATCACTGAACCCCTTCAAATACGTCGATTCGATCGCCGGGCTTCAAGGTGACGATGGCTTTCTTGTAAGCCGAGCGGCGAATCTGGCGCCGTCGATTGCGCAGGCTGCGGGTGATTTTCGGGGGATGGATCATCACGTTTACCCGTGTGACCGTCACATCGAAAAGCACTTCAACGGCTTCCTTGATCTGTTGCTTGGTCGCCTTCGGATGGACCTCGAAAGCGTATTGATTCAGCTTCGCACTCTGGAAGCTGGATTTCTCGGTCACCAATGGACGGCGCAGGATATCATAAATGCTCGTCATTGCTGCCTCCTCACTTGCCCAGGTAGGACTGGAGCACGTTCAGCGCGTCCAGCGGCATGACGACCCGGTCATAACCGAGCAAATCACGCACGTTGAGATAATTCGCACGCAGCGTCTTGGCGGCAGGAAGATTGCGTACCGAACGTTCCACCTCTTCATTCGCATCGGAGAGCAGGATCAAGGTGCTCGACGCCCCAACCAGCCCCGCCAGCAAATTCGCCATTTCCGCTGTACGTACTTCGTTCATTTTGAGCTGATCGACCACGACGATTGCCTGTTGCGATGCCTTGACCGAGAGCGCAGAGCGCAGTGCAGCCCGGCGCATCTTGCGCGGCATTTTCACACTGTAATCGCGCGGCCGAGGGGTATGAACTTTGCCACCGCCAACCCAAATCGGTGAGCGGCGTGAACCCTGTCGAGCCCGACCGGTGCCCTTCTGACGCCACGGCTTCCGTCCACCACCACGCACTTCGCCGCGCGACTTGGTCTTATGCGTTCCCAGGCGCGCGTTCGCCAACTGGCGGACCAGCGCCTGGTGCATGAGATCTTCCAGAATGGGGGCTTCAAAGATCTGCGCAGGCAGGTCCGTCGAATCGACCTTTTCGCCCTTGATATTCATCACGTCTACTTTCATCGCTCACACACTCCGAAACGCGCCTACTGCTTGCGGGCTTCACGGATCAGGACCAGCCTGCCGCGTGCACCCGGAACGCTGCCACGTACCGCCAACAGATTTCGCTCTGCGTCGACGAGTTCAATCCGCAAGTTCTGCGCAGTTACCCGAACCGAACCCATATGACCGGGGCCACGCGAGCCCTTGAAAACACGACCCGGGGTCGTGGTCGACCCATGAGAACCTGGGGCCCGCTCTCGGTCCGACTGACCGTGAGTCTTCGGTTGGCGGTTGAACCCGTAGCGCTTCACGCCCCCGGCAAAACCCTTGCCCTTGCTCTCGCCTACGATATCCACGTGATCGCCTACCGCGAATACCTCGACCGTGAGCTTGTCGCCTTCTTTAATTTCACCGTTGTCCTTCACGCGGAACTCGCGGACATATCGCAGCGGGGGAAGGTCATTCCGTTTTAGATGCCCGAGCTGCCCGCCGGA
>Ga0307426_1001079_pt1 | contig 18452 bp, 17 predicted proteins | sample SalMarWE160340MG_FD_202165 | JGI IMG/M metagenome (GOLD analysis project Ga0307426, IMG submission 202165) | Salt marsh sediment microbial communities from the Plum Island Ecosystem LTER, Massachusetts, United States - WE1603-40 | ecosystem: Environmental > Aquatic > Marine > Intertidal zone >... | reverse complement strand
TGTCTGGATCATGGGGTTTACTTCGTATAATAGCTGGCCGTCCGAATCGATGTTTCTGTCCTGAAGGTTCAGCGGGAGCTCGGTCACTCCAAGCTCGAGGTCCAGTGCGTCCCTGAGCGCATCGTCGTTTTCATCCTCCACTATATAAAAGCCGCCGAGCCCGAAATAAGTTTGTTCACCCACGAGCCTGTCGGGATGGGGATGATACCAGTATGTAGCTCCCCTGTTTACGACCTCATAATTGTAATTGTAAGACGCGTTCGGGGCTATAGCGTTGTTGGGATGGCCGTCGTTCATATGATTCACTTCCAGTCCGTGCCAGTGAACGATGGTCTCTTCGTCCAGCTCGTTTAACAGCGTGGCGTCAATCACATCGCCTTTTCTGAGAGTGAATGTCGGATTATAAAATGTTCTGTCTCCGGCATCGACTTCGTATAGAAATGAACTAGCCGGTTTGCCGGGTATGTATTCAGTCTCTGTATTCTTCGGGGTTATAAGGAACGGCGCGTCGGGGCGAAAAAATCCGTACAGTCCCTCATTGCCGGGAGCGATAAACGGATTCACGAAGCCCTCGGAAGATCTGGGGTCGAGGCTCATACCGCCTCCTCCTCCGCCACCTCCCGAGCTGTCGCATGCATGCAGCAGCAACCCTCCTCCACCCGCGGCCAGACTAGCCCCTCCTATGCCTATAAGTTTCAGGAAATCTCTTCTTTTCATATCCGGTATCCTCTCTTAAATTTCCTCCGTAGGTATCAATAAAAATCATCCGGTAGATACGCGGGTTAATCCCTGTCGTCGCAATATATCGACCTGTCGACCAGGTTTATCCGCGCTTCATTTTTTAGTTTTGTCTTTATCGTTCTTGGAAACCTTTTCCTCCTGCACCTTTACTTTATACAATATTGGCTTGCCGGTTTTGTACAATCTGAACCTTGCAAGCGCCTCCTCTTTTGAAGCCTGGGACTGCGTGTTGTCGAATGCCACTTTTACGCCTTCGGGTGCTTCGAAACGCTGTTCGGGAATATCCACGTTTTCCTCTATGCTCGTCGCTGTAAGCTCGCTTTGGGATAAGAACTGCTCGGTAACCATCTTAAGAGGTATCTTCGCGTCTCTCCATATCCACGTTTTTCTGTAATACGGCGGCTCCATACCGGCCTGAACCGCATTCATGAAGGATTCTTCCGTAGGCTTTTCACCGAATTCGTAGATATCGCATTGTTTACCCAGCACGACATCCGTGCCGGTTTTCTTTCCTAATCCCGATAAGTCCAGAGAGACTATGCCCCTTACGTCCATCCTTTCATGGAAAGCTTTTTTCTCTTCCTTGGATAACTTCTCGTACTTGGGCTTGACGAATTTGTACGAATTCTCTATTTTCTTGCCTGAATTCTCCACGAGGTCTATAAAATATACATCGTCAGGGGTTATTATCTGAAGCCTTTCTATCTGTTTCGTCTCCCCGTCACTGGAGGGAATGATCATGCTCACTGTCTTCGCTAACTTGTCGCCTTCTATGTACAACACCTCGTTGCCTTCGTATGACTTTTTCTTCGTTCCGGCGTGTCCGTACTCGGTTTTACCGCTGTACCTGATAACAACGCTATCGAACGGATATCGTTTTATATAGGGATTAGCGAGTTCAGAATCACCGTTCATTCCGTCCTGATCGGCGGCGTAAGCGGTATTCATTCCGAATAACGCCGGCCCCGCTGCAAAAATTAAAATCAGTAACAGGCTCATACTGCTTATAAATGTTCCGTTTAATCTGTGATTTAGAGTACTGATGATTGACCTCCGGTTACTTGATTGTTTGTATTGCTGCCTGCTCACATGCTAAAAAAGAGGGGAGACATAACAGCAGCTGTCTCCCCTCAGTAATTCCGGTTATATCCAACTAAGAATTAATGAGCAAGCGGATCGGGACGGTATTGTACACTAAATACAAATCCTTGCTGAAGCTCTGTATGAAGTATGGGGTCAATACCGTAATCAACCCACCATTTTCTTCCCTTCCAGCTGTTCGGGTTGTCTATCCTACCATCAAGTCCTCTCTGGTAGGCACCTAGTGGGTATGGAATACGAACTCTGACAAACTCTTCAGTTTGTGGAAGGAAGGCTATTAACGAATCAGAGCCAGTACCGTTGCATACCACTGTATTTTCGCCAAGCCCCAAAACATTGTGTTGGTCAACCCAGACATAATAGTGGTAGTCCGAACGTTTATCAGTACCTTTAAAGTTTGGACCCGGGACTGTCCACAGTGTCCACCCTTCTGGACACTGGTCACCCGTGCCCCATGTTTGAGCACACTGGCTCCGATCGAACTTGGCAACTTCGGAGCTACCGGCCAAACAGGTCCATATATTGCCCTCTGTATCTGCATCTATTCCCCTAGGGAGATAACTGCCAGGAGGAGGACTGTACGTCTCAAACTTTTCAGTAGCAGGATCGAACCTTGTAATTCTTCCCGGAAATCCTGCCAATACGCCGGTCCATATTGATCCGTCGACGGGGTTAGAGATAATACCGTAGTTGAAACCCGGTGCGGGTGTGTCCCCTTCTCCGTCTCCGTCTGTATCGACAATGATTCTCCACCAGTCCTGAGCCTGTGATTCAGTTCCTTCGGGATCGTCCGGATCGAGAAGGTCGGGATAGATCACTCCAAAGTTATTGGAATCGCCGCTTATCCAGAGGTTCCCGTCAGAATCGAACTGAAGATGGTGTGATCCGAAACATGTATCTATCAGAACGAATTCCTGCGTGTTTGTATCATAATAGCCCATCTGACGGTGGCCTCCGGTTATTCCGGGGTCCCTTTCGAGGCAGAAGTCGGGCAGGTTCTCTATTCCTTCAGGCCTGATCTGTGTCGTTATCCATACCCTTCCCTGATCGTCCATCATGGGGTTATGCGGATTAGCTGGATTTTGATAAGCGCCCGGATATGCAGTAGTTCCGTCCGGAGTTGGGCAACCCAGAGTCGCGAAGCCCGGCTGATCGCACCAGGGCGTATCAAAGCCGTTTCGTGTCGGCACCGGAATTCTGGTAGCTTCATGAGTTATCGGATCGAGCTTCAACAAGTGATCGTTCCCTATATCAACGCCCCAAACGGGACCGTCAGGATAAAGGCTGGGGTTACGTTTATCTGTCGCTACTTCATCATGCGCATACGTAAAGAGATCGCCCCATTCCCACATGGTCAGCACGAAGTTCCTTTCCTTTCCAGAGGGTCTTGGTGGCGTCGGTGGAACCTCGCCCCCGGCGATCCTCCCGCCCCAGTCTCCTAGAACAGCCGCCCAGTTTTCTCTGCCTATTCCGTCTGCAGTTCCGCTCATTGTGGCGGCCTTCTTCCATCCGAAATCGAAAGCAGCAGCGTTCGGAAGTCTTGTAGCCTGTGTACCAATCTGATGGCAGAGTTCACAGCCGCCTTTCGACGTACTTATGAGGGCATCCTGACTTGTCATACCTAAACCCCAGCCGTTGCCTTCGGGCCCGGTACCGGGAAATTCACCTTCATCCGGCAGTTCTACTAAAGAAAACCAGTAGTTTGCCGGGAAAATCGCGGCCGCTTCCTGAGGCGTGGCAGCTTCTACGCCTTCGAGATCAACTTCGTCGCCCGGGGACGCCTGTACGGGGTCTGAATCTACGAGGCCGTAGCCGCGCACCCAAACATCGTACATCGCGTCCGGAAGATCGGGAAGCACATAATTTCCGTCACTATCCGTAACAACTGTTTTGATAAATCTGCCGGGGTCGCCGTCGTTCGTTGCGACTTCAAACGATTCGGCGATAACCCATACGCCCGCCTCAGGCGATCCGTTGGTTGACACGTTACCGCAAATATCGTCCGCGTCACCGCATCTGGTGTTTCCTCCTCCACCGCCTCCTCCGTTACCGCCGCACCCTCCGTATATCAGAGGGAGTGCGAATATACAGCAAAGCACAATGAAAACACTAATTAACTTCATACGCATCTCTTCTCTACCTCCTCCTAATGATATGTATTCTGGTTTTATGTTTCAGGTGTATTGTCGCCCCGCCCCAAAACATGTATAGATATCCAACTACTATTCGATTTTAAAATATCGCCCGGATTAATGCTATAGAAATAACGATGATATTCGCGTAGTGAAATCCGCTACGTAAATGTAGATTTGGTGACTGCTTGACTGTAGATAAGAGGGGTGCCCGTCAGGGCTTGCATATCCTGCTTAGTATTTCACCCCGGTCCGAACGGGATTATCAAATTCCGGGAGAGATCGTTCAGGGAAAAATTCAGAACACCTTGGCGTGTGACACGTTTCTTGTTGGACACCAAATCAGTATTTGATGCTCGTCAAATGGAAGGTATATGTATCAGGTGATTCCTGATTGCATAGTGAATGATTTCGGCGTTCGTTTTCATATTCATCTTTTCCAAGATGCGCATACGATAAGTTCTTATGGTCTGCTCGCTTAAATATAATTCTTCGGATATCTGTTTCACCGACTTGCCGCTGGCGATCAGACACAAAACCTGATATTCGCGGTTCGATAATTGATAATGAGCAGGTTTTTCATCCTCCGAGTAAATATCAAAAACCAGTTTTTCTGCCAGCGACGGGCTTACGTACCTGCCGCCTGAATGTATTTTCTTAACCGCTGCTACCAGCTCGTCAGGCATTGTATTCTTTGTGATAAAACCGGAGGCGCCGGCTTTCAGCACCCTGACTGCAATCTGATCTTCATCGAGAATAGTTAAAACCAAGACCGGTAATTCAGGCTGTACTATTTTGACTTGCCTCAGTACTTCGAGTCCATTCATATCCGGGAGGTTGATATCGAGTATCAGAATATCCAGCTTCTTGTTATTTATATATGCCAGTACTTCTTTCGCGCTTCGGGCTTCCTCAAAGTGGTTAAGTTTTAATTCCTCGGATAATATCAGTTTGACCCCGCGTCGCACAACAGGATGATCATCGGCAATCATTACCTTCATCCTAGCCCCCCTCTACACTCTGTATCAAGTAACCGGAATCCTGAATCAATCCGTTTTCCCGGAGCGCAGGCGAGAGAGCTATACAAGGCAGAATGAACCGGCAGAAAGTCCGGTGATCCAGTTAACATTATAGCTAACGAGGACGCTGCGTCAGATGTACTGCATCGCATTGTATCATATGGGTTTTGCTTCTTCATTTGGTAATATTGATCAAGATTGACTGTCAATTTCTCTAACTGTTTTCAAGTTTCTTTGGAATATACCCCATGTGCTTTCAATTAATTGCTGTCTGAATTCAATATATTTAATATATCCAGTCAGCCCAGCTGCGGATCGGGGTAAATGCCGAATACTTCATACCTCGCCGACAAATTTTTTTAAAGAGTAGTTAAGGTCGCTTAACTCTTTAAAATCCCCCTACCCGAGATAGAAATCTTGTATATACTTGATTTTAGAGTATAGAAGAACTGATTACCATCAATATATTGATGATATTTACGTAGTGATATTTACTACATGATTGTAAGAAATCCTTCTGCGAAATATTTGATATATATGCAGGCACAAACACTATGTCAATTTGTTATTTAGTGGATTGCTAAATAAGACTTTATGCAGAAAGCTCCGTGTATGTTTATTGAAGACAAAAGACTTCGTCCTCTTATCCAGGTGCTATGTTATTGAGTTAATGCAAGTTGGTTGCTCACACGGAATTCAAATATATGAGTTCATGATTAATGGCATAATGAACCATCTCGGCGTCATTATGCAGGTTCATCTTTTCAAGTATTCTCATTCTGTAGGTCCTGACGGTCTGCTCACTCAAATCCAGGCTCCGGGATATCTCTCTGATCGATTTTCCTATCGCAATCAGACATAAGACCTGGTATTCACGGTTTGAAAGCTTATAATGCGGTGGTTTGTCATCCTCGGCATATGAATTGAACACCAGAGTTTCGGCAAGCGACGAGCTGACGTATCTTCCTCCGTTGCGGATGCTCGTCACCGCTTTAACGAGCTCATCAGGCATAGTGTTTTTAGTCATAAATCCCGAAGCTCCCGCCTTTAACACTCTGACTGCTATCTGATTCTCATCAAGTACAGTTAGTATCAGCACAGGCAGCTTTGGTTGCGTCTGCCTCAGTCTTTTCAGAACCTCAAGACCGTTCATATCCGGCAAATTTATGTCTAGTATAAGGATATCCCACTTCTGTTCATCTATATTTACAAACACTTCCTCGGCGCATGTAGCTTCTGCGAACTCAACTCTGTTTAGATCGTCCGATATTATTTGTTTAACGCCCTTCCTGACGACGGGATGATCATCTGCTATCAACACCTTCATTCCGCTTCCTGTACATAAGGGATACGCACTAGTACCACGGTTCCTCGTCCCGGAGCGCCTTTGATCCGGACCTCCCCGCTTAACGATTGGGCACGTTCTCTTATCCCAACCAGACCCAGAGATTCCGTACCGCAAGCTGAGGTATTTGTTATACCTATGCCGTTGTCTCTCACTCTGAGAACAATATGCTCTTTCCTCTTTCTGAGGTTCACCCTCACCCAAGTTGCTCGCGAGTGACGCATAACATTGGTTATGCACTCCTGGAAGATTCGGAACAGGGATGTCGCAACTGCCGAATCCGGGACTGGGGCGTGAATGTTGGAACTGAATTCGAAATCAATATCGGATTGGGATGTTACCGTATCAATCTGCCATCTGATCGCCGCTTCGAGACCCATATCGTCAAGTATTTTTGGTCTCAATTTGCTGCATATCTTTTTTACGGATTCAAATGACTCATCAACCAGCTCAGAGACGTTATCGAGCCTGCTTATGATTTCGGCGCAGGGTTCCAGGTCACTATTCATGGAAAGCCGCTTTTTTACCCATGACAGGTCAATAGCCATCCCCGTCAGCAATTGAGCAAACTCGTCATGTATCTCGCGTGCAATTTCTGTCCTTTCTTCTTCCCTGAACTCCTGTAATCGTTCCGTAAGCTTACGGAGACTCTCACGAGATTTATTTAATTTGTTCTCGATCTTCTTTCTGCGAGTGATGTCGGTTACTGTTCCCTCGTAATAGAGGAAATTCCCGTTGTTGTCGTGAATCACCCTGACGCTCTCAATAACATCTATCACCGAGTTATCCTTCCTGGTCCAGGCAGATTCGAGGCCCGTGATTTTGGATCTTTTCTTCCCCCCTTTGTGGTGTACGTCACCGGTATATACAGCCAGGAAATCGGTCCGTTTTTGATACTTCGTTATCATTTCGTCAAATGTACAGAAACCGAGCATGTGTACGAGGGTGGAATTAGCCATTATTATCTGTCCATCATAGGATTTGCGGTATATTCCAGCTGGCACGTTCTCGTATAAGTCCCTATATTTTTGCTCGCTCTCCTTAAGTGCGTCTGCCATTTTTGCGTTTCCCACGGCGGATTCTATCTGTCTCAGAAGAATTTTTAATAACCCGATATCGCGGATATCAAACGCGTTGATCCTGAGAGAGGTAATATGCAGGGCGCCTATTATGTGGTTATTGTGGCGAATTGGCAGGCCCAGGTAGGACTTCATATTGGAGCCGTGCTCCGCAAAATCCAGCACTATGTCCGGGTCATTCACGGTACTATGCATCACAGGTCTTCTTTTATTCAATAATTTCCATGATACTCCTGACTTCACAATGACAAACTTTTCATGCAATCTCTGTCGGGAATCAAAATTATCCGACGACGAATTCAGTATTGCCTCATTATTCTCAAAGCGGTATATCGAAACATGATCAGCGTTATCTATATGTTTTTTAATAGAGTCGGCGGCTTGCTGGAATACATTAGCCACATTTAGGGATCTGTGGACATTCTTTGTTATAGCGCTTATTATCCTCTCGCTTTTATTCCTCTTCCGAAGCTCTTCATATAGGTTTGCTTTGGATATAGCGACGCTTATTTGATCCGATATCGATGACAGCAGGCTTACTTCATTGTTATCGAATTTACGGTTCTTGTAAGTTGCGAAATAAAGAACTCCGATAACTTTATCGCCGATTGTCAGAGGGACGCCCAGGACTCCGTGATGTCCGAGCTTTTTGCCCGCTGGACCCACATCATTATTGTATTGAATATTCTCCACATTAAGCAATCTTCCGGATTCTATTATCTTCCAGGTTATACCGACGCCCCGTGGTATTTTCGACGCACTGTTGATATAACCTTCAGGGATATTCCTGTAAGTTTCGAGAATAGCTTCTTTCCTGTTCTTATTGACGAGATACATAAACGCCATATCGATGTTGTCCAGTTCGATTATAGTATCCAGAGCTATTCTGTAAACTTCCTTGGGATCGAGCGACTGGTGGACTGCTTTTGTAACTTTAAAAAGAATGTTCAAATCCCTGACACGATGGTCATGATTCTGGTCGAGTTTCCTTAGCTCTTCTCCCTGTCTTTGAACTTTCTTCCTGAGCTTGAGTGTATCCGATACTTTCCTGATGTTTATAATCAGACTGGCTTCACCATTGGTTGAGAGAAACGGGTTTACGTAACATTCTCTAAGAAGCCAGCTTCTGTGTTTTGATTTGAACCTCAACACGCAGTGCGAGTCGGACAAATCCCTTATTGAATTCTCAAAAATACTCTTCATGATAAAAAGATCATCATGGTGCACATAGTCGAATATATCCTTACCTAACAATTCCGATGGGCTGTAGGAAAGGATTGACTCGGAATTCGGACTAACGTACAAAAGGTAAAAAGCCGAGTTTAACTTACAGAAGACTTCTTGGTCGCTATCCAAGACGCTATGGAATTTGTCCTCATAATCTACAAAATCATCTTTACGCCGTTTATGTTTCGGTAATTTCCGAATCGTCGCGCCAAAGGCATAAGGAATGTCTTTTTCGTTTCGCAGACATACCGAGTTCAACAAAAATGAGAGGCGGGTGCCGTCCTTGCAGATAAATTCTTTTTCATATTCTACCGTTTCATCTCGAAACAAAATACGCTCTACTACACCCTCGTCAACGGAATGAAATTCTTTCGGCGTGATGTCTTGATATCTTTTCAACAATAAGTCGTTCTTGGAATAGCCGGTCATTTGCAGAAACACCTCGTTTACGTCGAGGAATCTTCCGCTCAGGTCTGCGAAACCTATAGCAATATCCGATTGTAGATAAATTTTTTCGAAGAAATCTCTGATTAACCGACCCATAAAATCCCCACAGACAAATGCGAATATCCACTACACGCCTGTATATCCATTATAATCTATGAACTATAATAATTACAAGTACGCAATGTCATGATCTAACTTCAGTAGCAAACACAGCTACAAAATCATTTTATTGGACTTATTGGACGTGATTTTGATTATCTGCAATTAAATTACCCCTCATGGGATAGGTACACTCGCAGCGCTCGTTGTGGTATGCGCACTGAGAAACGAAGTGGTCATGAGGATTTTAAATCAGAGGGGTAGTAATAGACGGTGGCGATTATCAATGTTGACCAGGCTTCGGCTATAGAACAGTCTGAGGGCACTAAACAATTCAAGATCGTCTCAAATCACGTACCCCACAGCTCGTTAAAGCAAAAAACACGGCTTCAGGTCCCTCATAGAACTATGATTTTCTTCACTTTAATAACTCCACTTCTTCAATAATCGCCTGTATCTTCACTCTCAACTTTTCCTGATTCTCCACAATCCTGATTATAGCCTCTCTTACATCTATCGCATCAATAACTTTAGCCTCATAATCAAGCATAGAATTCACAGATTCGAGATGTACTGAAAACTCTGCTGCCGAGAATACTCTTTCCTTTAACTCTTCAATGCCATTCTCGAGAGCCTCCTGAAACTTTGGTTCTTTTCTCCAGTTATACAGGCAGCGAGAGCTTATATTCAGAGCCTTTGCAATTTCTTCATAAGACTTATTGCTTGGTTTCAGGAGTTCCGCTACTGCCCGTTGCTGTTTATGACTCAGACCATTCTTTTCTGACATTTTCTGACTTTTTCCTGAGTCCATATATTCACCCTTTCAATTGTATAAATTCACTTAATTTACCGCTCAATCTGACCTGCTGATTCATAATCGTTTATTCGATATTAGACATACTTACTATCCATCAATATCAGCTGAGATTCCATATACTTTCTTTGCTTTTCAGAGTTGATTTACTACTGACAAGGACACCGACAATAAGTAAAAATAAGTAATGGGGATAACATATATACTTTATTGGATAAATTCTCTAAAAATGACAAATCATTACAGTTTTGTACAGTAATTAGCTGTAATTACTATATTTTTATAGCACAGCCAACCATTATAACCATTTGAAATTATACAGAATTTGTTTACGGAGACTATTGTTCTTTTACTGATTGTGCGAGCAGCCGACCGTGGCCTGGAGTATAAAGCTCTTCCCCTCGCTTGGAGGCCTGAAATAAGGAGTTACGTACTCTATCATGTTATTAAAATTAACGAATATTTATGATTTATGCAAAAAGAACCGCACGATTTCCCTATCACTGGCCGCATTATTCACCGGCTTTGTTTTTTGCCCGGTTATGACAGGGACAGCTCAAGTGATCGTACTTGTTATTCATACAGGACAGCAATCCGCTAACTTGAAAACGCAGGCAGAGATACAGGCAGTGTATCATATCCTTTTTAGATTATCGAAGATTTCCCGGCGTCATCAGACTCCTGTAGTCCGCTTACGGGTTAGGATTTCAGCGGGACGACCAATATGGTTGCGCTGACCTGATGACGAAGGCTGTCTACTGTTGTGCCGTGAATGATATCCGAAATCCCCGTGTGTCCGTGAGCGCCGAGTATCACAAGATCAATTTTTAGCTCGTCAATAATCCTGGCGAGTTCCGCAGCAGGATTTCCCGAGCCCAGTTGCCATTCCGCATCGAATCCATCCCGGCGCAGCTTATCCGCGAACTGCTCGAGCCGGGCCTCATCGCTCAAAGTCTCCTGATCAGCCGCTTCCCGCCCCATAATAAGAGCCGCCGGGCTCTCCACCACATGTAGCAGGTATATCTTTGCATTACTCAGGAGAGCCATACGCCTCGCCTCCGCGAGCAGCCTGAAACTCCCGCCCGCCAGATCGATTGCAACGCCGATACGGCTGTAGGGCTCGGTTTCCGGTATTTCGGTCTCGGCAGCCGCTTCGGGACCATGCATTCCCACCCAAGGCATCCTGATCTTTTTTATCCAGGGACGGAGGGTTATGTATATAAGCAGAATACCGATAGCAATGCTAACGGGCAGGACAGTGAGCTCTATAGTCCAGGCGCGGGCACCGGCGCCGACGATCCAGTCATAAATCACGTCTGTTACAAGTTTAACATTGAGAACGACGATTATCGCAGCCACTATCCATCCCAGCAGACTGAGCCAGCGGGGCGAGACAAATTCCCTCATTCGCCGCTTATCGGAAACGAAATGTATGAGCGGTATGATTGCGAATGGAAGCTGTAATGACAGCAGCACCTGACTCAGCACAAGAAGGGAACCCGTGGTGTTGTCACCAAAATACCACACCGTAAGCGCAGCGGGCACGACCGCGAGAAGGCGAGTGATCAGCCGTCTGAGCCAGGGACGGATCCGGAGGTTGAGATACCCTTCCATGACTATCTGACCGGCGAACGTACCGGTTATGGTTGAGCTTTGTCCGGAGGCCAAAAGCGCTACCGCGAAAGCGATGGGAGCAATTGACGCGCCGAGCAGCGGTTCCAGCAGCTTGTGTGCGTCCATGATGTCAGCCACTTCATAGTGACCGCTTTTATAAAAAACAGCCGCCGCCATGACGAGTATGGCCGCATTAATGAAGAAAGCGATGTTGAGAGCGAAGGCGGAATCTATAGTATTCCAACGGATCGCCTGCCTTATGCTCTTTCGGTCACTGCCAATACGGCGTGACTGCACCAGTGAAGAATGGAGGTACAGGTTATGCGGCATAACAGTGGCGCCCAGGATACCTATCGCGATATAAAGCGCGTCTTTACTCGGAAGCGAAGGAGCGAATCCGCGCACAATACCTCCCCAGTCCGGCTTCGCCAGCACTATTTCGATAAGGAGGCATACGCTGATTGTCGTTACCAGGGATAAAATCACGGCTTCTAATTTGCGGATCCCGAATCTTGAAAGCATAAGGAGCACAAGCACGTCGAGAGCCGTGATCAAGACTCCGTAAATAACAGGCAATCCAAACAGGAGATTGAGGGCAATCGCGGAGCCCAGAACCTCCGCGAGATCACACGCAATAATGGCAATCTCCGCAAGCAGATAGAGAGGGATATTAACAAACGCGGGGTATTCCTCGCGGTTGACCTGAGCCAGATCCCGACGGGCGACGATTCCCAACCGTGCGCAAAGGCTCTGGAGCAGGATCGCCATGAGGTTGGACATCAACAGGACCCAGATAAGCTTATAGTTATAGCGGCTTCCGCCCGCGAGATCGGTAGCCCAGTTGCCGGGATCCATGTAGCCCACCGAGACTAAGAGAGCGGGCCCGCTGAAGAAGAGCCAGCGTCGCCACCAAGACCCCAGCTTGTGCGTTTGGACACTCTCGTAGACGTCCGTAAGTGATTGCCTCTCACCCGATGTAGAATGGGACTCACCCACTAAACTGTCTCCTTTCTCCCCCCGGCTCCCGGTGTTCTCACTTGAATAGTTAATATTTCGGCAACTTCATACACGCGGCGGCCCCACGGCACACCCGGTGTTTCCGAGAGATACGGCTCTACGGGCTCGTGTCTCATTCCTTCGAGCGCTATTTTTTGTCCGGCGAGGGTCATCTTCATGCCATTATACCTTTTGCGGATCCAACGCCAAGTTCGTCCGTTAGAGCTTTTGTCGGGATACCGATCTTCTCTTTCCGTATCCCGTATGTCACCTCGGGACAACACACGGCGAACGCCGCATACATTTATATCCTCCTAAATTCTAATTTAGACTAGACTAAATTATTCTATTGAAGTCTAATTATACTGTCAAGTGAAGAGACAGTTTCGTCAATAGCGGTGCGAATATCAAAAAAACAGTTCGCCCGGATAATAAGCACTCAGTTACTGCCGGACTGAAGCTCGATTGCGGGCAGGAGCCCTGTAGGATCATATGCAAAGGGCGTTTGCTCACAGGGTTCTTTTCCATTAGCAAGATCCGAATTAATTGCTATGCATTTTTTCTGATTATCATTGTCCTGAATATAAACGCTTGTTTCCGAAGCTGCTTTGTGAACAGCAGCTTGGAGATCAGGAGCCGAGCTAATCGATTTTGAAAACTCCATAGTAAACAATGCTTCTGACCCATCAGCCGTGAAATGAGAGACCTGACCTTCTTTGGATGATAGTATGACTGCCTCCTGACCCTTCCAATCTCCGCCCCTACCGTGTTCTTTCAAAATCGACGGCACTGCTTCTCCGGCGTAGCAGGCGTCGATTACTATCACGATCTCATCGGCTTTGACCGAATCCAAAATGCCGCGCAGCTCTTGTGCCGTTATCCATTGCTTAAATGAAAGCGCGCTCAAAGTGGTAAACGGCTTTTCCTCGGTCCAGAGGACGAGTAACTCGTCATTGTCCGACTCGTCGTTCTGGTTTATGTCCGAAATCTCTCCGTGGAAGTTAAAGTAGAAGATAACCCGCGAGTTCTCCACCGATTTATTCGCGAGCGCTTTCAATCCCGCTGCAGTATGTAGCCTGTTCGTCGACGAGTGTGTATATATTCTCCGTCGGTACGCCTAATCCCTCCTTTACGGAAGACGTAAACAGCTGAACGTCATTCCGGCATGCGTTAGCTACATTCTTTGCGTGCTTTTCGAGCAGCTTGTTTTTCCACGGCGGGCACGCCGAAGCCGCGAAAAAATAAGTATCTTCGGCTCCTGCCGCAAACAGAGAGTAAGCCGTTATGTTAAAACAGAGAACGAATATAGCCAGAAAAAATGCCAATCTCATCATTTGCTCGCGCAATAGAACCAACAACAGAGTGAATTAGCAGAGTATTACTTGATTAAACCGATTCGTTAATCCCGATTATTTTTACTGATATCCTTACTGATCAAATTCTGCTTACTGGGCCTCGGGTTCCTTGTCCTTTTTCCTCTGTATCTCGGGCTCTTCCTCGGGATTATCCATCGCATCGCCGGCCGGAGTCACCGTTCTCGTAATAACGTGAGTGACGGTCCCGCCCGCTTTTTCACAGTCCGCGGCCGTTTTCGCCATCAGCTTCACTCCGTTGATCTCGCAGAAGACTCCCTGCGGTTCGGACGTGCTATCCACTCCGAAGTCATCCAGCAACTGCAGCGTTTGGGCAAAAGCATTGCCAGCTATTGAGATTGCAAATACCAAAGCAAAAATTCCAATTATTTTCCGCATGAATCCAAGACCTCCTCATGTAGCTTTTTCGAGTTGACTAATTAATTATCGCTGTATTTTTGAAAGCCCTGCTTAATTATAACCCCACTTTTCATATACGGACCGAACCCACATTTTGTTAAGACGAATGCCCATCTTTACAAAAGCGGAATTGCCGTTATAATGATGCGATCATGAGTGAAAACGGTAACGATAGAGACAAGAATGAGATTATGGAGCTGTTCGAGCTGAGCGAAGGCGAAAGCGAAGGAGCTGTTTATATCGGGGGTGTAGTCCTGCTGATTATAATGATCCTCTTCCTGGCCTGGCTCACGCATCCGATACTGCCCCACTGAGCCGTCATTCAGATGATACCCACCTTATGAAAAGAGCCGTAAGCCCGTACGGGTCGACGCGGCCTCCCGCGTTATCATTGTAGTTGATTATCCCCTCATTGTTTCTGTAGAAAGTAACCTTGATTAGTTGTTTGGAAGGAGAGAGCACCGCTGCAGCGCCGTCCTTTGTCCTCTTCTTGCCTATGACCGTGAGTGTGGAAGGCTCGTCATCGAAAAGTATTACAAACTTATGAGGCGATATTATAGTGAATCCGTCTCTCCTGCCGGGTATGCCCAGAAACAGCTCGAAGAATTCCGGATTTAGCCTGTGAAGAGAGAGAGCTCTTTTACGAATGACGTCGTTGAATATATCCACAGCCCGGCTTGCAGCATCGAAAAACTCACCGACAGCGTTAAGATAAGAGGCATCAACCGCATCGGCGTATGGAACAACGCCGGGAGCCTTGTCGAAAGCCCCTTTCACCCTTTCAGCTATGGCTCGTATCTCTTCCCTGAATTCTTCGGTCATTCGCAATATGCTCCTCTCGCTTTCTACAGTTCAATACCGCTTCAAATTATAATCGGAGGAACAACGAGGTAAAGGAAGAAATATTTTCGTGGATATATTTCCCGTGTTGTAAGTAAGTTATGCGCGGAACGATAGAGTTAACCAAAAATTAATGCAAATCACGGAGACAGTGTGTTAGTCTATAAGTTAATAGAGAGGTGAATGAAATGGTACAAGAAACAATTAGAATTTCATTTATAACGGTCTCAGAAAAACGGGTATGTCTCGACAGGATAGCCGATGCTTACGGGAAAAACCTGAGCGCGGTTATTAACGAGGCGATAGATATATATATCGACCAGCACGACTGGCAGGTGAGCCATACGGGGGAAAAAACCGAGGCGGCACAGAGCGGCGATTTCGCTACAGATTAAACCCACGGGAACCTGCTTCACTCAGCGCAAGTAGCGGCTACAGTCTTCTCGCACCCCGACTGACCTATTCCAATTCGATGTCATAGCTGCCGTCACTCCGGTTTATGAAATATTGATACTAATGACGTGAAGTAGGAAGAGCCGTTTCGGAAACGAGAATCGGCGTGTCGAGCGGGACTTCTTTAACGAACCACTTTGAATCCTCGATGGTGATACGCAGGCATCCGTGGCTGGCGGGATGAGGCGGCACAAAGCGGTCTCCATGCACGGCGTAACCGCCTTCGTCAAAATACACTGGATTAAACAAATCCCCGAGATGGCTCTCGTGCAGTCCCCAGATATGAGCGAAGAAAATAAAATCCCCGGTCGGAGTTATTGCGACGTGCGTACCCTCTCCCGCCTCCTTGAAGGTTTTACCGGAACCGCTCGATACGGGCATGATGCGAACGATTTCGCCGTTTGAATAGAGAGTCAGGATCTGACGCGACAGATCCGCTTCGGCGTAGAGTCCGTCGTGCGCGTGTAAGGGCTTAGGCTGAACCGGGTCTTCAAGGGCCGCGATGACCTGTGTATCGATTCTGAAGTTAGGCTGCATGCCATTCATCCTCTGAAAACCCATAATCGCGCATTCCAAATGAGTATCCAGCCTGCCGTCCACCTTGCCGGGGTTGTAACGCAGCTCCTTGAGCCTTTCTTCGACCATCCTGACGCGCTTGCTCTTGTGAAAGTACTCGCTCTCACCTCCGTCCGTCCTGAGCTCGAGTAAGTAAACCCCTTTCGGTTTACAGTGCGTTATGTATTTCTTCGCCTGGGCTGTTACGTTGACAGCAAAAACGGAGATCAGCAGAAAAACGACATGTATCACATTTACTTTCATATAACCTCAGCTACTTTTTGATAAATTCAGCATTTTTTCGTGGATAAGACATATATCTACCCACTGCTTTCCTCTATTTTTCTAATCTTACATCTCACAGCCCCCATATTTCAAATCCCGCCTGCAAGTTGCATACTTGGTACTTGTTCCATAAACTATTAGTATATGACTATAACGTAATTACGGATTTACTTCACACTTACTAAACCGGGCCGGAAGTAAAATGAAAGAATACGAAAAGGCAATCCGGAAGAATTACAGTCAACAAGATCTCGCCTCCGCGATTCTCTCCGCTTTTAAACGACAGGGAAAGGAAATAGCTGACCATACCGATACGTCGACATTCGACGAGTTCCACATCCGGGGAATAGACGCGACTGTCGAGATGGCTGAACTCGCAGGGTTTAACGAGGGCATGAGAGTGCTCGATCTGGGGTCGGGTCTCGGCGGACCGGCACGCACTCTGGCGGTAAAATACGGCTGCCTTGTTACGGGAATCGATCTCGTGGAAGAATACCGGGCGGCTGCGGAAGCGTTGACCGGACGCCTCGGCCTTGGCGAAATGGTCGAGTTCGTGCAGGGCGATATGATCGACCTGCCGATAGGGGACGGCGGCTACGACGGCGCATGGACCATACATACGCAGATGAACATAAAGGACAAGGCAAAATTGTTCAGCGAGGTATCCAGAGTCCTAAAACCGAACGGTATATTCGCGGTCTACGAAATATGCGAAGGCAAAAATACGCCCGTACACTTTCCGGTCCCGTGGGCGGACGACGAGTCCATAAGCTACCTTGCCACGCCTGACGAGCTGAGACAGGAGATCGGTAAAGCCGGGTTTGACGAGGTTATATGGAAGGACGTGACCGCGCTCTCGCGGGAATGGTTTGAAGCTCAGCTGAAATCTCTCGCTTCACGCCCGAAAGACGCCCCTCCCCCGCTCGGGCTCAATCTGCTGATGGGAGAATCCGCCGCTGTGAAGCTGAACAATAACCTGCGCAACCTGAAGGAAGAGCGGATAGAGGTGGTTCAGGGAGTATTCCGACTAAGCAGCTAAGTATTTCAGTCCTTACTTGAACCCTAGATATAAGTATGTATATTTGCAATAACTTATTGTATAGACTCATTATTTAGAACACCTAACGCTTATAATAAGCCAAATAGAGCAGCCTTTCCATCTACAAATTCGGAACCGCTCTCTGAGACACGGAACCCCGGATTAGGCATGACAATCCGGGGAAAGCGACGAACGCTCTTCGAATATCTCGGGACAACCGCCTAACTTACGGGTTGCAATAAAGCCATGGAGCTGGTTTTTATGTAAACGTTATCGCGGGAAAAATTTCCCGCTTATTCGAAGCGCGCAGGATTCTCGAGAAATGTATATATTGCATGAATTATAATGACAGGTTATCAAATTCCTTGACTCATTCGCTTAAATGATTATCATAAAAATAGGGTTAAATAAAGCTCAGGAGGCTTAAATATAAGTAAAATATACGGAAATACATCCGGACTTACCAGAAGTGAATTAAGCAGCCTTGAAAGGCTTTACAGAAGAAAAATCCCTCCGAAAGAAATAATCACCCTCGAGCTTGCGAGAACGCTGTCGAGGCTCTCCCGCGAAATCAAGAAAGGCATTTCCCTGCTGATAAACAGGAAAGGGAAAGTTACGTCCGTCTTTCTGGGAGACGCTCACGAGCTACCGTTCGAGCAGCTGCTCGGAAGGTCGAGAGAGTCGGGCTACAGGCTCAGAGGCTCGAGGCTCGTGCATACGCACCTCAAGAACTCCGGATTCAGCGAGCCCGATCTGGTAACGCTCGTCAACGAAAGGCTCGACCTGATGGGGCTTCTCGAGGTCAGGGAGCAGGGAAACCCGGGCAAGTTTTACCTGGCGCACGTACTCCCTCCCAATCCCGAAGAGAAAAAATGGGAGATAGAGGAATACCAC